>ULYY01028698.1_pt1 | contig 71495 bp, 66 predicted proteins | sample 1962601 | NCBI WGS metagenome assembly ULYY01 (sample SAMEA4835875, study PRJEB28245) | human gut metagenome | biome: gut microbiome; material: fecal sample | place: Denmark | collected 2008 | reverse complement strand
GATAATTAAATCACCAGAAGTATAATGATCTAAACCACCAATAATATTTAGAAATGTAGTCTTGCCACATCCACTCTGTCCAAGTATTGAAACAAATTCATGTTCACGAAAAGAAAGTGATACACCTTTTAATGCATGTACAATTTCATCTCCTGAAACATAATTTTTAATAATATTTTTACATTGAAGCATAAAAAGCCCTCCACATTTTCTTAATTATAGAAAATTATCTCTTGATTTTTCAATCGACTGATTTTAACATATTGTTACGAAAGCAACAGGTGTTGATTATGAATAGAAAAATACAAATGACAAAAAAATTAATTCGAGAAGTTTTATTCGAATGCCTAAAAGAAAAAGACATCAATAAGATTACCATTTCTAGCTTATGTCAAAAGGCCGATATCAATCGTTCCACCTTTTATAAGTATTATGGTAGTCAATATGATGTCATTAAAGAAATGGAACAAGAAGTCATTCAATTGATCAATGAACAATTAAATGATCAGCCAAAAGAAACTTCTTTTATCCAATTACTCCAATTTTTAAAATCCAATAAAGAAACCATCAAAATCTTTTTTGAATGTAATGTCGACAATGAATTTCCTAAACAAGTTCTAGCACTCGATTCCATCAATAATCAGCTTGAACAAGTCTCACAAAATCATCCATACATCAAAAACTACATTCTTTTTGGATCCTTGGCAACCATCCAACAATGGATCGATGCAGGATGTATTGAATCTTGTGAAGAAATTGCGAATATCATCAACAGTATTGTAGATAAATTAGTACGTTAATCAAGAATTCGCTTATTGTATACACGAATTGAAATCCTCATAGAAATAAAATATAGAATAAAACTTGTAATCAATAAACCTACACTAAACATAATAGGATCTAATGTGTTAAATAATGATTCAATCGATTGAAAGAACTTAGGAATAAATTGATTTAAGAAAGCGAATAAGAAGGTACATCCAAACACAACCACAAATAAAACAATTCTTCCTTTTTCGTTGCCTTCCTTTAATTGAAAAGGCAAAGATAGAGCTAACAACAACAAAGCGGTTGATAAGATTATAAGTGTTTCCATGAAGCCACTTTTACTAAAACAACCTAATATTGTGACAAACACAAAACCAATCCCTGTAATAATCAAAGAAAACAAATATTTTTCTTTCACATAATCCGATTTAGAAATAGGTAACGTAAACAAAGTCTTTAAGCCGTGATTGGCTTCATCATACGAAATTGTAGATAAGCTTAATATCGCAAGAAACATCAAAATATAGCCTGTCGCAAATGAAATATCATTTATCCCACCAATGATTCCAATGCACAACATAAACAATATGACTTTCTTACTTTTTATCATCAACAAGAAATCTTTGACTAACAAACCCTTCATATAGTTTCCCCCTTGATCATATATTCCATCAAATCATCAATATGTGCTTTTTCAATGACTAGATTTGGATAGTTTTCTACATAAAATTGTCTTTCATTTGTAAGATACGTCGTGCCTATCCTTTTTAATGCATAGCTTAAATCCACAGTTTCATCTACACCCTTTAATAATGCATATGATTCTAAATACTGTTCTTGTAGAATGATTTTTCCTTTTTCAACAAAGTAAAATTCATCACACAAGCCTTCCAAATCACTTGCGATATGCGAACTAATCAATATGGAAACCTCTTCATTTTGTTCCATATAATCCCGCAACAAATCTAACACTTCGTTTCGTGCAATCACATCTAAACCACTCGTTGGTTCATCCAACAATAATATTTTCGCATGAAGACTTGTCACAATAATGATCTTCAGTTTTGAAAGCATACCTGTAGAATATTCTTTTAATGGTTTCTTTGGATCCAGTTCAAATCGAGAAATCATAGAATCAAAATAATCACAATCAAAATGTGTATAGGAATACATTAGAATCTTTTTAATTTCAAGAACATTTAAAACCAAACTAAAACTCGAATCATTCCATACAACACCAATTTCTTCTTTATTCACTTGATTTGTATGTTTATCATCATCTTCAATTAAACCAAGATACAATTTAAACAAAGTGGTCTTGCCAGAGCCATTACGACCAATTAAAGCCGTTATTGTTCCTGGCTTTAATTCAAGTTTACAATCCAATTTAAAATCATTATATGTCTTTACAAACCGCATATTCTTATTCCTCCATCAAGATTTCAAATAAATCTCTAATTTCATCCTGTGATAAATCATAAGATTTCGCTTTATCAAGTACCTTCTCTAAATTCTTTTGGATCTCAACTACACGCTGCTCATGTACCAAGCCAGGATTTACCCCCAACACAAACGAACCCTTACCTTGAACCGTTCTACATAAGCCATCCGCTTCTAATATGTCATATGCTTTTTTAACAGTTAAAGCCGATATTTTTAAATCTTTTGATAGACCACGAACACTCGGTAAAACATCTCCTTCTTTTAACTTACCATCCACAATGTTTTGTTTCACTTGATTCACAATCTGTTCATAAATAGGAATCATTGAACTATTATTGATAATAATCATTGTATCACCTTCTATATAACAGTATATATCAGTATATATCACTTGTAAAGAAAAAAATTAGGATACAACCATCCTAATTCAAATGTCATCGTTAAACTATAACGTGCATATAGAAACCAAGCCGTGCATTTAGCGAGACAGAACACAAACCGTTAAAGTACAAACGGGTAATACTCACTTGAAACGGTGAAACTAAAAACGAGTAACGTAGTCTAGAATTAGACTAATGTTTTCGTGAAACTAAGTGTTACGTTTACGAAAAAGATTTATTCTCACTTCATGAAACTAAGAATTACGTTTGCTTATTCGTGCTCAATAAAGCACAAATAACAAAGAAACATTAAGTCTCTTTGTTATTAGGGATTCGAGATGTAATCACAGATGTTCTTAGATGCAGGTGCTTTCGTTGTAGGTCTTCTCTTTTTACAACTTGGACAAACCATCCTCACGGAAACCTCCAAAACACTCCCCATAGTTAAATAGAAGGCATAAAAAAAGCGGGTAAATTGATAAGGTTTACCCGTTACTTGTTTTGTCTATACATCGACAAACTTGAATTTATCGTTCCTGTATTTCCTTGCCGCTGAGGTACTCCACGTCTATTTCAAAAATTTGCACAACCTTTCCTGCATGGGCAATTTCCTCATCAACTAACTGTTCGCTGGGATAGTATTTCATTGCAAATCGTTTTAACAGAGTTGTTGCTCTTGCACCGGATTCTACGAGGTGGCATCTGCCGAATACCACAACGCTCTGCACAAACGGTGCCCAATCTTCTTCTTTGATGGTTTCATTTCCATATACCGTGAAGCATACTTTGTCACAGGCACGCAGTGCATCTACTTTATGACCTACACGTGCTCCATGAAAATAAATTTTCTGCGCATCGTCATCGTAGACATAGTTGATAGGAATTGCATAGGGATATCCGTCATCTCCATTTACGGCAAGAACGCCACGTCGGCTGGACTGCAAAAGAGCCTTTGCCGTGTCAATGCTGATTTCATTGTTCTTTTTACGAATTGTTCTAAACATGATATTGCTCTCCTTTTTACGCTGATACACATTCTAATTTATCTAGCTAAATAATATCATACACCTTAGTTTTTAAACATTTGCTATATTAACCAATTTAGCTAGAATTACAATTCTCTTATTGTTATCTCTTGTATCACAAATAACCAATGTCATTAATCGATCTTCTTTATTTACTGAAACACCAGTTTTATATAATCCTCTATTAATGAAATCTGATATAAAGGCATTAATCTGCTTATCAAGTTATATGCAGTAACTACATAGACAAAAATTGCTACACCTGCAAATATCATAGCATCTTTCTTTGCACCTTTATCATAACACTCCCTTGCATTCGTCAAAAAGGTTAATCCCATAAAAACAAACATAATTGGCAGTGTTATATCAGTAGACACTATGTTCATCAGTCCAAGAGAACCGAATATAATGGTTAAAACACTAAATATTGCTTTCTTGATACGCATAAGTACTTCTCCTTCCAACTTCTGTTTCTTTTTTAGATACACTCATTTATTCGAGATTTTTTATAACTAAGTTGTAATTGCTATCATAATGCAGTCCAAGTTCTCTACACATTCTATCGTTTACCTTATCTAAGGTTTTTTTGTATTCTGCGTACTGTGGAGATAGCACCATCAAATTAGGAATGAATATGTCGTTATATCCTTTATCTTGGAACTCTTTCTGCATTTTTCTCTGGGCAATAAATGACGGATGATATTTCATAATGCCAGTTTTCATTTTAGCACCTTTCTTTACCATTTCTTTTAATTTTTCATATTCGCTTTCACTCATATCACGATAATAAGCTATCATCTCATCTGCAGTTCTTGTTTCCGGTACAATCCCACCTGCTATTTTTACACCTATTCCCATAATAAAAGGAACTTTCAATGTCGTTTCATCACAATACTCTAATATGTTCCGTAAGGCTTGCTTCTGCTCCAGAGTCTTTAATCTCACATTAAGAAATGGTTTGAAGTGACTTTTTAAGTAATCTCCCCATTCTTTCCCCGGTAATAAAGACTCAATCGCATTTTCGACAGTTTGGTAATCAAATATCTCATTTGCCTTGTCTGCATTACCATCATCTATAAATTGCTTCAACGCTTCAAGTTCTGAGTCCTGTAAAATTTTTTCCTGTAATTTTTCCTAATAAATACGTAAAAGAATACTTTTATCATCTTTTTCCAAAAGGGTTTGTATATCTTTAATACCAATCCCAAGCTTTCTATATACCGAAATTTTTTTTAAAGTTTTAACATCTTGCATGGAGTAGTTTCGATAGCCGTTGCTATCTTTATCTACTGACAACAATCCTTTTTCTTCATAGTATTTAACTGCACGCTTTGTCATTCCGACTTCCTTAATAATTTCATTTAATAACATCGGACATACCTCCTTGTGATGATAGTATAAGGGTGTACGTTACGTACAAGTCAATATATTTTTGAAGTTTTCATTTCAATCATACAAATTCGATTTATTGATTTATTTTAATACAAAATATAAGTGGTTTGTAGTGAGGAAATATATGGTGTTTAATTTTCATACAAAAAATTTGTAACACCATCATATTACCAATAAAAACTTGTAAAACCTATATCGCTTTATAACTGTTTTCATGAAACTAACAGCTTTTTTAAGAAAAAGATTTGTTCTCACTTCATGAAACTAAAAATTACGTTTGCTTATTCGTGCTCAATAAAGCACAAAAAACAAAGAAACATTAAGTCTCTTTGTCCTTAGGTGTTCGAGATGTAATCACGGATGTTCTTAGATGTAGGTGCTTTCGATGAAGGTCTTCTCTTTTTACAACTTGGACAAACCATCCTCACGGAAACCTCCAAAACACTACCCATGGTTAAATAGAAGGCGTAAAAAAAGCGGGTAAATTGATGAGCTTTACCCGTTACTAATTTTGTCTATACATCAAAAAATTCCTTTGCGTTATTATAGAAAATATCTTCTAAGCCTTGTTCATCTACGCCACACATTAATACTTTTTGCATCTCAACTGTAGGATGATGGAAAGGAGTATCCGTTCCAAACATTATACGATTATGGCCAACCGTATCATACGCTTCTTTAATTTTAGTATGCATAGGCATACCCGACATTTCCAAGTAAATATTTGGATATCGTCGAGCCATTTTTAATGCTGCATCAATATAAACTCCATGACCATGTCCCATATGAATCATTAGTACTTTACAGTTGGGATGTCTTTGGGCAAGTAATCCAATTTGCCAAGGAAGTGAATAAGGAGGATGCCCCGAATGTATACAAACAGGAATACCATATTCTTCGCCTTTATCTAATACAGGATCTACGATTTCACTATCCGCACAATACGCATGACGTAATGGCTGTAGCTTAATGGCCTTAAAACCAAGCTTTACATATTTATCAATCAAATCTAAACAATTTGGCTCTAAAGGATTCACATAGACACATCCTTCAATACGTCCTGGATATTTCTGCATAGCCTTGTAAGCTTCTTCATTATCCAAAACACAGATCATTGTCGTTTCAATTTCATATGTATCCATTAACGAAATTAATTCGTCTGCATCCATTTTTACATTGGCCCATCCACCAATATATCCTAAATGTGCATGTGCATCGATTTTTTTCATGCGACAACTCCTTGCAAAGATAATACTTTAGATTTAGCTAAGATATTGGCAACAATCGCATAAATAACAAGTCCCATAATCGTTTGAGCTAAAAGTCTAGGTACAGACGCAAAGGCGACTGTTGCTGTAAATAAAGGAATCTTAAATAGTGTATATGCGAAACATTGAAACAAACCACCAAGGATAGCTCCAACGATCCAATCTAATTTTTCATTGTTTCCCTTTTCAAGTACAACACCCATAATATATCCCATAATGAATTTAAAGATAAATGTAGGAAGCACCCAAATCATGGCTCCAGTCAATAAATCACTTAATGCGGCTCCTAAGCCTGCAGCTAAAGCCCCATCTTTTTTACCTAAGACAAGTACAGCTAAAAATGCCATACAATCTCCCATATGTGTATATCCTCCAGTTGCTGGATTTGGAAGTTTAATTGTAAATGTACATACGAAGATCAACGCGATCATTAAAGCTGTTTTGGCAATTCTTTTTGTTGTTTCATTTGTCATAATCATTTCTCCTTTTTAAAACTTGTCCTTATATTATCATTTTACTGTATTCTTTTAAACGTACAGTTTTAACTTAATTTTAAAGGACAGTAATTTAAGAACCATTTAAGGATTACATGTTTTAATAAGTCCATGAAAAAATTATTAATGTCACTCTTATTGATTTTTTGCATAGGATGCACCTTTACATTACTCAATGAAACTAATAGAAACATTTCTGCCAAAAGCACAAAAGAAACCATTATGATTGATGCTGGTCATGGAGGATATGATGTAGGAGCTGAAAGCAACTATGGCGATTATGAAAAAAATATCAATTTAGATATCGCACTACTTGTTGGAAAACAACTCAAGTCCTATGGCTATAACGTTGTATATACACGTACAAGTGACTCTGTTTCATGGTCAAATGATAATACAGAAGATTTACAAACGCGTTGTGATTTAGCAAATAAAAAGAATGCACATCTCTTTGTATCCATACATTTAAATTCAAGTGTATATGAAGCCAATGGATATGAAATCTATTGTGATTTCAACAACAAGAATACGGTGAAATTGTCCAACTCCATTCTTAAACAACTTGATCAATTGGATTATTCAACCAATAGAGGCTTGTTAGACACCAATGAAACACCATTGTATATTGTCAAAAACAACAAAGTGGATGCCATTTTGATTGAAGCTGGCTTTATATCGGATGATTCGGATTTATATTATCTTAAAAATCATACTGACAATATTGCCACAGCCATTGCCGTAGGCATCAAAAAAAGTCTGAATGAATAATCAGACTCTTTATTTTGCAAATTGAGCATTATACAATCTTGCATAAACTCCATTCATATTCAATAATTCTTCATGTGTGCCTTGTTCAACGATATCTCCATGTTCAAGCACCAAAATCTTATCTGCATTAATGATTGTAGATAAACGGTGTGCAATCACAAAACATGTACGATTTTCCATGACACGATCCATTGCACCTTGAAGACGTCTTTCAAGTCTTGTATCTACACTACTCGTAGCTTCATCTAGAATCAAGACTTCTGGATTCTTTATAAGAGCACGTGCAATCGTTAATAATTGTTTTTCACCTTGAGAAATATTGCTACCCTCTTCATTGATCAAAGTATCATAGCCATCAGTTAAAGTACGTATAAAGTGATGAACATTCGCTTGTTTTGCAGCTTCCACAATTTCATTTTTTAATACTTTTTCATTTCCATACGCAATATTTTGTTCAATACTTCCCTCAAACAACCACGTATCTTGTAGAACCAACGCAAAAAGTTTTCTTAAATCATGATATGACAATTCTCGAATATCAATACCATTAATTTTAATACTTCCACCCTTTACGTCATAGAACCGTAGTAATAAGTTTGTCAATGTTGTCTTACCTGCTCCTGTAGGACCTACAATAGCGATGGTTTGACCTTGATGTACATCAATATTAACATCCTTCATTAATAGATTATCATCATATCCAAATTGTACATGATCAAATTCAATCGTGCGAACTTCATCAATTTGACATTTGGATATAACATCCTCTTCAATTGGTTGATTTAAGAAAGTAAATAAACGTGACATGGCACTAAAGGCAGATTGTACTGCACTTGATAATTGAGATATTTGAGAAATCGGATCGTTGATTTGCCAAATATAACGAATAAAAGCTTGTAGTTGCCCTAATGCGATAGTTCCATTTAATACTTGAAGACAACCAACAAGGCTTGCACAACCAATACTTAAATAGGTAATCAAAGAACATAATGGATTGATCAAGCTTGATACAAACTGCGCCTTAAAACTTGATATACGCATTCTTTCATTATCTTTTTGAAATCTTTCTAAAGCATGTTCTTGTTGATTATAAGAAAGAATCTCACTATATCCATCATACAATTCATTGATGGTACCATTCAAATCGGCTAATGTATTTTGTTGATCATCAAATAGAGGCTGTGATTTCTTAACTACAAATTTTGATAAAAGCGCAATAACAGGTAATGCCACAAGAATAATACACGTCATTAGCACATTGATTCTTAGCATCATGAATAGCACAAAAGTAAATGTACATATAGCCGAAATCACTCGTGATAAAGTTTGTTGTAACGCATTCGATAGTGTATCCACATCATTTGTGATACGTGATAATAACTCTCCCGTTTTTTCTTGATCAAAATAAGATACAGGCAAATGATGAATTTTATTCTCAATCGCATTACGAACATCAAACATCGTCTTTTGAATCGCATCCGTCATAAAAACAGCCATTAAAAATTGAGATATTGTCTTCACAATATAGATGGAAAATAAGATACATAAGATATGTACAACTTTATCTACCTGAATTGGTTGATGCGCTGAAATATCTGCAGCTAATTGCGTAGTAATCATACCTTCTACAGTCGGATTTAAGGCAAAAGTCACTTGGGCTGTAATAACCATTAAAATTCCAAATAACAATTTAAAACGATACGGCTTTATAAACACAAACAGATGAGATAGACATTCAGTAAACTTCATTTTCTTAGTTTCTTTCATAATCATCCAACTCCTTTTGTGTTAATTGCGAATGAGCAATCTCTTGATACACACTACAATCCTTTAACAATTGTGCATGTGTTCCCATTCCAATAATCTGACCTTCATCCAAAACAATGATCATATCCGAATCCATAATGGTAGAAATTCTTTGGGCAACCACAAAGAAAATCGCATTCTTTACTTCAGGTTTTAATGCCTTTCTTAATGTTGCATCCGTTTTAAAATCTAAAGCACTAAAACTATCATCATAAATATAAAGGGACGGCTTTTTTAAGATAACACGAGCAATCGATAACCTTTGTTTCTGACCACCCGAAATATTCGTTCCATCCTCTGCAATTTCATCTTCATACCCGTGCTCTCTTGTCGAAATAAACTCGCTGGCTTGCGCAACCGTTGCTGCATGAACCATCTCTTCAACACTAGCCTCAGGCTTACCAAAACAAATATTCGATTGAATACTTCCCTTAAACATATGTGCCTTTTGTGCAACATATCCAATTTGGGTACGTAAACTCTCTAAATTATATTTACGAATATCAACACCATTGATTTCAATCAATCCACGACTTACATCATAAAATCGATTCATTAATTTGACTAATGTACTCTTACCAGATCCTGTACTTCCAATCACGGCAATCTTTTGTCCTTTATGACATGAAAAATCAATGTTCTTTAAAACGGCTTCTTCTCCATTTGGATAAGAAAAACTGACATCTTTAAAACTCAATGTTTGAATTGAATCCAATTGAATAGAATTTTCATCATTGATAATACTTGGCTTTGTATCCAACACGTCCATAATACGCTTAGCCGATACATTCGCTCTAGGATACATCATAAACACCATACAGAAAATCAATACAGACATCATAACGTGGAATAAGTATTCTACAAAGGCCACTACATTTCCTAAGGTAATCGCATTCGAATTTAGTAAAGTACAACTTAAATAATATACGATCACCGTTGCGATATTCATCAAAAAGAAAAAAGATGGTTCCGTACAAGACATCAATTTAAATAGTTTTGCGCTTTGATCTCGATAGAAATCATTTTCATTAGAGAAACGTTTCTTTTCATACTCTTGTTTATTAAAAGAACGAATAACACGAATTCCCGTAATATTTTCACGCAAAATTTGATTAATGTGGTCAATCGACTTTTGTTGGTTCTCACTCAATGGTTCACTTACTTTGGCAACAATGATCACGCCCAAAATAACAACAGGAATCGTAGCTAAGACTACATAAGATAGTTCTAAAGAGATTTTTAAAATTAACATAACCGAAACACACATCATAACCGGTGTTAATAATGCAGATTTTAAAATCACATTTAAAAATAACATAATTTGATAGGCATCATTATTTGTACGTGTAATCATACTGGATACACCAAACTTTTCCATTTCAGCAGCCGAGAATGCTTGTGCATGTTCAAAAACGTCATTACGAATATCACGCGTAATATTTGTCGATATTTTTGAGCAGCAATAGCCAAGTAGCACAACCCCACTTACACCAATCACACTAATGAATGCCATCAACCCAAAACGACTATATAAATAAGTTGTGTCTTGTGTTTCAATACCATGATCAATCATATCTGAAATGATAGTTGGAATTCCAAGTTCAACAAGGGCAAAACCAAATACGCTTATAAAATCCAACAAGAACCATTTTTTATATTTCATTAAATATTTCCATATAAGCTTCATAAATTCCCCCTACAAAATAAAAGGGGTTCAATAGAACCCCGAATCAATTATTCACCTAATTTAGTTTTAACTGTTTCTAAAACTTCATCAGCAGTGTCTTTATTTAAGCATTCTTGAGCTAATCCTTGCATTTCTTCATAGCTTAAAGATTTAACAACCTTACGAGCCTTTAAGATTTGAGTAGCACTCATTGAGAATTCGTCAAGACCTAAACCTAAAAGAATAGGAACTGCATGTGGTTCACCAGCCATGGCTCCACACATTCCAACCCATTTACCATGTTCGTGAGCACCTTTGATTGTGTTAGCAACTAAACGTAATACACTTGGGTTGTATGGTTGATACAAGTATGAAACGTGTTCAGACATACGGTCAGCAGCCATAGAGTATTGGATCAAGTCATTTGTACCAATTGAGAAGAAGTCTGCATATTTAGCAAATTGATCAGCAAGAACTGCAGCAGCAGGAATTTCAACCATCATACCTACTTCAATGCTGTCACTAACTGCAACACCTTCAGCAACTAATTCAGCCTTAACTTCTTCAAAGATTGCCTTCGCATCACAGAATTCTTTAACTGTAGCAATCATTGGGAACATGATGCAAAGTCTTCCATACACGGATGCACGGCATAATGCACGTAATTGAGTTTTGAAGATATCTGTTTCTTTTAAGCAAAGACGGATTGCACGGTATCCTAAGAATGGGTTCATTTCTTGAGGGAACTCATAGTAAGATAAGTGTTTATCTCCACCAATGTCTAATGTACGTACAACAACTTTTTTACCTTGCATACCTTCTAATACTTGTTTGTATGCTTCAAATTGTTCGTCTTCTGTTGGGAAGTGATCTGAATCCATGTATAAGAATTCTGTACGGAACAATCCGACACCTTCACCACCATTAGTCAATACACCTTCAACATCTTTGAATCCACCGATGTTACCAGCAAGTTCAACTTCGTGTCCATCTTTAGTTACTGATTTTTCGTTTTTCAATACTTTTAATTCTTCTTTTTCTTTTAAGAATGCTTCAGCCTTAGCTTCATATTTAGCAATTGTTGCTTCATCAGGATTGATTTCAACAACACCATCTAATGCATCTAATGCTAAAGTATCACCAGTTTTACATGCATCACATACACCTGGGCATCCTACAACTGCAGGGATTTCCAATGAGTTAGCCATGATAGCTGAGTGAGATGTTTTACCACCGATTTCAGTAGCGAAACCTTTAACAAATTCATTTAACTGAGCTGTATCACTTGGAGTCAAGTCGTGAGCAACGATGATTGAATCTTCTGCAATGCTTGTTAAATCAGGAATTGTTAATCCTAATAAGTTACATTTTAAACGGAAAGTAACGTCTTTGATGTCAGCTGCTCTTTCACGGAAATAATCATTATCCATGCTTTCGAACATTTCAACCATTTGGTTAGCTACTTGCTCAGTTGCATATTCAGCATTTACACAATCATTTTCGATCATAGCTTTAATTTGAGCAGCTAATTCAGGGTCACCAGCCATCATCAAGTGGGCATCGAATACAGCTAATTCTTCTTCGCTTAAACGCTTAGCTGCTCTTTCTTTTACTCCTTCGATATCCTTTTTAGTTTTTTCTAGAGCATCTTCGAATTTTTTAACTTCTTCTTCAGCTACTCCTGCTTTTTTTTCAATAACAACTTTTGGTGTTTCCAATTTGTAAACTTTAGCTACAGATACACCAGCACTTGCTGCTATCCCTTTTAACATGATAAATTCCTCCTAAAACAAGCGAAAAACGCTTTCATTTACGACTTAAATTTTATCACTTTTTTTTCAAAGATACAAGAAAAGCAGACATTTGCATGCCTGCTAATTTAGCCCCTCAAATTGAAGCTTATAATATTTCGCATAAGTACCATTTAATTTCATCAATTCATCATGCGTTCCACGTTCATGCATACCTGTCGCATCAATTACGACAATCTCATCTGCATTACGAATCGTAGATAAACGATGGGCAATCGTAATACAAGTACGATTCTTGCTTAAATCTTCTAAACTTTTTTGAATGATTCTCTCACTCTCATTATCCAAAGCACTTGTTGCTTCATCTAAAATCAAGATTTTAGGATTTTTTAAGAATACACGTGCAATCGAGATACGTTGTTTTTGTCCACCCGATAAACGCGTTCCTCTTTCCCCACAGAACGTATTATATCCTTCTGGTAAAGACATAATAAAATCATGGATATTCGCTTTTTTAGCCGCTTCCACAATATCTGCATGACTTGCACCAGGTCTTCCATAAGCGATATTTTGTTCAATTGTTCCGGTAAACAAATATACATCTTGTTGTACTAAACCAATGTTTGAACGAAGAGATTTTAAAGTTACATCTTTAATATTTTGACCATCAATACAAATAGAACCGTTTGTGACATCATAAAAGCGAGACAATAACGAACAAAGTGTAGTCTTACCAGAACCACTTGGTCCCACTAAGGCAATCTTTTCACCGGCCTTGATATGTAAATTTACATCATCAATAACCTTTTCATTCTCATTATATTGGAAAGACACATGATCATAATCAATATTTCCAGAAACATTTTCTAAATCCTTGGCATTTTTAGAATCTTGAATTTCAGGAACTTCATTCATAACCTCTTCAAAACGTCTAAATCCAGAGAATCCTTTTTGGAACATCTCCGTAAATTCAACCAACACTTCAATTGGAGAAACAAAGACATTGATATATAAGGCAAACGTAGCTAACACAATTGGATTTAAATCGCCATTAGCGATAAACAGCCCACCAAATACAATGATTGTGACATATAAAAGTCCTTGGAAGAAATTATTTCCACCTTGAAAAGTACCCATAACACGATAATTGTCTTTTTTAGATTCCAAAAATTCCATGTTTGAATGATTGAATTTATCAATTTCAATGTCTTCATTCGCAAAAGATTGTACAACACGAATACCACCCAAAGAATCTTGAAGACTTGCATTCACACTACCAATCTTCTTTCTGTTTTCCATAAAGGTTCTTCGCATCTTTTTATTTTGAGAATAACTAAACACCATCATCACAACTGTCACTGCCAAAAGAATCAATGCCAATGGCCAATAAATCGTAGCCAAAATAATGAAAGATCCGACAATTTTGAATAATGAGATAAATAAGTTTTCAGGACCATGATGTGCAAACTCACAAATATCAAATAAGTCTGAAACAACACGAGACATCATAACCCCTGTATTGTGTTTATCATAATAGGAGAAAGATAAACGTTGATATTGATTGAATAAGTCTTGACGCATATCACTTTCCATGTTGGCTCCCATCACATGGCCTTGACAACTCACGTAATAACGACACAATGCACGTATCACATACATAACGAGCAAACCTATTCCTAATACGAAAACTCCTTTTAAAATTTCATTGGATGACTTCAAAAAAAATTGTCCTGTACAATAACTTAGAATCAAAGGAAAAGATAGATCAACAATACACATGATGAGTGCACAAAATAGATCCATAAAGAAAATCCTTTTATATGGTTTATAATATTGTAAAAATCGTTTAAATGTACTCATATATACCCTCCTGATTTCTGTATTATACACAAAATTTATTGAATTTTCCAAAGTAATGCTAAAATAAAATAAGAATGGAGAATGGATTATGATTAAAATTTTATTTTTTGATATTGATGGAACACTTTTAGAACTTGGCAAGAAGGAAATGCACCAAGAACTAGTTGATGCATTAAACTTAGTTAAGCAAAAAGGCATCAAAATCATTTTAGCGACGGGAAGGCCACCATTTGTCGTTCCTAAATTTCATGGCATCGAATTTGATGCAGTACTTTCTTTTAATGGCTCCTATTGTTTCACCAAAAATGAATTGATTTACAAGAATCCCATGGATAAAAAAGATATTGAAACATTCGTCGAAAACGCAAAAAGACTAAATAAAGCAGTTACTCTAGCTGGAACCAATAAGATGGGATGTAATTTTGATGATGAAATCTTAGAAGAATATTTCATAATTGCCAACCAACATGTTCATGTACTTGATGAATTTAATAGTTTTATGGAAGAAGAAATTTATCAAATGATGGTTGCCACTACAGAAGATCAAGATGAGTTGATTCTAGAAAACACAACTACATTAAAAGTGGCTCGCTGGTGGAATAGAGCTTGTGATATCATTCCTTGTAATGGTGGAAAAGATATTGGTATTCAAAAGATATTGGATTACTTCAATTTCAACAAAGAGGAAGCCATGGCCTTTGGCGATGGAGGAAATGATATTTCGATGTTGAAATATGTTGGTACCGGTGTTGCGATGGGTAATGCCAAAGACAATGTAAAAGCAATAGCTGACTACATTACAGATTCTGTACAAGAAGATGGAATAGTCAGTGCACTAAAACATTTTGAAATCCTATAGAAAAAGACAGCTCTTTTTTGCTGTCTTTTTACGTATGTCCTATTCTTTCTCTTTTTTGCTCTCTTCAATCATTCTTGAAGCATAAGGTTCTGGCACTGGATCATATCGGTCCATTTCCATTGTATAAGTACCTAAACCAGTTGTCATACTTCTTAATTCAACACAATATCTAGACATATTTGCCATTGGAACTTGTACATCGATTTCTTGATCTGAATCAACTGGAGTCATACCCATGATTGAACCTCTACGTTTATTCAAATCACCAATTACAGCTCCTGTAAATTCATCTGGAACACGAATCTTAACATTCATGATTGGTTCTAATAAAATTGGACGAACTTTTGTCATCGCATCTTTATAAGCTAAGTGTGCCGCCATCTTAAATGCCATTTCACTTGAGTCAACATCATGATATTTACCATCTAACAATGTTGTCTTCACATTTACCATCTTATATCCTGCTAAAGGACCTTTTTGGCAGCATTCACGAAGTCCAGTTTCTACAGCTGGGAAATATTGTTTCGGAACAGCTCCACCAAATACTTTTTCTGCAAATACCATTTCTTCTTCATCTGGATTTGGACTAAATTCTACAAATACGTGTCCAAATTGACCATGTCCACCAGATTGTTTTTTGTGACGACCTTCACCAACAGCTGTCTTTGTGATTGTTTCACGATATGTAATTTTTGGATCACTTAAAACAACTTCAGCTTTAAATTTAGAATTTAATTTATTTACAATAACATCTAAGTGTTGATCACCCACACCATAAATCACTGTTTCTTTTGTTTCTGGATTGTTTACAACTTTAAATGTTGGATCTTCTTCCTGTAAACGAGCAAGTCCATTTGATAAACGATCCTCGTCATTTTTAGTCTTAGGCACAACAGCTTGTCCATACATCGGTGTATCGAATGTGATTGGATCTGCCATCAACAATTTGCCTTTATCACACAATGTATCGTTTGTTCTAGTATTTTGTAATTTCACTAAAGCACCAATATCTCCAGTAAACAATTTACCAGCCGCTGTCTGGTGTTTACCTTTAACGATATAGATTTGACTGATTTTTTCAGGTTTACCATTATTGGCATTCACAACTGTACTATCAGCTGCAAGTACACCACTCAATACTTTTACATAACTGATTCTTCCAACAAATGGGTCCATAATCGTTTTAAATACTTGTGCTGTTAAAACTTCTGTTTCACTTGTCAACAATTCAACTTTAACACCATTTGGAGTTGTAGCTGTGTACATACCTCTTTCTGAGTATGTTGGGAAATAATCTACGATTAAATCCATCAAACGTTGGATACCAATTGAATTGACTGCACTACCAGAATATACTGGACAAATTTCTCCATTACGTACACCAATACGCACACCACGTTTTAATTCAGCATCACTAAATTCTTCACCAGAGAAGAATTTTTCCATTAATTCATCATCACCCATTGCTACCGCTTCGGCAATTTGATCTTTATAAAGAGCCACTTCTTCTTGCATAGATTCAGGCACTGGGCATGCTTTATCAGCTAATTCCGGACTATAATACCAGGCTTTATTTTTAATGATATTTACAGATCCAACGATTTTTCCATCTTCAACGATAGGCACTTCAAACGGAATAACACTCTTACCAAATTCTTCACGCAATGCTTGATAACTTGCATCAAAACTTGTGTGTTCTTCATCTAACTTATTGATAAAGAAAATTGTAGGCTTCTTTTCAGCTATAGCTTGTTTATAAGCCAATTTAGTTCCTGATTGTAAAGGATCTTTGGCATTAACTACGATTAAACTTGAATCACCTACCGCAAAACCACCTTGTTTTTCACCAACAAAGTCTAAATAACCTGGTGTGTCAATGAAATTAATTTTACTATCTTCCCATTCAATTGGAACAATTGTTGTATAAACAGATATTCCACGACGAATTTCTTCAGCATCGAAATCAATCATTGAACTTCCTTCTGTTGTTTTACCAAAACGATCTGTTGCCTTTGTATAATATAACATAGCTTCTAGAACACTTGTTTTTCCAGCTCCACTATGCCCGATCACGCTTACGTTACGTACTTCAAAACTCTGATAATCTCTCATACGCTTAACCTCATCTTAAGATTGGCTCTAATTGAGCTCTACAGTGTTCACGAACATAATCTAATGCAACGCGACCTTGCTTATCTGTCATATCTTTATCAGCACCATATGCCAATAATTTTTCTACTAAACTTGGATATCCTCCATAAGCTGCACGCATCAATGCAGTTACACCATTATTATCAAATAAGTTTACGTCTGCATTTCTTTCAAGTAATAAGTGAATTGTGTCACGCTTAAACGCAATACAAGCTTCCATTAAAGCACTACGACCTACTTCATCTTGATCATTGATTTTTGCCCCAGCATCTAATAATACTTCAACACAACGATCTTGTCCTAATAAGCAAGCACGCATTAAAGCTGTACGTCCTCTGTCATCTTTGGCATTTACATCTGCACCTGCGTCAATCAAAGCCTTTAAGATTGTTTTATTGCCTTTTTTTGCAGCTGTCATTAAAGCTGTTTTCCCTTTATTATCTGAAATATTCACATCAGCCCCATTATCAAGTAAAACCTGCACAACATCTTTACGGTCACGCTTACTTGCACGCATCAATGCAGTACGGCCATCACCATTTTGATAGTTTACATCCGCTCCTGCTTTGATTTGAGAACAAACCATTGGGAAATCTCCATTCGCACATGCATCCCAAAATACCTTATTAAAATTCTGATCCATTTCAACCATCCTCCTCATCATTATTGCTCTTGAAATCACAGAAAAACTGGAATGATAGTTCACCCCAGTTTACATATGTACAAAGAAAAGATTGAAATTTTTGTTTACTTTTACGCCTTGAACTTGATTCATCTCAATCACTCCTTTGTTTAACTGATTCCATTCTAACAAAGAAAATATTTAGTGCAAATCAAGTACCAACTTGGACAAAAAACCTACCAATTATGCCTTTTCACAAAATAATTCGATAGATTCATGAAGCGGGCCTTCAATAAAAGCCACTCGAATTGGAAATACAGGTTCTGTTTTCATATCTACATTTTTAGGGTCCACACTCACTTTATAGCCAGCATTACGAACTCTTTCGACAATTTCATCCACATCATCCGTGCTAAGCGCAAAATGACGAATACATCCTTCACCGACTGGTTTTGTGCCATCCAAAAATATCTCAATACAACTATTAAAACAATCCAAATGAATGCCTGTATCCCACTTTCTCAATATGGGAAGTACTAATAATTCATGATAGACACAAATCATTTCATCATATTATTCTTGCGTCTCACATTTAAATGCGACATGGTGAATTGCCTTAATCATGATTTCTTCTTTCTAACAAACTAAATGTCACTTGTCCTTTTTCTCTTTGGACATCCGTACAAACAACACATACTCGCATTCCCATTTGGAACACTTTACCATGTGTCTGTCCTTTTAAAATCATTGTATCTTCATCATAATCGTAGAAGTCATTTGATAGAGTATGAACTGGAACAAGGCCTTCCACTGTATTATCCATTTCTACAAAGAAACCAAAACTCATCACACCAACAATAGTTCCTTCAAAAACTTGACCAATTCTTTTTTCCATGAACTGTGCCTTCTTATAGTCATTCACCATTCTTTCCATCATAATTGCATCTCTTTCTTTTTCAGAAATATGGAAAGCCTGTTTCTCGATTTTCTTTTCATCATTTGAGGGTGTACGCTTTTGTTCATGAAAACAATACGCATGCAACATACGGTGTACAACTAAGTCTGAATAACGACGAATTGGACTTGTAAAATGACAATACTCTTCAAGTGCCAAACCAAAATGTCCTAAACAATGCGCATCATAACGCGCCTTTTGCATAGAACGCAAAGCAACCATAGACAAGACTAAATATGCATTTTCATCTTGAATCGATTCTAAGAATTTTTGGATTTGGCTAGCATTTACTTCATCTGGATAGAAATCAAATGGAATACGTAAAGAATTCGCAACGGTACAGATTGTCGCAACTTTTTTAGGATCTGGATTTTCATGCACACGATACATGCTTGGAATTTTATTCACATGCATATGGTGAGCCACACAAACATTGGCTAAGATCATACATTCTTCAATCATTTGTTCGGCAAAACCACGCTCTAAAACTGTTACATCTACAGGATAGCCATTTTTATCCATAATGATTTTTGCTTCTTTGGTATTAAAATCAATACATCCACGATTGTGTGACTGTTTCTTTAATAATTTAGCCAAAGACTCTAAGGTAAACAATAATCCTTTAACTTCTGAATACTCTTCTAATATAGTTTCATCTCCTGCTAAACACGCATTCACTTTTTTATAAGTACAGCGCTTGTCGGAATGAATCACACTCGGGAAGACATTATATGTTAATAGATTTCCCCTCTCATCCACTTGCATAGCACAAGTAATCGTTAAACGGTCTACATTTGGATTTAATGAACAAATACCGTTACTCAAATCAAATGGAAGCATAGGCACAACTCGATCACAAACATATATAGAGTTTCCTCGTAAATAGGCTTCTTGATCAAGGGCACTATTTTCTTTTACATAATGTGAAACATCGGCAATATGTACATACAATAAATATCCCTTTTCATTTTTCACAATCGAAATCGCATCATCAAAATCCTTGGCGTCATCCCCATCAATTGTGACAGTTAATAGATTTCTTAAATCTTTACGATTTTCAAGTTCATCCTTTTGTACTTTTGTCGGGATTCTTTTACACTCTTTTACAATTTTCCCATTAAATACCTGACGAACCTGGTTGCTTGTAAGCATAGCACTAATATCTACGCCAGCATCGTCTGGATGTCCTAAGACTTGGATGATCCTTACTTCTAGAGGATCTGTATACTTCACAATTTGACATACAACTTTTGTACGTTTTTTAAAACTAAATTCTTTTTCATTGACTACACGAATTGAACAGTGTAAATCTAAATCGCTATAGAAGAATGCTTTCTTCTTTTTAACAATCATAACTCCTGTAATATTTGTCAATCCATGATTAAACACTTTAATTAAAGACGGTTCTGGCTTTAAGCGCACTAAAACTTCATCTTTATCAAAAATCTTCATCTTTTTATTTTTAGGAACATATACCTTATTATTTTCATTGAAAACAGCAATTTCATATCTGGAAATATCTTTTGCACTTCCAGCCATAAAATGTATATCATCAATCAAATATAGACTTGTATGATCGTTATAAATTAATTTTTCGTCTTCTAATTCATTTAAAGACTTCACCATTTCTGTAAATTCTTTACTTGATTTAGGTCTTACTATTTTTTCTAAATCGCGTATTTTACATTCTTTTTTTTCTTCTAAATATTGAATGATCTTTTCTTTCATTTTTTCCTCCTTTAAAACAGAAAAAAGACCTTAACGGTCTTTTAATTACACAATCTGCAATGCGATCACAATCGCAAAGAACAAAATTCCACAAATCAAAGTTAAACGAGAGATAACTTTTTCAGGGCCTCTTTCTTTTTGTACCGCAAACAAGTTCAAATCTCCACTTCCTGTAAAGGCAGCAGACAACCCGTCTGATTTACCACTTTGTAATAATGTCAATATAATAATAACACCAGATAATGTCATTAAAACCACGTTTAATATATCTTTCATTTTATCATCACACCTTCTACGATATTTCGATTATACCAATAATTCAATAAAAATACTAGTCAAAATTATAGTCTACTAAATCCATCAACGTATTCACTACATGAGTTGGATATATTTTTAGTCGTTCAATATCTTCCTTGTTGTGAACCCCCGTCTGTACAAGCACAGTTTCAATATTTTGTTCATACCCAAGTTTAATATCCGTTTCAAGATTATCACCAATCAATATGATTTCATCTTCTTTTAAGCCAAAATATTCTAAACACAAATCAAGAATCGCTCGATTAGGCTTACCAATACGAGGGGATTTTTGATTGGCTGCATATTCAAACATATCTACGACACTGCCATTACCAACTTCAAATCCACCTGGTTTTGCTAAAATACGATCATTATTTGTACCAATAATTTTGGCTCCATTTAAAATCAAAGATAGAGCTTTTGAGTAAGATGCATATGTGGCATCTTTATCCAATCCTATAAAGACAAAATCTGGATTTTCATCATCAATAATAAAACCTTCTTGATTCAATGCATCTTTCATACCTTGTTTTCCAATGTAATAAGCTTTATTCCCTTCATAATGTTTCTTAACATATTGGCTAGCTGCCATGGCACTATTATAAAACATCTCTGGCTTAATATTTGTATATCCCATCTCTTCCATATGCTTTACATTTTCTTGTGGGGTACGCATCGAGTTGTTTGTCAAAAAAATAAATGGAATGTCCTTTTGGATACAATAATCTAAAAATTGATGAGCACTTTCAATGATCTGCGTCCCACGATACATTGTGCCATCTAAGTCAAATACTAAAGTTTTCATAATTCACCTAAAAAAGAAAGTCTTAGTCGACTTTCTTTAGATCCATATATGGAATTTCTGTTGGTGTTTCACGACCAAATAAGATTAATAGAACTGTAGCTTCTTTCTTTTCTTCGTCCATAGCTTCAATAACACCTTCGGAGTTTTTGAAAGCTCCATTTGTGATTTCTACACGGTCTCCCACTTCAAAATCAACTTGAACATTTACATCCTGACGTCCTAGACGACGTAATACAGCATCAACTTCTTCTTGAGCTACTGGGAATGGTTTAGCACCCTTTCCACTTGATCCGATAAATCCAGTTACACCTGGAGTGTTACGTACAACATACCAAGCTTCATCTGTCATAATCATTTGTACTAATAAATAACCAGAGAATAGATTGTGTGTTTTTTCTACTGGTTTACCATTTTTATATTCAATTTCTTTTTCTTCAGCAACGACGATCTGGAACAAAGAATCTTCAAGACCCATAGTTTTTACACGACGTTCCAAGTTTTCTTTTACACGATTTTCTTGACCTGCATATGTATTTACTACATACCATTCTTTTTTTAACTCTGACATACTTTCCTCCCTATGCGCCTACGATCATTTTCACTAGACCGCTTGATAAAAACTCACAAACAAAGAAATACAAACCAAATAATACTGTAAATACGATTACCAAACCACTTGATGACATTAATTCTTTAAATGTTGGCCATTTAACAGTTTTTAATTCTTTGAACACTTTTGATGGTGAATATGTTCTTTCTTTTTTCTCTTTACTCATATGGATTCCTCACTTTGTTTCCTTATGCAAAGTATGCTTGCCACACTTTGGACAATACTTTTTAATTTCAAGACGTTGCGTGTTGGTCTTCTTATTTTTTTGGGTCGTATAATTTCTTGATAAACACTCTGTACACGTCAAAACAACTTTATCTGCCAATTCCTTCACGCTCCTTAACTCAATAAATGTACCATTTTATCCAGTCAACTGTCAATTGTCGTATACCACTTTTTTACCTTTTCAAACATAAAACTTACCTTCGAGGCGCTTAAGCCAAGTTCTTCCGCTATATTTTTTAAAGTATAGCCCTCCATTCGATAGTCGATGATCTGTACATAATCTTTACCAAAAACTCTGTTGATACGATTTTTTGTATATTCCTACATGAGTTTATCTAAAACAACATCATGAACTTCTAATGAATCGAGCATGTTCACATCACCATAGTATAGTTTTGTATCCTCACGAATTCTTTGGTCTAAACTAATACAGGTTTGATATAAGTAACACTGCTTTCTTATGCTATGACGCAAAATATCATAGGCCTTATTTTTAGCGCAACGCCTGTAAAATCCTGAAAACGAAAGTGCGCGATCCATTCGATATTCAAATATACAATGATACAACAATAAATCGGCATGACGATAGAATTCTTCTTTTTCACAAAGAATTGTGTTTGTCTTTCGTACAAAGACATCCGCCCATATGTCCGTCACCATAGGTCTATAGTATTGAATCAAATTTTTCATTTCCGTAAAATCATTCATTTGAATCATGTATATACATTCATATATATTCATCTTTATCACCTAAATCCATTATAACGAGGCAATGTGAAAAAGACATTAAAAAAGCCGATTTTATATAAAATCGACTTTTTTGATTGGATTTCTTTGATTGTAAACCTCATACATCAAGACTGCTGCTGCAACACTCGCATTTAATGAAGTGATACTTCCGACCATTGGTAGATACACCATATAGTCACATTGTTTCTTTACAAGATTTGAAATACCCTGACCTTCAGATCCTATAACCAATACAGTTGGTGAATCATACATACCTTCACGATATTCTCTTGCATCCTTCATATCTGTACCAACAACCCAATATCCTTCTTGCTTCAAGTTTCTTAATGTCTGCGATAAATTCGTCACAATCGAAACAGGTACAGTATAAGCAGCTCCTGTACTTGCCTTAACAACCGATGGGGTTAATCCACAACTATTGTGTTTCGTCAAGATGACACCATCAACACCCGTACAATCACAAGTTCTTAAAATGGCACCTACATTATGTGGATCTTGAATACCGTCCAAAGCCACTAATAAGCCAGGCTTTTTAGCTCGTCTAACTAATTCTTCAATACTATATGTTTCAATTTCACTTACTTTTAGCGCAACTCCATTATGATGTGTCGAATTAGCAATTTTATCTAATTTTGCACGATTACAATATTCTACCTTTAAATTTGATTTTTGAATCGATTTTAAAAGCTTTGCGTCTTTCAACCCCTGAAGTACATATACTGTTTCGATTGAATCCGGATCATTTCGAAGTGTAGAATACACATTTTTTCCATATACGATCATAGACTGTCCCCTATCTCAATTATTCTATCTAGACAAACCTTAAGTCTATCCTGATGTCCATATAAATATAAATATCCCAACATAGATTCTAATGCGGTTGCTTCTAAGTATGTTTTGTATGTCGCATTTTTAGCCTTCGAATGAATCGTCGCATTTCTTCCACGTGCAAGAATCGTTTTCTCTTCCTCGGTAAAGAAATCTTCATCCATCATTATATTCAACATAACAGATTGCCCTTTAGCACTACAAATTACAGCGTTTTTCTGCTGAAGAACATGGGCCTTGCGATACCCTAAACTTAGAAGGTGTTTGCGCACAGCCAAAGACATAACGGCATCACCAATCCATGCTAGACTTGTCGCATTTTCCGTTACTATTTCCATTACAGAATTCCTTTTTCAATCAATGCAGCACGAAGTGAATCTGCTGTTTCAAAATCTTTTTCTTTAACTGCACTTCTCCAGTTTTGATACATTTCTTTATCTTCTTCACTCATTGTGATCTTATCAAATTCAATACCTAAAATATAAAGCATCTTTTCTAATGTATGTACTAATACAGCTAAATTTTCAACATCGATTTCTCTTTGACGAACCACCTGATTGATTTTTTTAACGACTTCATAAACAACACTGATCGCATTAGGAGTATTTAAATCATCATTTAATGCATCAATAAATGAAGTATACGTTTCATCAAATGCAGTTGTTTCTTTAGCATTTGATAAAGCAAGTTTTACACAAGCCTGTTTATAAGCAACTGCAATCTTATCTAATTCTTTCTTTGAAGTTGTGAAAGCCTCTTCATTTAAATTAAGTGGTGCACGGTAATGTGTAGAAATCATCAACCAACGAGTTAAGTTTCCTCCATGGTTAGCGATCAAATCTTTAGCCCACCATACATTACCTAATGATTTTGACATCTTGATACCATTGATATTGATCATACCATTGTGCATCCAGATATTTGCCAAGCGTGTATCGTTGCATACTTCACATTGAGCAACCTCATTTTCGTGGTGAGGGAATTTTAAATCTAAACCACCACCATGGATATCAATCAACGTTTTCTTAAATACATCCTGTATCATAACCACACATTCTGTATGCCATCCTGGACGTCCTTTTGACCAAGGTGAATCCCATTTAATTCCTTCCGTTGTCTCTTTCCATAAAGTAAAATCTAATGGATTCTCCTTCTTTTCATTTTCATCAATACGAGCACCAACCATTAGATCATCAATACTTTGATGAGACAGTTCTCCATATTTTTTATCACTATTAACACGGAAATAAACATCGCCTCCCACTTGATAAGCTGAACCATTTTTAACCATCTTATCAATAAATTCGATAATACGATCCATTGTTTCTGTAACACGAGGTGCATAATCTGGAAGATCTGCATGTAAGCCTTTACGTACATCGTTATAGGCAACAATAAATTTGTCTGTGATTTCCTTTTCAGTCACATTTTGTTCAATAGCCGTTTTAATGATCTTATCGTCTACATCTGTATAGTTTGAAGCAAAAGTCACTTCATAGCCTTGTGCAGACAATGCTTTTTTTAATGTATCAAATACAACGATAGGACGAGCATTTCCAATATGTGGATAGTTATAGACCGTTGGTCCACATACGTACATGGAAATCTTTCCTGGTTCGATTGGTTTTAATTCTTCAATGGTTTGAGAATAACTATTATATAATTTCATAATAAAATGTCCTCCAATTCATATTGTTTATTATACAATACAAAACATGAAAAAAAAAGCTAACCAAATGGTCAGCCTACATGTAAATTAGTCATGATACGACGAATATCTTCTTCATATGGTGTACCTGCTAAATTTTCTAATGCAGGATTAAAGTATTCCATCATATGATCCACATCTTTTAAATAAGAATATTGAAGCCCAATTAAATATTGAATGGTTCCAACAGGGAATTTTTTATTGTTGTCTAGTTCGGACTTACCATCCCATATACCATTTAAAATATTTTTACAGTCATCAATATATTTGGCTTCTTTCTTCATTAATATGCTGAATTGAATCTGCATATTCTTGAATGTCTTTTCATCAACATAGCTTTTTCCATAAGAAAGCATGCCCTCTGCTTTTTTGATTTTTCCTTTTTCTAAATAATAATAAAATCCACGAGTCGCGACACTAGCCTTTTGTTTATTTGAAATACGCATGTTTTTCAACAATTCAAATTGTTCTTCGATTTTCGCATCATTTCTTTGTGCCAAATAACCACTTAAACGCATATACTCACGGTTAAATGCCTGATATGAGAATTTACAGGCTCCTGTATCTAATGTTTTGTAGAATTCGTCATATTGTTCATTGTTCAATTGAACTAATAACTTCTTCCATACAACTTTTTTCATAATCATTGGCACTAAAATTAATACTAATGTCAATACAATTATGATCATTACATTCATTGTCTTACTATCCATTTTGTTCCTTATCCTTTTCTAATTCTAAAGTTAAATCACGAAACTGAGCTAATAAATCTTCGTCAATTCCATCTTTTCTTAATTTTTCCATGTAAACAGCATCTAAATCGTCTACATCTTTTGTTAAATCATCACGCTCAGAATCCGTCAAACGATGTCGAATACCCATCGCTAACACCTCACAATCTCTAGAGGTTAGAATACATGATTTACCCATTTATTTCAAGGTTTTGTTTTGCACTTTTTAGTTAAGCATACAAAAAAAAGGAACCCTATTGGATTCCTTTAAAAGTCTTACAATTATTAAGCTAATTCTGAGAAGTACTTAATTGTACGAACCATTTGGCTTGTGTAAGAGTTTTCGTTATCGTACCAAGAAACAACTTGTACGTGAGTAGTTCCGTCACCTAATGAGTGAGCCATTGTTTGAGTTGCATCGAACAATGATCCGTAACGCATACCAACGATATCACTAGATACTAATTGTTCTTCAGTGTATCCGAATGATTCAGTTGTAGCAGCTTTCATAGCAGCGTTGATTTGGTCAACTGTTACATCACCTTCAACAACAGCTACTAAAATAGTAGTTGATCCTGTAGGAGTTGGAACACGTTGAGCAGATCCGATTAATTTTCCGTTTAATTCAGGGATAACTAATCCAATAGCTTTTGCAGCACCTGTTGAGTTAGGAACAATGTTAACTGCAGCAGCACGGCTACGACGTAAATCACCTTTACGTTGAGGTCCGTCTAATGTCATTTGGTCACCAGTGTAAGCGTGAACTGTAGTCATGATACCTGATTTAATTGGAGCTAATTTGTTCAAAGCGTTAGCCATTGGAGCTAAACAGTTTGTTGTACAAGAAGCTGCAGAAATTACTGTATCTTCTGGTTTCAATGTTTCGTGGTTTACATTGTAAACAATTGTTGGTAAGTCATTTCCTGCTGGAGCAGAGATAACAACTTTACGAGCACCTGCTTTAATGTGTGCTTCTGCTTTAGCTTTTGAAGTATAGAATCCTGTACATTCTAATACTACGTCAACTCCTAATTCACCCCAAGGTAATTTAGAAGCATCAGCTTCTGCGTAGATAGTGATTTCTTTTCCGTCTACTGTAATTGAATTTTCACCAGCAACAACTGTGTCAGCCTTAGCGTAAGTTCCTTGAGTTGAATCATATTTCAACAAGTGAGCTAACATCTTAGGGCTAGTCAAGTCATTGATAGCTACTACTTCGTAGCCTTCAGCACCAAACATTTGACGGAATGCCAAACGTCCGATACGTCCAAAACCGTTAATCGCAACTTTTACTGTCATGTCAGTAAATCCTCCTTTAAATACCATTGTTATTATAAAAGCCTACTGTTAATTTGTCAATTCTCTAACAAGTAAAACTTTTTACAACTAACAACTACTTATATTTTAGACTATTTACAGTTCATTCTCAAGAATTTTCACACTTTTTACATAACCTTAATTGTGCTATTATATTCAAAAGGAGGAATTAAAAATGAACCAAAGTTTAATCCTAGATTTACTTGAAAATAACGCTCGTCTAACTTCACAAGATCTAGCGGATATTTTGAATGAAGATGAAGCAAGTATAAAATCAGAGATTCAATCTTTAGAAAAAAACAAAATTATTTGTGGCTATCACACAATTATCAACTACAATAAAGCGTTAAAAGATCAAAAAGTTTTAGCTTATATTGAAGTAAGTTGTACACCTACAAGAAATAGAGGCTATGACAAGACAGCAGCATTGATTGCCAACTATCCAGAAGTAGATACAATGTATCTATTAAGTGGAGATTGTGATTTCTTATGTTTAGTACAAGGTAAAACCATGTTTGAAGTGGCTCGCTTTGTTTCAGATAAGATTGCCTGTGTTGAAGATGTTCGTTCCACAAAGACATTATTTGTATTAAAACAATATAAGCAAAGTGGTATCGTCATGATTGACAAACCGGAAGATAAAGAATCAAGATTGGTTGTGACTCCATAATGAAAAGTTTATCTACAAAAGCAACATCTATCAAGCCAAGTGGAATTCGTAAATTCTTTGATTTAGCAAATACAATGGAAGGCGTTATCTCTTTAGGTGTTGGTGAACCCGATTTCGCTACGCCATGGCACATTTGTGAAAATGCAATTCACTACATGAGTACAGGACACACTCACTATACAGCCAATCGTGGATTGTTGGAGCTTCGTGAAGAAATCTGTAAATTCCACAAGGAACATTACAATCAAACATATGATCCTGAAAATGAAGTTATTATCACAATTGGTGGTAGTGAAGCCATTGACTTATGTATGCGTGCCTTGTTGAATCCTGGCGATGAAGTTATTGTATTAGACCCTAACTACGTTGCTTATGCACCAAGTGTTACACTAAGCGATGGTGTTGTTGTCCCTTTACAGTTAAAAGAAGAAAATGACTTTAAAATTCTTCCAGAAGATTTAAAGAAAGTCATCACACCAAAGACAAAAGCTATGATTATCAATTATCCTAGCAACCCTACAGGTGGTGTCATGACAAAAGAGGACTACGCAAAAATTGTTGATATCATCAAAGAATCCGGTATATATGTTGTGAGTGATGAAATCTATGCCGAACTAAGCTTTGATCAGCCTTTTGCATCATTAGCCCAATTTGACGAAATCAAATCTCAAATCATTGTCGTAAATGGTTTTTCAAAAGCATATGCGATGACAGGATGGCGTCTAGGCTATTGTATGGCCAACAAAGAACTTTCTTCTGTTATGAATAAAATTCACCAATATGTAATCATGTCAGCTCCTGTTATGTCTCAATATGCCGGTATCGAAGCCATTAAAAACGGCTATGATGATGTATTGATGATGAAAGATGACTATCTAAAAAGAAGAAACTTCTTAGTCAACAGACTCAATCGTATGGGACTAAAGACAAATCTGCCTCATGGTACATTCTATGTTTTCTGTAACATTCAATCGACAGGACTGGATTCAGAAACGTTCTGTGAAAAATTACTACAAAAACAAAAAGTTGCCTGTGTTCCAGGAAGCGCTTTTGGACAAAGTGGTGAAGGATATATCCGTATCTCTTATGCATATAGCATAGATCACATCAAAGAAGCTGTTGTTCGCTTAGAACAATTCTTGAAGGATTTAGACAAATGAGTCTAGATCCTTTTTTTATGAAAAATCAAAAAGGATGCCCTTAGACATCCTTTAATACTACTTGGCAATCAAATCATCCATTGCCTTTTGGAAATGAACTGTTTTGTTGTGAGCATCCTCTTTTGAAGCTCCCTTGATACAATAGTAGAATTTACATTTTGGTTCTGTTCCACTAGGACGTACCGCAATCCAACTTCCATCTTCTAAATAGTATTTTAATACATCCGATTTAGTGAATCCAGTAAGTTCAGTTACTGTATCCCCTTCTTTGATTATACATTCTTTATAGTCTTCACTACGAACAACTTTCGTACCGCCAATTTGAGTTGGAGCATCTTTTCTTAAGTTAGCTAAGATTTCTTTAATACGTTTAGCACCCGCTTCACCAGCTAATGATAACGCAACTTGACTTTCTTCATATGTACCATGACGGTCATATAAGCTATCTAATACATCAACTAAATCTTTACCTTGTTCTTTGTAGAATGCACAAGCTTCTGCAAGCATCAAACAAGCTTGAGGAGCATCTTTATCACGTACAAAAGGTTTAATTAATGAACCATAACTTTCTTCATATCCAAATACATAGTTCTTTTCGTGCGTTTTTTCATATTTCGCAACTTTTTCACCAATGAATTTGAATCCAGTTAAAGTTTTTTCTGTTGTAACACCATAATCAGAAGCTACTTTTTCTCCTAGATCACTTGTAACAACTGTATTGAACATTACAGGATTTTCAGGCATTTTGCCTTGTTTTTGAAGTTGTGAACAAATATATTCAATTTCGACAGAACCAGATTGGTTTCCTGTTAATACAACATATTCCCCATTGTGCAAGACTCCAAGTCCCATACGGTCAGCATCTGGGTCACAAACTAAAATTAAGTCTGCTTGATTTTCTTTTGCGTATTTTAATGACAATTCATAAGCACCCGCTTGTTCTGGGTTTGGTGTGGGTGTATTTGAGAAATCAGGATCTGGACTACATTGCTCTACAACTGGAATGCAAGTATATCCTGCACGTTTATAAACTTCTTGAACAGGAATATTAGCAGTTCCATGTTCTGGTGAAAATACGATTTTAATATCTTTTTTAACTTCAGGATTCAATTGAATACTTAATACATTTTTGTAGTATTCTTCATCCACATCTTTACCAATAACTGTAATTAATTTCTTTTGTTCTTCTGTACAGTCTGCATCAATTGCCAATTCATCTTCAATTGCGTTAACCTTATCAATAACCTGACTAGCTAAACAAGGAATCAACTGACATCCTTTATCATCATACAATTTATATCCATTGTATTCTTTAGGGTTGTGACTGGCAGTAATCATAATACCACCAAAGCAATTTAAGTGACGTACCGCAAAACTCAATTCTGGAGTTGGACGTAAAGATTCAAACACATATGATTTAATGTTGTTTTTTGCTAATAAGTCAGCACAATCAAACGCAAACTCTTTTGACATGTGACGGTTATCATAACCAATCGCAATACCAGCTTCACCACCGTTATTTTCATTAATGTAATTTGCGTATCCTTGAGTTGCCTTACGAATTGTATGAATATTAATTCGGTTTGTTCCCGGACCTAAAAGACCACGCATACCTGCTGTACCAAACTCAATTGTAGTATAGAATGCATCGTTTTTTTCTTCTGCATTCATTGCTTCTAAAACAGGTTTGTATTGAGAGGCTAAATTTTCATGGTTTAACCATTTTGAATATCTTTCTTCAACAATAGACATTATTTATTCTCCTTCTTTTCTAACTTTGAAATAAAAAAGTCTCATAAAACTATGAGACTTTCTTTAATTAAGCAATAATCTTTTGAGCTCGCAATACTTCTTCGATTGCAGCTACAGCAGCATCTTCATCTTCGCCTGAGCAGCTAATTGTGATTTCTGACTGTGTAGGAATTCCTAAAGACATAACGCCCATGATAGATTTCATGTTTACTTCACGTCCTTTGAAAGCTACATTGATTTCACTTTTAAATTTACTAGCAGCGTTAACAGCTACAGTTGCTGGACGTGCGTGAAGACCTACTGGATCTACTACAGTTACAGTTACTTGTTTCATAATTATCCTCCTAAATCAAATCTAAATGTATTTTATGACATTTTGCCAAAGAAAACAATACCTAAACGAATTTTTCTGATTCCGCTTCCATAATTGGTATATTTAAATCTTGTAACATTTGTGCAAAGACACCACTGCCAGTTACTAGATTATCTGTAAAAGTCCCATCATAAATAACAGAATATCCACAACTTGGTGATCTTCTTTGTAAAATCGCAAGATCTACTTGTTTTTCTTTCGCTATATTCAGAGCAATTTCTGCCCCTTTGATAAACTGTTTTGTACAATCATTTCCCTCTTTATCCAAAATTATATCTCCTACTTTTTCACAAGGAATACGAGGACAACAAAGTCCTCCAAGCATCTCTGGACATACTGGAATCACTTCATGATCTTTTAAAAGCTCAACAATTTTTTTATTTAAATTGTTTTTTCCGTTATACTTACAGTTATATCCTAATAAACATGCACTAACAAGAATTCTCATCAGTCAACTAATTCATCATATAACAAAGAGTATGTTTTAGCACTTTGTTGCCATGACACATCTGTATTCAATGCATTTCTTTGTAACATTTTCCAATCCTCTTTACGATTGTAATAAACGTCACAAGCATAATATAAAGTATGAATCAATTCATTCGAATCGTAGTTTTCAAAACTAAATCCATTTCCTGATTTTTCATATTCATTGTATGCATCAACCGTATCTTTTAAACCCCCAGTTTCACGAACAAGAGGTAAAGTACCATAACGCATTGAACACAATTGTGAAATTCCACATGGTTCAAATAAACTAGGCATCAAGAACAAATCACTTGCTGCATAGATACGGTGTGCCAAGCTTTCATTGTATCCATAATAGAAACAAATCTTTCCTTTATTTCCATTTTCAAGTTCACGGAACTTGTTTTCAATTTGACTTTCACCACTACCCAAAATAACCAATTGGATTGGAGCAGCACATAATGCGTCTAATTGTTCCATCAATAGATAGAATCCTTTTTGCCAAGTCAAACGAGAAACGACACCTACCATCATAACATCAGGATTTTTTTCTAATCCAAGTTCTTCTTGTAGAGCAATTTTTGCCTTATTCTTTTGAGTCGCAATATTCACTTTATTAAAGTGATATGGAATTTCTGGATCTGTGTTAGGGTTCCATAACTCGATATCAATACCATTTACAATACCCCATAGATCATATTTACGCATATTCAATACAGCTTCTAAGTGTTCACCATATTGAGGCGATAAAATTTCTTGTGCATAAGTTGGTGATACAGTTGTAACTTTATCCGCATACAAAATACCAGACTTCATAAATGAAATTCCACCATCAAAACGTACATTGCCATTGTCTAACAAATAGTATGGTAATCCTAAACAACTATCTAACATTTCAGGACCGAAATTTCCTTGATAAGCCATGTTGTGGATTGTATACACAAAACGAATTGCACGATATCTAGGATCTGCATCGTGAGTTTCTTTAACCATACAAGGAATCATACCTGTATGCCAGTCGTGGCAATGGATAATATTTGGCCAGTAATTCAACTGGTTCAACATTTCAATAACAGCCTTTTGGAAATAACCAAAACGCTCACCATCATCTTTATAACCGTATAATGAATCTCTTTCAAAGTAACCTTGATGTTGAATGAAGAAGAAACATACATTATCTACTACTTTTGAGAATACACGTACGGGTACTTCATGATAATTAATTGAAACTGAATATTCACAATCAAAATGAAGTTCATTATAGTATTTATCACTAATTTTCTTATATAAAGGCATGACAACCTTTACTTCATGTCCTCTTTCAGTAAGTGCCTTTGGTAAAGAACCAATTACATCGGCAAGTCCACCTGTCTTAATGAATGGTAATCCTTCCCCAGCAACCATCAAAATTGATGCCATTAAACGTTCTCCCTTCTACCAATATACAAAGGTTGTTCTTCTAACCCTGCTAATTCTTTTTTCTTTGCGATTCTAGAATGTTTATCTACAATCACATTCTTTAAGTGAGCACCATCTGCAATTTCTACATCTGGCATAATGATGCAATTTTCGATCAATGCATCTTTTCCAATTTTACACGAACGACCAACAATAGAATTCTTAACTACACCACTAATTTCACAACCATTCGAAATCAATGAACCTGTTGCAGTACCACCATTCAAATAAATGGCTGGAGCTGAATCACTTGTACGAGTATATACAGGCCATTCTGGATCTGCGATATCTTTCATTTTTTCTTCCGTTAAGAATTGCATATTACTTTCATAATATGATTTCAAATCATTAATTACATAAATGTGTCCACGATAATTCAATCCACGGATATCCATATCTACACATTTATCATTTAAGATATCTTTAAACCAATACATTGTACTTGTTTCTTGTGCTTCTTCAACTAATGTTTTAAAAATTTCTTTTGACATGATGTAAGTCTGTAAAGATAAATATCTAGATTTATAGTTACATAAGTTTTGAGCAATACTTAATACACCACGTTGTTTATTCATTTGAAGTACATCACATCCAATGTAGTTTTCTTTTGCGTTATCTACATGTTGATACAACACTGATACTTCAGCACCACTTTCGACGTGTTGTTTCAACAATTCCTCATAATTTCCTTTATAAAGCATATTAACTGGAGCAATCACAACATAATCATTTTGGTTTTCCATAACTGCATGAATATTTTCAGCATAACATGAAATATCTGTAGTAAAACGTGAAGTTCCACCGTCTGTATATACAGGCACTAACGATAAGTGTCCATGTTTAGAGTTGATATTATAGTGACGACCTGTACCAACATGATCAATTAAAGAACGAGGATTTCCATTTACATAAATTTGAATATCATCAATACCTGAATTTGACATATTTGAAATCGCAAAGTCAACTAAACGATAACGTCCTAAAAAGCTGAATGCAGCAATTGGACGATATTTTTGCATACCTTCTACATATACAGAAGAATCGTTGTAAGTAATTATTCCTAAAGCGTTACACATAATTATTCACCCTTCTTTACTCTTTTTGAAATCAATACGATTTCTTCACTGTCTGGACTACCCACAACAGCACCATCATCAATCTTCACACCATCCGCAACAATTGCACGATAGATTTTTGCACCTTTACCAACTTTTACATTTGGCATTAATACAGCTTGAGATACAAATGCACCTTCACCAATGTCAACATTGTTAAATAATACGGAATCCACTGCATGTCCTCGAATTACAGCGCCTTGGTTGATGTAGCAATGTTCAACTTTTCCAGTTGGACCTACATAGTGAGGTAAAGTTGGAATATCTTCTGTATAGATTTTCCAGTTTGGATCATCCAAATTCAATTCATTGTTTTTGTTCAACAAGTCCATATTTGCTTCCCACAATGAATCAATTGTTCCAACATCTTTCCAATAACCTTCAAACTTGTAAGCATATAAACGTTTGTTGGCATTTAAAAAGTTAGGGATAATATCTTTACCAAAGTCATGGTGACTACCTTCTGCAGTCATATCCGAAATCAATTCTTTACGTAATTGTTTCCAATTAAAGATATAAATACCCATACTAGCTAAATTGCTCTTTGGATGTTCTGGCTTTTCTTCGAATTCAACAATTCTTCCTTCATCATCTGTATTCATAATACCGAAACGGCTAGCTTCCTTCATTGGCACTGGAAGTACCGCAATTGTACAATCGGCATTATTTGCCTTGTGACAAGATAACATATCCGCATAATCCATCTTATAGATGTGGTCACCTGAAAGAATCAAAACGTATTCAGGATCAAACTTATCAATAAAGTCAATGTTTTGTGTGATGGCATCTGCTGTTCCTTGATAAACGTCAAATTTTGTACCATCTTTTTCACGTGGTGGTAAAACATAAACACCACTTCCACGTGCATCAAGTCCCCATCTTTGTCCAGCACCAGCGTACGCATTTAATTCTACAGATTCGTACTGAGTTAAAACACCTACAACATTGATATCTGAATTCGCACAGTTACTTAGCGGGAAATCAATAATACGATATTTTCCTCCGAAATAAACAGCCGGTTTCGCATTCTTTTTAGTTAGTTCCAAAAGACGTGTTCCACGGCCCCCCGCTAAAATCATGGCGAGCATATTATTCTGTTTCATAATCATCCTCCTAATAATACTCTTTATATAACTAAAGTATATCACTTTTTCAAATAAAATCTACTTGTTCCCTTAAATTTGTATGCGTTTTCAAAATACTACAAAAAAAAACAAATCATTCTCTGACTTGTCTTTGCAAAGCATAAATTGATTCGTTTTGATTTGCGATATAAGATATAGCACATACGATAAAAAAGAAGGGAAAATATTGATATCCAAAAACTTCCATGCCTATCGCAATAGGCGCTAAAAATGTATTTGTGGCAGCTCCAAAAACGCTGCAATATCCTAATGCTGCTACAAATAAAGGATTTAAACCAAATACAGGTGCAATTATAACCCCAAGACTCGATCCAATCGCAAATAATGGCGTAACCTCACCACCTTGGAATCCTGCAGATAAAGTTAAAATCGTTAAGACAAGCTTTAGGATCCAGTCATATCCATAAATCTTTTCCGATGTAAAAGATGCTACAATCAAGTTTTCACCCACACCTGAATAACGACATTGACCAAACATAAACAACAAAAGTGCCACGAGAACACCCATCACAAAAATACGTTTATAGGGATTTGTGATTTTATTTGTGACAAAAGCTTTTGTGTGTTTCAAAAAGAACGCAAATAAGCCGCCTATCATGCCAAATAAAATACCTAACACCAATAATTTTATGGATAATTCCATATTTAGCTCAGCAACATTTCCTATCTTAAAAGTACTCTTGTGTAATCCAAACAAGCTAGAAACATAAGCTGCCGTAAAACCCGCCGGAATTGCACAAGACATAGCTCGATATTTCAAAGTTCCAGCCACTAAAACTTCTAAGGCAAAGAAAATAGCCGTAATTGGCGTACCAAACAATCCGGCAAAACCAGCTGCCATACCTGCAACCATAAAGATAACACCACTGTTTTTAAAGCGGAAATACTTACCAAAATAATGCGATACGGTAGCTCCAATCTGCATTGCAACACCTTCTCTACCCACACTACCACCAAAGAAGTGGGTAATCCATGTGGATATCACCATAAATGGAGCCATACGTAGTGGAATCCAATCACTCTTTCCTTGATCAACCTCAAAAACAAGTCCCATACCTTTTCTAGATATTCTTCCCCAATGCTCAAATAAGAACACAATAGCTAATCCTGCAAAAGGAAGTCCAAGCAACATAATGCATCCCATATGCTCTCTAAAATTCAAGATCCATTCTAATCCTTTACCAAAAATGACTTCACATATCGCAACAATAGCACCAATAAAAATACCACAAAAACACTTTAAAACAATTTCATCATAAACTTTAAACGATTCTCTCAACTTTTCTTTATACATATGATTATTATAGAAAAACAGATTGTTTATTTCAACAATCTGTCATAATTTTACATTTTAATTACAATTCTATTTCATTTTTCCACAAGCCATGCAAGTTACAATACTCATACACAGTTACTTTACCTGTTCGTCCTTTCAGATCAAAAACATATTCTGGTTTCATTCCTGGGACTAGACCTGCACGATCCACAGTTCCATCACTATATTCCACCCAAATATTCGTGATATAGTGTGCCTCTAACATAGGATGTTCAACACTTCCAACTACAACTTTAATTTTATTATCTTCTACACTTACTTGTGGAACGTGTTTTTCTTGTGCTGCATCTACTTCACCAGCTTTTAATTCACGATATCCACTAGGAACTACATCCATCAACAATCCTTCAACAACGCTACCAGTTTCTAAATTCTTATAGATTTTCATAAGTATTCCTCCTGTTCTTCTATTGACATTATGACACGCATCATTAAAATAATCTATTGATATGCTCATAAAAAATTTAAACGAAAACTACATGCAATATACAACAACTTCTCAAGAGATTTTTGAGACTTTTTATATTTCAAAAACCCATAAAAAACATTTAAAAATAGATGAAAACAATAAAATTATCTACTTTACCTATCCTGAAAAAGAAGTTGAAATCAACTATGAGCCTGTAAACATTCTATATGAAGATGCTTTTTTAATAGCAGCCTTTAAACCTCCATTTCTATTAGTACACAATGATGGAAACAGCCAAGATACTTTACAAGCCCGTATTAACGGATATCTGCAATTAAATGGAAACAAATATCCGGCTCAAGCTATTCATCGTATTGATTATGAAACGAGTGGTTTAGTCTTATTTTGTAAGCATCCATTCTTCCAGGCATATTGTGACAAAAACATGGAAGAGCATCACATTAAAAAAGACTATATTGCCTTAGTTCAAGGTCATACAAATTACAAAAACAAAAAGATTGTTTCAAATATCGCAAGAGATCGTCATAATGCCAAGAAAATGATTATCCATCCAAATGGAAAAGAAAGTATTTCAATATTTAACACACTTAAAAACTATAAAGATTATTCGCTGATTCAAGTATCGATTCTAACAGGAAGAAAACATCAAATCCGGGTTCAATGTGCTTCTTTGAAGCATCCCATTTTAAACGATTCCTTATATGGAGGTAAAAGAATTGACAATACGGGACTCTTACTTCAAAGTCATCATATTCAATTTAATGACATTGATGTAATTTGTCCTCAAGAAAAAAGATTTATTAGAAAATAAAAAATTGTATATCCTTTCAGATAAGCGATCCAAACACCTATTGATAAACAGGATAAATACGGAAGGATATGCTTTTTTTTATATAAAATCCACAAAAAGCCAAGTAAAACACTTATATATAAAGCTATGAGCATTCTTTCTATTCCTAAATAAAAGCCAAAAAAAGTTAAAAAACATACATCGGCACTGCCTATCCATTCAGTTCTAATAATTTTAATGGTTCCACTGACCAAAAGAAAAACAAGACTTGTACATACTCGATTGAATAATGGCACATAATTAGAACAAAAACATAAAAGAAGTATAGATGGAAAAATCCAGTACTTTTCAATATACATTGTTACATAGTCTTTTTTCGCCAAAAAGTATAAAAAGAATACAACATACAAAGTCGATAATTGAAATGGTTTGATTAGAAAAGTAATGATAAGCATAAAAAAAAGAGTCTTCATACTTTAAGTATAAAGACTCAATGTGAAAATATTATTAACAATTTGCAGTTTGTACAAAATCTGCATCATTCGGTTTCTTTTTGTATACGATTTTTAATAAGATTGGTGTAATAACCGTTGTGAAAACGACACACAATAATACTGGAGTCACAAAGACCTCAGGTAAAATACCTAATGCCATACCTTTATTTGCGACAATCAAGGCAACTTCTCCACGACTAATCATACCACATCCAATACGAATAGCTTGTGTAGGTGTATATTTACATACAATAGCACCTAAACCACATCCAATAATTTTTGTCAAAACGGCAACCACACATAATACAATAACTAACTCAATAAGTTTGGCATTCCATGTGATTGGAGAAAGTTTTAATCCAATACTCGCAAAGAATACAGGTGTAATCAACATATAAGATAATGTTGAAATACGTTTTGTGACATAATCACATTGTCTAGTACCCGAAAGAATCAAACCAGCCACAAAACTACCAGTGATATCTGCTACACCAAAAAATGCTTCTGAACAAAAGGCCATGATCAATGCGAACGCAAATGATACGATTGAATATCTTTGTAGCCCACCACATGAATCATGTTCAAACCACCATGAAAATACTTTGTGTAAAATTACCCCAACAACAACGGCAAACACAAAGAATAGTAAAATTTTAAACATAACAACGCCGATGTTCACTGAACTGTCAGCCATTCCTGTTACTAATGTCAAACAAACAATACCTAAAACATCATCAATTACAGCGGCTGCTAGAATCGCATTTCCACTTTCTGTAGACATACAACCCATTTCTTTCAATGTTTCTACCGTAATACCAACACTTGTGGCTGTTAAAATAACACCTAAGAATAGGTTGTGTAACCAAGCGTCTGGCCCAACATTATAGAATCCACCAACTACATATCCAATAGCTAATGGAACTAATACACCTAGTGTCGCAATAATAAAAGCTTTTAACCCAGCCCTTTTTAAATCTGTAATACTTGTTTCAAGACCGGCCTCAAACATTAAGACAATAACACCAATTTCTGACAAAGATTCAATCAACTTACTAGGCTCAACTATATTTAACACCGCAGGCCCTAAAACAATACCTGCGATCAATGCACCTACTACAGATGGCATACGTAAACGACGAGAAAAAAGTCCAAAGGCTTTTGTCATTAATAAAATTAAGGCAATATCTAATAGATATCGATATTCTTGCATATTCATACCTCCTACTATGCTCTTGGAATTTCAAACACAGTTTGTTGAAGTGGCAAATCTACATCATGAAACTCCAACCGATATGCCATCAATTGTATCGGCCTTTTCTTTCCATGATATCCATATTTGACGTCACCCAACAAAGGATGCTTTATATGCCCCATCAGGGCACGAATCTGATGAAATCTTCCTGTATGAAGTGTAATTGTACATATTGAATTCTCGCCATCATTTCTTTCAACATGCACATCCATCAATGCTTTTTGATAGCCCTTTAATTTTTTATCACTTACTTTCGCAATAGTATTTTCTTTGCGAATGTAATAACACATACTAAAATCTTTTTCTTTAAAAGTACCAGTAACATAGGCCCGATACATCTTCTGGATTTTACGATTTGCGATTGCTTCGTTTACTTTTCTTAAAGCATTCGCATTCTTTGCAGCAATCACTAGACCTGTCGTATTTCGATCCAGTCTATGACAAATACTTGGAGCAAAAGAATGTTCCTTATTTGGATCATACTCGTTTTTTTCCATTAAGTATGCTTGTACACGATTTACCAAACAATCTTGAGTTTTGCTTTGATCACTCTGTGACAATAAGCCACAGGGTTTATTCACAATCAAGATATTTTCATCTTCATAAATAACATCCAACTGTGATGATATATATTGCGTGTCTACTTGTTTCTCTTCTAAAACATCCGGAGGTAAAAATAATAAAATACTATCATTTTCCTGGATTTTCTGATCAAAAGTACAACGTTTACGATTCACTTTTATTTTCTTATTTCGAATCGCCTTATACATCATTGATTTTCCTAGTTTTGGAAATGTCTTCATCAAAAACTTATCCAGTCTTTGATTTGCATCATTTGAATTAATCTTTATCTCTTTCATAAATTAAATCCAAACTTTCCATTAAACTGTCCATAACCGGTACATTTACACTTTCTAAAGTTGCTCGATTTTGATGCCCAGTAGTCACCAAGATACATTTAGCACCAATATTTTTTGCGACTTCATAATCATGAACGCTATCTCCTACAAAATAAATTTCATCATCTAGGCTACAAGTTTGTTTAAACGCATGAGCTAATTCCACTTTACTTTTTGCATAGATATCATTGATTCCATATATCGAATCGAATAAATCATCTACATGCAAGGTTTCCATTTGTTTAAGAAGATAATCCATTTTACTTGCAGAAAGCACGGTTTGCGAAAAGCCTAGATTCTTTGCCTTATTCACAACATCCAATACATCTGAATGTAAATCACAAGCATAGCTTTTTTCTTGATAATCCTCCATATATTCGTGAGCCAACATGGAAAAAGGTATTTTGTCAAAATCAAAGCCTACCCTTTTGTAATAATCTTCTATTGGAAAAGTAAATACTTCACGATATTGACTTAGAGTATCCAGAGGTTTCAAATCATGACTGACTAAAAGACGGTTGATACAAGAAAAACATAAGTCAACATCATTTAATAATGTTCCATTCCAATCCCATACAATTTTTACCAAACAATTCACCCCGCACGGTATTATATCACTATTAGAAAAAAATAATAATATTTTATACTAATTAAAACTTTCACAAATATAGTTTTTACTATATAATATTGTATGAGTATATATGAGGAATTGAATTAGGAGGAAATATGAGAGGAATTTATAACTCGGTAACTGACCTTCGTCGTCAGGTCTTTACTGCCATCGCTTCAATGGCGTACTATGACAATACAGATTATTCTAAGCGTATGGAAGAAATCCCATATGAAATCTTACCTGGTACAAAAGCAAAATATCGTGATAGTATTTTTCTAGAACGTGCAATTATCGGGGAAAGATTACGTTTGGGTATGGGCTTGCCTGTTCGTGATATTACTGAATATACAAACATTTCAGATGGAATTGAAGAAAGTACAATTGCGAAAAAATATTATGATGATCCCCTTATCAATATTATTAAATTCGCATGTAATGCGTGTCCAGAAAAGAAAGTATTTGTAACAAACGCTTGTCAAGGATGTTTATCACACCAATGTACAGAAGTTTGTCCAAAGGATGCGATTCACATCATAAATGGTAAAAGCTGTATTGATCAAGAAAAATGTATTAAGTGTGGGCGTTGTATGGATGCATGTCCTTATCACGCAATCACTAAATTAGAACGTCCATGTGCTGCAAGCTGTGGAATGGACGCAATCAAATCCGATGCAGATGGAAAAGCAGAAATCGATTACGATAAATGCGTTAGCTGCGGAATGTGTCTAGTTAACTGTCCATTTGGAGCTATTGTAGATAAAGGACAAATTTTCCAAACAATCTATGCCATGAAAGAAGGCTATGAAGTCATTGCAGCTGTTGCCCCTGCTTTCGTTGGTCAATTTGGTCCAGCCGTAACGCCAGACAAAGTAAAAGCAGCATTAAAAGCTGTAGGTTTTGCGGATGTTGTGGAAGTTGCGATTGGTGCTGACTTGTGTACAATTGAAGAAGCTGAAGACTTCTTAGATAAAGTTCCTGAAAAACAACCATTTATGGCTACAAGTTGCTGTCCTGCATGGTCTGTTATGGCGAAGAAAAACTTCCCTGACTTTGCACCATACATTTCAATGGCGTTAACTCCAATGGTATTAACGGGTCGTTTGATCAAAAAAGAAAAACCAAACGCTAAAGTTGTATTCATCGGTCCTTGTGCTGCTAAGAAATTGGAAGCAAGCCGTAAATCAATCCGTAGTGATATTGACTTCGTATTAACTTTTGAAGAAGTTATGGGTATGTTCAATGCGAAAGGTATCGCATTAGACCAAATCACTACTTCTGATCCATTAACAGAAGGAACAAATGCTGGTCGTGGATTTGCTGTCAGTGGTGGTGTTGCCAAAGCCGTTAAAGACTTGATTCAAAAAGAACATCCTGGAACAGAAGTAAAAGTTCAGGCTGCAGAAGGATTAAAGAACTGTAAGACAATGTTGATGATGGCTAAAGCTGGAAGACTAAACGGATACCTACTTGAAGGTATGGCTTGTCCTGGTGGATGTGTTGCCGGTGCTGGTACTTTACAACCAATCAACAAATCAAGTGCATTAGTTAAAAAATACGCTACTGAAAGCGATAAGAAAGAAGCAGATGAATCTGCATATGGAGATCGTCTTCACGAACTAAGTGAACATTAATCAAAGACGTCCTTAAAATGGACGTCTTTTTTTGATATAATCATGTTTAGAAATGAGGTATGAACATGCATCGTTATTCATATTATAAAACGGCTGCCTGTACTTTAAATGTTTCAATTGGAGATCCACAGGCAAATAAAGAAGAAATTTTAAAATGTATCCAAGAATTGGATTCAGATACACAACTTGTAGTATTTCCAGAACTATGTATTACAGGATATACATGTCAGGATTTATTCTATGAACATACATTATTAAATAGCGCAAAACAAGTCCTATTTGAAATTGTAGAAGAACTACCAGAAAACCTTGTTACAGTTTTAGGCTTACCTTTAGAAATCGAAAACAAGCTTTATAACTGTGCCGCCATTTGTTTCAACCATGATATTCTAGGTATTCAAGTAAAAACCTATATTCCAAGCTACAATGAATTCTATGAAACAAGGTGGTTCTCGAGTGCTAGTGAATTAAAAGAAAACACAACTTTTACATACAAAGATAAAAAGGTTCCCGTTTCAAATCATATTGTATTTAAAGATACTACAACATCGGCTTGTCTAGGTATTGAAGTCTGTGAAGATCTATGGGTGACAATTCCAGTAAGTTCAACACATGCATTAGCTGGAGCGAATGTATTATGTAATCTAAGTGCCTCCAATGAAATCATCTCAAAAGCAAATTACAGAAGAAATCTAGTCAAAGATCAAAGTGCTAAATGTTATGCGGGATACGTATATGCCAGTGCAGGACCTACAGAAAGTTCGAGTGACTTGGTTTTCTCTGGACACAATTTAATTTGTGAAAACGGGGCTATATTAAGTGAAACTAAAACAGAAAAAATCATTTATGGACAAATCGATTTAGACCATTTAAATCATGATCGCTTACACTATAAAACTAGTATGCAGGATTTATTCCATGTAAACTATACAACCGTGGAATTCACATCAAAACCCATCGAAGAAATTGAATTTGATCGCTATATCGATGCTTATCCTTTTGTTCCAAATAATCAAGATGAAAGAATTGTTCGCTGTTTAGAAATATTACATATTCAAGCACAAGGCTTGGCAACCCGCCTTTCAAAAATTCATTGTAAAGATGTTGTGATTGGAATTAGTGGAGGACTCGATTCTACTTTAGCTTTGCTTGTATGTCATGAAGCCTTTAAAATCAATAATTATGATTCAAAAGGAATTCATGCGATCACAATGCCTGGTTTTGGAACGACAAAACGTACTAAATCTAATGCGCAAATCTTAATGGACCTTCTTCATGTATCTAGTGAAGAAATTTCTATTGTGGATGGTGTAAACCAGCACTTTAAAGATATTCACCATGATCCAGAAGTTCATGATATTACGTATGAAAACTCTCAAGCTCGTGAAAGAACACAAATTCTTATGGATTTAAGCAATGCCTATAATGCGATTGTTGTTGGCACTGGAGACTTAAGTGAACTTGCTTTAGGATGGTGTACATATAATGGAGATCACATGAGTATGTATGCGGTAAACGCTAGTGTTCCTAAGACACTTGTTCGTTATATTGTTGAAAGTGTTGCATTAAAAGATGAAATATTACATGATGTATTGATGGATATTTGTGATACACCTGTATCCCCAGAGCTTTTACCTCCAGATAAAAATGGTAAGATTGCTCAGAAGACAGAAGAAGTATTAGGTTCTTATGATCTTCATGATTTCTTCTTATATCAAATGTTAAGACATCACGATGAGCCTAAGAAAATCTATGATTTAGCTTGTGTTGCATTTAAAGATTTAGAAAAGGAAACAATTAAAAAGGCCATCATAACATTCTATAATCGTTTCTTTACCCAACAATTTAAAAGAAACTGTATGCCAGATGGTGTTAAGGTTGGATCTATTTGTTTTTCACCTAGAGGTGATTGGAGAATGCCAAGCGACGCATCAAGAAATCTATGGACAAAACAAGTGGAGGAAATTTAGTTCCCCCACTTTTCTTATACTTTATCAATATTATTTGAAAAGATATCTGCAACTTCACTCATTATAATATAAGCCCCCAAATCGATTTCATGAACTTGTTCTTTCATACGATTGACCACAAAATAAATTATGGATTTTTACCTTTTTGAATAACCACCCGTGGCATCTAAACGAGTAATGCTACTTCCAAATGTATCTTCTTATTGTAAGCATAAATAAATAAATAAATTCATAATACGAGGTGTTGGGTTTTGTTTCATAAGCTCAGCACTCCTTTTTAGGGCTTCATTTTAACATACTCATACACAAAAATCATTTCATTCTCAAATCTTTTAGACAATTTAAAAGAACAGACTATTTTTTAGCCTGTTCTACAATTTCATTGATTCTTTCTAAGACAGGTTCAAAACCTATTTTTTCTGTACTACTGATACCGAAAATATTCTTTATTGGCAAATGAAGCTGTTGAGAAATATCTTTCAATGCACGTACACGTTTTGTCTTAGGAATCTTGTCAACTTTTGTAGCTACAATAACAATTTGAATTCCAAGACTTTGAATCATTTCGATCATATCTAAATCATCATGCGTGGCGCCATGTCTTGCATCGACAAGTTGTACAACGCAGCAAATCTGCTCTCTTTGGTTAAAATATGTATCCATCATTTTACCCATCTTGATCAGCATTTGTTTAGACATTTTCGCATAACCATATCCAGGAACATCCACTAACATCCAAGTATCATCAATCTTAAAGAAATTGATCAAACGTGTTTTACCTGGTGTATTTCCTACATAGGCTAATCTTTTTTTATTTGTCAATGCATTAATAAAGCTTGATTTACCAACATTACTACGTCCAACGACTACAACTTCTGGTAAATCAGATTCTGGCCATTGTTCTTTTTCAACAGCACTAATCACAAATTCACTAATCATACTATTTTACCAATGCGTTATGTAACACTTGAGATACATTTGAACAAGGAATAAAAGTAACTGCATCTTTTACTTCTTGAGGAACATCATCTAAGTCTTTTACATTTTCTTTTGGAATCAAGATCGTGTCAATTCCAGAACGATGTGCTGCCAATGATTTCTCTTTCAATCCACCAATAGGAAGAACATTTCCTCTAAGTGTAACTTCACCAGTCATAGCTAAATTCGCCTTAACTGGAATATTAGAGAAACAAGATACCAATGCCGTTGTCATTGTAACACCAGCACTCGGTCCATCTTTAGGAACCGCACCTTCTGGTACGTGAATATGTACATCATTTTCTTCAAACAATTTAGGATCAATTTTGAATTCATTTGCATGCGTACGAACATAGTCTAGCGCAATACTAGCACTTTCCTTCATGACATCACCTAATTGTCCAGTAAGAACAAGTCTACCTTTTCCTGTAAAGCGAGTTGCCTCAATTTGAAGGATATCCCCGCCAAAACTTGTATAGGCAAGTCCTGTTACAGTTCCAACTTGATCTTTCTTTTCTTTTTTACCATAATCAACTTTTTCATTACCCAACCACTCATGAACTAATTTTTTGGTCAATTTAATGCTACGTTTGTTGTTTTTTAAGATAGCAAGTACTGTTTTACGGCAAATTGTCGCAATTGTACGCTCTAAAGAACGAACTCCCGCTTCACGAGTATAGTAACGAATTAAATATAGTAACATATCATCGTCAATTTTTAACTGAGACGCTTTTAAACCATTTAATTCTAATTGTTTAGGAACTAAGTGATCCTTGGCAATATGAACCTTTTCTGCATCCGTATAGCTTGATAATTCGATAATTTCCAAACGATCTCTTAATGCAGGTGGAATATTTTCTAAATAGTTTGCCGTCGCGATAAACAACACTTTTGATAAGTCATATGGCTCTTCAATATAGTGATCTGAGAATACTGAATTTTGTTCAGGATCCAATACTTCAAGCATTGCACTTGATGGATCTCCCTTATAGTCACTTGCCATTTTGTCAATTTCATCAATCAAGAACACTGGATTCGTAACGCCTGCCTTTTTCATACCTTGAATGATACGACCAGGTAAAGCTCCTAAATATGTTCTTCTGTGACCACGAATCTCTGCTTCATCGCGAACACCACCAAGTGACATTTTCACAAATTTACGATCTAAAGCTCTCGCAACACTTTTTGCCAAAGACGTTTTACCAACTCCTGGAGGACCTACCAAACAAATAATTGGAGCATTCAAAGAATTTGTCATTTGTTTAACAGCCAAATACTCTAGAATACGTTCTTTTACTTTTTCTAGACCATAGTGATCTGCGTTTAAAATAGCTTCAGCTTCATTTAAATCTTCATTGTCCTTCGTTTCTTGCCACCAAGGAAGATCCATTAACCAATCAATATAAGATTTAATGACACCTGTTTCTCCACTTGCCATAGGTAGCATTTCATAACGACTCACTTCATCCGATACCTTTTTCTTAATGTAGTCTGGGTATGGATTTTCAGCTAAACGCTTACGAATCTTAGCCGCATCTTCATCTTGGGCAACTGTATCCCCTAATTCTTCACGAATGACATTCATCTTTTCACGAAGATAGTAATCTTTTTGTCCTTGATCAATTCTTTCTTTGACAGTTTCGTTGATTTGTTTTTCAACTTCACTCATCTTTTTCTCTTTAGCCATATCTTGAAGCAACATCATTAGACGATCATTTACCCCTAATGTTTCAAGATACTGTTGTTTTCTTTCAATATCCAAAGGCAATCCTTGAACAGCTTTATCACTTAAGAATTCACCGCCCATACCCTTTGAAATTTCCATAACAATTTCTTTAGTCACAAAACGATCTTGACCTTGCATACGATCAAGTTCATCTGCGATCATACGAATCAAAGCTTCTTCTTCAACAGCGTCCTGTTTTTCACTTTCAAGAATTTCAACTTCGGCTAAATCACTTAGGCTTCCATTGATCCAATTGTTTAGCTTAACACGCTTAATTCCACGAAACTTTACACGTAAAAAGTTATCAAAACGACGAATATGACGAACTTCACATAAAGTTCCTACAGGATATATATCTTCTTTTCCAGGATTTTCTTGTTCAAGTTCTTTTTGAGAAAATAAACAAATCTTTTTATCATAATTATCCTGTGCATTTTCAACAGCATGTACAGAAGCACCCCTTCCTACATCAATCACAATTTCTTGATTTGGATATAGGACGACTCCTCTTGTACAAACTAAAGGATAGGTATTTAATTCCATACGAAAACCTCCTTATATTAAATATGGAAAAAGACGCTAAGCGCCTTTTTTCTTTAACATTATACTACTTTACAGAAGTTTTAATGAAGTCTAATGCTTTTTGATTTGCTAAATCTGCTTTAATACTTTCTGGAGAAATCAATGATTTGATTTTTTCTACTTCCATGTTATACATTTCAGACATTGTAGTAAATTCTTTTTCTACATCTTCATCACTAGCTTCAATGCTTTCAGCTTTAACGATAGCTTCTAATACTAACTGTGTTTTAACACGAGCAGCAGCTTCTGGACTCATTTGAGCACGGATTGCTTCTTCAGTTTGATGAGTTGCTTCTAAGAACTGTTTAGCAGTGAATCCAGATTGTTGCATACGCCCTTCGAATTCTTTGTACATACGATCAACTTCAGCATCGATCATTACTGCAGGAATTTCAACATTAGCGTTGTCACAAACTTTTCCTAACAATTCATTTGTGAAGTTTTCTTCAGCTTCTCTTTCTTTTTGAGCAGTTAAATCAGTTTTTACTTTTTCTTTGTAAGCATCTACTGTTTCAACATTTTCAATTTTTAATTTTTTGATTAATTCATCATTTAATTCAGGAAGATCTTTATATTTTACTTCGTGAACTGTGCAGTGGAAAGTTGCGGGTTGACCAGCAAGTTCAGCTGCTTGGTAGTTTTCAGGGAAAGTAACTTCAACGTCTTTTTCTTCACCTTTCTTAACTCCAACTAATTGTTCTTCAAAACCTGGAATGAATGATCCTGAACCAAGTTCTAATGGATAGTTTTCTCCAGATCCACCTTCAAATGCTACACCATCTTTTGTTCCAACAAAATCGATAACTACTTGATCACCTAATTGAGCAGCATCGTCATCTTCACGAACTACCCAGTCAGCATAACGATCTTGAACACGTTTAACTTCGTTTTCAACATCTTCTTCTGTAACTTCTACATCCGCTTTTTTGATATCTAATCCTTTGTATTCACCTAAAGTTACTTCAGGAAGTACTGTACATGTAAATACTAATACGGCTTTTTCATCATCTGCTTCTTTAACATCTAAAGTAGGACGAGCTACTAAATCGATATTGTGTTCTTTGATTCCTTCTGATAATGCTTCATTAGCTACTTCTTCACTAGCCATATCATATAATGCTTTTGAAGAAAGTTGTTTTTTTACTAAAGCATCAGGAATTTGTCCTTTACGGAATCCTTTCAAATTCATGTGAGATTTAGCATAGTTTAATGCTTTTTTCTGTGCTTTTTTCCAAGCTTCACCTTCTACTGTTACTTCTAATTCACCAGTAGAATTTTCTTTCAAAGTCCAAGTACTAGTCATTGTTTTCTCCTCGCTTTTCAATGGATAACTCAATATCCTCAATTCTTTCAAGACCTTGTTTTTTGACAAAACCAGGCCATTCATCGGATTTCTGCATTGCATCATACACAAGTCTACAAATACTTTTCGCAAGCTGATAAGGATCTTTGTCTTCTTGATCGAATGGTCTTTCATACAAAACTAACTGCATCAAAAGTGACATACAAAATTGAATCATAGTAGGATTCTCATTTGTAAACCAACTTTCGAATAATGAGCTAGCCTCATTGATTGACTGATCTTGCTCCATAGGTAAAATAGCACTTGGTATAAACGTAATGTTCAACCCGGATTTTATCAAATTAAACGGATCATCAATTTTCTGCTCCATTAAAGCTTCAATCAATGTACCCTTATATTCATCAGGCAAATCTGAATCTAGTAATTCCTGAACTTCATCATGACACATTCTTAGATTCATGTTTTCTAAAATAGAAATCGCATAGATTTTTTGTTCTAGAGTGCCATGAACATAATCCTGTAACTTGTTGAAATCCATACTCTTACTCTTTTGTTCCAAATAAGGTTTACATTCAAACTTATAATATTCTAATAACTCCAATGCATCCTCTGGAACATAAGGCATGTTCAGTTCCTGACAAATCAATTCGTACGCCTGGGCATAACTTTTTTCATCTATCTCTTTTTTTATTTCTTCGATTAAAGAATGATAATATGCGTTCACTTATACCTCCATGCGAAACATTAATATTCTACCATAAATATCGATAATAATCAATTCTACGCATTTCTAAAATACAGAATCCGTAGAATGTCATTTAAAGAAAAAAAACTCTCCTTTTTACAGAGAATTTGTTTTCCTACTTTTTTCTAATTCATTTAACTTCTTGAATTCAGTTGAAATACAAATAACCGATACTACAAAGGCTACAAAATCCGCAATGGGAGCCGCATATAAGATTCCATTCAACCCAAAAAATTTAGGTAAGATCAAAACAAGTGGAATCAAAAATAATACTTGTCTAGTCATAGATAAAAACATTCCTAAATAGGCTTTTTTAATAGACGAAAAGAAGCTAGACGATAACATCTGTACTCCATCAACACATACTAGCATTAGATAGATTCGCATAAACATTGTCGCAAATTCAAAATAGTTCGCATCCCCTGATCCAAATATAGATAATACAGTACTTGTGCAGAATTGAAATAAGGCCCACCCAATAAATGAAACAACCAAATTTGCACTGATCGCAAGCTTGAACGTCTTTTTAACACGCTCATATTTTTGTGCCCCATAATTAAATCCAATGATTGGCTGCATTCCTTGTGAAATACCAATGATGATAGCTAATAATATCGCATTGGTTTTCATCACAATGCCACATGCCGCTAAAGGAATATCACTACCAAACTTAGTAAATTGCCCATAATACGTCAATGAGTTATTTAAAACGATTTGCACAAACAAAATCGCAATCTGATTTAATGAAGCACTCATTCCAATGGTTGCCATTTCCTTAGTATCCTTCAAAGAAATACGTAAACTCTTTTTATTAAATTCAATATGTTGAAAACTCTTAATATACCAAGCGGCAATAAAAAACGAAATCACTTGACCAGCTACTGTGGCAATGGCAGCTCCAGCGACACCCATATGAAATACAAAAATAAACAAAGGATCTAATATTGTATTCACAATAGCTCCCGCAACCATACATGTCATTGAATATTTTGGTGACCCGTCTGCTCGAATCAAGTTACTAATCACATTTGTCGTAATCAAAAGCGGTACACCCAAAGTAGTAATTCGTGTATATTCAAGTGCCAAAGGCATAATTGTACTTGTAGCCCCGAACGATTTTAATAGTGGTTCAAGAAATACAAGTACTAAAACAACATAGATTACTGAGCAAAGAACAGACATACTAATACCATTCCCAGCAATACTACTTGATCGTTCTGGCTTCTTTTCACCTAGATATAAACTAAATAAACTTGCTGAACCAATCCCAATCAACAATGCAATCGCAAGCGCAATTGTTGTTAATGGAAACGCCACATTAGTTGCCGCATTTCCTAGAAAACCAACACCTTGACCGATAAAGATTTGATCTACAATGTTGTATAGTGACGATACAAGCATTGAGATAATACTTGGTATCGCAAACTTTTTTAATAAGGATGACTCTTTTTCATACCCTAAAGGATTTTGCATACTAATTCAATTCCCTCTTTCTAAACTGTGCAATTAAATGCTTATTTCCCATAGAATGCTCACGAATCACATTCAACTCATTTCCTCTTTCGTCAAACCAACCCACAAATTCATACCCTGGCTTTGTAGCCGGCAATAAGTGAATCGTATCCGAAAAATACGTATATGACTTTGGATTTCTTCGACTACTTAGTCCACCATTTAAATCATACGTAATCTTATATTGACTTACTTGCCAATGAGCATATAAAGTACAAGACTCATGAATGGGTTCATCCAAGTTATAACGCCAACGATAATCACAATCCCAGAACCATCCATCAAAGGTATATCCAACTCGAACTGGTGGCTTTAAATCCCCCAATAAACCATGTTCATTCGTGCATACATCCATATAATTAGCTCCACCACACGTTTCAAAGTGGATAACCGGACACTCTTTATAAATAGCTGTCAATATAACAGGTTCATGAATGCCTGCTGGTACACTCGTTATAATTTCACCATTCAACTGCCAACCTACAAACATAACGCCCTTTTTAAATGCCGGATACAACAACAATTCTTCTGATTCAATACATGTATATCTCGGATTACGACGCGACATAACTCCACCATCCACATCATATTCAATGGGATACCAAATAGGAATCCATTTATCATATAAAGTCACAGAATGAGGAAGAACACCACCTGGATTTAATCTTTTTGTACACTCTTTATCTATATACCAACCAACAAATTGGTAACCTTCTCTTTTTTCACTCATCAAATATCACCTGCCCATTATTTTATCACAAATAGAAAAACTTCTAGGAAAATTTCTAGAAGTTATTCAAATAATTATATAAACTATTCCCAAAAGTCATTTCCATAAGTTCACTTGCGATTTCTTTACTTTGAATCCGCATAATATGATCTTCTACATCTTGTTTACCTAATAAATTTATATTTCCATACCATACAATTTCCTGATCAATAACCGCAAAATGTTCACAATTAGCTTCTGCAGATTTTAGATAAAAACCAGATTGTCTCATTTCTTCTAACAACTGCATTCTATAATTTGAACTTCCAAGCCTAATTTTATCAGGCATCCAAGAAACTACGGTTACTTCAACTCCACTTTCCATCTTTTCTTTGATCAATTTAGTAAATTCTACAACTCTATCGCCAGATAATAAAGGACTGGATACAATAATATTCTTATTAGCACACAATAAATCTTGAACATAAGGATCATAATAATTACTTGCATCATATATAGATTGAGAAATTTGCGATTCACTTTTTATGCCGTTAGTATCCGAAATTAATTCATAACCTGATTCTTTGTAGGCCTTTAATCTTTTTCCATACATTCGATCAAACATCGGAATATGGACATCTACATAATCATATACAAGTATTGTATCTTTTTTATCATATAGTCGATGAATTCTTCCTGTGAATTGTTCTATAACACTACTACTCGCTACAGGCATTGCTAGAAACAAAGTATCCAACCTATCAAGGTCAAATCCTTCTCCAATGAGTGATCCTGTCGCAACCAATATCATAGTTTTGTCTTCAGGCACACTTTTCATTAATTCAACAATATGATTATTTTCTTTTTTTGATTGACTACCTATCAACAAGAAAACTGAATCTGCCACGCCTTCTAATTGTTTATATAGCTTCTTACAATGATTTACATATTTAGACAGAACCACAGGCGTACGATTTTTTTGAATACAATCTTTTATATCCTGAATAATCATTTGATCTCGCAAATCATTATCTCGTAATATTGAGTATGCTTCATTGGGATTCTTTTCATCTTTCATCATTCCTCTTGGTGCAACCACATGTGTAAACCGAGGATATAACAAACGAGGAATCCCTTGTTGTTTTGCTTGTTCTTTTGCGGAATATTTATGTCGTATTGGACCAATAAGCATAAAATTCATCTTATCCAATTGATCCGTTCGATCAACGGCTGTAACACCATACACGTACTTAGCTTTAATTTCTTTTAAAACAGCACTTTCTGTATTTGAAGCCGCATGATGACATTCATCCACAATGATCATGCCATACTCATTCAACAGTTTATGAAATTTTCCCTTTTTACATATAGAACCAGCCATTGCGATATCAATTATACCTGTCATAGAATCATGAGATCCTTGTAAAGTACCTATTAATGATTTTCTCTTTTTGATCAAACCTTTAGGTGTCGTATATTCAGGTAATTCTTCATTTATATCCAAAAATGTCTGCAGCTTATCTTTCCATTGTTCTAATAAAGATGAACTCTCCAACAAAATTAATGTATTCACTTTCTTTGTCGCAATTAAATCTGCACAAAGAACAGTCTTACCAAAAGCAGTAGCCGCTAATAAAATACCATTATCATGCTCAATCATTTTATTTAGAGCTACATTTTGTTCAGGTTTTAACTCTCCCTTAAAAGTAACATCAATACTTCTTCCTTGTTGCCTTTTATCATCAATCATCATTTGAATCCCAGCATTCTTATTATACGAAATTAAAGCATCATAACATCCTCTAGGAATTTGTATATATCCACTATCGTGATCTTCACCAAGATAAATATATTTATACATGCCAAAAGTAGAAATTCCCATACCTTGATTTTTATAATAAATAGGATTACTAATTCTAGCCAATTTACGAATTTTATTTTGAATAGATACACTTAAATTTGAAGTATCCACATAAATACCGTTCGATAAAGTGATATGCATTTTTCCATCCACTTCATTCTTGTTAAATTCACTTATTGAATCCCATGGCTTACCATTTAGATTACCACGCCATTCTTTTATTTTTTCTTCTATAAACTCCTGTGAAAGCTTAGGCTTAGACCACAATACATTCCATTGATTTGAATGGGCATTCCAATTTTCATCAATAAATGCACTGTTGCCATCTTTCAATGCTCGTCCTTGCAATGGCAATGCGATTAAATTTCCCAGACCACCCTTTGGCATACTATCTTGTGCCGGTATCATACGATCATAATATTTAAATGATTTTAAATTCACTTGTTCTGCCCCTTTATCCAATAAAGCATTCCCAAAATTTCTTGCCAAAATAGCTGAAATTGGTTTATCAAAGAAAATCCAAATATGCGCTCCTTTACCTGATCTAGAACGTTCAATCAATGGATCAATTCCATTTAATTGACAAATCTCACGCATCGCATCAACTTCTTCTTTCCAACTCTCATCTATATTCGCAAAATCATTTCCTGCATCTTTATCATGATTATCAAAATCAAAGACTAAAAAGCGACACGTATTATCTTTATGCAATGGATAAACACCAATCACTTCATTTCCTTTTAAATGTGACATAATACTATCAATTGTCAAAGCTTTATACTTTTGGTAATGACAATCTTGGCAACGAAATCCTGCATTCCATTTCTTACCACAACCGTCTGACCAAAAATTAATACATTGTGGATAGTATCCCGCTTTATTTGTTTTCTTGTTTTCTACTCTTTTTGCGTATACGTCTGTACGACCCCAAAAACGTGCAAAAAATCGATTTGCCATATCTTTTGTGATTTCATTTGGAAAAACAATACGACTTCCTTGATTTGTTTCAAAAGGTTCTGTATTTGTAGAATTCTTTAATTGATCCAATTCTTCCTGATAAGAAATTCCTTCTCGATCCAAAATGTTCTTCAAGCATTGAATCTCTTTTTGTAAGTCATTTATTATAGTCAAATTATCATTCGTTTGTTTCACAAAACCACCTACTCTTTTCAATACTATTTTAATTGAATTAGCAAATAAAAAAAACACCCCTAGACTCCGTTAGTTAGACGGAGAGGAGTGTTTTCAGAACACATCTGCAAGTAGTAGTCTTGTAGTAGTTCTATGCATATCATAGTCCTTTTTACAAACCATTGTGTTAACACAAACACACAAAAACAGAAAAACAAGAATAAATCAACCTTAACTGCTTTTAATATGTTAATCCAATCTGTTTTTTTCAAGAGACATTCTTTTTAATTTTTTATCTATTTGTTTTGCGATTTTATAATCTTCTTCAAATTGAAGGTTATGTTGAATGACCGGATTTTTTGATATATATACATATGCCTTACCTTTATTTGATAATTCAATTTCAACACCTACATATACTTTTTTTAATTCAATAAAAATACTCGTATTAAACGTACTAATTAACACTCTATGAGAAAACAATGGTGATTTACCTTTATATCTAGCATGTTCATAAACTATTTGACTTCTAACAACATCACAAAATTTGTAAGTCCCTAAACTACCATCACATATTGTAAATTCTTTGTTCTTCTCATCAAAAAGGATGCTGTCAGCTATTTTATTGATATACAATGTTAGGTTGCTCATTATTTCTTAACTCCTAGATTTTTTAATAACATATATTGTATCCATATCTATCACTAATATTTTACTATTATCTTAGTCTTTCTACCATTTAAATATCAGACAGTAAAATTAATTTTCATATTAAGGGCTTAGCTTACAAGAAGATGGTATCAACAAAAAAGAATGCTAATAAAACACATTTTCAAACAATAGTCTTGTAGTAGTTTTATGCATATAATAGCCCTTCTAAAAATACTGTAACAAAAAGATAGGAAAAGTTCACCCTAAAAGTGTTTAAAGGTTATCTCTATCACAGAGCTAGAATCCCTATGACTTTTAAAGGTTGATTTATCCCTATCTAGTTTTATATATTCTTTATTGATTCCAGAGCATTTGTAACAAAGAGACGTAATGTTTCTTTGTTTTTTTATAAAGGTTTCAAAAAGGTTTTCAAATCTATCTATAAATAGCAAAAAAGCCTTTATATAAAGGCTTTATTTACAAGATGGCGTCGACGGAGGGATTCGAACCCCCGACCGTGCGCTTAGAAGGCGCATGCTCTATCCAGCTGAGCTACGTCGACAACGCATATATTTTATAACATAACCGAAATATATGCAAGCCAAAATTTAAATATTTAGTCTAATTCAAAAGCACCCGTGTACAATTGATAGTATTTACCCTTTTGTTTCAACAAGTCCTCATGATTACCACGCTCAATAATATGACCTTGTTCTAACACCATGATCGCATCACTATTTTGGATAGTTGAAAGTCTATGTGCAATCACAAATACTGTTCTTCCTTCCATCAACTTATCCATACCTTCCTGAACGATTCTTTCTGTATGTGTATCAATGGAACTTGTTGCTTCATCCAAAATCAAAACAGGAGGATTGGCAACAGCTGCACGTGCAATGGATAAAAGTTGTCTTTGTCCTTGCGATAAAGATTCTCCACCTGCATGAATCATTGTGTCATAGCCATGTTCTAAATGTTTAATAAATTCATGCGCATTCGAAAGTTTGCTAGCCGCAATACACTCTTCATCACTCGCATCTAAACGACCATAACGAATATTATCCATAATGGTACCGGTAAATAAGTTTGTATCCTGTAATACAATACCCAATGATTTTCTAAGATCTGCTTTCTTGATTAGTTTTACATCAATACCATCATACGTAATGGAACCCGATTGAATATCATAAAAACGATTGATTAGATTCGTGATTGTTGTTTTACCAGCACCTGTAGCTCCTACAAAGGCAATCTTTTGTCCTGGCTTCGCAAATAGAGAAACATCAAATAAAATCTGTTTATCTGGATTATAAGAGAAGTTCACATTTTCAAAACGAACATCTCCACGAAGTGGAACCAATTCATCTTGTCCATCTTTTCTTGGATGATGCCAAGCCCAATGATCATGATCAATTTGTTCTAAAGTCACGATACCATCATCCACTTCACTTTCCGTATCTATGATTTCATAAATACGCTTAGCTCCTGCATCTGCCATTATTACTGCATTTAGCTGCATACTAATTTGTCCAATTGGATTTGTGAAACTACGATTTAATTGTAAGAAAGCGGCAATGCCACCTAATGTTAATCCTGCAATATGATTTAGGGCAAAGATAGAACCAACTACCGCAACAAGTACATAAGAAATGTACCCAATATTCATTACGACTGGCATTAAAACGTTCGCAAACGTATTCGCATTGGCACTTGCTTCAAACAACGCATCATTTACTTGATCAAAATCTTTGATACTTTGTTCTTCATGCGTAAAAACTTTAATGACTTTACTTCCTTCCATCATTTCTTCAATAAAACCATTTTCTACACCCAATTGTTTTTGCTGGGCAATAAAGTATTTACCTGATTTTGCCGAAATCTTTTTTGAAGTATACACCATCAATAAACCACATGCAATTGTTAAAACAGCCAATGGAACATTTAAGATAAACATAGAAATCGTAACTGAGATAATCGTCATTAAAGATACAATAACCTGAGGTATACTTTGAGAAATTAGCTGTCTTAAAGTATCCGTATCATTTGTATAAACAGACATGATATCCCCATGTGCATGTGTATCAAAGAAGCGCAATGGCAATGTCTGCATATGTTCAAACAATTCATCACGAATATGTTTTAAAGTACCCAATGAAATTGTTACCATTATACGATTAAATTCATACGTAGCTAAAATACCCACACCATAAATTATTGCCAATTCCATTAATGCATTGAATAAAGGAATATAATTTGGAACTGTTTGTGATAATAACGGAACAATATAATCATCAATCAAGCTCTTTAAAAACATGCTTCCATATACATTGGCGATACTAGATACAATGATCAATACAAGCACAATAAAACTTTCAATTTTATAAGAAGTGATTGTTTCTTTAATAACTCGCTTTAAACTATTTGTATCTCTATTGTTCATCAAAATCACCTCCATTATTTTGTGCTTCAAACGTTTCTTTATACATCGCATTTGATTTTAATAATTCTTCATGCGTACCTAAACCAGAAATTTTTCCATCGTCAATCACAAGAATCTGATCTGCATCTTGAATGCTTGAAACGCGCTGCGAAATAATGATTCGAGTTGTATGTGGAATCTTCTCTAAGAATGCTTGTCGAATCAAAACATCGGTTTTTGTATCCACGGCACTTGTAGAATCATCTAAAATCAAAATTTTAGGACTCTTTAGTATAGCTCTTGCGATACACAAACGCTGTCTTTGTCCACCCGAAACATTCGTACCATCTTGCTCAATATACGTATCATATTTATTTGGCATCAACTGAATAAATTCATCCGCCTGTGCTAATTTACAAGCTCCCATGATCTCTTCATCTGTCGCATTTGGATTACCCCAACGCATATTCTCTTTGATTGTTCCTGAAAATAAAACATTCTTTTGTAGAACCATGGCCACATTATCACGCAATACTTTTAAATCATAATCACGAACATCCATTCCCGCTACTTTAACACTCCCTTGTGTTACATCATATAGTCTTGGAATCAATTGCACTAAACTCGATTTACTAGATCCCGTTGCTCCAAGAATTCCTAGTGTTGATCCTGAAGGAATGTGCAAATCAATATGACTTAAAATATCTTCATCATTTCCATAATGAAATGAAACATCTTCAAAATCAATGGTTCCATTGGCCACAGTTTGAACTCCGTTTTCTGGACTTGTTAAATCGGATTCTTGATTTAATACTTCGGCAATACGTTTTCCACTCGCAATCGACATTGTCACCATGACAAAAACCATACTCATCATCATCAATGACATCAAAATACTTGCAGTATATGTAAATAAAGACATCAATTCTCCGGTTGTCATATTTTGAGCCACAATTTGATGAGCTCCTAACCACGAAATCAAAAGAATTGTGCCATACATACAAAGCTGCATAACAGGCGAGTTAAACACTAAGATTTTTTCCGCTTTCCCTTGAATACTAAAAATAGCCTCACTTTCATTACGGAACTTTTCAATTTCATGATCCTTACGAACAAAAGATTTTACGACACGAATGCCTAGAATATTTTCTTGAATACTCGCATTTAAAAAATCATAGCGAGAAAATAATCGACTAAAGATGGGACTTACAATAAAAATAATTCCAAACAAAACGACTCCCAAAAATAAAACCGCAATCACAAAAATCATTGCCATTCGTATATTAATGATAAAAGCCATGATCAAAGATGCGATTAACATCAATGGTGCACGAACACAAACACGAATCATCATCTGATATGCATTTTGTATATTTGTCACATCCGTCATCATACGTGTGATTAAACCACTTGTTGAATAAGCGTCAATATTTGAAAAAGAAAAGTTTTGAATATTACTATACTCTGCCTTTCTTAAATTCTTCGCAAAACCACTTGATGCGATTGCCGCATGCTTTCCACTTTTAGCACCAGCCCATAAAGATACAAAGGCTGCCACCAACATTAAAGTCCCATAAAACCAAATTGAACCCATATTTCCTTTTTCAATACCATTATCCACTAATAATGCCATCAAAAATGGAATAAACACTTCAAGTATGGCTTCAATTGAAACATAAACCGGACTCAATAACGTATCCTTTTTATATTCTTTAACTTCATTCAATAAAGTCTTGACCATAATAAACCTCCATTATTCTAAATCTTCAATTATTCTAAATTTTCAGCTAGCTCTTTTAAGATTTCTAACAATTGCACCTTCTTCTCGTCACCTAAGACATTTCCAAATCTAGATTCCATTGTACGAATCTGCTTCACGATATCTTCATGAAGATCCTGCTCTTTTTGAGTCAACACAATTGCACGAACTCTTTTATCCTTTTGATTCAATTTTCTTTCAATAAACCCCTTCTGTTCCAAGCGATTTAAAATCCCTGTAACTGTGGGATTCGAAATATGAAAATGTTCCTCAATATCTCTTTGAATGACTGGATCCTTATCCGTAAAATGTAGATATCCTAAGACGTCTTGTTGAGATTTAGTTAAATCATATTTTTTTAAACCTTCATTCATATGTTTGTCCATTTTTTTCTTGATTAAACTAAAATAAAAACCAATCTCATTATTGTCACACATTTTCCTCACCCTCATTTCCATAGCATGCTATATATTTACATAGTACGCTATATATATTACTATAATAATTCCATTTGTCAATTCTTGGTTTTTTAGATATCATAAATATGTATGAAAAAAAATGAAGAATATATTGTAACATGTATCGATGATACAGATTTAAATAGTGGTGTTGTAAAAATTGACGATATGGTTGTCTTTGTGCCAAACTTATTGATTGGTGAAAAGGCAAAAATCAAAATCGTAAAAGTCAACAAAAAATATGCTTTTGGCATTATTACTCAACTTTTAGGACCAAGTATAAATCGTCAAGAACTTACTTGTGAAGTTGCCAAAACATGTGGTGGGTGCCAACTTCAATACATGAAGTATGCCTATCAATTAGACTATAAATATAAACATATTAAAAAACTTTTTGAAGATATTGAAGTCAAGCCAATACTAGGTATGGATTCTCCTTGGTACTATCGTAACAAAGCACAGTTTCCGGTTAAAATTAAAGATGGTAAAGTCCAAATGGGTTTTTATCGTCAACATTCAAATGACGTTGTGACATGTAAAGCATGCAAGATTCAAGATTTTACAATCAATGAAATCTTTGGCTTCATTCAAAAACATATCACAATTGAAATGGCAGAAGGCTTACGCCACATCTTTATCCGCCACTCAAGTACAGATGAAATTCAAGTGGTATTTATTGGTAAAAATGAAAAGAATGTTTTTTCTTTGTCTAAACTATTAAAAAACACATTCTCAAACATCACAAGTATTGTATTTAACTACAACACACGAAATGACAACGTGATCTTAGGTGATACATATAAAGTCTTATATGGAAACGACTACATCATTGAAAAATGTTTGGGTAACAAAGTGAAACTGCACTTTAAATCCTTCTTCCAAGTCAACCCTATACAGATGGAAGTTTTGTACAATCAAGCCATTAAAGCCGCTAATCTTTCTGGAAACGAAACATGCATTGATATGTATGCAGGCACAGGTACCATTGGTATGGCTGTCAGTAAACATGCAAAAAGCGTGATTGGTGTTGAAATCGTTAAAGAGGCCGTTGATAATGCCAACGAAAATACAAAAATGAATCACCTTGATAATTGTCACTATGTATGTCAGGATGCCACAGATTTTGCACACGAACATAAAAACGATAAAATTGATGTCGTCTTTATTGATCCACCAAGAAAAGGAATGACAGAAAATGGAATCCAAGATACGGTGACCATGCAGCCCGAAAAGATTATATATGTTTCTTGCAATCCTAAAACGTTATCACGAGATCTAAAAATTTTTAAAAATTATGGATACCAATGCGAATACGTTCAACCTGTAGACATGTTCTGTCAAACAACCGGACTTGAATGTGTTGCCAAGCTTGTTAAAATAGTGTAATATTTAAACAATATGAGGCCGTGGTGGAATTGGTAGACACGCTACTTTGAGGGGGTAGTGAGTAACGCTCGTGTGCGTTCAAATCGCATCGGCCTCACCATATAGATATAAAAAGTGCTTCGGCACTTTTTTTATTTTCCACACAAAAAAACTAGACCAAACGGCCTAGTTAGTCTTTACTTGGAAATTTAAATACTTGTTCCCCCTCTTTTGTCACTAAGTATTTTCCACGCGCAATATATTCAACATAATCTGGATTTGTCAGATTCTGTTTTGCCTTCTCCAATTCTTTCTTTTTAGAAGACAATTCTTTTTTTTCTTTTTCCTTTTGAACAATACTCGACTTTAACTCATGCGTCATTGACAATTGCTGCAAACCACCCATGATTAAAAAGCCAGACATAACCAGCATTGCGATATACACAAAGAAATGTTGAACTTTTTTTCGTTTTCCCTTCATATTTTTATCCCCTTTTTACTATAGCATATAATAGAAAACGATTTCAATGTAAATTATTTCACACGCATAGCTAAAATCGCAATATCACTAGGATTTATACCAGAAATGCGACTTGCTTGTCCTAATGTTAAAGGCTTGATAGCTGTTAATTTTTGTCTTGCCTCCAAAGATAAATTATCCATATTTTCATAATCCAAATTGGTTGGAAGCTTCATTTTTTCCATCTGTTGTAAATGTTTCGCATCGCGCTTTGCCTTGGCAATATAACCAGCATACTTTGTCTGGATCTCAATCTGCTCATTGATTTGAGTTTCATAATCCAATCCCGTATATTTTGCCAAGCCCTTAACTGTAATTTTTGGACGTTTAATTAAATCCAATGCACTACATCCATGTGCCAATGGATCAAAACCCAAGCTATCAAGATATTCATTGACTTCACTATTCGGTTTAATATGTGCATTTGAAAGTTCTTCTCGAGCAACCTCAATATCATCCATCTTCTTTTTATATGCATCATATCTTTCTTGTGAAACCAAACCAATTTCATAGCCTTTTTTAAGCAATCTTTGATCCGCATTGTCATGACGTAGCAACAATCTATATTCCGCTCTTGAAGTTAATAAACGATAAGGTTCCTTTGTTCCTTTTGTACATAAGTCATCTAACATGACACCAATATATGCTTCATCACGACGAAGAACAAATGGTTCTTTACCATCCACTTTCAATGCCGCATTCGCCCCAGCCATCAATCCTTGACCAGCCGCTTCTTCATATCCGCTCGTACCATTGACCTGTCCTGCCGTAAATAAATTCTCAACAATTTTATTTTCCATATTCGGCTTCATCTGAAGTGGATCAATCGCATCATATTCAATCGCATACGCATATTTTTCAATCACACAATTTTCAAGTCCCGGCAAAGAATGAACCATCTTTTCCTGTACATCAATAGGCATTGATGTTGAGAATCCCTGAATGTAAATTGTATCTAATTCTTTAGATTCAGGCTCTAAGAAAAGCTGATGTCTTTCTTTATCCGCAAAACGAACCAATTTATCTTCAATACTTGGACAATAACGAGGCCCTACCCCTTTTACTAACCCAGAATACATTGCAGAATCATGCAAATGTGTATGAATGATTTCATGTGTTTCTGGCTGTGTATAAATTAAATGGCAAATCTCTTGTTTTTCAAAAGGCAATACATCCTCTTGTTTTGTTGTTTCACTAAAGCGTAAAAATTGATTTGTCCCTGGTTGTGGTTCTGTCTTTGAAAAATCAATTGTATCCATTTTAATACGAGCTGGTGTTCCCGTCTTTAAACGGAAAGTTTTAATTCCAGCCTCACGCAATGATTCTGACAACGTATTAACCGTCCTTTGATCTTCTGGACCAGAAACAGTGGAAGTATGTCCTCTTAAAACATTACTTGCCATATAAGTACCTGTTGTCAAAACAACCGTCTTACTTTCAATAAATGTTCCATCTTCTAACTCAACACCACAGGCTTTTCCATCCTTGATTACAACAATTTTACATGCTGCCTCAATAATATCTAAATTATCCTGTTCTTCCAATACCTTTTTCATAAAACGTTTATAAGCAATCTTATCGCTTTGAACACGCAAGCTCCAAACTCCAGGTCCTTTTGTCGTATTCAACATCTTAAACTGTAAAGCCGTTTTATCTGCCGCAACAGGCATCATACCACCCAAAGCATCAATTTCACGAACTACGATTCCTTTTGCCGGTCCTCCTACACTTGGATTACACGGCATCGAACCAATCATATCTTTACTTAACGTTACGATAGCCGTTTTTTTATTCATTCGACTCGCCGCTAAACAAGCCTCAATTCCGGCATGTCCAGCTCCAACAACTACTACATCATACATTTTATACACCCGATTTCTTTCTTAGTTGAAAGTGAAAAATACTTTGTGGAACTTTTAAATACAAAGTAACTACCACATATACAATTACACTTAATAAACCATTTAAACACATCTTGAACAAACATGAAAGTTTTGATCCTTCAACACCATACAATCCAACTTTAGATAGAAGTATTGAAGTAATCCATAACGCGAACAATCCAATCAAAATACGCACTACAATAATTGAAGTTTTACGATATGAAATGTTGTATACATCTTGAATCTCTTTTAAATTTTTATAAATGATATATCCTGTACCAATAAAGCTTGAAATAACTGCACCCGCGATCCCCATGATCCATACAAATGGAATCAAAAGTACTCCTTTGATCAATACACCAATCGCGAGATTTTTTAATACATTTTTTCTTAATTCCAAAGAAACCATTAAATTCGTAACTAACGGAGCTAATGTAGATAAGAAACCTTCCAAAGCCATCCATTGTACAACGAATGTACACAATTCTAAGTTTTCGGAATAATATAACGTGTAATTCAATGGTCCTGCATACGCAAAAATACAAAACGATACAGGAATAGCTACATATAAAACAACGTTGATACTATCCAACACATTTTTCTTCACTAACTTATAATTTTTCTTTGACAAAGCCTCTGAAATATGCGGAATTATCGCTGTCGCAAAACCAGGACCCAAAATCATTGGGATCGCATTTAATTTACCTGCCACATAGTTTGATGCAGAAATAACAGTCGTTGTATCTTCGGCATTATAATGCATCTTTAATCCTGTAGGAAGTAAGAAACCATTAAATACCTGGTCAATATTTCCTAAAATCGCAACCACTAAATAAGGAATAGCTAGGATAAGAATTTCTCTGAAGATTTTCTTAGCTGAATGAGAACGTGTCGTTTGTCTTTGTACCATTTCATCCACTACACATTGGTGTTTACGATCAAAATACGCAAATTGAGCAATTGCCGCAATCGTTGCCACTGAAGTTGACATAACCGCCGCATATAATGCATACTTTTTATCCCAGCCAAACGCATAGACTACAAGGCATGCTGCACTTAGTAAAAAGGCAACGCGGAATACTTGTTCAAAAGCTTGTGAAAAAGCATATTCTTCCATTTCTTTTAAGCCTTGATAATATCCTCTAAATGCAGATAATACAGGAACAAGAAAAATCGCTAGAGATAATATTTTTAAACAGTTTGCCATGATATCGGCATTTTTGGCTACCATAGCTGGTGCAATCACATTCGATAAAGTAAATAAGAGGGTCATTCCAACAAATCCCGTTAAGCCTAAAATCGCAAAAGCAATTTTCTTAACCAGAATAACACTTTTCGCATCTTCTAAAGCAATATAACGAGCTACTAGTGTGGCCACCGCAAAAGGGACTCCCGACTGAAATATCGTCAATAAATACGCATATATATTGTAAGATTGTGCATATACAGACTGATACGCTTCCGATTGAAGTATATATGAAAATGGAATTGTATAAGCCAATCCAATTAGTTTTGATACGAATAGACCGCCTGTTCCGATCAGGCCGCCAACAATAATCGACTTTTTGGCCGCTGAAGATTTCGACATAAAATAAATACCCCCAATTTCATAATTATAACATACATCCTTAAAAGTATTATGATTTTTTATATATTAAGAGTATAGTAAAGATAAGGAGTGTGAGATTATGTATCCAGCCTTTATACATACGCAAACTACGGCTCGAAACATTGATCATGCAGCCATCAAAACATACCAGATTCCAAGTTTGATTTTGATGGAACATGCAGCTTTAAAATCAGCCGAAATTATTGAACAAATCGCAAATACAAACCAATCTATCTGCATTCTTTGCGGTCCTGGAAATAATGGTGCCGATGGATTAGCAATCGCAAGACTTCTACAGCCTAAATATCCAAATCTATATGTTGTAGTTCCAGAAATTAAAAAAATGTCTGAAGATGAAAAAATTCAATTTCAAATGATACAAAATTTAAAAATCCCATTCAGCCAAAATCTTCCTAATGTCACTTATGACATTTATATCGATTGCCTTTTTGGCAATGGATTATCTAGAGATATTACTGGATTTTATAAAACTATGATTCAAAATGTAAACACATCTCATTCAACCATTATCAGTATTGATATGCCTAGTGGCATTGATTCCACTATGGGAAATGTTCTTGGATGCGCCATTCATGCAGATTATACGATTAGTTTAGATTGCTATAAACAAGGGCAATGGCTAAATGAAGGAAAAAATCATTGTGGCAAATTATATCTCGTAGATATCGGAATTCCTCAAATTCTTCATCAAAAATGCATGGACAAAATTAAAATATTAAATGAGGAGGATATTCATCTTCCAAATCGCCCATTGAATGCACATAAATCAACTTTTGGAAAAGCCCTAATGATTGGCGGAAGTCAAAACATGCATGGTGCAATCCATATGGCAAGTCTTAGTGCTTATAAAAGTGGTATTGGGACTCTTACTTTGATGGTTCCAGAATGTATTTCTAATGTTCTCGCAATCAAATCCGATTTTTATATGCTCCTTCAATGTGCCGATCGCAATGGTATATTTAGTTCTAAAGCGATTGATTTGTTGAAACAAAATATTAACAATTATTCAATTATTTCAATTGGAAATGGCATGCAAAAAAACAACATTACTATCGCTTTAGTTGAACAAGCTTTAAAGAGTGACAAAAAAATAGTACTTGATGCCGATGCATTATGGGCTGCACAAAAGAATATTGAATTATTAAAACGGAGTGAAACCACAATTTTAACTCCACATATTAAAGAAATGTCCGATTTAACAGGTATCCATGTTTCAACCATTTTATCAAATCCATTCGAAGTGGCTCGCGACTTTTCAAAAGAATATCCAAGCTGTGTACTAATACTAAAATCAAGTCAAACCTATATTGCCCATCAAGGCAATGTCTATGTTTTAGATGCACAAAATGCAGGTCTGGCAAAAGGTGGCAGTGGAGATATTTTATGTGGTATTGTCGTTGCGATGCTTGGACAGTGCAAAGATAGTTTACAAGCGGCTCTATGTGCTACCTATATTCATTCGCAAAGTGCTAAACTTGATATAGATTCGGCAAGTTTCATGCCAGAAGATATTATCAACAATATTCCAAACACATTAAAAAGGCTGAGATCCTAGTGATTCTCAGCCTCATCTTTTTGTATCAAATTTTTCAATGTTAAAACAGCACATTTCATTAATGATTTTAAATCATGATTTTGAATGTTTGATAATCCTGCTTTTTCTCGTTCTTGATTCGCTAAACATAAAAACATAGCTCCACTACGAACATGACGAGTTTGTCCTACGATAAACACAGTACTTGATTCCATTTCCGAAGCCAAACAATCCAGTCTGCAATACGCATCCCATTTGTTTTGCAACTCTTGATAAACTGGCATTGTTTCCGGTGCATGCTGACCAAAAAAAGAATCCTTACTTTGAACAACACCTACATGATAAGGAAGATTAAGTTTATTTGCACTTTCGACTTGCGCACTTAAAACTTCAAAATTAGGAACAGCTGGAAATTCGATGGGTGCATATTCACGTGTTGTACCTTCTTGGCGAATAGCACCACTTGCAATTACAATATCTCCACCTTGAACATCAAGACGCATACCACCACATGTACCTACACGTAAAAAGGTATGACACCCTAGTTGAATAAGCTCTTCCATTGCGATTGCAGTACTAGCTCCACCAATACCCGTTGAAACCACGCTGCATAATACTCCATTAATATAGCCAGAATATGTAACATATTCACGATTGTCTGCAACAAAATATGCATCATCTAAATAAGATGCGATATCCTTTACTCTTTTGGGATCCCCCGTTAAAATAACATAATCTCCAACACCATTTTCCTCTAATTGAGTATGATATTGTTTATTTGAACCTTCTGTGTAATCAATCATAATATTTCCTAGAAAGATTGGAATTGTAAATAGTAGACATTTGGATGAAACATTGTCGTATTAAAGCTATAAGCCTGACAATCATCATTTTCTCCATCCCAGTCATTATTCAATTTTGATAATAAATCATGGATTTCATCTTCACTCAAATCACTTGTCGCATAAAACTCCATACAACCAGCTAAACTCGGCTGTAATCGACTTGGAGAATAAGACATCTTTGAACAAATTTCATTCAATGCATTTTGTACAACTTCAACAACAGCATCATCTTCTTTGTCAACAACCACATGCAATCTTATCTTCATTATGCATTCACCTTATCTACTACATAATTACATAATTTTTTTAAGTTTGTATCATTAGACAAAGTGATAACTTTACCCAAGCTTAAATTCAATGCTGCAATAACGGGTTCACCATTATCCATCAATACATTTAAAGTACCCGTAGTATTTTCATAATATACATCAAACAAATAACTTTGTTTTCCGTTATCTTCTTTCTTTTCTCTTAAATCAAAATGGAAAGCATCCTTATTTTTTAAAATAATACGAACAGCTCCTGCTCCAGAGCTAGGAATTGATTTTGCCATAGAAACCTCCTACTTTTTATTAGCATCATATGTAATCATAATGCCTAAATTTGCATAAATACTTAAATCTACATCCGCAACATCACAAGTCACATGAGCCTGCATACCATTTAATTTTGGTAACATAGCTAATGCTTTCTTTGCATCTTCACTATGCAAAGCAGAAACAGATAACGCAATTAAAATTTCATTTGAATGTAGTCTTGGATTTACCGAACCAAGATATTCTGTTTTTAAGTTTTGGATAGGTAAAATAGCTTCTGGTGAAATTAAAACTTTCTTTTTATCAATTCCTGCAAGATGTTTTAATACATTCATTAAAACAGCTGAACAAGCACCCATTAAATTCGTTGTTTTTCCTGTAATAATTGTTCCATCATCTAATTCAATTGCACCAGAGAAAGTATGAGTTTGTTCTTCTTTTTTTCGTGCAGCCACAACACAAGGACGATCTAATTCTGTAATACCCGCTTTGTTCATAACAACTTCTTGTTTTTGGACTTCTTCATATGAACATAGTTCATGCGCATATCTTGTTTTACTTACAAAATAACGACGAATGATTTCCTGATTACTTGCATTACAACATACTTCATCATCACTAATACATAAACCCGCCATATTTACACCCATATCTGTTGGACTTTGATAAGGACTTGAACCATATATTTCTTCAAAAATGTTCTTTAGAACAGGAAAAATCTCAATGTCACGATTATAGTTAACTGCTACTTCATTGTAAGCCTGTAAATGGAATGGGTCAATCATATTTACATCTGCCAAATCTGCAGTTGCAGCTTCATAAGCCAAATTTACAGGATGATTCAATGGTAAATTCCAAATAGGGAAGGTTTCATATTTTGCGTATCCTGCTTTAATACCATGTTTATGTTCATGATATAACTGTGATAAACAAGTCGCCATTTTACCGCTACCAGGACCAGGAGCCGTCACAACAACTAAAGGTCTTGTTGTCTTAATATAATCATTCTTTCCAAATCCAGAATCCGAAATGATTTTTTTAGTATCTGTTGGATATCCTTCAATAAAGTAGTGGAAATATACGTCAATTTTTCTACGTTTCAAACGAGCTTTAAATAAATCAACTGCTTTTTGACGATTATATTGTGTTACAACAACACTTCCAACATATAATCCTCTTTGTGTAAATTCATTGATCAAACGTAAAACATCTTCTTGATATGTAATTTGTAAATCTGAACGAGTTTTATTTTGTTCAATATCATTAGCATTAATGACAATGACAATTTCAGCATCATCTTTTAACTGCATCAACATTTGTAATTTTGAATCTGGCGAAAACCCAGGTAATACACGAGAAGCATGATAATCATCAAATAATTTTCCACCAAACTCCAAATATAATTTATCTCCAAATTGAGAAATTCTTTCTTTAATATGCTCTGACTGCATTTCTAAATATTTTTGATTATTAAATCCAATTTTTTTCATAATTTCAATCTCCATACAACTCATGATTTTACAATAAAACTACAAAAAAGGCAAAAAAAAAGGACCCGGCAGCTAGCTATCTTCGCAGGGGCAAG
>ULYY01049021.1_pt1 | contig 82346 bp, 65 predicted proteins | sample 1962601 | NCBI WGS metagenome assembly ULYY01 (sample SAMEA4835875, study PRJEB28245) | human gut metagenome | biome: gut microbiome; material: fecal sample | place: Denmark | collected 2008 | reverse complement strand
ACTGGGGATGGAGTTGTATTGTCATAGGGGTTGGATGCTTACTCTTTGCAGGAGAGACGGAGAGGTAGAAAAAACTCTTATAATATCAAATTCAAATTAGTTTTACTCAATCAATATCCAGGTAAGAATACCCTAAAAACGATTCTTATCTGGTAAGGACTCTATGTCCTTCATTTCCGATACGAAACAATTGTATAGTTAGAAATAACGAAATAATAAAACGAGAAGTAGCTTAGTAGTGTGGGCGCTACATAATCACCCGCAACGCATCTTGCAGCTTTCTATCGGAAGACGGTTACCGATAGAGGCTCAGGATGCTATAATATAAGAACTTAATTGAGAATGTGGTTTAATAAACAAGATTCTGACGAGTTTTATCCTCCAAAAGATGAATATCAGAGAAAATATCGCCAAGCATTTGAAGGCGTTGTAGATAAGTATCTCATTCATCATTGTGATGATGAGAATGCCAAAATACTGATTTACATTGATCCTGAAAATGATATTGATTGGATCATGAAGCAAGATCCTTTAAATGGGAATGAAGAATTAACTAAGGAGAGAGATAAATGGCTAGCCAATCTAAATATAGCACAAGCTTCACCATGTTTGAATCTGAGTGAGAAAAACATCATGAAGTTTAAGATAATGCTAGGAGCTGGTTATGAAAGTGCCTTATATGGAAATTTCGATTCAGTCCAGTCATGAATAGACCAAGCTTTGCTTTTTCTAAAAGCCAGAAACAAAGAACAAAGTAGATACCTTATTTTAGGCGTATCAACGATAATAGTTGTTTTGTCTCTAATAGCAGGTTACTTTAGTGCCGTGTTTTCTGATGAACAAATAGTCGGCTTAGAACTGGGTGTTCTTGGTTCTTATGTCTCTATTTGGTCAAGATTTGGAAAAATGAACATGACGGGTCTAGCTTCTAAGGATATTCATTATTTAGAGGCTTTTGCCCGTTTGCTTTGTGGAGGAATCTTTGCTTTTGTAGCCATATTGTTTATTGATACAGGATTAGTTTTAAAAGATATTACAGTTTCAAACCCGTGGGCATATCATTGTATAGTTGGTTTTATTGCTGGTTTTAATGAGCGATTTGTACCTTCTATCATAGAGTCATTCACGTCAAATGTAACAGAAGAAAAAAAGTAATGATTATGAGGCGCAAACTATATTTAATTATAAGTGATGGCGGGGGAAATGCTCCTCTTCGTGGTGTTCACATAGATAAAGAAAATTTTCTGAATTTCTTCAAGTCTCCAGAAGGTGGAGCGTGGAAGGATGACGAAATTCTGGTTTTTGAAAATAATGATTTTGATTTAGACATCATTAAGATAAATGACCTTACTGCAAGGATAAATAAGAAACCGATAGATTTCTATTTAATAGTATTCTGTGGTCATGGATTTACAGATCAAAATCATCAAATTAACTTTGAGGTTCGTCAGAATTTTCAATTAAATCTTGATGATTTGCTCGGAGCAGTTGCTAGAAGTCGCTGTTTAGTGATAGCAGATAGTTGCAGAGCTATATATCATTTGCAGGAAGGTGGTCGTATTGCAGATGTACGCTTGTTTAGCACAAGTGAAGATGCAAGAAATAGTGCTTATGCAGATTTATGTCGAAATGAGTATAACGACTTAATAGAGGCTACTCCTTCAACAATGCAGGTGGTTTATTTCTCTAATTCTGATAATGAAACCGCTAATGAAAATCCTCGTGTTGGTGGTTTTTATAGTCATGAGTTGTTGGCTACAGCCAAAAAACAAATAGAAAAAATTAAAACTTTGCAGCAGCATGATAATCAGTCTTATTATGTGAGCATTGATGATGTTCACTGTGAGGCTGCTAGGATAGTGGCGAGCAAAACTCATAATGGACAGCATCCTGATATATATCTAAATTGCAGGTCGAAAGCGCGCTTTCCTTTTGTTGTTGTTCCACATTGGCAACTGCAATTATTAGATGACTGATAAGAATTTGGTAAATACATATTTATGGCAGAAAGAGAATCTAGAATAAAGAAAACATTACTAAACGCAAGGGTTAATTTTATATATTATTTTATTACCCTTATATTAAGCTTCTTTTCTCGTAAGGTATTCTTGGATTGCCTGGGAGCTGACTTTGTTGGTTTAACAGGCACTTTGCAAAACCTTTTGGGATTTCTCAATTTGGCAGAACTAGGAGTTGGATCAGCAATAGGTTATTTGTTATACAAACCTTTATATGATCATGATCAAGATAAGATAAATGAGATTATCTCTGTTATGGGATATCTTTATCGAATCATCGGATTGGTGATACTTGTTGCCGGTTGTATTTTAGCTTGTTTCCTTCCTCTGATTTATCCTAATACCGATTTTGGTATGGGAATCATAGTGTTTGCCTATTTTACATTCTTGGCAAGTACGCTGATTGGCTATTTCATCAACTATCGTCAGAATTTGTTGGGTGCTGATCAGCGTAATTATGTAGTAACAGCTTACTTTCAAACAGCAACAGTTGTCAAGACAACCCTTCAGATGGTATCAGCCTATTATACTGGGTCTTATTATCTATGGATGGTAATAGAATTAGTATTTGGTATTGGTTATTCTTTCATTTTGAACTGGAAGATAGACCAAACCTATCCATGGCTCAAAGCAGATGTAAAATTAGGCAAGAAACTCTTTAAGAAGTATCCTGAGGTGATGCAGAAAACGAAGCAGCTATTTATTCATCAAATTAGTGGCTTCGTGCAGTTCCAGACAACTCCATTTCTTACCTATGCATTTGTATCATTGAAGATAGTGGCATATTATGGTAACTATACCTTGCTGGTGGATAAAATTATACAATTAATGAATACTTTCTTAAGTAGCATTAATGCCAGTGTGGGTAATTTGATTGCTGAAGGTAATAAACAGAAAATTATGGATGTCTTTTATGAGAATTGTTCACTCCGTTATTTGTATGCATCGTTTATTACTTTTGTTATTTACTTATTTTTAGAACCCTTTATAACAGTTTGGCTTGGGGGCGAGTATCTTTTAGGGCATGTTGTTTTAGTATTGTTATGCTTAAAGATGTATGTACAAGTTATGGCTGGTAAAACTTATGCATTTATTTATGGCTATGGTCTCTTTGCTGATGTTTGGGCAGCTATTGTGCAATCGGCAATATTCCTAGTAGTTGCCATTTTGGGTGGATATTATTATGGCCTTTCTGGTATTATTGTTGCTAGTATTATAAGTTATTTTGTTATACAAAGTCTTTGGAAACCCTATTATTTATTTAAAAAAGGTTTTCTGGAATCTTTACTTCCGTATGTGACATATAGCATAGGTATGAATGTAATCAATATTATCACAATATTGTTACCTACTTATATCATGCGACAGTTATTTCCTATAAATAATTCTTCGTTCAGTAGTATTGTTGTGAGTTTTATATTCACAATGGCTGTCTATTTGATAATTACTCTTATTTTATATCTATCTTTATCAAAAAGTTCTAGGCGACTTCTCCGTCGCCTGGCTATTAGTATTTCATTAAAAAATAAATTATAAAATAAAAATGAATATACAGGTTAAAGAAATTTTGTACTTGTTGTTTATTCGTGTTCCTTTCTATATATTAGGAAAATATCGGAAAAATCATGTAAAGGTACATTGGGGAAGAGGATTGCATAATTTTGGAGATTGTCTGCAACCTTCCACTTTGAAGCATTATGGACTAACACCTTATTATGTAACGAGTATGGAAAAAGCAGATGTTATTATGGCTGGATCAATTCTTCAATGGCTTTCTCCTTCCTATGAAGGATATATAATAGGAACAGGCGGTGATGACAGAAAGTATAATTTTCCTAGTGCAAAGGTACTTGCTTTAAGAGGCAGCAAAACATTGCATAATTTTTCAAAAAAATCTTCATGTATTTTAGGAGATACTGGATTGATAATGCCTTATGTCTTTCCTAATGTTGAAGAAAAAAAATATGATTTAGGTGTCATTCCGCATTTCGTAGATGAGTATAATGAGAAGTTTCTTCGTTTAGCTTCATTTCCGAAAGTTAAAATTATTAATGTTTTGCAATCTCCAGAAAAGGTTATTAAACAAATAAAACAGTGTAAATATATAGCTTCATCTTCTCTTCATGGTTTAATCATTGCTGATGCTTATCATATTCCTAATATAAGAATTGTGGATTATGATACTTTTGCATATCCTGCATGCAATTATAAATTTGAAGATTATTATTCTGCATTGGGCTTGGAAGATAATCCTTTTGTCATGAGAGGAAATGAAAGAAAAGATCAATTGATAGCATTAGCTACTGTTAAGCCAGTAGAAAAAATAGAGAAAATCCAAAAAGCGTTAGATGAAGTTATGCGGCAGTTCGCACATATTATTAAGCAAAGGCAGCGATGATATATTATATAGGTTTAATGTGGTGAATATGAATGAATTTCTAATTAAGTTTGAATCGTGAAAATTTTGCAAGTCGCATCGGGTGATTTCTTTTCCACATACGGAGGAGGTCAAGTCTATGTTAAGAACATTGTGGATGAAATGATCAGCATGCAGATAAATGTATGTGTTTTGTCCTTTGTCAGCTTTCATCATGAAGTGAAAGCAAAGCAGTATAAAGGTATTCCGCTATATGAAATTGGTACAGGACTGGATGAGGATATAGAAAAGGTAATAGATATACTTCATCCTGATGTAATACATACCCATAGTCATAAAGCATTAGTATGTAGCATAGGTAAGAGAAAAAATATACCTGTAGTGGTAACTTCCCATCATGGAGGTATTTTATGTCCCGCTGGTACTTTGTTGGATTGTGATGACGCAATTTGTTATAAGCACGTAAGTATCAATAATTGTACAAGATGTTGTCTTCGCAATATTCGTACGGGATTATATTGGTATCCACTCGTATCTCTATTGTCTAATAGCGAGTATGTTAAATTAGGGCATTGGTTGCAAAATAAACCTTTTGTGCCTTTTATATCCCCTATTGGTGGAGTAGCTCTTGCTATTGAGCGTAAGAAACAAGAGTGGAATACAATCATTGAAAAATGTACTCTTATGATTGCCCCTTCTTATGCCATGGCAGATGCAATGACGATGAGAGGACTAAATAAGGAAAAGTTAAAAGTTGTACCACATGGCATACCGATGCCTGATATAACAATTCAGGAACCTACACCAATTCAAGGAAAGTTGAAATTTTTCTATGTAGGTAGAATCTGTTATGTTAAAGGCATTCATGTGCTGTTGAATGCATTCCATCAGGTACTTAATCCTGATATAGAACTACATTTGATAGGTGGTAGTGGAAATAAAGGTGAAGAAAAATATATGAAACTGCTGCAAAAGCAATATGCTAAGGACAAGAGAATAGTTTGGCACGGTAAAGTTCCTCCTACAGAAGTTTATCAAACTATAAAAGATTTTCATATTTCTTCTTCTTCTTCTTTTATGGAGGCTTTTGGACTGAATATTTCAGAATCTTTAGCTATGGGTAAACCTGTTTTGGCAACCCGTTGCGGTGGTGCAGAAATACAGATTAAAGATGGAGTAAATGGCTGGTTGGTTCCAACCAACGATGCAAGTGCAATGAAAGCAAAAATTGAGGAAATTATTGCTCATAAGGAATTGATACCAAAAATGTCTGAGCAATGTCTACAATCGGTAGTCACATTGCCTGAACATTGCATGAAACTATATAATATTTATGAAGATTATGACAAAAAATAAAAAGCTATTGATTGATGTAAATGCAGTAGTACCTTATTATGTATTTGGCAAAGTTAATGGAATAGGAAGAACAACTCTTGAATTAGTACAAGCATTAGCAAAGATTAATGATATTCCGTTTGATATTGAGTTGTTTGCACAGAATATGAAAGGCGTTGGAGGTAAAAATATTGATACAGCCTTTAAAAGTCATCATTTATATTTGCCTAATCGTTCTGCAATTAATAAACTTTTAAGCCATATTCCTGTTCGTGAAATGTTTACCGGATATGACTTAATGCATATTCCTTCAAATTTCGAATATGTTTACAAACCAGAAAAGTGTATTGTAACAATACATGATGCAATGTTCTTTTCTTACCCAGAGGATTTCTTGGGGCATGATTTTGCTCGTAAGAATTATCCACAGTTAGCTCAAAGATGTAAAGCTGTAATAACTTGTAGTGAAAATTCTAAGAGAGAGATAGCGAATTATATGGATGTAAAAGAAAGTAAAATTTTTGTTTGTCCATGGGGGGTTGATCATGAATTGTTTAAAATTCGTTCGAAAAAAACAAACCGTTTTACAGGAAATGATCCTTTCTTTATATCCGTATCATGCGATATAGGACGTAAGAATACGATTTCTGTAATTAAGGCATACTCGATTTTTGCTAAAAATAACCCAGAGCACCATTTAGTGTTAGTATGGAAAAATCCATCAGTGGAGGCTATTTTGTTTGTTAAACAAGAAGGACTTTCTGATAAAGTGCATTTTGTACAAGGTTTGAGTAATGAAGAATTAGCGGATATGTATTCGAGTGCTACTGCTACATTTTTCCCTAGTAAATACGAAGGCTTTGGATTGCCAATTCTTGAGTCTATGGCATCAGGTACACCAGTAGTTACTTGCAAGAATAGTTCTCTAGAAGAAGTTGGTGGAAATGCTGCTATATATGTAGAGCCAGAAGATATTAGAACAATGAGTATTTGGATGGAGAATTTTGAGAATCGATGTGTTGATTATGAAAAAATAAAAATGGCTTGTATTAAACAAGCAAGCTTATTCACATGGGAAAAATGTGCAGAAAAGACGATTGATGTTTATAAAAAATGTTTAGAGAGTTTGTAAATAAAATAAAAGAACAGGTAAGGATACTCCGCGTAGATTCTATTCGCTTACGGGCAAAAGAATATCCATCTTTTTCGCCATCTAATCTTTCTGTCATAGTTGCCCCTCATCCTGACGATGAGGTGTTCGGATGTTGTGGTTTGATGCAGCGTTTGATAGCGCTAGGAAAGCGAGTAGAATTGATTATCATGACGGGTGGTGGTAAAAGTCATGCTGGCTGTTGTGATATTGATGAAAACGAGTTGATTCGTCAGCGCCGACAGTTGACTATTCGTGCAGCGAAAGAATATGGGTTGTCTCAAGAATATATCCATTTCTTGGATTATCCAGATGGTGGAGTTCTAGAGAGTGATTCTCAAACAGATAAACTTTCTAGTCTTATACACAAAATAGTGGATGGTCAGAATGATGTATCTGTGTTCTATCCTCATAAAAATGGAGAAGGTTGGTCGGATCATGTAACTACGAGCAATATTGTTTCTCAATTGTTTGATAAGATTTGTCCCAATGCTAAGCAGTATGAATACTGCGTATGGTTCTGGTTCTATAACTGTTGGAAGATTTGTTGGAAACAGGCTTGTCTTGTTAAAATGAATAAGAAAGAGCATGCTGTAAAATTGAAAGCAATTGATGCCTATATTGAACCAAAGGCTCCTTGTGGCAATCCTTGGAGTGGAGTATTGCCTCCGGTGTTTCTTTGGGCAAATAAATGGGATAAGGAATTATATTTTAGAGTGAAATAGATATGTGGAGTTTTGAGATATATAATGATTGGAAAGAGATTTGGAGTGAGACATTTTTGATGAAATGGAATCATATATATGAATCGTCACCATTTAGTCATGTATTTTTTCATCCTGCTGTTGCTAGAATTTGGATAGATACTTACATGCCTCTTAGAAAGATTACTCCTATTTTTGTTTGGGGCCGATATAAAGATATAGAAGTTTTCTTACCTTTGGTGCTTTGGCAAAAGAATTGGAAACAAGCTTTTATGAAGAGCATCGTATCTGTAGGGTACTCAGACTATGATTACCATGATCCTCTTTTTTCAAAAATGATTAGTGATGATGAAAAGGAGGCCTTTTGGGTTGATTTGTTTGAGAGTTTGAAAATATATCATGCAGATGAAGTATGTTTAGAGGGTATTAGAAGTGATATTATATCTTCTGATCCAAATTGGATAAAAGGAGAAATTTGTCCTTGCTTGAATCTGTCTGATATGTCTGATGATTCGGATTTGTTATCTTTCTTAAATACTAAGCTTCGTGGAGATATAAGGAGACAGATACGTAGATTAAATGAAATTGCAGAACTTAAGTTTAAAGAATATAATAGTATAGGCGAAGTTCCTGTAGAATTGTTCGAGGAGTTTTTAAAAGTACATACTTTACGATGGCCACACGCATATAAGGCTCCCTTGTTTCACAAAAACTTACTTGGATTGTGTGGCATAAATGGACCTGTACATTTTTCAACACTATCTGTTGGGGATGTTGTAGTTGCTTGGCATCTTGGTTTTGAAGATGACAGTACCTACTATTATTATATGCCAGCAGGAAATCCTGAGTATCAGAAATATTCACCTGTAAAAATTCATCTTTATTATTTGATTTGCAGAGCTATCAAGAAAGGCTTGGTTAAGTATGATCACCTTAGAGGTGATGAAACCTATAAATCTGGCTGGGCAGATGGAAGTATTTATGTAAATAGTCTTCGTCAATTCAACTCTTCATTAAGTACGAATATGAAGCGCTCTCTACTTAAATTTCGAAGTGTTATTTCTTAATTATAAGTGTTGTATCCTTGCATTTATAGTTATTATAACATCATGATTGTTTTTTAGTAACTTATGAAAATATTAGTAACAATTCCGTGCCTCTTGACTGGAGGCACGGAAATACAGACCCTAAATCTGGTGCGTGCATTGGTGAAGGGAGGACATCAGGTGACAACAGCCTGCTACTTTGAACACACCGAAAATATGGTGAAGCAGTATGAAGAAGTGGGTAGTAAAGTGGTACTCTTTTCAAAAGCAGGAGTACGATTGGGAGGAGTGAAGGGAATCTTGTTCCTCTTGAAAAATTTATGGAAGATTAAATTATCTCTTAGACCTGATGTTGTGCATGTACAGTATATGGCACCTGGTGCCATTCCCATCATCCTGTTAAAACTGATGGGGCAGAAGAATATCGTTGCGACAGCTCATACCAATGCTGATGTATATGGAGTAAAAGCAATGAAACTATTAAAGTTTTTGCAGAGTCATGTATTGAGAGCTTTTACCTGTATTACACTTAGAGCAGAGAAAAACTTCTTTGGGAGTTGTTCTTTATTTGATTCTTCTATCTGTCGTATTCCTGCTCATGCTCATTATACCATATATAATGCCTTGCCTGGTTATATTCAGATTACTGATAAAAAAAGAGAAAATAAGAATATTATAACCATTGGTGTGGTGAGTCGTTTGGAGCATATCAAGGGTATGGATCTTATAGTTCCTGCTTTTGCCAAAGTATATGACAAGCATAAGAATGTTCGTTTGTTGGTGGTAGGGGATGGTTCCTTGCTGAAACAAATGGAGGAAGATGCTAATAGGTTGCATCTTAAAAATATAATAAAGTTTGTTGGAAGGGAAGAACAAGCAGCCTTGCAATCATATTATGATAAAATAGACGTGTTATTAATGCCATCTAGAAGCGAAGGCTTCGGCCTGACGGCAATAGAAGGTATGGCACGTGGATGTGTGCTGGTAGCTAGTAATACAGGAGGCTTGCCTGAGGTAGTAAGAGAAGGGTATGTTGGATTACTTCATCAACCGGAATCGGTAGATGATTTGTCTAATAAAATCTGTTGTCTTTTAGAAAATCCAAAACTTTTAGAGCAAATGCGCTCTCATTTATCGGATTATGTGCATCAGTTTACCTTTGAAAGGTATGGTGATTTGTTTAATGATTTATATTCTAAATTGAAATAAGTAGTAATTATGTCATTAATTATAAACTTGATAGTTGGTTTGATTGCTTTCTATTTTGCTTATATGTATGCCACGAGAAAGCCGATGTTGGTAAAAGTGCCATGGTATGAGGGATGGAAATATGAGTGCAATCAACCATTAAGCTTTTTGATATACAGTATATTGACAGCAATGTTATTCCTTGGTCCACTTTCTTTGGTGAAATACGGAGTATGGATAGTTATATTGCTGTTGATGATGTATAGAGGGGCTTTCCGATATCGTTTTAATATGGTACTTGGAGCATATACCTTGTTTGTGCTATGGAATCTTTATACAATGACTTATACTCCATATCCAGAACAGGGATGGATGATGATCTTGAAGTTTTGTCTTCCGTATCTTTATTTTTGGTTGGGATACAATGCCATCCAATGTGAAGATGATTTCTATGTTTTCTTAGAGAAAACTTGCTGGATATGCTGTGTGTATGCACTCTTTTTAGGAGGTATTATATCTAATACATTACCAAATTTAAAAGCTTTGTTTACTTTTAGAGCTGGCGGTCTTTTTATATCGTATGCTTCACTGGCTGACTTTTTTGCTATTTTGTTTTCTGTTTTCTTTATTATGTATTTTGTTACTAAGAAAAGAAAATATTTATGGATGGCAGGTTGGGTGTTTCTCTCAACGGTTGTAGATAGTGTAAGAACTGGCATTGGTGCTTCAGTATTAGGTTTGTCATTTTTTTATATGATATATAAAAAAGGAAGATCCATACCTTATATAGGTTTGATGGTTATACTTTTTATCACTTCCATTTTTGCCGTTCCTGAGGTAAGAGAAAAAATGTTTGGTTCCAAGGCTTCCACAGTGTCTGTTGGTTCTGCATCAATGGATCAAGTCGAAATGAATGGTCGTAATTTTATGTGGGAGAGAATTATGAACCATGCTTATTATGGACATGAAACGATGGGAAGCGGTTGTGGTGCAGCTTTAGGTTGGCTAAAGGAGCAGGCTGATAAGGATAATGGATTGCGTTTAATACATTCAGACTGGGTACAAATGTTGTCTGAGTCGGGAAATATTGGACTTGGCATATTTATCTTTTTTGTTATAGTTATGCTTTTTGTTGTGTTATCTGAAACCTGGAAATTCAAAGGTTGTGAAATTGTAACTTTTGCAGGCGCTTTGACCGTTGCTTCTTTTGTGGCTTGCTTTTTTGCAATGGGATTTGATAATGTTATCACTTATGCTCAACAAAGCTATGTGATACCATTTATTTTTCTTGGGATATTTTATAAAATTAAAGATTTAAATAATGATTTCAGTAGTAATACCTCTATATAATAAAGAAAAGCAAATAGCTAAAACGCTTCAGGCAGTTTTGGATCAGACATATAAAAATTATGAAATCATAATCGTTAACGATGGCTCTACAGATGGAAGTGTTAGTATTGTGAAAAGTTTCTCAGATTCTCGCATTCAATTGATAAATCAAGAGAATGGGGGAGTGGGATGTGCTCGTAATCGAGGTATAGAAGAATCTAAAGGTGAATATATTGCATTTTTAGATGCTGATGATATGTGGCATAAAGACTATCTTCAAACACAAATTGATTTAATCAATAAATATCCTAGCTGTGGAATTTGGGCGACAGACTATTTATTGAAAAGTCCTAGTGGAAAAGAAGTTAATACAATAATTAATAATTTGAGCTTTAAAGGAGAAGATGGCATTATCGACAATTATTTTAGGGTTGCTTCAACATCTACTCCTCCATTATGGACATCTGCGATTGTCTTGAGAAAAAGTATAATACAGCAGATAGGTGGATTTCCTGTAGGATTGCCTTTAGGAGAGGATTTATTAACTTGGGCAAAGATGGCTCTATGTTCTCAAATAGCTTATAGTAAGAAAGCGCTCGCAGTTTATTGCATAAGAGATACTCATAGCTTTGATCAACGTCCTATGAAAAGGATATCTAAGGAAGATCCTGTAGGGGTAGAGCTGCAGAAAATATATTCTCAAAATAAGACAGTAGAAGGATTAAGGTGTTATTTGTCTAGTTGGCATAAGATGAGAGCCTTTGATGCAATGAGAAATTGTCAAAGGCTTCTTGCTTGGAATGAGTCTTTTAAGGCATTAAAATATAACTTGAAGAATTTCAAGATATACGCTATTATATTTTTGTCTGTTTTGCCAGAATCTTTAATGCATCTGTGTCTTAAATTAAAAAAATAATAGAATGATTGATATCGGAAAAAAATGTTGTGGGTGTAATTCTTGTGCTCAAAGTTGTCCTAAACAGTGTATATCAATGTCTGAGGATAATGAAGGCTTTCTTTATCCTTCTGTAGATACAAACCTATGTGTTGGGTGCCATTTGTGTGAAAAGGTATGTCCTGTATTGAATATTTCATCAGGTCAATATCCTATATCATGCTATGCTGCTAAAAGTCCTGATGAGCAAATCAGAAAAGAGAGTTCTAGTGGAGGAATCTTTTCTTTGTTGGCTCAAAAAATTATAGAAAATGGTGGGGTCGTTTTTGGAGCTGCTTTTAATAAAAAGTGGGAGGTTGTTCATTGTTACACAGAAACATTGGAAGGCTTAAACTCTCTTAGAGGGTCTAAATATGTACAGAGTAAGATAGGAAATGCATATGAGCAAGTGAAAACTTTTCTGAAAAATGGACGTTTAGTCCTTTTTTCTGGAACCCCTTGTCAAATTGCTGGCTTGAAAACGTTTTTAAGGAAAGATTATGAGAATCTTATTACCCTAGATTTCGTTTGTCATGGAGTTCCTTCGCCTGGTGTTTTTAGATGGTATCTTCAAGAGCAAATTTATTATTACGCTGCTCGTAAGAGCAGCAAAAATTCTGTTTTTCACTCCTCTATTCTTTCTATTCCCAAAAGGGAAATTTATTTTCCTGATGGGGTAGAATTAGATAATGTATTTTTTAGAGACAAACGGAAAGGTTGGAAAAAATACTGTTTTTCTCTCCTCTTTGCCGAAGCCTCGGCTGATGGCAAAAGAAATACTGTTTCTTTCTCCTATGTGCTTAATGAATGCAAATATTTAGACGGCTTCTTTAATGATTTATATTTACGGCCTTGTTGCTATGGGTGTAATTTTAAGGGCTTGCGCTCTGGTGCAGATATAACAATCGGGGATTTTTGGAACATTCATACGTATAATAGGAAATGGGACGATGACACAGGTGTTTCTTGTGTGATAGTTCAAAGTAAAAAAGGTAAAGAGCTCTTTAGTAAGACAGATAGTGATACGATAGAGGTTCCTTATGATGTTATAACTTTAAGAAATCCATCCATAAATCATTCTGCAAAAATAGATAAGACAAAAAGAGAAATATTCTTTGCAGGTCAGAATAAAGAATTGTCTTCTTTAATTGATAGTTTATGTAAACCAAGTTTTAAACAACGGGTCTATAAAGAAATATATAACTTATTAGAAGTTGTTGGTTTAATGAGAATTATTCACTTAATAAAATATTATAAGCGATGAAAGTAGGCATATTAACTTATCATTGGGCAAATAATTATGGTGCTGTTTTACAGGCTTATGCATTATTGAGCAAGTTAAAAGAAATGGGACATGATGCTTACATAATAGACAGAATTCGTACATTTTCTGGTTGGCGACGCTTGTATCATAGTTATTCTTATAAGCATTACTTTTCTTGGTATAGATTCTTGAAATTTAATAAGGAGTTTTTGGCTCCTAAAACACCACTCTGTACATCTACAAAACAATTGATAGCAACTTTCCCATCTTTACATTTTGATGCTGTTATTGTTGGTAGTGATCAGGTATGGCGAGAGTCCTTTATGGGGCACAACTATTTCCTTGATTTTGTTTCCGGTAATTGTAAAAGAATATCCTATGCAGCTTCTTTTGGTCTTTCTAAATGGTCATTAAATGAGGCTTTTACTTTAAAGGCAAAACAGCTGATGCAACAGTTTGATAAGGTTTCTGTTCGAGAAAAATCAGGAATTGAAATATGTAAAAATGTATTTAATGTTGATGCAGAACTCGTTATAGATCCAACGTTATTATGGGATGCTAGGTTCTATGAAGAGAATTTGTTGGATAAAGTTTGTCGTGTAAAGGAACCTAAGGTAGTAGCATATATACTTGGTGAAAACAAAGATCAAAATGTTGCTGCTAAAAATATAGCGCAAGAAGAAAATATTTGCTTTGTTGATTTGTGGAGTCAAAAATCTTTAGTTCAGGGTCATTATACTGTTGAAGAATGGTTAGGCTATATACGTGATGCAAAGTATGTTATTACTAATTCTTTCCATGCAACTGTCTTTTCTATATTATTTCATAAACAGTTTGTTGTTCTCAATAATAAAAGTGGTGGTAGTGACAGAATCTCAACGCTTTTGAATTATCTTGGTCTTCAGCATTTATTTGTTGTTACTACTGGTAAGGATATGTATAAGGCTTTAGGTACACAAATAGACTATCATCATGTAGATAGATTATTGGCGAATTTGCGAGATGTTTCTTTGAGTTTTTTAAAAAATATATAGTGTTGTTATGAAAAAGAAACTTTTAATCTTCCACCCTATTGTAGCCCCATATCGTATAGACTTGTTTAATTCGTTAGCTAAGCATTACAATTCACAAATCTGCTTATTTTGGCGTAATTTGAGGGATCAGACATTTGATTATAGCAAGATAGAAGAGCAATTTGATTTTGAGCCTAGTTATATAGTGAAAGAAGACATGGGCTTATTAAAATGGATGAAGGCTATTTGGAAAAAGTTAGATACTTCCCGTCCCGATATAGTTTTAGGAGCTGAATTTGGAATTCCTACTATTTTAATCATCTTGCATAAAATTATCACGAGAAGGCATTATAAAATCGTTATAATCAATGATGATAGTTATGATATGTTGGTAAATAACAATCCATTTACTAAGCGACATGCTAGGGCTGTAAAGGCAATGATGCCTTTTGTTGATGATGTGATCAATGTTGAGCCTAAGGTTGCAGCTTATAATCAGAAAAAATATCAGAAGGGAATATATTTCCCGATTATCTGTGATGATGTGATTGCCAAGAAAAGATTAGAGCGTGTGCTTCCGATTAGCCAAAACTATGTGAGTGAATATCATCTTGAAGGCAAAAAGGTTTTGTTATTTGTTGGTCGATTGGTGGCTTTAAAGAATGTGAAGTTTGCTCTACGTGCATTCATAAAAGCTAACTTAGATAATACCATATTTGTGATTGTTGGTGATGGACCAGAAAAAGAAAAACTAGAGAAAATTGCAGCAGGTAATCCTGCTGTTATTTTTACGGGGCGTTTAGAAGGGGATGAGTTATATGCTTGGTATAATGTAGGTCAAGTCTTTACGTTGCCAAGTTACAAAGAACCTTTTGGCGCTGTTACCAATGAAGCTTTAGTTGCTGGATGTAAAGTATTGATCAGCAAGGATGCAGGAAGTAACTGCCTTGTAAAGGATGGGAAAAATGGATATATCATTGATCCACATCATGAAACAAAATTTATCGAAAAGTTAAAGCTTGCTTTTTATAGTATGAAGCCTTTGAAAATGCAGTTGGTAGTTAAGGAAAATATGATGGTTAGCAGTTTTGAAGAGCATATTAAATCTTTATATGCTCGTATGGAGAATTTATAGTTTTTGAAGGATATCTTCAAGCCATGCGATTAGCATAATATTTTATCTATGAATAAACAAAGAATTCTTTTTGTCCTACACCTGCCGCCACCCGTACATGGTGCGGCTATGATGGGAAAGTATATTCATGATAGCCGTGTTATCAACGAGGCTTTCGAGTGTAAGTATATCAATCTTACTTCTGCCAAGACCTTGCAGGATATTGGTAAGGGAGGAGTGATGAAGTATATCAAGTATCTGATGCTCTTATGTAAGGTCATTCTGAAAGTGATTACCTTTAGACCACAGCTTGTATATGTTACTCCTACGGCTTGTGGCGTAGCCTTCTATAAGGACTTTCTCGTGGTGCAGCTTCTGAAACTGATGGGAAGAAAGGTGGTGGTACATTATCATAATAAGGGTGTCGTAACCCGACAGGATAAGAAACTGGATGACTGGATGTATCGTAGATTCTTCAAAGGAATCAAGGTTATCCTGTTGGCTGATGCCTTATATGAGGATGTGAAGAAATACGTGAAACGCGAACAGGTGCTGATTTGTGAAAATGGTATTCCTGGTAACGCAGTTGATGCAAAGGATATCACTAGAGAAAATACGACGCCTAGAATCCTCTTCTTATCAAACCTATTAATAGCTAAGGGTGTTCTTGTACTTCTTGATGCTTTAAAGATGCTAGATGATAAGAAGTTGAATTTTACCTGTGATTTCGTTGGAGCAGAAACCAATGAGATTGATGCGCAACGTTTTCAAGATGAAGTGGAAATGCGAAATCTGCAAAACAAAGTAGCTTATCTTGGAAAGAAATATGGTGAAGAGAAAGAAGATCTGTACAAAAAGTCTGATTTCTTCATCCTTCCTACCTTAAACGAATGTTTCCCTCTTGTCTTGTTAGAGGCTATGCAGCATGCTTTGCCATGTATTGCCTCAGATGTTGGTGGCATCAGCAGCATCATCCGTCATGGCGAAAACGGCTATCTGGTGGAAATGAATAATCCAACAGCGCTTGCCAACAGCATTGAAAAACTATTAAAGGATGCTGATTTGAGAAAGAATATGGGAGAGAATGGATGGATGAGATTCAAAAGCGATTTTACTTTGGAGGCTTTTGAAAAACGAATGGAATTCTGCTTGAAAAAGGCTTTGAAGTAAAAAAATACGGAGCGATATATAGAGAAAGAAAGTAATATTTTATGGAGAAATACTTTAATATCAACTATGAATTCTCGCCTCGGGAAGTAGGGCGAAGAATCGATGAACAATTATCAAAAAACGAGTCTGACTATATATGCGTGGCGGATGGAGTAATCCTAAACAACGCTAATAGAAAGCCAGACTACTTAAAGATTGTAAATGGCGGTATGTTTGCCATCTGTGACAGCGGATATGTGCCGCTCTACATCAAATGGCTGTATGGTAAAAGGTATCCGCAATACTGCGGTAGCCAGATTTTCAAGGACTTGGTCAGTTCGCAGAAATACCGGATGTTCTTTATGGGTACCAATCAGAGAACACTCGACGGGTTAAAAGAGAACCTGAAGGCGATGAACCCGAAGGTAGAGAACATGAGCTTCTATGAACTGCCCTTCAAGGCTGTGGATGAGTTTGACTATCCTGCCATCGCAAAGATGGTGAACGAGGATGGGGCGGATATCATCTGGGTGGCGCTGGGCGCTCCGAAACAGGAAATCTTTATGAGCAAACTGAAACCTTATCTGAAAAGAGGGGTGATGATTGCCGTGGGGGCTGCCTTTAAGTTCTACAGCGGACAGGATGAGAAGCGTGCGCCGAAATGGATGCTCGATGCGCACATGGAATTTGTTTACCGCATCTTCTGCGACCCGAAAAAACAGTTGAAGAGATGTGGCTGGATTGTGGTTACCCTGCCTATGCTGCTTTATCAGGAGTGGAAGCGTAAACGTTTCATGCAACTATAGATAATGCAGCTATAGATAATACATTATAGAAAATGCAATAAAAAGTAACAATTTAGACTATTTACTTTTATGATTGAACCAATTTATATTTTCCTGCTGGTAGCACTTGTTGTGTCTGTCACCATCGCCATGCTGGTGTTACCTAACATCCTCCTTATCTCGCATAAGAAGAAACTCTTTGATATGCCGGATAAGAGAAAGGTGCATCATGCGCCGGTTCCCCGTCTGGGCGGACTCTCGTTCTTCCCTGTGATGCTTATTACCATGGGCGGCCTGGTGCTGATATATCATCTGATGGGACTGAGCAGTGGGTCGATGCACGGGGAGGTGCCTTATGAGTTCCTGGCGCTGCTGGTAGGTAGCATGATGCTGTTCCTGGTGGGACTTGCCGACGACCTGATTGGAGTGGGGTACAAGAAGAAGTTCCTGGTGCAGATAGTGGCGGCATCACTGCTCGTGGCTTCGGGCGTGTGGATTAAGTCGCTCGACGGACTCTTCGGAATCTATCAGTTGTCGCCATGGGTGGGCATGCCTTTCACCGTGCTCATCGTGGTATATGTAACCAATGCCATCAACCTGATTGACGGCATCGACGGACTGGCTTCCGGACTCTGCGGCATCTCGCTGGTGGCTCTGGCGGGGCTGCACATCTGGCTCCATCTGTTTTCCTTCGCCCTGCTCTGCATTGCGGCGCTGGGTGTGATTATCCCTTTCTGGTTCTACAACGTGTTTGGAAATGCCATGAGGGGCAGGAAGCTCTTTATGGGCGATTCGGGTTCGCTGTCGCTGGGCTACATCATCAGTTTCCTGATGATTCACCTGAGTACGGTGGATGTGAGCCCGCATGTGGTGTCTGACTACAACATGGTGTTTGCCTTTACCACGATGCTGGTGCCGCTGCTCGACGTGGTGAGAGTGGTGGGTCACAGACTGAGAAACAGGCAGAATCCGTTCTTGCCTGACAAGAGCCACATCCACCATAAACTGCTGAGATGCGGACTGAGGGTGAGACAGGTGATGGTGGCTATCTGCCTGCTCTCGCTGATGTTCATCCTGCTCAATTTCCTGATGATCGGCCACGTAAACATCACGTATATCCTGGGCATCGACATCGCTGTATGGATAGTGTTCCACCTGGTGCTGGATGTCATCCTACACACCAGGAGGGCGGAAATGGATATTTAATCCTCTATATTTAAAACTATGCTATTCCCGGCTCTGAGATTCAAAAATGAATCTCTGGGTCGGGATTTTTGCGTTTGTGGGGGTGGTGGATGGAGTGGTGACTTGATGGGGGAAAGGTTATATGGGTGTAATGTGTAAAAATATATAAAAAGATAAAGTAAGAAGTGCATTTTTGAGTTTTATTGCGTAACTTTGCATTTGAACATTCATTATTATAGATATGCCTAAGGTAAGAATTAAAAATATAGGCCCAATTGTTGATACGGGAGACATCGCTTTGTCTGCCGTAATGCTTATTGTGGGTAAACAATCTTCGGGAAAGAGTACCTTTATGAAAATATTGTGCTTCTGTAGATGGATAGAAAAGCGAATCATGCTTGATGGCGAGAATCTGCTGAAGAAATATACCCATTATGGCCGATTCCTGAAAGAGCTGAAGAAGTTTCATCGTTTCGATGATGCTTTCTTTGCTGCTGATTCTTATATCTTTTATGATGGTGATTGCCTTACCATCGAGATGGATGGCGTGAAGGCGAATGTGAAAATCAGAAAGAAAGCGAATTTCAAAACTGAGCGCTATAATGCAAAACTGAGTTTTATTCCTTCGGAACGCAATCTGGTTTCGGCTATTCAGAACATTGATAAGGTTTATCGCTCATCTGACTATGATTCGATATTTAATTATCTTCTGGAATATCAGGAGGCGAAGAAGGAATATGATATCAAGCATCCGCTGAGAATTCCATTTGATGATAATATGAAATATTATTATGATAAGGTTACGGATTCTGACAGAATCGTGCTTGAGAAGGTGGGTAGAACGATAGCGCCTGTTTATGCTTCAAGCGGTATACAGTCGGCGTTGCCGTTGGCTGTGCTTGTGGATTATATTACCGGACAGGTGGGGAAGATTCCGAAGTCGAGCCTTACTGATTTAACGAGTTTGGTGGCAAAGATTATGCTGGATGATGAGAATAAAGAAATCAGTGCGGATGATGTGATTAAGGGAACTAAGATGTATAGATATAAATTCGCCCAGCTGTATATTGAGGAGCTGGAAGAAAATCTGTTTCCGAAGTCGCAGTTTGCGATGGTGAAGGAGATTGTGAAGAATATCAAGAAGGCCTATGAGCAGTCGGGGGCAAATAGCTATGTGGTTATGACCACCCATAGTCCGTATGTGCTGACTTCTCTGAATGTGCTGATGAAGGTGGCACTGGCTAAGGAAAAGAAGCTTGATGAGAAAATGAAAGAAATGTTGGAATATGCAATCCCGATTTCATGGTATTCGGCATACTGCATGACAGATGAAGGAAAAATGGAGAATATCGTGGATGATGAATACCATTTTATTATGGGTGATTATCTTGATTCTCTTTCTGATGAAATATCTGAATTATCTTCTGAACTTGATGAGATGATATATGGGAATGAATAATAGTTTTTTGGCAGGTTATCTGGCTGAAAAGGAAGTTAGAAAATGTTCGAAAATCAGTCTGAAGGAGCGTTCGACAGTTTATTTGCTGAACTTCGTTCCTCCGATGGACTGTGTGGCTTATCAAGTAGATGGTAACATTATAAAAGGTGCTGACAAGGACAAGTGTGACAAGCTTGTTGTAGCAACAACCTGCACGGATGAAAAAGTATGTGTATTTGTTGAACTGAAAGGTTCTGATGTGGCTCATGCCGTGAAACAACTTGATGCAACATTGTCCTATCCCTTGTTTGCTCAGAACAGAGCGAAATGGACGAAAGCTAGGATTGTTGCAAATAAAATTCCTGCAAACACAGGAAGGTCTGTGGTTGAAAGAGCGAAAGTTGATTTCCGTAGAAAGTATAATTGTGAATTAATCTGTTTAAAGTCTGGACAGCCTGACTTTTTGAGGCAAGAAAAACTGAAATAAATTTCATTAGACTGCGTTTGATTATGGCAAGAAAATTATATCCTATAGGAATTCAGACATTTGAACGGATCCGCAAGGAGGATATGTTCTATGTAGATAAGACGGAATACATCTATCAGATGACACATACCGATGGAACGTATTTCTTCCTGAGCCGACCACGCCGTTTCGGCAAGTCGCTGCTGGTTTCCACCTTCAAAAGTTATTTTGAGGGCAAGAAGGAACTCTTCGAGGGGCTTGCCGTCGAGAAGCTGGAGAAGGAGTGGAATACTTATCCCGTGCTGCACTTCAGCCTGGCTGGAGGCAAACATATGGAGAAGGAACAGCTGGATCGATACCTCTTATATATATTAAAGGAAAATGAGGATAGGTTTGGAGTAGATTGTGATTCTCCAGATCCGAACGTTCGTTTGCTCAACTTGATAAAAACTGTTACAGCAAAGACTGGTAAGCAGGCGGTGGTGCTCATCGATGAATATGATGCACCGCTGCTGGATGTGGCTCACGAGAAGGAAAAACTCGATGTCTTGCGCAATACGATGCGCAATTTCTACAGTCCTTTGAAAGATTGCGAGCCATTGCTTCGCTTCGTTTTCCTGACGGGCATTACGAAGTTTTCGCAGTTGAGCATCTTCAGCGAGCTGAATAACATCAAAAATGTGAGCATGGACGAACCTTATGCCGGCATCTGCGGCATCACCAAGGAGGAACTATTGACCCAGATGAGCGATGACATCAACGAACTTGCCGAGCATCTGGAGCTGAGCAGGGAGGAGACCATACAGGAACTCAAAGACCATTATGATGGTTATCACTTCTGCTGGCCATCGCCTGATGTCTTCAATCCTTACAGTCTGCTCAATTGCTTTGCTGATGGAGAAATTGATTCTTACTGGTTTGGAACCGGTACACCTACCTATCTCATCAATATGATGAGACTGTATGATTTCCTGCCTGCAGACCTCGGCGAGACCATAGAGGTGGATAAGAAGGACTTTGATGCCCCCACTGAAACGATGACCACCATCATACCTTTGCTTTATCAGAGTGGGTATGTCACCATCAAGGGTTATGATAAACCGACGAAATTATATCAGTTGGCATTGCCTAACCAGGAGATAAGGGTAGGGTTGTATGGTAGTCTCTTGCCTCATTATCTCACGGACAAGTCTGCGAAGGCTAACACGACCATCGCCAAGATGTCGGTATTGGTAAAGAAGGGGGATATGGATGCTGCCTTCTGCCTGCTGAACGACTTTTTGGAGACGGTGCCTTACTGTGACAATACTAACTACGAGGGGCATTGGCAGCAGACGCTCTACATCATGTTTGCCCTGCTCACCAACTATAGCATCCATGTGGAACCGCATACGGCGAAGGGCAGAATCGATATCACGATGGAAACGGCAGATACCATCTACGTGATGGAACTGAAGTTCAACAAGAGTGCCGAGGAGGCTCTCGCCCAGATTGAGGCAAAGCACTATGTCGACGCCTTCAAAATGAGCGGCAAGAAGGTGGTGAAGATAGGCTTGAACTTCTCGGTGAAGGACGAGGTGAACTGTCTGGAATGGAAGATAGGATGACAAGATCTTATAGTCCTGTATATTTCCTGATAGCCTTGATGAAGGTATCGCCATATTTATTGAGCTTGAATTCTCCGATACCACTGATCAGGCTCATGGCATTCTTGGTGGTAGGTTTCATTCTTGCGAGTTCATGAAGGCTCTTGTCGCTGAGTACGATATATGGAGGATAACCCTGTTCGTCGGCAAGGTTCTTGCGTATCTTTCTGAGGTGTTCAAAGAGCCCTTTGTCTTCCACGCCTTTCGAGTCTTCCTGGAAGATGACACGTTCGGCATGCACCTCAGGAATGAGATTTCCCGGCTGGGCGATGGTGCCCTTTCTGTTGCGTACCGTTTTCTGTGGGCGGGTGGCTTTATCATCTTCTTCGATATAAGCCAGTGAAACATGGTGTTCTCCCTTCAGTACCTTCCAGCCTAAATCGGTAACCTTCATGTAGTTGTGGTTGTTGTAGGCAATCTCGAAGAATCCCATCTGCAGCATCTGCAGCAGATAAGCATTCCAGTCCTTAGATGTTGTATCCCTGCCCACACCGAAGGTTTTCATCTCGTTGTATTTGTTTTTCACAACTGCAGAAGAATGCATGCCTCTCAGAATCTCGATGCAGGTACCTACTGCTATATGCTCACCCGAACGGACCACAGCACTCAGGGCTTTCTGGGCTCTGATGGTGCCGTCGAAGGTGCGTGGAGGATTCTTGCAAACATCACAGTTGCCGCAGTTGCAGGATGATGTCTCGCCAAAATAATTCAGCAGAATGCGTCGTCGGCATACTCTCGATTCGGCATATTCCTCCATGCGGCGCAGTTTCTCCATGTTCACATCACGCTGTCCGCTTTCTTCACAGAAAGAACGGAGGGTGATGATGTCGGCCATCGAATAGAACAGCACGGTATCTGATGGTGCTCCATCTCTTCCGGCTCTACCTATTTCCTGATAGAAACTCTCTATGCTTTTAGGCATATTATAGTGGATTACCCAGCGCACATTGCTCTTGTCGATGCCCATTCCGAAAGCGATGGTAGCACATACCACCTGAATCTGGTCCATCTTGAACCGCTCCTGTACTGATGCTCTGGTCTGGGCAGTCATTCCGGCATGATAGGCTGCGGCATTGATACCCATATCGATAAGTTCCTGAGCTACCATTTCGGTGTTCTTGCGGGAGAGACAGTAGATGATGCCTGCTTCTTCCGGATGATTACTGATGAAGCGGGTGATGTATTGGAGCTTTGCCTTTTTGGTACTCTCCTGTCTTACGGTGAGGGAGAGATTGGGGCGGTCGAAACTGCTTACGAACGTCTGCCCATTGAGATGAAGCTGGCGTATGATATCTTCGCGCGTTATCTTGTCGGCTGTGGCTGTGAGCGCCATCACCGGGACATTGCGGAAATTCTCGTGCAGCATACCGAGTTGCGAATACTCCGGACGGAAATCGTGTCCCCACTGGCTGATGCAGTGGGCCTCGTCAACGGCAAAGAGCGAAATCTTGATGTTGCTGAATAAATAAGGTATCTCGCTGATGAGTTTTTCGGGCGAAACATAAAGAAGTTTCAGTTCTCCCTTCTCGCATCGGCGGCGGATGATAAGTTCATCGGTCGTGTCGTTTCCGCTGTTCAGTGCTTCTGCTGGGATACCGTTTGCCTTGAGCGCCTCCACCTGGTCGTGCATCAGACTGATGAGCGGTGAAATGACCACAGCAGTACCTTCCATCGCTAATGCGGGAACCTGGTAGCACAGACTCTTTCCACCACCAGTCGGCATGAGAACCAGACAGTCGTGTCCCTGCATTACCTCTCTGATAATCGCTTCCTGGTTGGGGCGGAAGGAATCGTATCCAAAATAGCTTTTTAATATCTCGTTTATCTGCATGATTGCCGTTTTATGATTTATGCCTTTGCCGGCATGTTTTTGTTTTGTTTTTCATGCAAAGGTAATGAATAATCTGCATAAATAAAAGTTTTCTCCAAGAAAAAGTGCATATTTCAAGTAAAAAACTTTGCAAAGAGCGAAAAACAGGAGGAAAAGTTTGGTATGTGGAAAAAATGTATTACTTTTGCATGGTAAATACAGATAAAAATGGCAAAATGTAATGTAAACACTCAAGAGCGATTTGCCGATATCCAGATGCTCCGTTATGAGCTGAAGGGTTTCGAAAACCTGTCGCTCACACAGAAAATTTATATTTATTGCTTGTCGAAGGCAACCCTCTTGGGACGTGATATCACCTTCGACCAGCAGGGCAAATACAACCTGCGCATCCGTAAAACCCTGGAGGCTGTATACCGTCATTACGAGGGTAATCGCGAAAGCGAAGATTTCAAGGCTTTCGAAGTTTATCTGAAGCGTGTCTGGTTTGCCAGCGGCATCCATCATCACTATGGATGTGAAAAGTTTGTGCCAGGATTTTCAGAGGAATCTTTCTATGAGATGGTTGAGGCTGTAGCCGATGAATATCTGCCTCTTTCCAAGGGGCAGAGCAAGGAAGACCTGTTGGGCATTCTGGTGCCTGTCATCTTCAATCCGGAAGTCATGCCTAAGCGCGTGAATCAGACGGATGGAGAGGATCTGGTACAGACTTCAGCCTGCAATTTCTATGAGAATGTTTCTCAGGCAGAAGTAGAACGTTTCTATGCCAGGATGAAGGAAGATGGCAACGAACAGGCACCTTCGTATGGACTGAACTCTAAACTGACCAAGCGTAATGGTGAACTGGTGGAGCTGAAATGGACAGAAGACGGCCTCTATGGCGCAGCTATCAAGGAGATTGTTTCCTGGTTGCTCCGTGCTCAGAAATATGCAGAAAATGAGGAACAGAAACATCTCATCGATCTCCTGGTGAAGTATTATCGTACAGGCGATCTGAAGGATTTCGACCGTTACAGCATTGCCTGGGTGCAGCAGCACGAGGGAATGATTGATTTCATCAACGGATTTATCGAAGTGTATGGCGATCCGCTCGGACTGAAAGGTACTTGGGAAGGCATCGTAGAATATAAGGATCTTGAAGCAACGAAGCGCACCCAGACCATCAGTCAGAATGCCCAGTGGTTTGAGGACCATTCACCTGTAGACCCACGTTTCCGCAAGCCGGAGGTGAAGGGTGTTACAGCCAATGTCATCTGTGCGGCGATGTTGGGTGGCGAGGAATATCCAGCTTCTGCCATCGGCATCAATCTTCCGAATGCCAACTGGATCCGTCAGGAATATGGTTCAAAGAGTGTGACCATCGGTAATCTGACCGAGGCATATAACAAGGCAGCTCAAGGCAATGGATTCCGCGATGAATTCGTTATCGACGAGGATACCATCAGTCTGATGAATCAGTACGAAGATATTACAGATGATCTGCATACCGACCTGCATGAGTGTCTGGGACATGGTAGTGGACAGCTCTTGCCTGGTACCGACCCTGATGCACTGAAGGCGTATGGCAGTACGATAGAAGAGGCGAGAGCCGATCTTTTCGGACTCTATTATGTAGCCGACCATAAATTGGTAGAACTGGGTCTGACTCCGAATGATGAGGCATACAAGGCTCAGTATTACGGTTATCTGATGAACGGTCTGCTCACCCAGACCATCCGCATCAAGGAAGGCGACAAGATAGAGGAAGCCCACATGCGCAACCGTGCGCTGATAGCCTGGTGGGTGATGGAACATGCTGAGGGTGCTGTGGAACTGGTGAAGATGGATATGAACTATGCTTCTGCCGAGGATGCTTTGAAGGACAGTGAGGGCAATATCATTACGACGAAGACTTATGTGAAGATTAATGATTATGCCAAGCTCCGCCATCTCTTCGGTGAGTTGCTTGCTGAAATTCAGCGCATCAAGAGTGAGGGTGATTTCGAGGCTGCCCGCCTGTTGGTAGAGAAGTATGCCGTGAATATTGATCCGGAATTGCATCGCGAGATACTGGCAAGATACAAGAAACTGAATCTCGCTCCATACAAGGGATTCATCAATCCGAAGATGACGCTGGAGATGGATGAAGAAGGCGAAATTACAGACGTAGTATTGGATTATGAGGAGAGCTATGTCGACCAGATGTTGCGCTACTCTGATGAATACGGAACTTTGTAATAAGAGAAACGATGATAGATAATAAGAACGAGGAATTTCCGATAGTAGATGAAATGGGCAACATCCTGGGCGCTGTTACCCGCGGTCATGCCCATGACGGAAGCAAGATATTGCATCCGGTAGTTCATCTGCATGTATTCAACAGCCGGGGTGACCTGTATCTGCAGCATCGTCCAGCCTGGAAGGATATCCAGCCGGATAAATGGGATACAGCCTGCGGCGGTCATGTTGATTTAGGCGAAAGTGTGAGTCAGGCTTTGCATCGCGAGGTAAGGGAAGAATTGGGTATCACTGATTTTGAACCGGAATCTCTTGGACATTATGTCTTTGAGAGTCAGCGGGAAAAGGAACTGGTTTATGTACATCGCTGTGTATATGATGGCGAAGTGAAACCGAGCCAGGAAGAATTGGCCGGTGGCAGATTCTGGACCAAGGATGAAATCAGCGAAAACATCGGCAAGGGTGTTTTCACTCCGAACTTCGAAAACGAATACCAGAAGTATTTCATGTAATGACGAAATTAGCCATAAAAATACGTCCCGACGTAGCATTTGCTGCATCGGGACGTATTTTTTTGTATGTCGGGACGCAGCAAATGCTACGTCGGGACGTATTTTCAGCAGGGTTGTGGCCTGTTTCTGACCGCATCTGCAGAAGCGTTAAATCTCGTAGATACCCTTGAGTGCGCCTCTTGCAATTTTCTCGAAATCTTCACCGAAGTCGCAGAAACGGAGAACCGCATTAGAGACAGCATGTTTTATTCCCATGTTGTCACCCTGCAATGCTGTGGCAGCCTGATCCAGGAATTCGTTGATGCCACGCTCGTTAGGCTCTTTCCCATTGGCAAAGAGACGGGCAAGGAGCTGGAAACCGGCAATCTCATAGAGCGGCTTATCACTTGCTATCCACTGGTAGGCGATGACAGGCGCATAATCTACGTGCTGCAAAAGGTTGAAGGCAAGCATCTCTGCCATCTCCTGACTCTGTACCTGTTCCATCCATAAATCTGTGATTTCCGGAAGCATCTTATCGGCAGGCATAATGAGTGTAGCCAGAATCTTGCACTCCCGGATATCTTCCTTCCACAGTTCGATGGCGAGGTCATAGTCTTTGCCATATTCCTCAGCCATCTTTTTCAGTTCATAGAATGGTACGCCCCAATTCAGTTTATATCCCAGTCCCTTATCGCGCATAGATTGCGATCCCGGACCGTTCATCAGCAAGCGGAAGCTTCGCTTGATAGTCATCAGTTTCTGATGTGTTTCTTCGTTCATTATATTTAGAGTAAATTATTTACTAAATTATAGTTTCATTATTTTACAGAACATTCCTTCGAACTGTTCCTCTATATTTGCAGGTTTATGCTTGAAGATACCGAAGATGGCACTTCCGCTACCACTCATCGCTGCATATACGGCACCCAGGTTGTACAGCTTCTGTTTGATTTCTGCCAGTTCCGGGTGCATCTTGAAGATAGGTGCCTCAAAATCGTTGACAAGTTCCTCTTTCCAAGTCTCGATAGGCTGGCGTACAATGTCGCGGCAACATTTGGCTGGTGCCTGTGGGGTGATGGCTGCATAAGCCTCTTTGGTACTGACAGCAATGTCATCGCGCTTCACCACAACCAGATGATAGCCCCTCAGATTATCGCCAGGACCACTTACCGGCATCAGTTCTTCGCCGATGCCTTCTGCATAGCATGCTGTGTCACCATCTTCGGGGTCAGCAGAAATGAAGTAGGCACAGTCTGCGCCCAGTTTGGCAGCATATTTTTCCATCTCCGCATTACCGATGTTGAGGCGGAAACGCTCGTCCAACAAACGGATCATGAAGGCTGCATCGGCAGAACCGCCACCCAAACCTGCCTGCGAAGGAATACGCTTCACCAGGTGAGCATGGATGCGTGGAATCCTGAAGTCGGCAGCCAGGAGATTATAAGCTTTTACAACGAGATTGTTCTGTTCATCGCAGTCTACTGCGTTACCTGTAATCTTCAGATCACAAGGAACATCGCTAGGGAATTCATCGCCCATGAGCTTGATTTCAAGTGCATCGGTCAGCGGAATAGGATAGAACACCGTTTCAAGATTGTGGTATCCATCTTTCCGCTTGCTAACTATATTTAAACCAAGATTGATCTTGGCGCAAGGAAATGTAATCATAACTTTTCAGTTTAAAGGGTTCGTTACTATTTCTTTTTTTTGCAAAGATACGGAAAAATATCTAACATGGTGCATCTTTTACAGGATTATTTTTATCAGTAGCATTAAAAATATTAAAATAAGCCCTGTTTTGCAATATCTTTTGTATCTTTGCAATTACAAATTATTAATAGATTATGAAAAAAGGAGATAAAGTCAGATTCTTGAGCGAAGTGGGTGGCGGAAAGGTTGCCGGCTTCCAAGGTAAAAATATTGTGCTCGTTGAGGATGAGGATGGTTTTGAGATTCCGATGCCTATCAACGAGGTGGTTGTGGTGGAGCAGGATGAATACTCCATGGGCAAGATGATTTCGGCTAAGATGGATGCGCAGCAGAAGGCTGAGGAGCATGCCAATACCGAACTGCATCAGGACAGCCGGAGTATCAAGGCTATCTTGAATGATCACGATGACGTGGATATGGATGTAGAGGAATATGATGCTGCCGACCGTGAGATAACCTTTGTGAAACCGGTTCAGGAACGTACGGGTGGCAACAAACTCAGTGCTTATCTCGCCTTTGTACCTATCAACATCAAGGACGTAACCAATACCCGTTTCGAGACCTATATGGTGAATGACAGCAACTACTATCTCCACTATACCTATCTTGTGGCTGAGGGAAATGCATGGACTCTGAAAGCAGAGGGAGAAATAGAACCGAATACCAAACTCTTCATCGAGGAATTCGGTCGTGAGGCTCTGAACGAGATGGAGCATATCGCCATCCAGATGATAGCTTACAAGAAGGACAAGCCATTTCTCCTGAAGCCGGCAACAGATGTTCAGTTCCGTCTCGATCCCGTGAAATTCTACAAACTTCATCTTTTCGAAGAGAACGATTTCTTCGAGACTCCAGCCTATCTCTTTACGATTGTAGAGAACGATGAAATATCCCGTCCGCTGGTTATCGATTCCAAGCGTCTGAAAGAGCAGATGTATAAGGATGAGAAGGTTGTCGCCAACACCAGCAAGAAGAAAAGCAAGAAGGATGATGGTACCCTTGTGATAGATCTTCATGCGGATGAAGTGCTTGAAACAACTGCTGGAATGAATTCTGCAGATATTCTTCATTATCAGATGGATATCTTTAAGAAGACCATGGAGGAATATAAGAAAAAGAAGGGACAGAAAATTATCTTTATTCATGGAAAGGGCGAAGGTGTGTTGCGCCAGACTCTCATTCATGAGTTGAACTATCGCTATAAGAGTTGCACCTATCAGGATGCTTCTTTCCAGGAGTATGGCTATGGTGCTACACAGGTAACAATAAAGTAATTTATTATGAAGTACGGATTTATTAAGGTAGCTAGTGCCATCCCTGCCGTAAAGGTGGGGGATGTCATTTTCAATACCCAGCAGATAGAGGAACAGATAGCGCTGGCTGAGGGAAAGGGTGTAGAGATCATTACATTTCCGGAACTCTCTGTTACGGGCTATTCCTGTCAGGATCTCTTCCGTCAGCAGATGCTTCTTGAATCATCTGAGCAGGCAGTGATGATGTTGCTCGATTTCACACGCAAACTCGATATCATCTCTATCGTGGGTGCGCCGGTGATAGCGGGCGACTTGTTGCTCAATTGTGGTATCGTTATCCAGCATGGACAGATTCTCGGTATTGTACCGAAGACATATCTTCCAAACTACAGCGAGTTTTATGAGAAACGCTGGTTTGCTTCGGCTCAGGACCTGAGAGATTGCGAAGTCCGTTATGCCGGACATAAGGTGAAACTGACGCCTGATGTTCAGATTTTTCAAACTTTCGATGGCCTACAGTTTGGTGTGGAAATCTGCGAAGATGTATGGGCTCCGGCTCCTCCTAGCAACAAACTGGCGCTAGCAGGAGCAGACCTGATTTTCAATCTTTCTGCAAGCGACGAACTCATCGGAAAACATCATTATCTGAAGAGTCTGCTCAGCCAGCAGAGTGCCCGTACCATGACCGGATATATCTACAGTTCCTGCGGATTCGGTGAGAGTACGCAGGATGTGGTTTATGGCGGAAATGCCCTGATTTATGAGAATGGAGTTTTACTTTCACAGAGTGAACGTTTCTCTATTGAACCGCAGATGGTTATCTCACAGATAGATGTAGAGAAACTCCGCTCTGAGCGTCGTACGAATTCTACTTATGTAAATGCCCAGCGCAATATTAAGTATTCTGTTCTCGGCGGTCAGTTCAATATCCGTAATATCGAAGCCGATCCTACCGAAAATGAACGCGATTTTGTGTTGGAACGTGAGGTGAATCCTCATCCGTTTATTCCTACCAGCAGCGATATGAATGCCTCTTGCGAGGAAATTTTCAATATCCAACTCATGGGACTAGCCAAGCGTATCGTTCATACCCATGCCAAGACCGTAGTAATCGGTATTAGCGGCGGTTTGGATTCTACGCTGGCCTTACTCGTTTGTGTAAAAGCTTTTGATAAACTCAAAATGAACCGAAAGGGTATCGTAGGTGTCACTATGCCGGGATTCGGAACCACAGACAGAACCTACAATAATGCTATCTCGCTGATGCAGAGTCTTGGTATTACCATTAAGGAAATCAGCATCGCCAAGGCTGTAACCCAGCACTTTGAGGACATCGGTCAGGATGCCAGTGTGCATGATGTGACTTACGAGAATTCCCAGGCTCGTGAACGTACCCAGATTCTGATGGATTTAGCCAATAAGATGGGTGGTATGGTTATCGGTACCGGCGACCTTTCAGAGTTGGCATTAGGATGGGCTACCTATAATGGTGACCACATGAGCATGTATGGCGTGAATGCCAGCATTCCTAAGACCCTGATCCGTCATCTCGTAAATCATGTAGCAGAGAGTGGGGTAGACGAACAGAGCCGCATCACTCTTCGTGATATCATCGATACTCCTATCAGTCCAGAGTTGATCCCGGCAGATGAGAATGGAAATATCAAGCAGAAGACGGAAGATTTGGTGGGACCATACGAACTGCATGATTTCTTCCTCTACTATTTCCTGCGTTTCGGTTTCCGTCCTTCCAAGATTTACATGTTGGCAAAGAAGGCATTTATTGATTCCGAACTGGAGCGTGTAAAGATCAGTGATAATGATCCTGACAGCTATGATGAGGAGACTATCAAAAAGTGGCTGAAGACCTTCGTGCGCCGTTTCTTCAATCAGCAGTTCAAGCGCAGTTGTCTGCCAGACGGCCCGAAAGTCGGTAGCGTAAGCCTCAGTCCTCGTGGCGACTGGCGTATGCCTAGTGATGCAGCTTCAGCCATCTGGTTGCAAGAGGCTGAAAACCTCTAAAATTGATTTCGGACAAGCCAAAAGTACAATATTCTTTCTGTTTTCTGGCGCGCCCGTTATATTAACTATATATAAAGGGGCTGGATTTTGTAAATATTTGGTTTACAGAATCCAGCCTCTTTTTCTCAATATTTGTGAAATCGATTGCACAAAAATATCAGCAGAAAAGTGAAATATCTTGTTGGGCGGATAGAAATAGTTTGTAATTTTGCGGCAGATAATTCAACTATTCAATTTTAACTTAACAATTTCATTATGAAGAAACTTGCCGCAAAATTATGGGCAGTTTTAATGCTCATGTTGGTCTCCATGCAGACGATGGCTACAGACACGTTTACTAGCAATCGTACTGATTTCCGAGACGAAAGTATCTATTTTATGATGACCACGCGTTTCTACGATGGTGACACAGGAAACAATGTGCTCTGCTGGGACAACCAGTCAGCGCAGATTGAAACAAAAGACCCTTGCTGGCGAGGCGACTTCCAGGGTGTCATCGACAAGCTCGACTACATCAAGGCATTGGGTTTTACAGCCATCTGGATTACACCAGTAGTGCAGAACGCTTCCGGTTATGATTACCATGGTTATCATGCCATGGATTTCCAACATGTTGACTGCCGTTATCAGAGCAGCGATGGTAGCAAGGACGGTGACGCCATGTTCCAGGAACTCATTGATAAGGCACATGCAAAGGGTATCAAGATTATCCTCGACGTCGTGCTCAACCACACCGGTAACTTCGGTGAGCAGACACTCTGCAAGGAGTTTGACCGTGATACCGACTTGGCAACTCAGGCACTCATCGATGCTTGTATGATTCCTAATGAGGAGAAGTTGGGTTCCGACTACCTTACAAGTGTTGCTTATGAGCAGTATCAGCGTCGTCTTGCCTTGATGAAGAATATCCGTGGCAAGAACCAGGATGTTCACAACTACTGGCACCACTATGGTGACTTCAACTGGGATTATCCTAATCGCTGGTGGGCTCAGATTGCAGGCGACTGCGTTGACCTGAACACCGAGAACGACTACGTAGCAGATTATCTCGTAAAGTGCTATGGCAGCTTCATCAAGATGGGTGTCGATGGATTCCGTATCGATACATCCGGTCATATCTCACGTTTGACATTCTGCAAGCAGTTTATTCCTCAGTTTACAGCTCTTGGTGAGAAGTATAAGGACAAGCGATTGAACCAGGCACCTTTCTTCATGTATGGTGAGGTTTGCGCCCGTTACAGTGATGTCACATACCGTGGTCAGGAGAACCTCTCTTGCTATTATTACACATGGCAGGCTCCACAGAACTTGCTCGACAAATGGGATGGCAGCCAGTCTTACTGGGATACACAGGTACTCTTTGATAAAGCCAATGGCGGTACAGGTGTGGATGACCATCAGATGGCTCTCTGTGAGTCAGACAATGCCCCAACACCAACAAGCGACAATACCTTTATGGTGAATGGTAAGTGGCATGAGCCAGACTATTCTCAGGCAAGTGGTTTCCATGTGATCGACTTCCCATTGCACTACAACTTCGGTAATGCTGCCGCCGCATACGGTTTGGCAAAGTCTGGTGACAAGAAATATAATGATGCTACCTATAATGTGGTATATGTTGATAGCCACGACTACGGTCCTCAGCAAACCAACGACCAATTCCGTTTCTCTGGTGATGATGCTCAGTGGGCAGAGAATCTCTCTCTGATGTTTACCTTCCGTGGTATTCCATGTCTCTATTATGGTTCTGAGGTTGGTTTCCGTCGCGGTGCTCCGATTGACAGAGGTCCTCACGGTCCTCTTTCAGAAACTGGTCGTGCTTACTTCGGTGGTTACCTCACTGGTGATGTAAATGCATCTGATTTCGGTGACTACAAGGCAACAGGTAATGTAGCTGCAACTTTGAATCATGATGTCGCTCAGCACCTCATCCGTCTGAACAAGATTCGTCAGGCTGTTCCTGCTTTGCGTAAGGGTCAGTGGACCGACGATGGTTGTACTCCTGCTGATGGCGGTATCGCCTTCAAGCGTGCTTATAAGAATGACAGCTATGCACTCGTAGCCATCAATGGTGGTGCAACATTCACAGATTGCCCTGATGGTACTTATACCGACGTGGTAACAGGCAAGACTTACACAGGTTCTACTATCACCGTTGATGCTCCTGCTACTCAGGGTCAGCTCCGTGTTCTCGTGAAGGACTGGAAGGGCGGTCAGATAGGTGAGGATGGTCCTTTCATCTATAATGAGACTCCTAAGGCTAAGTCAGAGGCTGAACAGGCTTATGATGGTCATGAGGAAGATGGTACAACTTGGGTTGAGCCACAGACTAATGAGTTTGGTTTGAAGTTCTCTCAGGCTGGTGGTACATTCCGCACCAATACTGTTACTGTAGAGGTAAGCCTTAGCGGTAAGGCAACTTCTGGTTGGTTCCAGGTAGAAGGTCAGGATAAGGTTGAGTTGGTTCCAGGTGAGACCAAGACATTCACTATCGGTGAAGACATGAACTTCAAGCAGACCAAGACTGTAACTTGGTATGCTAAGAATGAAAATAAGGTGAAAGAAGGTAAGGTATCCTTCACCAAGGTGGATCCTAACGCATCTATCACCGTATATGTAAAGGCAGACAAGGCTCCAACTATCTATGCTTGGGTTCCTGGTACTCCAGCTAAGGAGTTGACAGGTGCATGGCACGGTAAGACCATGGATGGTCCTGAAGAGATTGGTGGTGTCAACTACTGGTACAAGACTTTCGATGGAGTAGAGAGCTTCAATGTGATTCTGAATAATGGTAATGACAAGCAGTCAAGTGACATCACTGGTATCACAGGCGATATCTATTTGGAGTATGATGGTGGTTCAAATGTCAAGACGCTCGATGCTCCTGTCAACACAGCAGCCAAGGTTACTTTGAGTCCTAACGGTGGTGACTTCGAGAAGACTATTACTGTAACAGCAACCCTCAGCGACAATGCCAAGAGCGGTTGGTATAAGATTGGCGATGGCGAGCAGGTTAATCTGACTCCTGGTAAGCCAGTTACCTTCACTCTCGGTGCTGACATGATGGAAGGCGAGAGCAAGACTGTAACTTGGAGCGCAACTAATGCAGAGGATAAGGCTAAGACAGGTACTGCTACCTTCAACAAGAAGGCTGAGGTTGTAATTCCTACTCCAACAGGTATCTTCGCTTACTTCCTCGCTCCTTCTGACTGGAATCAGGTTGACTGCTGGGCTTGGAATGATACAGACAACTTTACCGGTGGTAACTGGCCAGGTATAAGCTGTACCAAGACTGACATGAAGAAGAATGGTCTTGATGTTTGGATGTGGAAGTATGATGGCGATTTGACAACTGCTCCTACTATGATCATCTTCAACAACGGCGGCGGTCAGCAGACAAAGGATTTGGCTTTCGAAAACGGTGCAGTTTATAACCGTGACGGTAAGACCAACGAGTCTATCTCAACAGGTATCAACCAGGTAGGTAGCAAGAAGGCTCCTGCTAAGTTGAAGATTTACTCTATCAATGGTGTGAAGGTTGCCGAAGTAAACAAGGTTTCTGATGCAGAATACGTTCTGGCTCCAGGTATGTATATCTGCAATGGCAAGAAGTTTGTTATCAAATAAACTTATCGCTACTTTTGGACTTAAATAAGCACTTCGCCTGCTCTGTAAGCGGGTAGTGTGAGTTTGTCCCCTGCGGTTAGCAGTTTATGTACATAATATCCTCTGAATGAGGCTGATTTTTGCAAATATCCGTTTTGCGAAATTCAGCCTCTTTTTCTTTGTTGTTGCGAAATCGATTGCACAGAAAAAACAATAGAAAAGTGAATTGTTTTATAGTATATATAAAAAGAATTCGTAATTTTGTGGTGTAATTATTCAACTATTCAATTTTAAACTTAACAATTTCATTATGAAAAAACTTGCCGCAAAGTTATGGGCGGTTCTTATGCTCATGTTGGTCTCTATGCAGACGATGGCTACGGATACGTTTACCAGCGATCGTACTGACTTCCGAGACGAAAGTATCTATTTCATGATTACCACTCGTTTCTACGATGGTGATCCTAAAAACAATGTGCTCTGCTGGGACAATCAGGCAGCACAGATTGAAACAAAAGACCCTTGCTGGCGAGGCGACTTCCAGGGCGTCATCGACAAGCTCGACTACATCAAGGCGCTTGGTTTCACAGCCATCTGGATCACTCCTGTCGTACAGAACGCATCCGGTTATGACTACCACGGCTATCATGCCATGGATTTCCAGCATGTAGACTGCCGCTATCAGAGCAGTGATGGTAAGAGCGGTGACGTGATGTTCCAGGAACTCATCGACAAGGCTCACGCCAAGGGTATCAAGATCATTCTTGACATAGTGCTCAACCACACCGGTAACTTCGGTGAGGAGAAGCTCTGCAAGCTGTTCGATCGTGATACACAACTTCGCAACCAAGCTTACATCGATGCTTGTATGACCCCTACAGAAACTTTGGGTAGTGACTACCTGACCATCCTTCCAAAAGATCAATACCATCGTCGTCTTACCATGATGAAGAATATGGACGGTCAGAACCGTGATATTCACAACTACTGGCACCATTACGGTCAGTTCGGTTGGGATGATCCATCCCGTTGGTGGGGTCAGATTGCTGGTGACTGTGTTGACCTCAATACAGAGAACGACGAGGTAGCTAAGTATCTCGTAGATTGCTATGGTCAGTTCATCAAGATGGGTGTGGATGGTTTCCGTATCGATACCTCCGGTCACATCTCACGACTCACTTTCAACCATCAGTTCGTTCCACAGTTTGCTGCCCTCGGTAAGCAGTACGAGAATAAGCGATTGAACAAGGCTCCTTTCTTTATGTATGGTGAGGTTTGTACCCGTGGTCACGAAGCAACCTATAGAGGTCAGGCCAATCTTTCTTGCTACTTCTATACATGGAAGTCTGATGAGTCTTTGATGAACCAGTGGGATGGAAGCCAAAGCTTCTGGGACAGTCAGGTATTGCCAGAGGGTTCTGGACCTATCGGTCCTCAGGCACTCTGCGGTAAGGAAACATTTGGTGACAAGAAGAGCGAAAATGCTAAGATGATCAATGGTGCATGGCATGAGCCAGACTATTCTGAGGCAAGTGGTTTTAATGTCATCGACTTCCCAATGCACTATAGCTACAATACAGCTAAAGATGCATTCCGTCTTTCAGCGGAAGACGAACTCTATAATGACGCTACATACAATGTAGTATATATTGACAGCCATGACTACAGTCCAGGCCCTAACGATCTCAACCGTTTCGGTGGTACAGATGCTCAGTGGGCTGAGAACCTCTCTCTCTTGTTTACCTTCCGTGGTATTCCATGTATCTACTATGGTTCTGAGGTTGGTTTCCGTCGTGGTGTAAGAATCGACCCAGGTCCTAACGGTCCTCTTTCAGAAACTGGTCGTGCTTACTTCGGTGGTTATATCACAGGTGATGTAACAGCAACAGACTTCGGTGAGTATAAGGCTACAGGTAACGTAGCTGCTTCTTTGAATCACGATGTAGCTCAGCACCTCATCCGTTTGAACAAGATTCGTCAGGCTGTTCCTGCTCTCCGTAAGGGTCAGTGGACAACAGATGGTTGTAAGGCAACAGGTAAGAATGGTATCGCTTTCAAGCGTGCTACTAAGGATTGCTATGCGCTCGTAGCCCTCAATGGTGGTGCTACCTTCACAGATTGCCCAGCTGGTACTTATACCGACGTGGTAACTGGTAAGACATATACAGGTTCTACTATTGAAGTAGAAGCTCCTTCTACTCAGGGTCAGCTCCGTGTTCTCGTAAAGGACTGGAAGGATGGCAAGATCGGTGAGGATGGTGCTTTCATCTACGATACTACAGCTAAGTCTCTGGACGGTCAGGCTTATGATGGTAATGAAGAGGCTGGTACAATTTGGAACGAGCAGGGCCCTATTCAGCCAGCAAGCGTTTTATTCTCACAGGCAGGTGGATCATTCCGTACTGAGACTATTAACCTGACAGTTACTCTCTCTGAAGACGCTAAGTCTGGTTGGTATCAGATACAAGGTCAGGATAAGGTGAACTTGACTCCTGGTGTGAGTGAGAACCTTACCATAGGCGAAGGTATGAACTTTGGCGACACCAAGACTATTGAGTGGAGCGCAGAGGCCCAGGACGGTAAAGTAAAGAGCGGTAGCTTGACCTTCAAGAAGGTGGACCCTAATGCTACTATCATGGTTTACGTACAGGCAGAAAATGCTCCTTTTATCTATGCTTGGTCAAAAGGTTCTTCTGTTAAGAAATTGACAGGCGATTGGCCTGGTACAAAGATGACAGAGTCTGAAGAAATCAATGGCGAAAAGTACTGGACTTACGCTTTTGATGGCGTAGATAACTTCAATGTCATCTTGAATAATAATAGCGGTGCACAGTCTGGTGAAATCTCTGGTATCACAGGTGATATCTACCTGAAGTATGACGGCGGTGCAAATGCTCAGAAGATTGACGCTCCTGTCAATACTGCAGCCAAGGTTACTTTCAGCCCTAACGGTGGCGACTTCGAGAAGACTATCACTGTAACAGCCACATTGAGCAACAATGCCAAGAGCGGTTGGTACAAGATCGGTAATGGTGAGCAGGTGGCTCTTACCCCTGGTAAGGCTGCTACATTCACACTCGGTGCTGACATGATGGAAGGCGAGAGCAAGACTGTAACTTGGAGCGCAACCAATGCAGATAACGAAACCAAGACAGGTTCTGCAACCTTCAACAAGATGAAAGAGGTAGTTGTTCCTGCTCCAACAGGTATCTTCGCTTACTTCCTCGCTCCTTCAGACTGGAGTCAGGTAGATTGCTGGGCTTGGAATAATACAGACAACTTTACCGGTGGTAACTGGCCAGGTGTAAGCTGTACCAAGACTAACATGAAGAAGAATGGTTTGGATGTCTGGATGTGGAAGTATGATGGCGATTTGACAACTGCTCCAACTATGATCATCTTCAGCAACGGCAGTGGTCAGCAGACAAAGGATTTGGAATTCGAAAACGGTGCAGTTTATAACCGTGACGGTAAGACCAATGAGTCTGTCTCAACAGGTATCAACCAGGTAGGTAGCAAGAAGGCTCCTGCTAAGTTGAAGATTTACTCTATCAATGGTGTGAAGGTAGCCGAAGTAAACAAGGTTTCTGATGCAGAATACGTTCTGGCTCCAGGTATGTATATCTGCAATGGCAAGAAGTTTGTTATCAAGTAGTCAATGGTTAGCCGCCATTACTTTTAGAAACATTTAGTTTATCATATTTCATTTATTTTAGGTTTAAGTACTCCTAAATGACTTGAAAAGAGCAATTTTTCAGTCATTTAGGAGTCTTTTTTGTATATATAAGTAGAAAATATATTAAAGATTTTGGGTAAACCCTTTTTTTTTTGTAACTTTGCGCCCAAAAGTAAAAACATTATAAAAATATAAGATAATATGGCTAAGAAATTTGCCGAGCACAACGGTCTGAATTTGACTCAGACAAACAATGACGTACTAGCAGCGTGGGAGAAAAATGATATCTTCCACAAGTCTATCGACGAGCGTGAAGGCTGCCCTCAGTTTATCTTCTTCGAGGGACCTCCATCAGCTAATGGCCACCCGGGTATTCACCACGTGTTGGCACGTAGTATCAAGGATACATTCAACAGATACAAGACCATGAAGGGCTTCCAGGTTCACCGCAAGGCGGGATGGGATACCCACGGACTCCCTGTTGAACTCGGTGTCGAGAAGGAACTCGGCATCACCAAGAAGGATATCGACAACAAGGCTTCTGAGAAGTATATCTCTACCGAGGATTACAACCACAAGTGCCGCGAGAACGTGATGAAGTTCACCGCAGAGTGGCGCGAGTTGACCGAGAAGATGGGTTACTTCGTAGATCTCGACCATCCTTATATCACCTATGATAACAAGTATATCGAGACACTTTGGTGGCTCCTCAAGCAGCTCTACAACAAGGGCCTGCTCTACAAGGGTTACACCATCCAGCCATACTCTCCAGGTGCAGGTACAGGCTTGAGTTCTCACGAGTTGAACCAGCCTGGATGCTACCGCGATGTAAAGGACCTCACCACCACAGCCCAGTTCCTCATCAAGGATCCTAAGGCTGAGTGGACCAAGTGGGGCAAGCCATACTTCATCGCATGGACCACTACACCTTGGACTCTGCCATCAAACGTGGCTCTCTGTGTGGGTCCTAAGATTGACTATGTAGCCATCGAGACCTACAACCTCTACAATGGCGAGCCTATGACACTCGTGATGGCTGAGGCTCTGGTTGGTTCATATCTGAAGGCAGACCAGGAGTGCAAGGAAGGCGATCTCCTGCCATTCGACAAGGAGAAGAAGCAGTGCCCTTGGCGCATTGTCGACCACATGAAGGGTACCGACCTCGAAGGCATGCACTACGAGCAGCTCCTGCCATGGGTAAAGCCATGCGAGAAGGTTGATCTCTTCGCACCGGCTTTCGTAACAGAATATGCTGCTGCTCATCCTGAGAAGGTGTTTGCTTCTGAGGATGGTCGCGATCAGTTCGTCGAGATGGAGAGTGAGGCTTTCCGCGTAATCCTCGGCGACTACGTTACTACCGATGACGGTACAGGTATCGTTCACATCGCTCCTACATTCGGTGCCGATGATGCCAAGGTGGCTAAGGATGCCAACATCCCAGCTCTCTACCTTATTAATAAGAAGGGCGAGACCCGCCCAATGGTTGACCTCCAGGGTAAGTTCTATCTCATCGAAGATCTCGATGCCAACTTCGTGAACGCTTGCGTCAACAAGGAGGCATATGCTCATCACGCAGGCGGCTACGTGAAGAATGCCTACGACCCACAGTTTAATGTGGATGGCGTCTGGGACAAGAAGGCTTCTGATAAGGCTGAAGACCTGAACATCGTACTCTGCTACGAGTTGAAGCAGGAGGGCAAGGCTTTCAAGAGCGAGAAGCACGTGCACAACTATCCTCACTGTTGGCGTACCGACAAGCCTATCCTCTATTATCCATTGGATAGCTGGTTTATCAAGGATACAGCCCGCAAGGAGCGCATGGTAGAACTCAACAAGACCATCAACTGGCAGCCTGAGAGCACCGGTACAGGCCGTTTCGGCAACTGGCTCGAGAACCTGAACGACTGGAACCTTTCACGCTCCCGCTTTTGGGGTACTCCATTGCCAATCTGGCGTGACGAGAACCGTGGCGAGAAGTGCATCGGCAGCCTTGAGGAACTCTATGCTGAAATCGAGAAGTCTGTGGCTGCCGGTATCATGCAGAGCAACCCATTGAAGGAGAATGGTTTCGTTCCTGGCGACTACAGTCAGGAGAACTATGATAAGATTGACCTCCACCGTCCATACGTTGACAAGATTGTATTGGTTAACGAGGAGGGCAAGCCAATGTATCGTGAGAGCGACCTCATCGACGTTTGGTTCGATTCAGGTTCAATGCCTTACGCCCAGCTCCACTACCCATTCGAGGGTGAGATGGCCCGTGGCACAGAGGCAGACCGCGATGCACTCATCCACAGCACCTACGAGGGATATGCTATTCCTCCTAAGTTCTATCCAGCCGACTTCATCAACGAGGGCGTGGATCAGACCCGTGGATGGTTCTTTACCCTGCACGCCATCGCTACCATGGTATTCGATAGCGTAGCCTTCAAGAACGTAATCTCTTCTGGTCTCGTTCTCGATGCCAAGGGTAACAAGATGAGTAAGCACGTGGGTAACGTGACTAACCCATTCGAGATGATTGACAAGTATGGTGCCGATCCTGTTCGTTTCTATATGATGACCAACAGCGAGCCTTGGGACAACCTCAAGTTCGACCCTAATGGTGTGGACGAGACCCGTCGTAAGTTCTTCGGTACCTTATATAATACCTACAGCTTCTTCGCTCTCTATGCTAATGTAGATGGTTTCGATGCAGAGACTGCTCAGGTGCCATTCGAGAAGCGCCCAGAGATTGACCGCTGGATTCTCTCTTCACTCAATACCCTCATCAAGGGCGTTGACAGAGAGTTGGCTGGCTATGATCCAACCCGCGCAGGCCGTCTCATCGATGCTTTCGTCAACGATGACCTCTCTAACTGGTACGTTCGTCTGAACCGTAAACGTTTCTGGGGTAAGGAGATGAGCGAGGATAAGCTGAGTGCTTACCAGACTCTCTATACCTGCCTGATGACAGTGGCTAAGCTGCTGGCACCATTCGCTCCATTCTATGCAGACGAGTTGTATCACGACTTGGGCGGCGAGTTGGAGAGCGTACATCTCGATAAGTTCCCTGTAGCTGATGAGGCTGCTATCGATGCCGACCTGGAGGAGCGTATGGCCATCGCCCAGAAGATTACTTCTATGGTATTGGCTTTGCGCCGCAAGGTGAACATCAAGGTGCGTCAGCCACTCCAGCAGATCATGATTCCTGCAGTAGATGATGTACAGAAGGCACACATCGAGGCAGTAGCAGGACTGTTGAAGAACGAGGTGAACGTGAAGGAGGTTAACTTCATTGAGGGTCAGGGTATTCTCGTAAAGAAGGTGAAGTGTAACTTTAGAGTGATGGGTAAGAAGTTCGGCAAGCTGATGAAGGGTGTTGCTGCCCAGATGTCAGCGCTCAATCAGGACCAGATTGCAGCTTTTGAGAAGGCAGGCAACATCACATTGAATATCGACGGCCAGGAAGCCGTGGTAGAGGTAGCCGACGTGGAGATTATCTCTGAGGATATTCCAGGATGGCTCGTATCTAACGAGGGCAATCTGACCGTAGCGCTTGAGGTAGAGTTGACCCCAGAATTGAAGAAGGAGGGTATGGCTCGTGAGTTGATCAACCGTATCCAGAACCTCCGCAAGGAGACAGGTCTGGAGATTACCGACCGCATCAACGTAACTGTGGCTCCTAATGAGGCGACTGACGCAGCCATCGAGGCATTCGCCGACTACATCAAGGGTCAGGTATTAGCAGACAGTATCGAAATCGGCGACAACGCAGGTGTTGAGACCGAGTTTGATGACTTTAAGTTGAACATTCTCGTAGAGAAGAATTAAATAGTTAGGAGTTAGGAGTTAGAAGTTAGGAGCATTTCCAAACTGCTTGCTTCTAACTTTCTAGCCCTTATTTCCTAAAAACATTAACAAATAACATAATAGATAACATCTATGGCTAACGAAAAACTACGTTATAGCGATCAGGAGCTCGAGGAGTTCCGCGCTATTATTGATGAGAAATTGAAGGTGGCAAAGCAGACTTATCATGATTGCATGGCTCAGCTGAACCACTCAGACAGTAATGATGTGGTAGATACATCACCAACCTACAAGGCTCTTGAGGAGGGTAGTGAAGCACAAAGCAAGGAAGAAATCATCCAGATGGCCCAGCGTCAGCAGAAGTTCATCAAGGGATTGGAAGCAGCTTTGGTTCGTATCCAGAACAAGACCTATGGTATTGACCGCGAAACAGGTGAGTTGATTCCTAAGGAGCGTTTGCGTGCTGTACCTCATGCCACTTTGAGTGTAGCTTCTAAGGAGGCTAGAAAAAAGTAATAAATGGAGAAAACAAGTAAAATTAAATACGGATGGCTCGTCACGGCAATGGTGGTTGTGCTTCTTGTTATCGATCAGATTATCAAGGTGTACATCAAGACCCATTTTTGCCTTGGCGAGTCTGTTCGTGTTACTGATTGGTTTTATATCGAATTTGTTGAGAACAACGGAATGGCTTGGGGTATGTCGTTTATCGGCAAGTTCTGGCTAAGTCTGTTGCGCCTGGTAGCCATCTGTGCTTTGAGCATTTATCTGCATCGCATCATTAAGCGTGGTACCTATCGCTTGTTATACATCATTTTGGTGGCGCTGGTTCTGACAGGTGCAATCGGCAATATGATTGATTCCATCTTCTACGGACTTATCTTCACCGGTGCCTCACCTTATTATGTATCTTATCTTGTGCCTTTCGGCGAGGGGTATGCACCCGTGCTCATGGGCAAGGTGGTTGATATGTTCCGTTTTCCGTTCTTCACCTATACATGGCCTGAATGGTTCCCTTTCTGGGGTGGACAGCATGGTACATTCTTCGATCCTGTATTCAATTTTGCAGATTCCTGTGTATCAGTCGGCATCATTTCTCTCTTGCTTTTCTGTAGAAAAGAACTGGAAGCTCTCGGAGGTGATGATAAGGAGAAGAAGGTTAAAGATTCTTCTTTTATTGAAACTGCTGAAGAAAAGATAAAGTCTCAATCTCAAGAAAATAAGGAGGACAAGTAATCATGAAGAAAGCTTTTCTTTATCTCTGTTGGATAGTAACCTTTTGTGCAGCCTTTGCTTCTTGCAAGCCTTCGCTGCCAAGAGATGTGCTCTCTAAAGGAAAGATGACGGATATTCTCTTCGATTATCACATCGCTCTTGCTATGGCGCAGAACGAAGACGGTGGTAGTGAGAAGAATAGTCTGGCTTATCGCGAGGCTGTACTGAAGAAACATGATGTCACCTCGGCAGACTTCGACAGTTCGATGGTTTATTATATGCGCCATACAGAATTGCTGCATGATGTGTATAAGGATTTGGCTGAAAGATTGGATAAAGAGGTGGTTGCATTGGGTGGAAACAGTACAGGAAATAGTGATTTTGACAATCTTACTGCTGTTGGCGATACTGCCAATATCTGGAAGGATGCTACTTCGATGGTATTCTCGCCTGATGAGGGCTTCAACAGTCGCAGTTTTAAAATTGAAGCTGATACTGCTTTCCATAAGGGTGACCGGTTCCGTCTTGATTTCGAATCGCAGTTTATCTTCCAGGATGGTATGCGTGATGGCATCGCTTTGCTGGCTGTTCAGTTCAAGAACGATAGTGTGGCACAGACTGTAATTCATATTCAGAGTGCTCAGCACTATAGTGTAGAACTCGCTGATAATGATAGCCTTGGAATCAAATGTATAAAGGGGTACTTTATGTTGAATGAGGGTGGCTTCAGTTCTGATGCCGGTTCTTTGACGACTCTTAAACTGATGTTTGTCAATAAGATTCGTCTCATCCGTATGCATCCTAAAAAGGTGGCACCGGTTTCTTCTTCTGCAGCATCTTCTGATTCGGCAAAAGTAGATACAGCTCGTAAGACCCGTATACCAGGTCCGAGTGTTCCAGCGCGTCCGGATGGAGCTTTGGCGCCTCCGACCAGTGCACCGGTTTCTATGCCTGATAAACCTATTCAGATGACGAGTAGTAATTAGTCTGGATGTTTAAGATATGGCTGAAATGAGGAGATGCGGAGCCCATCAGGTGATATTGCCGGATGGCTCGATATTGCAGCAGGCTGTGGTAGAAATACAAGAGGATAGGGTGGTGAACTACTTCGAGTTTCGCGAGGAGTTGCCGATGACCGAATGGTTAGGCGGCGAAATCCGGGTGGAACGCGATGAGGAAGGCATCCTTCGTGCCCTGTGGAACGGAAAAGTAATCAATAAACATTAAACATAAACATTAATAATATGTTAAGCGTAGATCAATTAGAAGACAAGTTGATAGACTTGGCATTTGCTGAGGATATCGGTGATGGCGACCACACAACTTTGTGTTGTATCCCAGAAGACGCCATGGGTAAGAGCCACTTGCTTATCAAGGAAGGTGGTGTGTTGGCAGGTGTTGAAATGGCAAAGAAGGTATTTGCCCGTTTCGATCCTACCATGAAGGTAGAAGTGTTGCTTCAGGATGGAACCCATGTTAAGAAGGGTGACATTGCAATGATTGTAGAGGGTAAGACCCGTTCTTTGCTCCAGACAGAGCGTTTGATGCTCAATATCATGCAGCGTATGAGTGGCATTGCTACCATGACTGCTAAGTATGTAAAGCGTCTTGAGGGTACAAAGACTCATATCCTTGACACCCGTAAGACTACTCCAGGTCTCCGTATGTTGGAGAAGCAGGCTGTGAAGATTGGTGGTGGTATGAACCATCGCATTGGTCTTTTTGATATGATTCTCTTGAAAGATAACCATATCGATTTTGCTGGTGGTATCGATAACGCAATCGACCGTTGCCATGCTTATCTGAAGGAGAAGGGCCTCGACCTAAAGATTGAAATCGAGGTTCGCAGTTTCGATGAACTTGACCAGGTATTGAAGCATGGTGGTGTAAATCGTATCATGCTCGATAACTTCTCTGTGCCTGATACTAAGAAGGCAGTAGACATCATCGCAGGTAAGTATGAGACTGAGTCTTCTGGCGGTATCACTTACGATACCATCCGCGATTATGCAGAGCAGGGAGTTGATTTCATCTCAGTTGGTGCCTTGACACATAGTGTGAAGGGCTTGGATATGAGTTTCAAGGCTTGCGAATAAGTGAAGAATGAAGAGGGAAGAGTGAAGAATTCAAATGCTCTTCTCTTTTTGTATATATAAATTAAGGTATATTTTATGAATAAGATTTTTGCTTCTGCCTTGATGGCTGTGGCTATGTTGGGCAGTGTCTCTGAGGCTGAGGCATGTACCAACTTTATAGTAGGGAAAAAAGCATCGGTTGATGGATCTGTGATGTGTTCATATAGTGCCGATGACTATGGTATGTTCCAAAATCTCTGTCATTTTCCTGCCGGTAAGCATGCTAAGGGCGAGATGCGTAAGATTTACGATTGGGATACCAATAAATATCATGGTGAGATTCCGGAGGCTGCCGAGACTTATAATGTGATTGGCAATATCAATGAATGGCAGGTCACTATCGGTGAAACTACTTATGGTGGACGTGAGGAGATGGCTGATTCTACAGGTATCATGGACTATGGTTCACTCATTTATGTTGCCCTGCAGCGTAGTAAGACTGCCCGTGAGGCTATCAAAGTGATGACAACCATCGCCAATACTTACGGCTATAATTCAGAAGGCGAGACCTTTACCATCTGTGATCCGAACGAAGCTTGGATTATGGAGATGATGGGCAAGGGACCAGGTTCTAAGGGCGTGGTTTGGGTAGCTCTCCGTATTCCTGATAATGCAGTTTGTGCACATGCTAACCAGAGTCGCATCGGCAAGTTCAATATGAAGGACAAGAAAAACGTGATGTATGCCAAGGATGTCGTTTCTTTTGCTCGTAGTAAGGGATGGTATCAGGGCAAGGATGCTGATTTCTCATGGAAAATGGCATATGCTAAGCCTGATTTCTCAGGACGTCGTTTCTGCGATGCTCGTGCTTGGGCTCTTTTGAATCATTTCTATGATATGAGTCCTTATCTTGATTGGGCTTTGGGCAAGGATCCTAATGCGAAGGATATGCCTCTCTGGGTGGTTCCAAACAAGAAGGTGAGTGTTGCTGATGTTGAGGCTTGCATGCGTGACCATTATGAGGGTACACCTCTTTCTGTTGCTGATGGCACTGATATCGGGGGTGGTATCTGGCAGATGCCTTACAGGCCAACTCCATTGATGTTTAAGGTGGATGGAAAGCAGTGCTTCAACGAACGACCGGTCAGCACCCAGCAGAGTGGTTTTGTTTTTGTTAGCCAGATGCGTTCATGGATGCCTAGAGAGATTGGCGGTGTTCTTTGGTTTGGTAATGATGATGCCAATATGGTAGCGTTCACACCAATCTACTGTTCTTCTACAGTTCGTCCTGAGTGTTATAACACACCGGGAGCAGATGCTGTGAATTTCAGTTTCAAGAATGCTTACTGGGTGTGCAATATGACCAGCAATATGGTTTATCCTCGTTACAGCCAGATGTTCCCAACTTTGAAGGAGGTTCGTGATAGTCTGGATAACAGCTATTTTGCTGCACAGCCAGGTGTTGAGGCTAAGGCTCAGGAACTGTATGCACAGAATCCACAGGCTGCTGTCAAGTATCTCAATGATTATGGTATTGAGAAGGCACAGCAGATGTTGGCGCGTTGGCAACAGCTCTTCCAGTTTATGGTAGTGAAGTATAATGACATGATTATCAAGCCAACCAAAAAAGATGGCAGTTTCGAGAAGACTCCTTATGGATTAGGTGCAACCCCAGTTCGTCCTGGGTATCCTGAGAAATATGCCAAGGAACTTATTAAGCAAACAGGAGACAAGTTCCTGGTTCCTGAAACAAAGTAACAATATTTATCATCACATAAAGAAAGCCGATTCAAGTATATTACTATACAAGAATCGGCTTTCCTGTTTTCTTGACTTACAATACTAAATAGTATTATAATTTTTAAAGTTACGTCTTTTAAAATCTATTACTTGAAGTATCTCTTGTAGAGACCTGCAAAACCTGCACAGTGGCGGGCTTCATCCTTAGCCATCTCATGAACGGTATCGTGGATAGCATCTGAACCCTGCTCCTTAGCAAGCTTGGCAATGCGGAACTTATCTTCACAAGCACCCTTCTCTGCTGCAATACGAGCCTCGAGATTGCTCTTGGTATCACCCAAAACCTCACCGAGAAGTTCTGCAAAACGAGAAGCGTGATCAGCCTCCTCATAGGCATAACGTTTGTAAGCCTCTGCAATTTCAGGATAGCCTTCACGATCTGCCTGGCGTGCCATAGCAAGATACATACCTACCTCGCCACACTCACCATTGAAATGGTCCTTCAAACCCTTGATAACGTCTTCATTAACGCTATCCTTAAATGCCTGACCGAGAACGTGAACGGTAGCAAATGTCATATCGTCATCTACTGCATCTTCCATCTCTTTGAACTTGCTGGCTGGAGCCTTGCAGATAGGGCACTTCTCAGGTGCTTCTGTACCTTCGTAAATGTAACCGCAAACGGTGCAAATAAACTTTTTCTTCATAATGCTTTTGTTTTAAAGTTGTTGTATAATTATTGTCTTTTGAATTAGTGAACAGTCTCTGTGAGAGGTGACTTTACGCTTTTTTTAGCGCATTCTGTACAGATTCCTCTGTAGTAGAGCTGTTCTTCCAATACGATGTTTCCTTCAATTTCCTTTCCTGGTTCCACTGTTGGAGCAGGTTCGCCGAAAAAGTCAATTACCTTGCCACAATTTCTGCAATAGAAGTGAACGTGGCTTTTAATATTTCCATCATAACACACGCGATGTTCATCGATTGTGATCATTTGAGCCGCATTGTGCTCACTCAACATTCTGAGTGTATTGTAAACGGTTGTCTTGCTCAATGTTGGGATACTTTCAGCTAATCCTTTGTACACATCCTCGATAGTTGGATGAGTGGGATGATTAATAAGCCAATCCATGATGGCAATACGCTGGAGTGATGGTCGGATACCTTTCTCCACGAGTCTTTGATAGGCTTCTGTCTGCTTCATAATTACTTGTTGTTATAATTTGTTGTTGCAAAGATAAGCAATTCTTTTGTATCCGCCAAATATTTTTGCAAAAATTCCAAAGTATTTTTGAATATTTTACAATTGCATAGTTGTTTTAAGATTTGTTGTGCAAAAAGGTAGATCCTATGATTCGCTTTTGGAAATTATTGATACTAAAACCCTTTTGGAAAAAGTAATTCCCCGTCACGCTACCGGAGGGTTGTGGCGGGGAATCTTATTTGAAAATAAACTTTATACGATATTTCAGGCGATTATCTCAGGTCGATGACTTCAGCTCCTGGACATTCCTTGCTGTTGAAATTGAATGTGCTGTTAGAAACGCTCTTGGCTCTGAAGTTACTTACCGTGATGGTACTCCAGGTATTGCCCTGTCGCATCTTGACAACTGATGGAATATGTGTCTTTTTGTTGATGGTGATATACATTTCGGCTACAGAACGTTTCTGGTTATTGGCAACGAGATGTACTACATAGTTACTGCCTGCTGTCTTGAGCGTTGACTTATAACCAGTCTTATATATATTAATAAAGGTATAAGGGTTCATGGACATCTGCTGAGCCTGTGTAGGGTTGCTGACATTCACCTCGTTGGTTTTCTTTAGATAAGTCCACTGGGTCTTGCCGTTGAACCAGACGATGGCTTGCGGGGTACGGGCGTTAAACTTGTTGCCTTTGATGGCAATACTGCCGCTTGCTGATCCATACTTAGAGCTGCTCATCTTGAAGTTGGCGCTAGCTCCACCTTTGTTGCCAATAACGGCAGCGGTCTTATCAAGTACCTGTTGCGCAGTCTGCGCCATGGCTCCGATGCTCATCATTGCAACGAAAGCCAATGCTAAAATCTTTTTCATTTTTATCTTTTCCTTTCTTTTAAAATTCTATGTTATATCTTCTAAAATTTCATACTCTATCATAAAGCCGTAAAAACGTCTTTTCTCTCTTGGACGTTTTCACGGCTTCAGGGTTTAATAATTTAACCTTTTCCAATATTATCTTCTTTCATACCCTTAGTTATTTACTAAAATTAAGAGTTTCGAAGTGCCATTAACAGATTATTAAGCTGGTTTTCATCCTGTATCAGTACCTCACGAGGCTTGCTGCCCTGTGCTGCACCTACGATGCCTGCAGCTTCCATCTGGTCCATTAATCGTCCTGCACGGTTATAGCCGATACTGAACCGGCGCTGGATCATGCTGGTAGAACCCTGCTGTGAAAGAACAATCGCATGGGCTGCCTCTTCGAAGAACGGATCCAGTTCGCGGGCACTGATGCTGCCGCTTCCACCTGCGCTTCCTTCATCATTAGCTGGTTCTGGCAACTCCATAGGTTCGATAGGGCCAGGCTGTTCGCAGATATACTCGTTGATGCGCTCGATTTCAGGTGTATCAACAAAGGCACACTGTACACGTACAGGTTCGTTGCCGCAGAGATAGAGCATATCACCACGACCAATCAGCTGGTTGGCTCCTGTACGGTCAAGAATGGTCTTTGAGTCGATGGCAGATGTAACCTTAAAGGCGATACGGCCAGGGAAGTTAGCCTTGATATTACCCGTGATGATGCTGGTTGTAGGACGCTGGGTGGCAATAATCATGTGGATACCCACGGCACGTGCCAGCTGGGCGATACGGGCAATAGGAAGTTCTACTTCTTTGCCGGCTGTCATGATCAGATCACCGAACTCATCTATAATCACCACGATGTATGGCATATACTCATGTCCATCTGTCAACTTCAACTTGTGGTTGATATACTTCTGGTTGTATTCTTTGATGTTACGTGCTCCTGCCTTTTTGAGCAAGTCGTAACGGCTATCCATCAGTACACACAGACTGTTCAGGGTTCTAACCACCTTGGTTACGTCGGTTATGATAGGTTCTTCCTCATCAGGAACCGCAGCCATAAACTTATTGGCAATACGGGAGTAGACGCTAAACTCCACTTTCTTAGGGTCGATGAGAACCAGTTTGAGTTCATTTGGATGTTTCTTGTATAATAAAGAGGTGATGATGGCATTCAAACCTACAGATTTACCCTGTCCGGTAGCACCCGCAACAAGCAGGTGAGGAATCTTTGCCAAATCAACCATAAACACTTCGTTGGTAATGGTCTTACCCAAAGCGATAGGTAACTCCATCTTGGTTTCTTGGAATTTCTTTGAGTTTAAAGTACTTTCCATACTAACGATGTTCGCCTTTGCGTTAGGTACCTCAATACCGATGGTTCCCTTACCTGGGATAGGAGCGATGATACGGATGCCGAGAGCTGCCAGACTCAAGGCGATGTCATCTTCCAGATTCTTGATCTTAGAGATACGTACGCCTTCTGCAGGCTGGATTTCGTAGAGTGTGATGGTAGGACCAACCGTAGCACGAATGGTTTTGATCTGTACGCCAAAGTTGCCCAGCACCTCGATGATGCGGTTTTTGTTGGCGCGCTGCTCTTCCTCATCGATGGATACACCGTCATCCTCATACTTCTTCAGAAGGTTGAGTACCGGATATTTATATCTGGTGAACGGCTCCTTCGGATTGATCGGAGTATTCAGTACTTCTGCATTGCTCAAGGTGTTGCCTGTAGCCTTCTCGTCGGCTGTGGCTACAGAGATGTCCATACCTATATGCTCAGAAGCTGCAGCAGCCTCGGCAGCTTGCTTTTCCAATGCTTCCTGTTCAGCCCGTTTTGTACGGAGTTCGCGCTGACGTGCAATGAGTGACATATTCTCGTTCTGCGTGCCGTTGGCTATAGCGATGGTTTCATCTTTGTCTGTATCACCTTCTGTTCCTGTAGCTTCCTGTCCGTCTGCCTCTGACTCAACAGACGTAGAAGGTGTGTCCGGGTTTGCGAAAGTCTGGTCCGGATCCAGATTCAGGTCGATGACTTTGGCAGGTTCTTCTTCCTTATATTCTTCTTTCTCATCCTCTGTGCCAGGACCATATGCTGCGTTGGCGTATACCTCGTCGATAGCTTCCGTATCTTTCCTGTTCTTTCCATGGTTAGTAATCTCAAATTTCACCTTATTTGATATATAACCGATAGGGTTGAGTGCTTTTCTGATAACCGTAATAGTTTCAGTGGTGAGATAGGTGAGGAATGCTACCGCCACGAAGAAAAGAATGGCAGTAAGTCCTGGAGGACCCATGATGTTCTCCAGATTCTGCACGACAAAGAGTCCGTGCTTTCCGCCCGGATTGAAGATGAGGCTTGGCATGATAGGTGCGATGAACTTGGCAAAGGTTACCGACATCCATAGTATGATCACAATCATGCAGAAGAACCATTTCCACAAGTTCAGCTTGTAGGCATGCATCATCTGCAATCCCACCATGATGACAAAGAATGGGAGCAAGAAGGCTGGAAATCCGAAATTGATGACAATGAGCCAATAGGATACAATGGCTCCCCAGGATCCGCAGTAGTTCTGAAACTGTTTTTCCGTGTTGGTCCATTCGCCCGGCTTCAGATTTTCGAGCAAACTCTGGTCATTGGCTCCTGTGTTGAGAAAGGAGATCATAGCGATGATGATAACCACAGCAATGACTACCAAGGCTAATCCTATGAAAAAGTCAGTGATAGTATTGTTGAAAATATACTGTAAACCAATAGCTTCGCTAAAGGTTTTGGTCTTTTTTTCAGTTCTTTTTTTAGCCATTTTATATATTTTTGAATAATTTATCTGCAAAATTAGCGAAAATAATTGAGAAAACAATTCTTTTTCTCATCTTTTTTTTCTAATTTTGCAACTTGTAAAGAATAAAAAGCATAATGAAGATTATTTTCACTAGTTTCGACAAGGCGGCAATCACGAATTTGCCAAGAGCTTTGTTTCCTGGCAAAATCGTAGTCGTTGACAAGCCTGAAGATACAGAAGCGGCTGTTAATGACCTACTTAGCCATTATATACTGGGCGTGGATACTGAAACGCGCCCATCATTCAAGCGTGGTCAGGCTTACCATGTTTCGTTGTTGCAGGTGAGTACACATGATACATGTTATCTCTTCCGCCTGCATCATACGGGCATGACTCCTGCCATCATTCGCTTGCTCGAAGATACCACCGTGCCAAAAGTAGGACTTTCCTGGCACGATGACTTGCTGCAGCTCCATAAGCGAGCTGCTTTTAAGGCTGGTTACTTTATCGAGTTGCAGGATGTTGCTAAGAACTTTGGTATCGCAGACATGAGTCTGCAGAAACTATATGCTAACCTGTTTCACCAGAAAATCAGCAAGGCGCAACGGTTGAGCAATTGGGAGGCTAGCGATTTGAAGGAATCGCAGGCTCTCTATGCAGCTACAGATGCCTGGTGCTGCATTAATCTGTATGAGGAATTTAAGCGTTTGTCTACTACAGGCGATTACGAGCTCGATGAACTCAGGGTATGATATAAGGTGGTAAGGAATAGAAATTGATAATCGTAAGGAACTTCATATATAAAATATGTATAAAAGCGTATATTTAAAGAAAGGTAAGGAAGAATCGCTCAAGCGTTTTCATCCATGGATCTTCTCGGGTGCTATCCAGACAATGGATGAGGGCATAGAGGAGGGCGACATTGTGAGAGTGTTTACCCGTAGTGGTGAATTCATTGCTATAGGTCATTATCAGATTGGTTCTATCGCTGTACGTGTTCTTTCTTTTAGGGATATTGAGATTGATGAGGAGTACTGGTGTGCCAGATTGGATTCGGCATATAAGATGAGACTCGCTTTGGGTATTGCCGGTAATTCATCCAATACTACTTATCGCTTGGTCCATGGTGAGGGCGATAACTTGCCGGGACTTGTTGTCGACTGCTATGGTCCTACTGCTGTCATGCAGGCTCACAGTGTGGGTATGCATGTTTGCCGCATGGAGATAGCCAAAGCTTTGAAGAAGGTGATGGGCGAAGCACTGGAGAATATCTACTATAAGAGTGAGACAACCTTACCATATAAGGCTGACCTCAGACAGGAAAATGGCTTTATACTGGGAGGTGATGCTGACGATGTTGCTGTAGAGAATGGACTGAAATTCCATATCGACTGGTTGCGTGGTCAGAAAACGGGTTTCTTCGTAGATCAGCGTGAGAACCGTTCGCTGCTCGAGCATTATGCCAAGGGTAAGAGCGTGCTCAACATGTTCTGCTATACCGGCGGTTTTTCTGTTTATGCGATGAGAGGCGAGGCTAAGGCTGTTCACTCCGTAGACAGCAGTGCCAAGGCGATAGAATTGACCAATGAGAATATTGCGCTCAATTTCCCTGAAGATGCACGCCATGAGGCTATCTGCGAAGATGCCTTCAAGTATCTTGATGAACATGACCAGCAGTATGATCTGATAGTTCTTGATCCTCCTGCTTTTGCCAAGCACCGTGCGGCTTTACGCAATGCGTTGAAGGGCTATACCCGCCTGAACGTAAAGGGCTTGCAGCGTATTAAGAAGGGCGGCATCCTTTTTACCTTCAGTTGCTCTCAGGTGGTTACGAAGGATCAGTTCCGCAATGCTGTGTTTACTGCTGCAGCGCAGGCTGGAAGAAAGGTTCGCATCTTGCACCAGTTGCACCAGCCTGCCGACCATCCTATCAATATTTATCATCCGGAAGGTGAATATTTGAAGGGATTGGTTCTCTATGTAGAATAACAAATGATTAAAGGATAGATAATGAATAAGTTCAAAACGTTTACAGCCTTGATGCTCTTGCTGACTATAGGATTTGCAGGATGTGGCAAGTCGGAAGCAGAACGTCATCGCTTGAGCAAGAAGGAAAAGGCTAGATTGGATAGCCTAGACCGTGCTGCGCTGAAGATAGCGGTGATGCCAACAATGGACTGCCTGCCAATCTTTCTGGCATGTGATGACAGTATCTTCCAGCAGCAAGGTGTAGACGTACATTTGCGTAGATATACTGCACAAATGGATTGTGATACTGCTATCGAGCGCAAGCGCGTAGAGGGAGCCGTGACCGATCTGATTCGTGCTCATCATATAGAGAAACGGGGTACTGCTTTGACGTACCCTATTTCTACCAATCTTTATTGGCAGTTTATCACCAATAAGCGTTCGCGTATATCAGAACTGAAACAACTGTCAGATAAGATGGTGGCAATGACCCGCTACTCTGCAACTGATTATCTGGCTACTTTAGCAATCGATAGCGGTAAGCCTAAATATGATGCTTATAAGGTTCAAATCAACGATTTGAACATCCGTCTGCGTATGTTGCTTAACAACGAGATGGATGCCATGTTGCTGCCAGAACCTCAAGCTACCAAAGCCCGACTTGAACAGCATGTAAAACTCTTTGACAGCAGAGATAAGAACTTGCAGTTGGGTGTTGTGGCTTTTCGCAAGAAAATACTTTCAGAGCCGCGCCGTAAAGACCAAGTTGCCAAGTTTATCAAGGCGTATAATATTGCTGTTGATAGCATAAACAGTCGTGGGGTACAGCATTATGTAAGTATCATCACAAAGTATACGGGGGCCGATGCTAAAACCATCAGTAATCTTCCAAAACTTAAATATGAACATGCTATGGAACCAAGACGTCGTGACCTGGCTGTAGCACAAAAATAAGCGGCTTATGAAAAGAGAAGATTTTAGCTGGACAAAGTTTTCGCATGAAAATGTCACTATGATATCCAGAATAGAGGCAATTCGCAAGATAATTGACCAGGAAGTGGGTTTGGAGCCATGTCTGCCTGGAATAGCGGAAATAGAACAAAGATATGATGCTTTATATCATGATTATATAGATGGCAAACTCAAACATCGGGAACTTTATGATCTTGCTTCAGATTTGGATATGGATATAGACAAGCTCTATAGTAAAATGCGCCACGAATGGATTTTGGCTAATGAGTCTACATTTGTTGCACTTTGCAAAAGAGCTCAGAATCTGACAAGTTTTGATGAGGTACAGGAAACCTTTGAGAAATTTGCTACAGATGAAGCTATGCTAAATTTGAGGGTAGACTTGTCTGAAGAACAGATAGACGAGGAAAGACAAAAGATACAAGAGCAGCTTAATGCCTATCGCAATATGGTGTTTTCTTATATTTTGACAACTGAAGAATGGAATGATGATTTTGTCAAGAATATTCTTGATATCATCGCTTCCGATTTGGTAGATCCATACACCATCAATATGATAGTTTCGGCTGTTTCTTTGTCATGCTCTGTATTCTTTGATGCCCCTAGACTTGCAGTCTTGATGCGCTTAATCAAGTCTGACGACAGTACTTGTAGTGTTCGCCAGCGAGCTTTGGTGGGTTTCGTTTTCTGTGCAATAACCAATTCGGGTGAAAAACAGAAATATTGGGATTCTGCTGCTGGCTTGATCATGGATGATGAATTTTTGGCAGCCTGTGTTGATCTCCAACGCCAGATGCGTCTATGTCTTACAAGTAAAAAGGATAGCAAGGAGATGATGCATTCCGTGGTGAAGACCATGCTCACTTCTTTTACTCAGGATTTGGCCGAAAAGATAGACCAAACGGGTGAATTGGGACTTAATTGCTTCTCTGCAGATGGGGAGAATCCTGATGATGCCCTTAAGGGAGCCTTCGACTATATGTTGAATTCAGAAGATATAGGAGTTGATGTCTATTATCATCAGTTTGCCAACCAGAAGAGCTTCGGTCATTTCCATTCACTCTATAATTGGTTTGTTCCTTTCTATGTCCGTAATTCTACGCTCAAGAATGTTCGGGCTACGATGAAACAGCATCGCAATTTCATCAACAATCTCTTGAGAGGTGCCTCTATGTGTGATACCGATCTGTATAGCATCATTCTTTCATTGAATAATGCATCTAAGGAATTTATTGAATCATTGGATGTTGCTCCGGAAAATATGGTGTCTGGTCCTGTTTTTTATGACGAAGAAGATGAGGTGGAAAAAGAGCAGAATACCGAAGAGCCAGTAGAGGATGAGACTGATTCTACAGAAGCAAAGGATTCTGAAAATGTCACACTGCTTGATTCGGTAATGGAACATGAAGAGAATCTCTCTGAAGAGGAAAAGAAGAAACGTGCAATCAGGGTTCGTCATCGCTATGTGCAGGACCTCTACCGCTTCTATACTCTCTCTCCAATGAGGAAGGCATTTGATAATCCTTTCGAAGTGCAGAAGGAAATTCCTTTCTTTACTACGGGACTGTTTGCCAAACCGGAATATGACAAGTATCGCCTGTCGCTGGCCCGTTTCTCTGCTAAAAGAGGTGACTATGCCTTTGTTAGCAAGATTTTGCGTAATCTGGAAAAATATACCGACGAAGAGCATATGATGCTTGCATTGGCATACAAATCGGAGGAAAAATATGATGAAGCGCTTGAACATCTCTATGTGATTAAGAAAACAAGCCCAACTTATAAGGCTGCCACGGAGTTGAAATTAGAAATAGAAGAAGAAATAAAAGACCCGGCGGCTTTAATAACATTGAATTGCTTGATTAAAGAAGAATCAGATGAGAGTAAGCAGTTTAAGCTCAAGCTGAAAAAAAACGATCTCTTATTGAAACTCCATCATTATAAAGAGGCTTTGGAATGGGCTTTCCAGATGGATGAACAGTATCCTAAGGAAGAACAGGTAGAATGCAGACTGGCTTTCTCTTTGCTCTTTTCAGAATCGGAAGGCGATAAAAACATTGACCATGCAATGGCTTTAATAGAACCTTATCTGCAAAATAGTGATGATAATGAAATCAGGGAAATATTGAATTCTGACATGACAGATATGGATAAGGCTGATAAGGAACGCATGTTCATGAAAATGTTATCTGCGATGGTGAGCAAAGTTTCCAAGCCACAAGACCACAGATGGGAGTCTATGAAATTTTTCTATTATGGACTCTGCGTTCTCGTGAAAAAGGGAGGAACTGCAGCTATCAGATTTTTGAATGAAGCATCTGGTCATGCAGCTTTTTCCCCTAAGGAAGATATAGATGCATTCGGCCTGCTCGAGATGGGAGATTGGCTCGATAATCGTGGTATTGCGCCTATAGAATTGGAATTTATAACAAAAAAAGTTTTCGAGGAAAGGAAAAAACAATAACGATGGCGGAGAATAATAAAAATAAGAATAAGGTACAGATAGATCCAACCTACGCCCATTTGCAGCCGCAGGCTGTGAATGTGGAGCAGGCGGTACTCGGTGCCTTGATGATAGATTCTGATGCCTTTTCGGTGGTGTCGGAGTTGCTCAAGCCGGATACTTTTTATGACCCGCGTCATAAGAGAATATATCAGGCTATCCAGGTGATGAACATGGAGGAACGGCCTGTGGATATCATGACTCTTGCCGATCAGTTAGCCAAGACTGGCGAACTGGATAAAGTGGGAGGAGCACAATATCTCATGGATATTTCTGCAGGCATGGCTTCGGCTGCCCATGTAGAGTCGCATGCCCGTATCCTGGCGCAGAAATATATGCAGCGCCAGCTGATTCATTATGCCGGCGACATCGAGACGATGGCGTATGAAGAAGGTGTGGATGTGGATGAACTGATGCAGAAAGCTGAAGGTGAACTCTTCCAGCTTTCGCAGAACAATATGAAGCAGGATTATACACAGATTGATCCGGTTGTAAAGGAGGCCGTTGCCATCTTGCAGCGTGCTGCTCAGAACTCGGGTGGTCTTACCGGTATTCCTACGGGTTATCGTGGGTTGGATGATATGACATCAGGTTGGCAACCGTCCGACCTTGTGATTATCGCCGGTCGTCCTGCCATGGGTAAGACTTCCTTTGCATTGAGTATTGCCAAGAATGTGGCGGTAGATTATGATGTGCCTATCGGATTCTTCTCTCTGGAAATGAATAACGTTCAGTTGGTGAACCGACTCATCTCGAATGTTTGCGAGATTTCGGGTAAAAAAATACTGAATGGACAATTGGAACAGCCAGAATGGGAGCGGTTGGATAAAAAACTGAGAAAACTGACAGGTGCACCTATTTATATTGATGATACGCCTGGTCTTTCTGTTTTCGAACTCCGTACCAAGGCGCGCCGATTGGTAAGGGAAAAGGGTGTTAAACTGTTGATGATCGACTATCTCCAGCTGATGAATGCCAATGGTATGAAGTTTGGTAGCCGTCAGGAGGAGGTATCTACCATCTCCCGTTCGCTCAAAGGTATTGCCAAAGAGCTGAATATTCCTGTGCTTGCTCTTTCGCAGCTCTCCCGTAATGTAGAGAACCGTGAGGGTTTGGAAGGAAAGCGACCTCAGTTGAGTGACCTCCGTGAATCCGGTGCCATCGAGCAGGATGCCGATATGGTGCTTTTCGTTCACCGCCCGGAATATTATCATATCTATCAGGATGAAAAGGGTAATGACCTTCATGGTATGGCACAGATTATCATTGCCAAGCACCGTAAGGGCTCTGTTGGAGATGTTCTCCTGAACTTCCGTGGAGAATTTACCCGATTCCAGGATCCGCAGGATGCTGCAGCAGCACCTGTTGAGGAAGGTGGTGAGATTGTAGGCTCAAGGATGAATGGCGGAGGGCAGGATGGTAGTCCGCTACCACCGCCGCCTGCAGAGAATCTGCCTTTCTAAGGTTAGAGTTTGTCATTTTTTTCACTCAAAAACTGGCTTTTTCGCCAAATTCTTGCACAGGATTAACGTTTTTGGGTAAAAAAACAATAAGATTGTAGGAATTTGTTATCATTTCTATTAAAAAAGTTATAAATTGTTTGCTAGTATCAAATAAAAGTGTTATCTTTGCATGCGAATTTAAGAATATAACATAATATGATAGATATGAGAACAACATTGTTGAACATTACAGGCATTATTATTCGACTTCGACTGCAGTTTGTGGGCGGAAGTGATAAGGTGTGCGTATAGTTCATCGCTTAAGATATTAAAAGCCTTTCTACACTTCCGTCTATGGAGTGGGGGAAGGCTTTTTACTTTATCTGATGCTTCTGCACGGATTGCTATATAAACGTAGTGCGTTCTGAATGTGTAGCTCTTATATATATAATAAGGTGTAAATTTAAAATTTTAATGATATGAGTGACAGATTATACATTTTCGACACGACCCTCCGCGATGGCGAACAGGTTCCGGGATGTCAGTTGAACACAGTTGAGAAGATTCAGGTGGCAAAGCAACTGGAGCAGTTGGGCGTGGATGTAATTGAGGCTGGATTTCCTATATCAAGTCCGGGCGACTTCAATTCAGTGGTAGAAATCTCTAAGGCTGTAACCTGGCCTACTATTTGTGCACTTACCCGTGCCGTAGAAAAAGATATTGATTGTGCTGCTGAGGCTTTGCAGTATGCCAAGCATAAGAGAATCCATACCGGTATCGGTACCAGCGACAGTCATATCAAGTATAAGTTCAATTCTACCCGCGAGGAAATCATCGAACGTGCTGTAGCTGCTGTCAAGTATGCTAAAAAGTATGTTGAGGACGTAGAGTTTTATGCTGAGGATGCAGGCCGTACCGATAATGAGTATCTGGCTCGTGTCGTAGAGGCTGTTGTCAAGGCGGGTGCTACTGTAGTGAACATTCCTGATACTACAGGTTATTGTCTGCCTGATGAATATGGTGACAAAATCAAGTATCTCATGGAGCATGTTGATGGCATTGACAAGGCACGCCTTTCTACCCACTGTCATAACGACCTCGGTATGGCTACTGCCAATACCCTGCAGGGTGTTTTGAATGGTGCACGCCAGGTTGAGGTTACCATCAATGGTATCGGTGAGCGTGCAGGTAATACTTCGCTCGAAGAGATTGCCATGATTCTGAAGTGTCACAAGCATATCAATATTGATACCAACATCAATACCACTAAAATTATTCCTACCTCACGCATGGTGAGCAGCCTGATGAATATGCCTGTCCAGCCAAACAAGGCTATCGTGGGTCGTAATGCATTTGCTCATTCTTCCGGTATCCATCAGGATGGTGTCTTGAAGAATGTTCAGACTTACGAAATCATTGATCCTAAGGATGTGGGATTGGATGACAATGCTATCGTATTGACAGCCCGTTCTGGTCGTGCTGCATTGAAGTACCGTCTCCATGTCAATGGTGTAGAGATTAATGATGAGGAGAAGCTCGACAAGATTTACAAGAAGTTCCTCCAACTGGCTGATAAGAAGAAGGAAGTTACCGATGAGGATGTTTTGATGCTTGCCGGTGCTGATTCTGCTGATAAGCATGGTGTTCAGCTCGACTGGTTGCAGGTTACTACAGGTAAGGGCGTGAAGAGCGTGGCAAGTATCGGTCTTGATATTGCAGGTCAGAAGTTTGAGGCTGCATCATCTGGTAATGGTCCGGTAGATGCTGCTATCAATGCTCTCAAGAAGGTCATCACCAAGGAGATGAACCTCAAGGAGTTCACCATCCAGGCTATCGACAAGGGCTCTGATGATGTGGGCAAGGTTCACATGCAGGTAGAATACGATGGTCATGTATATTATGGCTTCGGTGCAGATACCGACATCGTTACGGCTTCTGTTGAGGCTTACATCGATTGTATCAACAAGTTCAAGGTAAGATAAAATTAATTCAGATAAATATATAACAAACAAGATATTATGAATACATTATTCGACAAGATTTGGGACAAGCACGTTGTCCAGATTGTAGAAGACGGCCCTACACAGCTTTACATCGACCGTCTCTACTGTCACGAAGTAACATCACCTCAGGCATTCGCTGGTATGCGAGCACGCGGACTCAAGATGTTCCGTCCAGACCAGATTTTCTGTATGCCTGACCACAATACTCCTACTCACGATCAGGATAAACCAATCGAGGATCCTATCTCAAAGAAGCAGGTAGATACCTTGGCAAAGAATACCGCTGATTTCGGTGTTACTCACTTTGCCATGAACACAAAGGATAATGGTATCATCCACGTAGTAGGTCCTGAGAAGGGTCTTTCTCTTCCAGGTATGACCATCGTCTGCGGTGACTCTCATACTTCTACCCATGGTGCCATGGGTGCTGTAGCTTTCGGTATCGGTACTTCTGAGGTCGAGATGGTGATGGCTTCACAATGTATTCTCCAGAGCAAGCCAAAGTCTATGCGTATCAGCATCAACGGTAAGCTCAGCAAGGGCGTTACTGCCAAGGACGTTGCTCTCTATCTGATGAGCCAGCTCACTACTTCAGGTGCTACCGGTTACTTCGTTGAGTACAGTGGCGATGTAGTGAAGGATATGTCTATGGAAGGCCGTCTTACCCTCTGTAACCTCTCTATCGAGATGGGTGCCCGTGGTGGTTTCGTAGCTCCTGATGAGACAACATTCGAGTACATCAAGGGTCGTGAATATGCACCTAAGGGTGAAGAGTGGGACAAGGCTGTGGCTTACTGGAAGACCTTGAAGAGTGGCGATGATGCAGTCTTCGACAAGGAGTTGACTTTCGAGGCAAAGGATATCGAACCACGTATCACCTATGGTACCAACCCAGGTATGGGTATCGGCATTACCGGGAATATCCCAACTCTCGATGAGATTCCTGAGGAAGAGCAGGCTGGTTTCAAGAAGAGCCTCAACTACATGGGCTTCCAGCCAGGCGAGAAACTCGAGGGTCATCCTATCGATTATGTATTCTTGGGCGCATGTACCAATGGTCGTATTGAAGACTTCCGTGCTTTCGCTTCTCTTGTTAAAGGAAAGAAGAAGGCAGATGGTGTAACTGCTTGGCTTGTACCAGGTTCATGGTTGGTTGATAAACAAATACGTGAAGAGGGAATTGATAAGATTGTTGAGGCTGCCGGCTTCGAAATCCGTCAGCCTGGATGCTCTGCCTGCCTGGCAATGAACGATGATAAGATTCCTGCAGGCAAGTACTCTGTAAGTACATCCAACCGTAACTTCGAGGGTCGTCAGGGACCAGGTTCCCGCACCATTCTTGCCAGTCCATACGTAGCAGCTGCTGCCGCTATTACAGGTAAGATTACCGACCCAAGAGAGTTTATGTAATGTTAAGTGTTCAATGTTAAATGTTAAATTGAAATGAAACAGAAATTCAATGTAATTACATCAAGCTGCATTCCTCTTCCTTTGGAGAATGTAGATACAGACCAGATCATCCCAGCCCGTTTCCTCAAGGCCATCGATAAAGAGGGCATGGGCGACAACCTCTTCCGCGACTGGCGCTACAATGCCGACGGAACTCCAAAGCCAGACTTCGTGATGAACGACCCATCTTACAGTGGTGTCATCCTCGTAGCTGGCAAGAACTTCGGTTCCGGTTCTTCCCGTGAGCATGCTGCCTGGGCTATCGCAGGTGCAGGCTTCCGTGTAGTCATCAGTTCTTTCTTTGCTGATATCCACAAGAACAACGAGTTGAACAACCTCGTATTGCCAGTAGTAGTAAGCGAGGAATTCCTGAAGGAACTCTTCGAGAGCATCGACAAGGATCACAAGACAGAGGTGAAGGTAGATCTTCCTAACCAGACCGTGACCAATCTTGCTACCGGCAAGAGCGAGCACTTCGAAATCAACGGCTACAAGAAACACTGTTTGGAGAATGGTTTGGACGATGTAGACTTCCTCGTTCAGAACCGCGACAAGGTTGAGGCTTGGGAAGCTAAAAACAAGTAATTATGAACGTTAACGCAAAGAGAGATAATTCCCGCATCAAGGAGATTGAGATCATGGACTGCACGCTGCGCGACGGCGAGCAGACCAATGGTGTCAGTTTTCTTCCTCACGAGAAGTTGATGATAGCAAGAATGCTGTTGCACGACATCAATGTAGATCGTATTGAGGTGGCTTCAGCGCGTGTGTCAGAAGGTGAAAAGGATGCTGTCGCTCGAATTTGCCGTTATGCTAAGACTATAGGTAAACTGGATTCCGTTGAGGTATTGGGATTCGTGGATAACAACAAGAGTGTGGATTGGATTGCTGAATGCGGCGGTCATGTCATCAACCTCTTGGCTAAGGGTAGCTACAAGCACTGCACCCAGCAACTCAAGATGTCGCCTGAGGAGCATCTCGCTCATATTAAGCAGACCATCGACTATGCTTTGAGCAAGGGATTCACCGTGAATCTCTATTTGGAGGACTGGTCGAGCGGTATGCGTGACAGTCGTGACTATCTCTTCATGATGATGGATGAGTTGGTAAAACTGCCTATCAAGCGCTTCCTTCTTCCTGATACGTTGGGTATTCTGAACCCATTGCAGTGTGTGGAGTATATGCGCCAGATGGTGCGCCGTTATCCGAATTCTCACTTCGACTTCCATGCCCATAACGACTACGATCTGGCTGTGAGCAACTCGCTGGCTGCCGTATTGAGCGGCGCCAAGGGTCTTCACGTTACCGTGAATGGTCTGGGTGAGCGTTGTGGCAATGCACCATTGGCAAGTGTTCAGGTGATTCTGAAAGACATGTTCGAGGCAAAGACCAATATTAAGGAAGACCGTCTGAACGATATTTCCCGATTGGTTGAAGGATATAGTGGCATTGCCGTGGCTCCGAATACTCCGGTAGTAGGAGACAACGTCTTTACCCAGGTAGCTGGTGTGCATGCCGATGGTGACAACAAGGACAAGCTTTATTGCAACGACCTGGTACCTGAGCGTTTCGGCAGACATCGTGAGTATGCGTTGGGTAAGAACTCTGGTAAGGCGAATATCGTGCAGAACCTCAATGAACTGGGATTGGAACTGACGCCTGAGCAGACCAAGGCGGTGACCAAGCGAATCACAGAACTCGGTGACCGCAAGGAACTGGTAACCCAGGACGACCTGCCATACATCGTGAGTGATGTTTTGAAGCATGGAGCTCCAGAGGATAAGGTGAAACTGGTAAGTTACATGGTATCAACCTCATACGGTTTGAAGCCTATCGCCAGCGTGAAGGTAGAAATAGAGGGTAAGGAGTATGAAGACCGTAGCTCTGGTGATGGTCAGTATGATGCCTTCGTGAAAGCCCTCCGCAATATCTACAAGGTGAAGCTCGGCAAAACCTTCCCTAAGCTCGACAACTATCAGGTAACCATCCCACCTGGTGGTCGTACCGATGCCCTCGTTCAGACCGTCATTACCTGGCGTGAAGGTGACCGTATCTGGCGCACCCGAGGCTTGGATGCTGACCAGACAGAAGCAGCTATTAAGGCAACGCTGAAGATGATTAATATGTATGAGGCAGATAAGAGCGACGAACAGGCTGTATCGCCTCGAAATCTGGATATGGAATAATATCTCCGAAGATTACGAAATTATCTCCGAAGATTATGAAAATATCTCCGAAGGTTATAAACAATAAAACAATTAAAAAATCAGATAAGATGAAATTAAACATTGCAGTTCTCGCCGGTGATGGTATCGGACCAGAGATTATGAAGCAGGGCGTAGCAGTTATGCAGGCCATTGCAGAGAAGTTCAACCACGAGTTTACTTACAACGAGGCTATCTGCGGCGCTCACGCTATCGACGAGGTAGGTGATCCATTCCCAGAGGAGACCTTCAAAACTTGTATGGATGCTGATGCTGTACTCTTCGCAGCCGTTGGTGACCCACGTTTCGACAACAACCCTACAGCCAAGGTTCGTCCTGAGCAGGGCTTGCTCGCTATGCGTAAGAAGTTGGGCCTCTTCGCCAATGTTCGCCCAGTAGCCACATTCGATTGTCTGCTCCACAAGTCACCATTGAAGGATGAACTCCTGAAGGGTGCTGACTTCGTAGTTATCCGCGAGTTGACTGGCGGTATGTACTTCGGTGAGAAGTATCAGGATAACGATAAGGCATACGATACAGATATCTATACCCGTCCTGAGATTGAGCGCATCCTGAAGGTAGCTTTCGAGTTTGCCATGAAGCGCAACAAGCACCTAACAGTAGTAGATAAGGCAAACGTATTGGCATCTTCTCGTCTCTGGCGTCAGATTGCCAAGGAGATGGAGCCACAGTATCCTGAGGTAAACACCGATTATATGTTCATCGACAACGCTTCTATGCGCGTATTGACTGAGCCTACATTCTTCGATGTTATCGTTACAGAGAATACCTTCGGTGATATCCTGACCGATGAGACTTCTTGCATCACCGGTTCTATGGGCTTGCAGCCATCTAGCTCTCTCGGTGAGCACACACCATTGTTCGAGCCTGTTCATGGTTCATGGCCACAGGCAGCTGGCAAGAACCTGGCTAACCCTGTAGCTCAGATTCTTTCTGCAGCTATGTTGTTGGAGCACTTCGGCTTGAACGAGGAGGACGCCTTGATCCGCAAGGCTGTAGATGCTTCTCTCGATGCCAATGTCCGCACACCTGAAATTCAGGTTGAGGGTGGTGCTCAGTATGGCACAACTGAGGTTGGCGCATGGATCGTTAACTGGATTAAGAATGCTTAATCTGTAAATGGATTTTTCGGCGCTGGGTGAATTTTCTATCCAGATGCTTTATAGATAAAAGCCTTAAGAGGAGTGTTTCTTTCTCTTAAGGCTTTTCTTGTTGATTGTCCTGTCTTTCTGAAATTTAGTTCTTTTTGTAAACTCAAATAAGTTTTATAGTTTTTTATTTGGCAGTTTGCAAAAGTCTTCTTAACTTTGCACCATGAAAAGTTTTTATACATTATTATTGGCATCAATGGTTTCTTTGTCTGTATCTGCGCAGAACGTAGATGCCGACAAGGCACGTGCTGCTCAGAATAAAACTTTGCGCGATTCACTCTCCAAGGCTACAGAAGTGCTTGCATATCATCCCGACAGTATCAATCTGCGACTGAAAAAGGCTGCTTGGAATATCCAGCTGGAGCAGTGGCAATATGCCAAGGATGATCTTGATAAGGTACTCTTTCTGAACAATACCAATATCGCCGGTTTGTTCTATCGTGCCTTTGTTAATGAGAAGTTGCTCCGTTATAATTTTGCGCGTCTAGATTATCAGAATCTTCTGGTACTTGTTCCTGGCAACTTCCAGGCGCAACTCGGTCTGGCTTTGCTCAATGAGAAAGATAAGCATTATACCGAGGCTTACGATGGCATTAACAGTCTGATAGAGCAGTACCCTGACAGTGCGATGGCTTATGCTGCAAGAGGTGGCATGGAGAAGGAGAGGGGTATGCTTGAACTGGCAGAGTTTGATTACGCCAAGGCGATGGAGTTGGATGCCGGTAATGAGGATTTTGCTTTCAATCATGTAGACATTCTGATTCTGCTTGGAAGAAAGGACGAAGCCTATCGTGATTTGAAGAAACTGCTCGATGCCGGTTGCCAGCCAGGCAGGTTACAAGGTTTCTATGCAAGGTTGAAAAAGAAGAAAAAGTAGTATTTAAGAGTTATAAAAAAGAGTTTTTAAAGATAATAAGACAAGAATGCATAAAATTATTCCCTATATCCTGGCTGCCTGTTGTCTCTGTATGGTGGCATCCTGCAATACCGTCTTCGATGTTCATCCGTATGATGTGCAAATCGACGGCGATAGAAATCTGAATGTTACCAATATTCAGAAGATTGAGGCTGCAGTAAAGTCGAAAGATACAATCCGTTTTGCTATGATCAGCGATTCACACCAGTGGTTGGATGATTTGAAGAGTGAGGTTAATGATATCAATCGCCGGAGTGATTCCCTCGATTTCGTGATTCATTGTGGAGACCTTACCGACTTCGGTGCTACCCGTGAGTTTCAGTGTACCCGTGACCATCTTCTGAAGTTGAAGATACCTTTCGTGGCTCTGCTGGGTAATCATGACTGTTTGGGAACAGGTAACCAGTCTTATCAGAAAATCTTTGGTAATCCGGATTTCAGTTTCATTGCCGGTAAGGTAAAGTTTGTCTGCCTCAATACCAATGCTATTGAGTTTGACTATTCCCGCCCTGTACCTAATTTCGATTTCATGGAAGAGCAGGTTAAGGCAGATGCAGATGACTTTTCGCGTACCATTGTCTGTATGCATGCTGCCCCTTATTCAGAGCAGTTTAATAATAATGTAGCTAAGGTCTTCAATTTTTATACGCATCAGTTCCCAGGTTTGATGTGCTGTCTTTACGGTCATGGTCATCATACCAAGCAAGAAGATATTTATGGCGATGGTATCATCTATTATCAGGTGGCCAATGCCGCTAAGCATCAGTACTATATATTCACCATTACTCCAAAAGATTATCGTTATGAAATTATTGAGTTTTAAGCATATATTCATTCTGGGAGCCTTGCTTGCTGCAGGTTCTGTACAGGTTCATGCTGCCGATGAGGTTACCGGGAAAAGTGAGGAGTTGGAACTGACGGATAGTATTGTTCATGATACTCTGGTGTTGGCGGATGGCAAACTGACCCGATATGACCGCCGCGTCATGCGCTACCGCAAGCACTGGGATTTGCTGATACCTACTAGTGGCATCATTCAGACCTGTGGCAATATGGGTATCATTTCGCTGGGTATCGGATGGGAATATGGTAAGCATCGCCAATGGGAAACGCAACTCTTGTTTGGCTACATCCCGAAGTTCAGTTCTGACGATGAGAAGTTTACCATGACGCTCAAGGAAAATTTCATTCCTTGGCGTCGTAATATCGGTAAGGGCTGGTGGTTTGAACCGCTGGAGTGCAGCCTGTATTTCAATACGGTGTTCGGACATGATTTCTGGACAAAGCAGCCTACCAAGTATGAAAGCGGCTACTATCCATTCTCTACCAGAGTCCGTCCTAATATCGCCTTGGGTGAACGTTTTAAGTATGATATTCCGCACAATAAGCGTAAGCGTATCAAGAGTATTACGTTCTTCTATGAGTTGGGTACAACGGATATCTACTTTATGCGTTTCTACCGTAACGGCAATGCCGGTTTCTGGGATGTCTTCGGCCTCTCTATCGGTGCCAAAGTGCAGTACCTTTAAATCAAGAACTGGTTGATGAGTTTGCTTACTCTGATGATATCTTCATCGTTGAGCGATGAGTTGCAAGGCAGACTCAGTTCTTCGTCAGCTATTCTCTTAGCTACCGGAAATTCCAGATGATTCATTTCCGGATAGCATGGCTGCAGATAGGGTGGGCAGAAGTAATGAATCTTTGTACCCACCCCATTCTCTGCCAGAAATGCTTTCAGTTGGTCTCGCTTCGGGGTAAGGAAAGGGAAAACGTGGAAAACATTTTCATGAGCAGGAGAGATGAGTTTCGCAGCGATGCATCTGTCCTTGATATCGTCATCCAGATGTTCCAGGTATAGCTGTATCTGTCTGTGTCTCGCTTTCTGTTCGTTCTCAGGATATTGCAGTTTCACATTCAGTACCGCAGCCTGAATCTCATCCATGCGCGAGTTGACGCCCTGGTATCTGAAGATGCCGTCTTCTATCTTTCCATATTCGTGTAGTGACATGATGGCTTCCGCCAATTCCCTGTTATTGGTAGTTACAGCTCCCGCATCTCCCAATGCTCCCAGATTCTTGCTAGGATAAAAACTATGGGCAGCAGCATCCGAAAGATTTCCGGTATATCTTCTTTTTGATGGTTTTTCAGAAGAATCAGATAGAGTAGTGGAGCATCCGAATCCCTGCGCATTGTCTTCGAAAAGCAAGAGATGATGCTTCTTGCAGATTTCAGCAATCTTCGGAGTCCATGCCAGTTTGCCATAGAGATGAACAATCATGATGGCTTTGGTCTTCGGTGTAATTCGGGCTTCTATCAGTTGGTCATCTATCTGTAATGTATCGATATTGGCATCCACCAATACAGGTGTCAGTCCTACGCTGCTGATGGCAAGTACGGTAGCGAAATAAGTGTTGGCAGGCACGATTACCTCATCACCTTTCTGCAACTTTCCGATAGCCAGTTCGCCCATCAGTATCAGTTTGAGCGCATCCGTCCCGTTAGCGCAGCTGATGCAGTATTCAGTACCGATAAACTGTGCATACGATTTCTCAAACCTTTTTACGGCTTCACCTTGCAGATACCATCCGCTGTTGACCACCTTGTTGATAGCATCCTTTATCTCCTTCTCGTATGGCTCATTGATAGCCTTCAGGTCGAGATAAGGAATCTTCTTTACTTCTGTTTCCATTGTTTCTTCTGTGATGATTTATACAAGTGATAAGACTTGTTTCTATAAATAGAAAACGGATGTTTTGCGGTATTTATTGTATGGGGAGCTATAAAAAAGACAAGAGCAGCTATCTTCTCAGACAACTGCTCTACATTCAATAGGTATTAGTTTTCTTTAAGGTAAAAAGATTGTATTCAGGATAACGTTTGCAAAGGTACTAAAAAAAATTGAAACAAAAAAATAAAATGGCAACAAATTTACCATCAACTTAAAAAAAAGTTTTAAAACCCTTTGCGGAGTCTTTTCTATTTGTACAAGGAAACAGATTTTTATATAAATAATGCCAAAATAAAAAGCTGTGAAATAAAAAAAATGTTACGAAACCGTCTTTTTCCCTTTCACAGCGTTCGATGTCTAAAATCTTTCGTCAAACAGGATGTTCATCATTGTTTTGATTCGATATGCGCTCTATAAAAATGGTTACCATCAATATATAGTCAATATGCTATGTTGGGTATGATTCTTCCCAACAGTTAGATAAGGTGTCTTCCAACTCCAAATTCTTCTGCAACTTGCTATTATCGGATATATTTTTTAGCCTTTATCATTTAAAAGATTTTAAAAAACGGTAATTATCGTTTACGAGTTCCCACTAGTGGGAACTCTCATTTATTTTATTTTTTGTATCTTTGCACCGTGTGACACAGATTAGAACCTTATTACCTACTTTGGAGGCGTCGCGACAAAAACAGTAATGTACGGATCTCTACTTCCGAAAGCCAACGGAGGCGGAGACAGGAGAGTTTATGCCCATAGCAAGAGAGCTATACAGCGCATTCTCAGCTCTGTGTTCACGGTGACACGGTGACAGGGTGACACGAGTTTTTCAACATTTCGCCTCGCACGCGGGCAGGCAGGAACTTTCGGCCTGAAAGTTCCTGCCTGCCCGCGCGAGAGTAAATCTTCAGAATTCCCTGTCACCTCTGTCACCCAGAAGTCGGTTGTTTCCGAGACGGAAATCAAAGACTTACGATGCAAAAGTCAGTTACTTACGATATGAAAGTCAGGGACTTATGATGCAAAAGTCAGTAGCTTATGAAGAGAATTACAGCGATACCTGTAACCACGCTAACATGGTGGTATCATTTGAGTGCTCTAATCACTATATGGCTGCGGTAATTAAGAATAGAAGAAAAAGTTTGGCTGTTTCATATAAAAGGCGTATATTTGCAGAAAAAAGAGACAAGATGACGCAACTGAATAGAAAATTGCCTTTAGGCATACAGGATTTTGAAGAGATGCGTAGAGATCATTATATCTATGCTGATAAGACCGATATGGTCTGGAAACTGGCTAATGGTACTAAATACAATTACCTGAGCCGTCCACGCCGTTTCGGTAAGTCTCTTTTGTGTTCTACACTTAAGTGTTATTTTGAGGGTAGAAAGGAACTCTTTGAAGGTCTCAAAATTATGGAACTTGAATCGGAGTGGGTAAAACGTCCTGTAATCTATTTCAGTATGAGTTTGGGTGGTTCTTCTGCACAGACGCTTACAGAATATTTGAACAATGTATTGTCTTCATACGAGAAGATATATGGCAGAAATCCGGATGAGCAGTCTTTAGGTAATCGTTTAAATGGTATCATTCAGAGAGCATACGAACAGGCGAGAGTACAGATAGCCATTATAGTAGATGAGTATGATGTTCCTTTGCAACATACCTATGAAACCAATCATCATGATGCATGCCGTGAGATATATCGTAACTTCTTTACAGGGTTAAAAGACTATGGTTACTGCATCAAGTGCGTCTTTATTACTGGCATTACCAAGTTTACCCAAATCGGTATGTTTGGTATGCTTAATACGTTAGTCAATATCAGTTTTCGTAATGAGTACGCTGCGATATGCGGTTTCACCAAAGATGAAGTTATTTGTAATTTCTCAGAACATCTATCAGAATTGGCAGATAACAATGCTATCACGAAGAGTGCCCTTATGGATACAATGAGCTCTATCTATGGTGGCTACTATTTCTCAAGTGGTCTTATTGTTGTTTGCAATCCTTTTAGTGTATGTAACGCATTGGTCAATCTGCGTCTAAATTCTTATTGGATAGCTTCAGGTTCCAACGAAATGTTGCTCAAGGTCTTGCGTAAATTCATCAACGAGATTCCTGAGCTGGACAATTGTCTGATAGATTCTGACTATTTGGAAATGAGTGATGTCAATATGAATGATCCAAAGCTCTTCCTTTATCAGTTCGGTTACCTTACCATCAAGAAGGTGGTTGGTAGCAGCTATATGTTAGGCTATCCTAACCGAGAAGTGCGAAATGCTATGTTGGGCATGAGCCTTCCCAACGGTTAAATAAGGATTTGGTAAAGAAGTAGGTACAATAAAGGGGTGAATACACTATATAAAAAGTATTCACCCCTTTATTGTCTAAGTAGCTAATCATTAAAATATTTTGCCAAACATGATGTTCACCATTGTTTTGAACAGAATCTTGGCATCGAACCACCAGGATCTGTGCTCCAGGTAGAAGAGGTCAAGACTTAGTCTTCTCAGCATCTTCGGCATAGTATCCGTATATCCATTATATAAGGTAGCGTAAGAAGTTACTCCCGGACGAATCTGATACAGATAAGTATATCGAGGATCATGCTCCATAATCTGGTCGATATAGAATTTACGTTCAGGGCGAGGACCTACAAATGCCATGTCTCCTTTAAAAACATTCCAAAGTTGAGGAAGTTCATCGAGGTGATGCATTCTTAAAAAACGTCCAACTTTAGTGAGCCTTGGATCACCTTTTATCTCAAGAAGATCAGGACCATCTTTTTCTGCATCAATCTTCATGGAACGAAATTTATAGATAAAGAATGGCTTGCCATGTAGACCTATGCGCTCTTGACGGTAGATTACAGGTAGCCCATCCTCTAATCGGATAGCAATAGCACACGCTATGGCTAAAGGAGAGAAGAATATCAGACAACATGCAGCGATGACGAAATCGACGGAGCGCTTTATAATTTGCTCCGTCTTATTCATGTTGTCTTTATATTGTTTATTTTCCATCAGTTTTTTTATTTATTACGAACGTGAAAGTGCTTATTTGTCAAGTTTCTCGTAAATCGAATTATTGCTCTTGTACTCTGGAACGATTTCCTTCATTATCTTTACTGTTAGCATTTCATCGTATAACTTGCTTTTTTCAATTAAGTCATCGATTTGCTTAGATACTTCTGTATAATCGTATTCACGTACTTCAGCAATTCTTATTTTGTCATGGAACGACGGCTTGGTTGATTCCTTCTCATTAAGCACTTCCTCGTAAAGCTTTTCGCCTGCTCTCAGTCCAGTGTATTTGATTTCAACGTTCTTTGCTCCACTGAGGTTGATCATTCTCTGTGCCATGTCGGCAATTTTGACAGGTTTGCCCATGTCGAAAACAAATATTTCCCCGCCATTACCTTTTGTTCCTGCTTCCAGAACTAGTTTGCAAGCCTCTGGAATGAGCATGAAGTAGCGGATGATACGTGGGTCTGTAACAGTGACAGGTCCACCAGCTTTTATTTGTTTCTTGAATAAAGGTATAACAGAACCATTAGAACCCAATACATTGCCAAAACGTGTGGTAACGAATTGGGTTTTTCCATTGATGATACCTTCCTCTATTGCTTTGTTGAGACTCTGTACATAGATTTCACAGATTCGTTTAGAACATCCCATGACATTGGTTGGGTTGACAGCTTTGTCTGTTGAAATCATAACAAATTTCTTAACTCCATATTTGACAGCAAGGTCAGCTAGTATTTTAGTACCATAAACATTGTTTTGAATGCTCTCACATGGATTGTTCTCCATCATAGGAACATGTTTATATGCAGCAGCATGGAAAACATAGTCAGGCAGGTAAGTCTTGAAGATATGTTCCATTCTGGACTTGCTACAGATAGTGGTAACGATAGTTTCTGCTTTAATCTCAGGGAATTGCTTAGCCATCATTAAGCGTATATCGTGCTGCGGAGTCTCTGCACTATCTATTAAAATCAATTCTGCAGGACAGTACTTCGCGATTTGTCTTACCATTTCGCTTCCGATGCTTCCTGCTGAACCTGTAATCAATATGCGTTTACCATGAAGCATGGCACCTACACTTTCCATATCGATGCTGATTTCATCACGAGGTAAAAGATCCTCGATGCTAACTTCTTTGAGTTGTTGCTGTTCATTTCTGTTCCACTCCTGTGTGGTAGGCATATAGATATGTATACCTTCTGCAAGTAATGCATCCTGGAAGTCTTTATTTGCGCGAAAAACGTTGATGGCACCAGGAGAAATTAATAGGGTAGAGATATTGTTATTTCTCATTTTCCTGATGGTATTCAGGTCTGGAGCATACACTTTGGTTCCCATCAGGTGATGGTGCTTTATTTTTGTGTCATCAGAGATAAAGCCCATGAGTTTAAATTTCATGGGTTTACTGTTTTTGATTTGCTTGGCGAGACCGATGCCACCTTCTTTCACGCCGTAGATAAATGCATGTTTAATGTTGTAATCTGAGAGAGAGACATCAAAGATAGTCTTGGCAATCACTCTGATAGCCCACAATACTAAAGTGGAAATGAGAGCTCCAAGTACAATATTGCGGTATTCTATTTCAACTCCAGGGAAGAAATGAGTGCTAAGCAACATGTCTTTCGTTATAGCAGACAGTACCGCACCAAAAGTAACAGCATAGAATACCCTTTGCAAATCAATAAACGATGAGTATCTGAGGATACCGTCGTATGTGTGGAATATCCTAAAACCGATGGCATGGAACAATGTGAATATAGCAAATAACATAGAGAGTTGTCCTAAGATACTCAATGCCTTTGCTCCACTGTTAATCTGCTGATATATAAATAAGTAAGAAACAAATGTCACAGCACAATCTATCCAAAAAATACACCAGTATGGTAGTGATTTTTTGGAGAAATACCAATTTGATAGTCTATTGAAAAACGTCATGTTCATGAGCTTCTGATACAGGTTGTTTAATTGAACATTATTTGGTTATAATGTTTTCTTTTATCGTGTCAGTGATATAGCGTACATCTTCTTCTGAAACGCATGGCCCACTAGGCAAGCAGAGGCCCTTACGGAACAAATCTTCACTGATACCATTTGTGTATGACGCACAGTCTGCATAAACGGGTTGACAATGCATAGGCTTCCATAAAGGGCGTGCCTCAATAGATGCTTGATCCAGTGCTATTCGTAAAGCTTCAACATTCTTGTTTGGCTCCAATGATGTATGTGCGCTTTTTGCACTGTGTGTAACGCCAGCTGCACCTCCTACAGCGCCCGTAATGACCTGACTATATGCCTTTTCTTCGCCTTTAATCTTAACTCCTTCATCTAACAGAATCGTATTGAGCCAAAAATTTGAGTCAAAATCAGGTGTTGGGTTGCTATGTACGGTGATGCCCTTGACATTTGCCAATAATCTTGTATATAGGTCATGTACGTGTTTGTGATGCGCTATATGGTCGTTTAGTACAGTCATTTGACCTCGTCCTATTCCCGCACAAACGTTGCTAAGACGGTAATTGTAACCAATGTGCTCATGTTGGTAGTATGGATATGACTCTCTTGCTTGGGTTGCATAGAACATAATGCGACTCTGGCTTTCGGTGTCTGGGCATATTAAGGCACCACCACCACTTGTCGTAATCATTTTATTTCCGTTGAAACTTAATACACCATATCTGCCAAATGTTCCACACACTTGTTCTTTATAACGGGAGCCAAGACCTTCTGCTGCATCCTCTATAAGTGGAATGTCGTATTTGTTAGCAACCTGCAATATTTCGTCAATCTTTGCAGGCATACCATATAGATAAACAACGATGATGGCTTTAGGTTTTTTGCCTGTCTTTTCTATTCTGTCAGCTATAGCTTTGTCTAATAGCTGAGGATCCATATTCCATGTCTCTTTTTCACTGTCTACGAAAACAGGTTTTGCACCTAGATATTTAATAGGGTTGCTTGATGCGCAGAATGTAAAAGATTGTACCATAACTTCATCTCCTGCTTTAACATCACAGTCTAGCAGTGCAAGGTGTACTGCAGCCGTACCTGCACTTAATGCAACCACCTTTTTGTCTTGTCCTACAAAGCTTTCCAAATCTTTCTCAAAACCATTGACATTCGGTCCTAGTGGAACAACCCAATTGGTATCGAAAGCATCTTGGATGTATTTCATTTCATTGCCACTCATATGAGCAAGGCATAAGTATATTCTTTTTCTATTCATCATATTTAAAACCTATTTAAATGTTCTGAGCATCATATTATTTATATGATTTCGTTATTATATGATATTCTCTTTCCTGTGACTGTAGCTATTATAATCATAATGTCCATCATAAAGCTATAGTGTTTAAGATAAAAGAGATTGATTCTCACTTTATCGGGATAGATAACGAAGTCGTTATATTCTTGTGGATTGGCTTGTTTGGCAAGTAATTCTTCTTCGTTACGATATTTCAGACTTGCTGGACCTGTGATTCCTGGGCGCAATTTAAGAATATCTCTATCTTCTCCTTCTAGTTTATCTGCATAGCCTGGTACGTCAGGCCGGGGACCTACAAAACTCATGTTGCCAATTAGGACATTCCAAAGTTCAGGAAGTTCGTCTATCTTATATTTTCTAAGTTTAGCACCAAGAGGTGTTATTCTGCTTTCTCCTGCAACGGATACGGAAGAGCCGTCATGGTCTTGTGACATAGATCGAAATTTATACATAGTGAATAGTTTCCCATCCTTACCTACTCTTTTTTGTGTGAAGATAGCAGGCCCATCTGGCATTTTTATATGTATAAGAATCCATGTCAGAAACAATATTGGACTAAGAAAAATCAGTCCTAATAAAGCTGTTATTCTGTCAAAAATATATTTTAAAATCATATTGTGTATTAAGTACTCATTTCTTTATAAACGTTTGATGATAGCGTTTATTGCATATCCTATAAAACATATTGCCGAATATATTGGATTTATGTGTTCTATTTCTCTATAAACTTTCCAAACATCTTTTGCTGCTTTCCACTTTTTTGAAGTATTTGAAGTAGATACTAATCGATAGCATGCTAATGTGTTTTGTAGCCCATAAGCTTTGAAGCCTCTTTTCATAATGAGCAACCATAAAGCCATATCTTGAGAGCTTTTTATGTTAGGCATTATGAAATTTCCGGTCTTTTCTCTATCTATAATAACGGTAAGGCATCCGATGATAGTATTACGTAAATAACCATGGTATCCAATTACTTTTGGTACATTGATGGTGTTTCCTGTTGGTGTACCATCTTCTTTTATGACGCTATAGCTACTAAAAGAGAATGCTATGTTTTTTTCTATCATGAATTGAATCTGGGTTTCAAGTTTATTTGAAACCCAAATGTCATCACTGTCAAGAAATGCAATATATTTACCTGTCGCATTTTCCAATGATTTGTTTCTTGCGCAAGCAGGACCGCTATTCTTTCCTGTAGAAAACAATTTGATTCTATTGTCTTTTTCAAGAAATTGTTCTACGATTTTTACTGTGTCGTCTTTAGAACAATCGTCTGTTATAAGTAACTCCCAATTGCGGTATGTCTGCCCAATTACAGATTGTATTGATGCGGCAATAAATTTTGCTGCATTATAGGATGGCATGATGATACTAACTTTATTCATTGTATATAAATTATATTATTCTATGTATCCACATTAAAAGTGGATCAGATTAAAAATAAAAAAGATGTCTTACTTGTCATTTTCTAATGAATTTCATAAGTGTAGCGACAATGCGAGTTGCAATAAAAGGTATATTATAAGGACTTGTGAGCATCTTTATATATCTTTTTTGCAACTTGCATACAATGTGACTTTTTTGTAATATTGTCAGTTTAGTCCTGCTGGCAGACCCAACTCTTAATCTTCTGTAATATATGGCATTCTTGTCCGATAGAATTATATTTCTGACATTTTTACTGATTTCTGCCATGAATACAGAATCTTCTCCAATCTTTAAGTTTGTGTCAAAGCGGGTGTCTTGTATGCTTTTTTGACTTATGATTTTACAACAAGCAGAACTCATAAATTTTCTTCCTTTTAGTACTGATAGCGGTGCATTCTTGTGTGCAAGTTTCTCATATGCTGATGCGATGTAGTCGTTTTCAGTTTTGTTGCTATTGTTATAAAATGCTTTGACATTACTTGCAACAATGTTATTCGGAGTTGCTTTATAGTATAAATTCTCTAAATAAGATGGTGAGATTTTGTCATCATCATCTATGAAACATACGTATTCTCCTTGTGCTCTTATCAATCCAATATTCCTTGCATTTGACACACCAGGAGTTTCTGTGGGTATGACAACAGAATTAAAGTCATACATTTTTGTTAAATTGTAAATGCATTCAATATAGGGTTTAATAACTCCGTTAAGAACAATGATTACTTCAAAGCATTTCTTGTTCATTGTTTGGTTGTTTATGCTTTCAAGGCAGTCCTTAAGATAAGGACCTGGTTTATATGTTGGAATGATGATGCTGATTTTCATGTTTTACTAATATTTTTAGCTTCCTTCAATTTATGGAAATGAAGGAAGCTTATGTCTAATGTTTGTCGTTTGAAATTCTTGATGTTTTTTTCAATAATTCTTTTGCATGCTTGCCCATCACCATACGGGTTGGTAGCTTTGTTCATTTTGTTATATTCTTTTTGGTCGGAGAGATGCTTTGATTCATAGCAATTTCTGGGTAATTGATTTCAACCAATTGGACTGTACTAGCTTCTACGACCTTTTAGACTCATTTGTAGTTTTCTAACTTTCTCATAATGCATATTTGTTTATATAAATATGGTAGATAAAGTCTTATCTTTCTTAATATCCAACAGAAAACATACCTATGTGGTAAATTCCTTTTGATGAAAAGAAGATAATCTTTATCTGAATGCGTTGGGTACATGATATATTTTTTCCTTTCTTTAAAAGACATTGATATTAGTTTATCTATTTCTGCCTTACCATTTATGTGGTCAAATTCACATTTGCCGCATACATGAGAAGTGGTGAAAGTAGGAATATTATATCTTTGGGCAGTCATGCTATAGTCATAATCGGCACTTCCATGAATGTAACCTTCATGGAAAATACCGATTTTTTCGACAACCTCTTTGGGAATTAAAAGAATATTAGCATTTGTCAAATCAATCTTTTGAGGAGAGTTTGATGGAGTGGCAGAATAACTATCTCCTTTAGATCCTGATTTAAAAACTCTACCTCCATACGTTATCTTTGTTTCATCATTTATGTCACATGTTATGCCACTATATATACCAATACTCCCAGTAGTTTCGAGTACATAATTGTGAGTGTTAATTAATTCTTCGAAAACATTTGGTAATACCATTGTGTCATCGTTTATTAAAAGATAATAATTCCAAGGTGTAGAAGCTTTAAGTGCCTCTTTCCATGCGAGCCTCATGCCACCAGCCCAATAGCATTGACCATTTCCTTTTATAATATGAATGTTCTTATCTTTGAATTCTGCTTTTATTGCATCTGCTGTACCATCAGTACAACCATCATCTGTCAAGAAAACAGTTATTTCAAAAGTTGCAGTTTGGTGCTTGACATTATATAGTGTACATGCCTCATATAGATGCTTGAGGCATGCAATCGTCTTGTCTTTGCGGTTGAAGCATGTTATTATGGTTGCTATATTTAATTTCATAAATAGTTTTTTTTAGAATAAACGCATAAGGATTATATTTATTGTATAGTTTTACTATTATTATGCTATACTCCTAACTTTATTTACATTAATGTATAGTTTTTGTTTTATATTAGGAAAAATACTATGAAAAGTTTGTGAGTTTCATATTTTTTGTTTATATTTGCACAATAAATAAGTTTTTAATATGGCAAAAATATGTTGCTTCTTTAATTATCCTCCACATTATCGTTTCCCGATATACAAAGCTATGTCGGAAACATTCGATTGTGATTTTTTCTTTGGAGATACTGTTTTTGAGCCAATTCGCAAATTTGATGTTAATAATTTGAATGGATTTAAGCAAAACTTTAAAGCTGTCAAAACAAAGTTCAAAGGTTATGTTTGGTACAAAGGGTGTCTTCAATTATTTAGATTTAAATATGATTATTATATACTCACAGGTGAAAATTGTATAATTCCCAATTGGTTAATTTTATTGTGGGCAAAAATAACTAATAGAAAAGTTTTGTTATGGACTCATGGTGTTCATGAAACTATATCTAAAAAAACAACAAGGTTTGTTTTAAGTATGTTTTATACACATGCAGATTATCTTTTAATGTATAATAATTACAATTGGAGGTATATGGAACAAGTTGGGTGTAATTGCAAGCAAATGCGTACTATACATAATTCCTTGGACACATCCTTGCAGACACAAATTTATTCAACATTAAAGCCAACCAATGTTTTTAAGAACTATTTTGGTAATGATAATCCTGTGGTAATTTATATCGGAAGAATACAAAAACGTAAAAAGTTAGAACAGGTCATTGAGGCTCTAGCTTTGGGACAAAAGCAGAAATTTGAATTTAATGTTGTCATCGTTGGTTCTACTCTTGATAATGATTCTGTAATGCATTTAGTTGAACGGTATGGTTTATGTGATAAAGTTTGGTTTTATGGACCTTGCTTTGATGAAAAAAATAATGCCCAATTGTTGTATGATTCTTCTGTTTGTGTCTGTCCGGCAGAAGTGGGACTTACGGCAATTCATGCATTAAGCTATGGGTGTCCTGTAATTTCAAATGATAATTTTGAGAAGCAAATGCCTGAGTTTGAAAGTATTATTGAAGGAAAAACAGGTTCTTTCTATAGAGAAAATGATATTAGTGATTTGTTGACAAAAATCATGTATTGGTGTAAATTGAGTGATACTCGCAGAATGCAAATAAGAAAGGATACTCGAAAATTGATATTGTCAGAATGGAGTGTTGATTATCAAATAAAAGTGTTAAAAGAATTGTTGAAATGAGAATATTATGGATTTGTCAAAAATTACCGCCAGAGGCTGATGCGTTAATAGGCGGAGACCCCGAATTGAAGAGTACTGGTGGGTGGATTGTTGGTATGGCTGGCGAATTAACGAAAGATAAAAGTATTAAACTTGCAATAGTTGCAGCGTCTTCTTTAGTTAATTCCGTTAAGGTCGTTCATGGGACTTGTATCACTTATTTTATTTTGCCGTTTGCCAAATCTGAAAAGGATCAAGGGTTTATCAGAAACTGCAGAGTAATTAAGGCTACTTTTAATCCTGATGTTGTACACATCCATGGAACGGAGTATTTGGAATCCTTGCTTTGGGTTCATGCTAATGGAGTAGAACATACTGTTGTTAGTTTACAAGGTATCATGAAAGCATGTTGCCAGTATTATTATTCTGGTATGAGTCAATGGGATGTTCTGTCCAGCATAACACCTCGAGATTTATATAGAGGTACTATTTTCTCCAAGGCTCATGATTTTCAATGTAAGGCTCAGTATGAACAACAATTATTGCAACAAGTAAAACATGTAATAGGAAGAACTACATGGGATAAAACGCTCTTATGGTCGATGAATCCTAATGTTGAATACCATTTTAATAATGAGATTCTCAGGGAAGAATTCTATGACAATTCTGTTTGGAGATATTCAGAATGTGAAAAGCATAGTATATTTGTTAGCCAAGCCAGTGTACCATATAAAGGGCTACATCAATTGGTAAAGGCGCTACCTCGTATAAAGGAACAGTATCCTGATGTAATGGTAAGAGTTGCTGGTTTTAATGTTTGTGAGAAAAGTTTTAAGAGGAAACTTTTTAGAGAAGGCTATGGGAGATATCTTCTTAAGCTATTACGAAAGTTTAATTGTCACAATAATATAGAATTTCTGGGTCCTTTAAATTCTCAGAAAATGAAGAAGGAATTGCTTTCTGCGAATCTTTTCTTATTGCCATCTTCTATTGATAATAGTCCTAATGCGTTATGTGAAGCTCAAATGTTGGGCGTTCCTTGTGTCGCTTCGCGAGTTGGTGGAGTTGCAGACTTAATAACTGATGATGATTTGGGAAAAATGTATAGATTTTCGGATGTAAGTGAATTAGCATATGCGGTATGTTCTACATTTGACATTTCTTCCAGTTTCGATAATAAGAGAATGAGAGAGGTTGCAGCGCAACGTCATGATAAAAAGAAAAATGTCTCAGATTTGGTTGAAATTTATTATGGGCTCGTCTAAATGTACCGTTTGTGTATGGCATGTTTCTAATGCCATACACAAACGGTACATTTAGACATATTTTTTTTAACAATACTGCGTTAAATTAATATTTAATCGTCTGTAAAT
>ULYY01047565.1_pt1 | contig 83653 bp, 76 predicted proteins | sample 1962601 | NCBI WGS metagenome assembly ULYY01 (sample SAMEA4835875, study PRJEB28245) | human gut metagenome | biome: gut microbiome; material: fecal sample | place: Denmark | collected 2008 | reverse complement strand
TCACGAAGTTTTCGTTTTGTCAAACTCTTTTTTAGAAGTTTTTTCAAATGTTTTTCTTCATGACCGCTGCTTCATCAGCAACGTGAATTATGATAGCATAGACTTTTGATTATGTCAACAGTTTTATAAAATATTTTTATTCCAAGTAAGTTGAAAATTCCATTTCAGGAAGAGCTGCAAATTTTAAGGGCTCCATGTAGGAATCAGTCCTTTACCGGCCCACTATGTCATCAATTATTCGTTTCAGGTTTTTTGCTGCTTTTTCCGGCTCCCGGCTTGCCATAATGGCTGATACTACGGCAAATCCCGAAAGTCCATATCCCTTAAAGAGAGGAATGGTCCTTTCATTCATGCCGCCGATGGTGACCACCGGTATATGCACTGTATCCATGATTTTACGCAGGGTTTCAGGCGTGGTAATATCCGCATCTTTCTTGGTAGCCGTAGGGAACATGGCTCCTACGCCAAGATAGTCTGCCCCGTCTTTTTCTGCTTTCACCGCTTCTTCCAGCGTGCCGGCAGAAACGCCCATAATCTTATCTGCTCCGATGAGCTTTCTGGCCAGAGCAGCCGGCATATCGGACTGCCCCAAATGCACGCCATCTGCATCCGCCGCCATCATAATATCGATGCGGTCATCAATAATCAGGGGAACATGGTAAGCTTTTGTGATTTGTTTCAGTTTCACTGCCCTTTCATAGAGAAGCCCGGTGTCCCCTTCTTTTTCCCGAAGCTGTACCAGGGTAACTCCGCCTTTTAAGGCTTCTTCTACCACTTTTTCAAAAGTCCCCGGCGCCGGCTGTTTTCTATCAGTCACCAGGTACAATCTATAATCAATTTTCCTCATAGCGAGCTCCTTTGGCCAGACTTTCTCCTGTCATTCGTCCCAGTTCATCCAGAATGCCCATATGGAAATGACCAAGACCTTCTCTGCCCCATTTGTCCCAGGCTCTTTCTCCAGCCAGTCCCATGACCGCCATGGCGGCGATGGCACTTCCGAAGGGATCTTCGGGATGAGCCCCGCAGAAGGCTCCAATCAGTGTGGAACACATGCACCCGGAACCGGTAATGAGGGACATCTGGGGACAGCCATTATGAATCAGCACATGATGCTTTCCATCGGTCACAATATCAGAAGCGCCGCTGATAACAACCACAGCCTTCCATTTTTCAGCCAGACGGGATGCGATGGCCTCAGCCTCCCTGATTTCAACGGCTCCGCCGGTATCTACCCCTTTCGTATGGATATGCTCGCCTCCCAGGGAAAGGATTTCCGACATATTTCCTCGTACGACTGACATGGATACATGGCTCATGATTTCCGCTGCCATGCGATTCCGAAAATCAGTGGCCCCCTGGCCCACCGGATCGAAAACCACCGGGATTCCTCCGGCATTGGCGCTGCGGCCTGCCTCGATCATGGATTCCACCTTGCTTACATTCAAAGTGCCTATATTCAGCACCAGGGCAGAGGAAATACGGGCCATGTCCCCTGCTTCATCAATGGCATCTGCCATTACCGGCGATGCCCCCACTGCCAGACAGGCATTGGCACAGTCATTTACTGTGACGTAATTGGTTATATGATGGACCAGTGGATTCAATTTCCTGACCCGGTCAAAGTATTCTGATAATTCCATTTCTTTTTCTCCTGTCAAATCCGGGCTTTTTCAGCCCAATGGGCAGCCAGGTGGCTGTTTTTCCTTGTACCATATCCGATTTCATAATAGGAGGATAAAACCGGATAAAATGCAGCATATCCTTCCCTTGCCAGCTGGCGAGCCATCTGAAAGGCTTTTTTTGCATTTTCCTTATGAAATACTTCGCCATTGAGCGCTTCAGGGCCAGCATAATACATCCATAAAAGCCGCTTCATCTGGACAGCACCGGAACTTCCGGCCTGTTTGACGGCTTTCGTAAAATCTCGTTCCCTCACCTGAAGAATGTCGCCATAGAAGAAATAAAATCTGGCTAGAATCGCCCAGCTTTCCCCATCTCCTGCAGCAGCTGCCTTCCTGTACCAGGACGCAGCTTCCTTCAAACGTTCCTCATCGCTACGGTCAAGAGTTACCTTCATCACCGCACTGGATTCGAGAAGTCCCTTCACAGGTCCCAACGCTTTCATTGCCCGGCCGCAGCAGTAACGCACCAGCTTCTCCCGGCAGTCATCACTGCCGGCCAGGGTACCCTGTTTCAGATTTTCCTCAAAGTTCTTATAATTACCCTTGCTGAGGGCACTGTCTGCCAGCATTTCAAAGGCATCAGCGTATCCAAAAGAAGCGGCCTGCTCCAGGTAATAAAGAGCTTTTGCCTTTTCTTCCAGCCCCTCCGGAATGGAAGGGTACGACCTCCCTGCCAGATAGGACACCCGGCCTGCATAATACTTTCCTCTGCTGTCGCCCCGTTCAAAGGCCTTCAAGTACCAGGCCACGGATAAATCGATATTTTTATGAACGTAAAATCCATTGGAATACAGGTTACCCAGCTTGAAACATACAGAAACGCTGCCATCATGGAAAGCCTGGAAATAAAGTTCCATGCCTCGCTTCACATCGGTTTTCGTACCAATACCGTAAATGAAAAAATCGCCTGCCAATTCCCTGGAAAGATTATCTCCATGCACCGCGCCCCTCAAAAACCAGGACAAAGCGATTTTATCACTTTTCGGCGGATCTCCGGGCAGTGCCCGCCTTCCATCTTCGATGTAAAGTTTTCCAATAGCTGCGTAGGCCTCGGTAATTCCTCCGGCAATGGCTTCCTTATACCAGCTCACCGCAATGTCCCTGATTTCTTCTGACCGGAGAGCATCGGCTGTCATCAGCCGTCCTGCCAGATAGGCGCCCCGTGGGACCCCCTGCTGATAAGCGGTGGCAAAACAGTCAAAAGCCTTCTGCAGACTGCTTGACACCCCCCGGCCATACTCATACATTTCCCCTAAAAGCAGGGTACTTTCTCCATGCCCTTTATCTGACAGAAGCTGAAAGCAGCAGAATGCAGACTCATAGTTCAGCCTATTGTAGAAAATTTTTCCCAATTCATACAGCTTTGTACCTGCCCTGCTGCTGCCCTGGATCACTGCCCGGGACAGGTACTTCATGGCACTGTCATAATTCCTGATTTTCAAATACTGCTCACCCAGATTGAGCAGTTCTTTTTTCGTAAGATTCAAGGCCTCATTGCCCACATTTCCACTTCCCTTCCCAGTCAAATATCTTTCTTTCATTGTACCACGTCCCACCATATGCTGCCCATAAAATCGGAGAAACCACCAAGAAACGCATAAAAAAAGGAGCCCCCGGGGACCCCTTTTTCCATTGCCTTATTCAGACGCTTTTTCTACAAAAGACTTCAAATCATTGTAACCTACATTGCCATATCCGATAATCCGGTTCACCGGTTTTCCTTCATGAAAATAAATGAGGGTTGGAATAGTTTCTACTTCATACCTTTTGGCAATTTCCTCATCTTCATCTACATTAATGCCATAAATGGGCGTCTTAATCTCGCCGGACAGTTTTTCTACCATGGGACGCAGTCTTCTGCAGTATCCGCACCAGGGAGCAGAAAATCCAAGAATCACATCACCTTCGGTGAGAACCTTATCAATATTTGCGGTGCCTGTAATCGGTGCCATCATATGCTTACACTCCTTATTGTTCATAAATGAATTTCACTGTTTTCATATATTTATTATATTCCATATATTTAAATTTGTCAATATAATGATATGGCAAATAAAAACAGGCCTGTCAAAAAATGATTGCGTCCCCTGTCAGTTGACTAGATAATGGGACAGCAGATTTCTTATTCCTGGTTTACAAAGGACGAATTGAAATAAGTGCTCTCCTCGCTTCCTTGTCATTTTGACCAAAGCGAAGCGGAGTGGTGAAATCTCACGCTGAAGTGAGGAGGCCCCATTGTGGTGGGAGATCTCCCGGCTCATAGTCTCCGTAGAGCTCAGAAGCCTTCGTCCCCATGTCCCCATGCGGCTCCGCTCGAGATGACAATGAAGGTGAGCCGTTTAAATAAAGGCACAAAAAAGGGACTGTGAAAAATGTAAATCATTTTTTACAGTCCCTGATGATTCTGGTGGAGATGAGGGGAGTCGAACCCCTGTCCAAAAAGCCTGTCCCATAAACTTCTCCGAGTGCAGTTACTGTTTGAGATTTAAGCAAAGTATCGTACAGGAACAAACTGCCTTTGCCGATTTCGGAATTGGTTTCCCTTTGAAGTCCCGAACCTCCTTCTCCGGTATCCTATTGGTTGATGTCAGCCTGAAGTCATAGGAAAACGTCAGGGGACATTAGCAGATTAGGCTGCTAAAGCAAAATCACGTTTTGCGTTTAAGTTTTTCCACCGTTTAACGGGGTAGATGGAATCCCGACTCGCTGTTTATGGCCCAGAATCTTCTGTCGAAACCGGTACATCCCCGGATGGCCGAACTCATTATATAGTAAATGAGAGAAAATGTCAAAATATCACGAAGCAGAGGCTTCTTTCCTGCTTTCATTCATCTCTGATCCTGCATTTTCCCTGTACCCATCTCAGCACCTCAGGAAAAAGCTGATTGAATCATTGGCTCTTTAATTCCGCATTTTTATGGGATAGTGAAAATGGGATGGTGAACAGAAAACTCTCTATACCATCCCATCATGCAGCAGCTCTTGCCAATGTTTATCAACACAGGCACCATGAACGAATCACAGGTTTAGAGTAAATGAGCCCTGAGTTCTTCGCCGGAAAGGGATGAAAGGTAGGCCGGGGGCACGTCGAATACGGTGAAGCATCCTTTCTTCCCTTCTTTGGCAAAACGATAGAGGGCTCTTGCGTAAACAAGGACCACATGGGTGGTAAATTCAGGATTGGAGTCCAGCTTCAGACGATATTCCATTACATGGTCATGTTCTTTATGGACACCGGTCCTGCCGCTGCGGAATACAAATCCGCCGTGAGCCAGGCCACTGTGTTTTTCTTTCAGTTCTTCTTCGGAAATGAAATGAACAGTAGTATCGTAATCAGCAAAATAGTTAGGCATGGTTTTGATGGTGTTTTCAATGGTTCCTCTGTCAGCCCCTTTTTCCGCCACCACATAGCATTCTCTTGTATGCATATCCCTGGTAGTAAGCACAGGATTTTCTCCATTTCTTACGGCTTCCAGAGCGCTTGCCACGGGGCAGGTGTACTGTTTACCGTCCTTCACACCGGGAACTCGGCGGATGGCATCGGAGTGGCCCTGGGAAACACCGCGGCCCCAGAAGGTGTAGTCTTTGCCGTCAGGCAGAATGACATGGCCGAAAAAACGGGCCAGGGAGAAAAGGCCCGGATCCCAGCCTACGGAAATCATGGCTGTTTTGCCATGGGCCCTGGCTGCTTCATCTACCTTGGCAAAATGCTCGGAAATATGGGCATGGGTATCAAAGGTATCAATGACGTTAAAAAGGGATGCATAAGCCGGTGTCTGCTCGGGGAGATCCGTAGCGGAACCGCCGGCCAGAACCAGAACATCCACCTTATCTTTCCACTTTTCCGCCTCTCCAGCTGAAACGACCGGTACTCCGGAAGTATGAATCTTCACATCTGCCGGATTTCTTCTGGTAAATACCACGGCCAGTTCCATGTCCGGATAATCTGCCAGTGCCGTTTCTATTCCTTTTCCAATATTGCCATATCCCATAATGCCGATTCTGATTGCCATGATGAGACTCCTTTCTCTGTGTATGAAATATATTGAAATTGATTGATATGCAATATTATACATTAAATGCATAGCATAAATAAACTGCTTTGCAAATATGGCATAGTACGTTTCAAGGCGCAGATAGGATTCCACTTGGGTGACACCATGGGTATTTATAGTTTTACAGCTGCCGGAAACCATGGGTGAAAGTTTTCCAGTTCTGCAGGACAAGGCTGTAACTCATTCCACCAGGAAACTTATCGGAAATGGTTTCTGACACGGCATGCCACTATTGTCTTTTATCACAAAAGAAACTTTTCGCCTATAGTTTCCTACTCGGTGGAACCCCATTATTCTTCATCTCAGCAGGAAACCTTTCTCCAGTAGATTTGCCCGCTCTCTTCGAAATGACAGGAGCAGCTGGACACCATTGGTATTCATGACAGCGAAGCGGCAGGCGGGCAGCAGTCTTAAGAGCAGCCAAAAAGCGGAGCCCTTGGGCTCCGCTTTTGTGAATCATTCTTTAGCTTTCAGATGTCTGATGCCTTTATCCGCTATGTCATGGCGATACTGTACACCCTGCCAGTGGATTTTGGAAACTCCTTCGTAGGCTTTGGCTTTCGCTTCTTCCAGTGTGGGAGCCAGGGCCACCACATTCAGGACACGGCCGCCATTAACCACGTATTTACCATTTTTCTTTACAGTGCCTGCATGGAATACGATACAGCCTGCCTTTTCTGCCTCATCCAGTCCGGAGATGATTTCGCCGGAGGAATGGGAACCGGGATAGCCTTCGGAGGCCATGACTACGTCTACGGCACATCCTTTTTTCCATTTCACGTCTTCTTTTTTCAGATTTCCATGGACGCATTCCAGCATAACCTGTGCCAGGTCACCGTCAAAGAGGGGAAGCACCGCTTCCGTTTCAGGATCGCCGAAGCGGCAGTTGAATTCCACCACTTTCGGGCCTTCGTCGGTAATCATAAGGCCTGCATAGAGGCAGCCTTTGAAGGGGTAGCCTTCTTTTTTCATGGCTGCCATGATGGGACGAAGGATTTTGACTTTCACTTCATCCATCATTTCATCGGTCATTACCGGGGCTGGTGCATAGGCACCCATGCCGCCGGTATTGGGACCTTTGTCATTATCGAAAATTCTCTTATGGTCCTGGGAGGAAACCATAGGTACCACATGGGTCCCGTCGCAGAAGCAGAGGACCGACGCTTCTTCCCCTTCCATAAATTCTTCAATGACTACAGACCGTCCGGCACCGCCGAAGCTGTGTCCTTCCAGCATGTCTTTTACGGTATCAATGGCTTCTTCTTCGCTTTGGGCAATGATGACGCCCTTGCCTGCTGCCAGACCGTCCGCCTTGATGACAATAGGATACTTCCTGTTGTTTTTCAGGTATTCCACCGCCTTGTCTTCATCGGTAAATACCTCATAGGCTGCTGTAGGAATATCGTATTTCTTCATCAGGTTCTTGGCAAATCCCTTGGACCCTTCGATACGGGCAGCTGCTTTAGAGGGGCCAAAGAAGGGCAGCCCCTGTGCTTCGAATTCGTCTGCCAGACCTTCAGTGAGAACCGTTTCCGGCCCTGCAACGGTGAGATCCACCTTCATCAATCTGGCAAAGTCCAGAATATCTTCATGGCCCTTCAAAGGAATCAGGTGTGCCACATTACTCATGCCATCATTACCGGGGATGGCGTAGACTTCGGTGACAGAAGGGCTCTGTGCCAGCCGCCAGAGCAGGGCATGTTCCCTGCCGCCGCTTCCAATGACTAATACCTTCATGGGAAAAACCTCTCTTAACTGTGACGGAAATGACGATGACCGGTAAATACCATGGCAATGCCATACTTATTGGCCATATCAATAGATTCCTGATCCCTGATGGAGCCGCCGGGCTGGATCACAGCGGTAACTCCGGCTTTGCCTGCTGCTTCAATGGTATCGCCGAAGGGGAAGAACGCATCGGAGCTCATGACAGAACCTTTTGCTTTTTCGCCGGCTTCTGCAATGGCAATATCCGCAGAACCTACACGGTTCATCTGGCCGGCACCTACGCCGTAGGTCACATCTTTGCCGGTAAGAACGATGGCGTTGGATTTCACATGCTTTACAATCTTCCATGCGAATTCCATGGCCTGCCATTCTTCTTCCGTAGGAGCTCTCTTAGTCACTACTTTGCAGTCTTTTCTTGTTTCTGCGCTGTTGTCCGGAGTCTGTACCAGAAGGCCGCCGGATACTTTATGAAGCTGCAGTTCTTCTTTGAAGGCTGCCGGTACTTCGATGAGACGAATATTTTTCTTTGTTTCCAGAATATCGAGAGCTTCCTGGCTGAATTTCGGAGCCATAACGACTTCAAAGAAAATAGGTTTCATGGCTTCTGCTGCTGCTTTATCGCAGACCTGGTTCATGGCTACAATGCCGCCGAATGCAGATTTGCTGTCTGCGTTGAAGGCACGCTGGAAAGCATCCAGTGCATCTTTGCCAAGAGCTGCGCCGCAGGGATTGGTATGTTTAATAATAACGCAGGCCGGCTGGTCTTCGCCCCATTCGCATACCAGGTCCCAGGCTGCTTCCATGTCCACAATGTTGTTGTAGGACAGTTCCTTCCCATGAAGCTGTTTGGCTGCAGCAATGCCACCTTTGGCTTCCGGGTCCTTATAGAATGCAGCTTTCTGATGCGGGTTCTCGCCATAGCGGAGGTCCTGGAGCTTGACGAAGGCTTTGCAGTATACATCAGGCAGACCATCTTTATCTCCGTCCACTTCCTTGGTGAGGTAGTCTGCAATGGCACAGTCATAGAGGCCGGTGTGAAGGAATGCTTTTCTGGACAGTTTCAGACGGAAATCTTCATCCAGGGTATCATTCTTAATCCGTTCCAGGATTTCGCCGTACTGGGATGGATCCACTACAATGGTCACGTATTTGTAGTTCTTTGCTGCCGCACGAACCATGGAAGGACCGCCGATATCGATATTTTCAATGGCTTCTGCTCTGGTTACGTTTGGTTTGGCAATGGTTTCACGGAAAGGATAGAGGTTCACGGCCACCAGATCAATGCCTTTGATGCCGTGTTCCTTCATAGCTTTCACATGTTCCGGATTATCACGGATAGCGAGGATGCCTCCGTGAATCTTGGGATGCAGTGTTTTCACACGGCCATCCATCATTTCCGGAAATCCGGTCACTTCGGAAACAGATTTTACCGGAATACCTGCTGCTGCAATGGCCTTCATGGTGCCGCCGGTGGAAATGATTTCCACACCCAGTTCATGAAGTCCTTTTGCAAATTCTACGACCCCTGTCTTATCAGATACACTGATCAGGGCTCTTTTAACTGCCATATTTGACTCCCCCTTTGAAATAAAATTCTATCTATACAACACGCGTCTTATTTTTCAGGACGGCTGTGCATGCCGCTCACATGATGGCCTTCGATATGAAGCTGATCCGCGCAGAAGGCAGTGACCACTCTTACGTAAGCCGGATGTTCCTGCTGGAGAATCCGATCTGCCAGGGTGTCTTCGGTATCATCATCATACACCGGCACTGCCACCTGGGTAATGATGGGGCCGTCATCCAGTCCCGTCCCTACGAAATGGACGGTGCAGCCTGCCACCTTGACACCGGCTTCCACAGCCTGCCGCTGGGCATGGAGCCCGCGAAAGCTGGGAAGAAGGGCTGGATGAATATTGATAATCCGGTTTGGAAAAGCATGAATCAGGTTTTCCCCGCAGATCCTCATATATCCTGCCAGGCAGATGAGGTCGGGCTGATAGGATTTAGCTGCTTCCAGGATGGCATCATTGAAAGCTGCCTTATTTTCAAAAGATTTCAGTTCCAGCACAGTGGAAGGAACGCCCCATCGCTCCGCCCTTTTGAGTACCTGGGCATCGGCATGGTCACAGATAACGCCTACCACAGTTCCATTCACTCTGCCATCTATGGTGGCTTCATGGATAGCTTCCGCGTTGGATCCTCTACCCGATGCAAAAATCAGAATTCTCTTCTTACTCATTGAAAAGACCACCTGTCACAACTACATCCTGGTTTCCTTCCGTGATTTCACCCACTTCATACACCGGTTCATGGATGGATTTCAGAATTTCCTTTGCTTTTTCCGCATTTTCCCTGTTCATGATAAGGAGCATGCCCAGGCCGCAGTTATAGGTGCGGTACATTTCCCTGGGTTCCACGCCGCCTTCTTGCATAAGGAAGGGGAAAATCGGAAGAAGCGGCCATTTTTCTGCGTCCAGCACAGCCCGGGTACCTTTGGGCAGCACTCTTGGAATATTGTCATAGAAACCGCCGCCGGTAATATGGACCATGCCATTCACTTTGGTCCCTTTCAGCACAGGAATCACAGGCTTTGGATAGAGACGGGTCGGTGTGAGAAGCACTTCGCCCAGAGGCTTATCCATATCTCCATACACCTTGTCCAGGGAAAGGCCGTTATCCTTAATAATACGGCGTACCAGGGAATATCCATTGGAGTGAACGCCGGTGGAAGGAAGGCCCAGAATTACATCGCCGGGAGCGATATCTTCACCGGTAATGAGATCTTTTCTGTCTACAATGCCTACGGCAAAGCCAGCCACATCGTAGTCTCCTTTCGCATAGAAACCGGCCATTTCAGCTGTTTCGCCGCCCAGAAGGGCGCAGCCGGACTCAATGCACGCATTGGCTACGCCTTTCACGATTTCCGCCATCAGCTCCGGTTCCAGCTTGCCTGTGGCAATGTAATCCAGGAAGAAGAGCGGCCTTGCACCCTGCACCAGAACATCATTGACGCTCATAGCTACGCAGTCCTGACCGATGGTATCGTGGATACCCATTTCAATAGCCAGGCGCAGCTTGGTGCCAACGCCGTCAGTACCGGAGACAAGAATGGGGTCATCCGATAATTCATCCTTCAGACGGAAAAGACCGCCGAAGCCGCCGATATCCCCCATAACGCCACGGGTATAGGTAGCCTGCACTGATTTCTTAATCAGTTCCACTTCTCTTTCACCGGCGTCAATGTCTACGCCAGCTTCTGCATAGGTCAAGCCTTTTTTCTTTTCGCTCATGGTTCCTCCCTATTCTTCATCTTCCATGCTGCCCAGCCCATTGTGAGGCACCTTTTCCGGGTATACCCCATCGAAGCAGGCAAAGCACATATCCGATGCCTTAATTTCGGAAATCGATTCCGCCAGTCCTTTCTGGGACAGGTAATGAAGCGCATCGGCGCCAATCATTTTGCGGATTTCTTCCGTAGAATACTTGGCAGCAATCAGCTGCTTTCTTTCGGCGGTATCAATGCCGAAGAAGCAGGGATACCGTACTGGCGGCGAACTGATGCACAGCTTGATTTCCTTAGCTCCTGCATTTTTCAGAAGATTGATGATAATGCCGCTGGTGGTACCGCGGACGATGGAATCATCGACCAGAATAATGCGCTTGCCTTCCACATTCATGCGGATAGGATTCAGCTTCATGCGTACCGCTCTTTCGCGCTTTTTCTGTCCCGGCTGGATGAACGTGCGGCCCATGTATTTATTCTTCAAAAGCCCTTCTACGAAGGGTATGCCGGAAGCGGCCGAATACCCCAGGGCTGCTACGTTGCCGGAATCCGGCACACTCATGACTACATCGCCGTCATAGTGTGTTTCTTCCCAAAGTTTCCTGCCCATATTGAGACGAGCCCGGTAAATATCCTGGCCGTTCATGATGGAATCGGGGCGGGCGAAATAGATGTATTCGAAGGAGCAGATGCCGTGACGATGGCTGTCCACAGGACAGTACATGGTAGAACGGACGCCATTGTCATCAATGGTGACAATTTCACCAGGCAGTACATCCCTTACAAACTCTGCGTCAATGGCATCCAGCGCCGGCGTCTCCGAAGCCAGCACCCATCCGTGTTCCGTTTTGCCCAGCACCAGGGGACGGTAGCCGAAGGGATCCCGGCAGCCGTAGATGGCCTGATTGGTGCAGGCTACAATGGCATAGGCGCCGTGGATTTCATCCATGAGTTCCTTGAATTTTTCTTCTTCCGTAGCCCGGCGGCTCCTGGCCAGCAGTTTGATAATTACTTCGGTATCCATGGTGGTGGAGAAGGTGGAGCCTTCCAGAAGAAGGCGCCGTCTCAGATTCTTTGTATTCACCAGGTTCCCATTATGGGCCAGTGCCATGGGGCCGTCGATGCTGTCAGCCTGCAGAGGCTGCACATTCACCGGAATGGAAGAGCCTGTGGTGGAATAACGCACGTGGCCGATACCAATATGGCCTTCCTTCTCCGGCAGGTTATGGAATACTTCTGTCACCAGCCCCATGCCGCGGAAGGTTTCCATGGTTTTCCCGTCCGAAACAGTAATCCCTGCACTTTCCTGGCCCCGGTGCTGCAGGGCAAAGATACCGTAGTAGGTTTCATGCACCGCAGACAGATCCCGGTCAAAAATACCAAACACTCCGCATTCTTCATGCGGCTTGTCATCATATACATCCATACTTTTATACATTACGGAATTCTCCTGACTTCCTTATACTTCAGACCTGTCGGTCTTATGGGGGCTTTTCCGCATGGGACAGATCCATGCCACCCCATTGAGGCATGATCCTGTCCATTTCATAACCTTAGAACTTTTCACCAGTGAGAAGTTCGTAGGCTTCCTTGTAAATGGCAATGGTCTTGTCGATGATATCCTGGGGAACCGTATCTCCCGGATGAGCCTTCAGGTAATCGCGGACAAACTGCTTGTCATAGGAAGGCTGGCCATGACCTGCTTCATAGCCCTTAGCCGGCCAGAAGCGGGAGTTATCAGGAGTCAGCATTTCATCACCCAGTACGATATTTCCTTCTTCATCCAGGCCGAATTCAAATTTGGTATCCGCAATGATGATGCCTCTTTCCAGAGCATAATCAGCGCATTTGTTATAAAGAGCGAGGGTCAGTTCAGACAGTTTTTCCATGTATTCTCTTCCTTTTCCCGGGAAGAACTTGTTCACCCAGGCTTCCCCTTCTTCCATGGAAATATTCTGGTCATGTTCCCCTACCGGAGCTTTGGTGGAAGGAGTGAAAATCGGATGAGGCAGCTTCTGGCATTCCTTCAGTCCTTCCGGCAGCTGGATGCCGCAGACTTTGCCGTCTTTCTGATAGCCTTCCCAGCCGGAGCCGGTGATGTAGCCGCGGACAATGCATTCTACCGGAATCATGTTCAGCTTCATGGTCTTCATGGAACGGCCTTCAAATTCCTTTGTCTGGAAGAATTCAGGCATATCCTTGGTATCGATGGAAATCATATGGTTGGGAACGATGTCCTTTGTGAAATCAAACCAGAACTTGGACATACGGTTCAGCACCACGCCCTTTTCTGGAATGGGGCACTTCAGAATATTATCGAAAGCAGAAATACGGTCGGTGCAGACCATCACAAGGCTGTCGCCCAGATCGTAGAGTTCACGGACTTTACCGGATTTAAAAGGTTTATATTCTTTCATGGTTCTTCTCCTTTAAAAAATATCAGATTTATGGCTGCTGTTATGAAATAAAAAATGGAAATAATGATTCTTTATTTCCCCAGGGATGCCTGCAGCTTTTCATCCTTGACATAGATTTCCTGTGCCGCTTTTTCACGATAAGCCTTATACTTTTCGTAAAGAACCTTATCGGAAACTGCACCGATTTCCACAGCCAGGAAAGCAGCATTCTTTGTGCCGTCAATAGCTACCGTAGCTACGGGGATACCGGAAGGCATCTGCACGATAGAAAACAGGGCATCCATACCATCCAGTTTCGCACCGGAAAGAGGCACACCAATCACCGGTTTCAGCGTCAGACTGGCCACCACGCCCGGAAGCGCAGCTGCCATACCGGCGCCGGCAATGAAAGCACCGACGCCCTTCTTTTCCTCTGCTGCCACAAAATCAGCCAGTTTCTTCGGTGTTCTGTGTGCAGAAGCAATGGTTACATCATAGGTCACGCCAAAATCATCAAGAATGGCAAAGGCCTTCTTCATGACCGGTAAATCGGAATCACTGCCCATCACAATTCCAACATGCATTGTTCATTTCCTCCCTTTTCTGGGACCCTTCTCCCAAAAAAAATCTCCTTCTGCAGAAAAATGACCCGAAGTCACACAATTCCCGCAAAAGGAGTATTCATGCCATACAAATACAACGCTCCAGCAAAAAGAGAGGCAGTCGAACAGAAGATAAACTCTTCCTTTCTTACGCCTTCGGAAATAAAAATCCTTTCAGCAGACATGGCCGCTCCTCTCCCGTTTGAGATAAAAAAGCCTGCGCTTTCCATGCACAAGCCTGCAATACCCAACATCTAATTGCTCACGTTCCTTAATTATTCTAATATTTCCATTTTCCCTTGTCAATAAATTTTAATACCCCAAGGCCCTCATACCATGGGCTTTCCGTAATTATAACGGGACATTCAGCTTTATTTTATCTTTTCTTATTTTTTACTATTTTTATTTTTATATAATAGCAATTCGCCATTGATTTGCAGTTTTTTGAAAACAAATGAGCTGCCCTGCCCATCATAAGGGACCACTGGGAAAGGCCGCTCAATCATTCTCCTCTTTTATTCATAAAAACAGACATCATAAATGAACCGGCACTTTCCTAATGTCTATTCTTTTCATACTGATCCAGCACCTGGTTGAATTCTTCTTCTGTCAGTGCCTTCATGATGGAGCGGCGAAGAGCGGCCGCTTCCGGAAGGCCGTGAAAATAACGGCTGGCGTGAGCCCGCATTTCCCTGACTGCCACATGTTCTCCCTTTTCTTCTACCAAACCGTGGAGATGCTCTCTGGCCATGGACAGGCGCATGGCATTGGTGGGCGGCGGCAGAATTTCACCTGTTTCCAGATATGTATTCACCGCCTTAAAGACCCAGGGATTCCCCCAGGCCGCCCGGCCTATGGCCACACCGGCACAGCCGGTCTCTTTCATCAGCCGATCCGCACTGGGCCCATCCACCACGTCGCCGTTTCCAAAGACAGGAATATGAACAGCCCTGACCACTTCGCCGATTTTTTCCCAGTCTGCATGACCGGTGTAGAAATCTTCCCTGGTCCGTCCATGGACGGTAATCGCCATAGCGCCTGCCTCCTCCACTGCTTCTGCCAGTTCTACGCAGTTTTCCGTCTCTCTGGACCAGCCCAGTCGCATTTTCACGGTCACCGGTATGTGGACCGCCTCTGCCATGGCCTTCACCACTTCGGCAGCAAGAGGGATATTCTTCATCAAAGCGGAGCCATCGCCGTTTTTAACAACTTTCTGCATAGGACAGCCCATGTTGATATCGATGATATCGGCCCCTGCCTTTTCCATTTCCTTTGCCCCCAGGGCCATGATATCCGGTTCGCTGCCGAAGAGCTGGAGGGCCACCGGATGTTCACCGGGATCAATCTTCAGCATGTCCCTTGTTTTTTCATTTTTATAATAGAGTCCTTTGGCACTCACCATTTCTGCAGTGGTCATGGCAGCGCCCATGCGGCGCGCAATGACCCGGTAAGCCAGGTCGCTCACTCCTGCCATGGGGGCCAGCACGGCCCATCCATCAAGCTCTATCTGTCCGATTTTCGGTTTCTGATACATTTTTTCCTCCTGTCATGCGAGTTTATTTTACCATAAAACAAGGGGAACAGGGACTTGAAATCTATCCGCCCTTTTCTGTCTCCTTGACTTAAAGTGAACTGGAAGAATTATAATAAAGAGAGATTCCATCCATAGCCCAATGTCCATGAAATCCGATTTCATGAAGAAATCAGCACTTTCCCCAAGACTGTAGAAAGGAATAACAATGGCTTACACAATTTCAAAGGCTTCCGACCTCACCGGAATCAATCCTACTACCATCCGCTATTATGACAAGGAAGGCCTTCTCCCCGGGATACAACGTATGAACGGCATCCGTCTCTTTACTGATGAAGATATCAAGTGGCTTCATGTGCTGAGCTGCCTGAAAAATACGGGCATGCCCATCAGCCGTATCCGCGAATATGCCAAGCTGGCGGTTCTGGGCGATGAAAGCCTGAAAGAAAGGCAGGCCCTCATCATGGAACAGCGGCAGTTTGTAAAAGAGCAGATTGACCATCTCCTTTTCTATATGCAGGAGCTGGACTATAAGGAGTGGTATTACCAGAAAGCCCTGGCTCTCGGTTCAGAAAGCCAGGTCAATCCGGATGACTATGAGAAGGAAACGGGAAAGAAAAAGCCGGCCCTCTTATAAAAAAGACCGTGAAAAAATGGTTTCTATTTTTTCACGGTCTTTTTTTACAGCAGTACGATGAACGGCCTTACTGCCATTTATTTCGCTTCATAATTTCTAAGGAATGTTTTAATAAACTTCACCGGCATATCTAGCTTGTCCACCGGCATTTTCTCATCCACCTGGTGTGCTTCGCCCCAGCGGTTTGTCTTGACCCGTCCGGTGAAACGGTAGATGTGATCACAGACATCCGCATAATTTCTGGAGTCTGTAGCCCCCAGCATGAGGTTCGGTGCAATCACCGTATCTTTGCCATAGACTTCATGAATGGTCTTGGAAAGAAGATGGAACATTTCTCCTTTCACCTCTCCTGCGGGGTGAGGATTTTCCGCGAAGGAAGCCTTCACCTTCACCCCGTCGGGCATGATAGATTCCAGATACCGGGTAACGGAATCTACCGTATCCCCCTGAAGGATGCGGACACTCATGGTAGCCTCTGCATGAGAAGGAAGCACATTGGCCTGGCTGCTGCCTTCTGCCATGGTGACAGCAAGGGTAGTGTGGAGGAGGGCATCCAGAATTCTGTCGTTTCCAGCCAGTCTGACCAGTTTCTTCCAGTTCTTCTTCGGATGACCTGCGATGGATTTCAGGGGCTCTTCCTGAAGAGGCGCCACCGCTTTCAAATGGGCTTTCACCAGAGGCGTGAGCCTGTAGGGCATGGGATGAGCTTCTACAGCAGCCATTGCCCTTGCCACATCGCCAAGCACAGTGCCTTGGCCGGGCTTGCTGGCATGACCGCCGGCTCCGTCCTTGTAAAGCACAAATTCGTTGGGTGCCTTTTCTGCCATACCCACCAGGGCCAGCGGCGGCTCTCCCTCCCTGCCTTCCTCCACATTGCCCCCTTCATCGAAAAGGCAGGCCAGATGGATGCCCTGTTCCTTCAGGTAGGCAGCGGTCAGAACCGATCCTTTTTTATCCGGCGTGCACTGGACTTCCTCATTGTGTCCGAAGGAAAGGTAAATATCAAAATCCGGTGCAAAGCCCTCTTCCAGAAGTTCTTCTACCGCATCCATTTCCGCAGTCAGCACGGATTTACAGTCTTCAGCGCCCCTTCCCCAGAGGCATCCTCCATCCACTTCTCCTCCAAAGGGCGGATGGCTCCACTGCTCTTCATGAATGGCAGGCACCACGTCCTGGTGGGCCATGAAAAGAACAGGTTCTTTCTTCGGATTTTCCGATTTCCAGTGGAAAAGAAGACTTGCCTTTCCGATTCTGGTAAGAGACAACTTTTCAAAAATCAAAGGCCAGGCCTCCTGCATATACTGATGGAGCCGGTCAAACTGGGACCAGTCGGTGTTTTCATCATTCACCGACGAAACGGTAGGAATCTTAACTACCCCCTGGAGATGGGACATATATTTTTCTTCTGTATCCATCATAACCTCCCTGTCCATGATGAAGAGGGGAGAGCATCTTCACTCTCCCCTCTATAATATAATACATATATATTATGAAATCATTTACCTGCATCCTTCAGCTGATCGAAGAGATTCCGGTGATACCATTTTTCAGAAATCTTCTGAAGCGTACCATCTTTGGACAATTTTTCCAGAGCTGCTTCGATTTCATCAGCCAGCTTCTGTTCATTCTTATTGACAATGACTACAGTCTCGTTCACCTTGATAGGCTTGTCCAGAGCCACGATTTCAAAATTCATCGCTTTGGCAATATCTTCAACACCCAGATTGTTCGGGTAAACCAGGGCATCATACTGACCGTTCTTCAGAGACGTAATCCGTTCTGCCGGAGTGAGGCCGTCCTGGATAGGAACTTCCTTCATGAGATTGTCATGCGCTGCATTCCAGTCAGTGAGGACTTTATAAATACCGCCGTTAGGCGTATTGGGCACCAGTTTGCCGCCGCCCTTGATGACATCTTCCAGGCTGTGGTACTTCTGTGCATTATCCTTGGACATGTAAACCATGACAGAGGAAACACCGATAGGCGTCTTCGGAACAATGTAGTCTTTTTCCCGGCGCAGTGTACGGTAATAGCCGCCGGAAGCCACCTTGGCATCACCGGACTCCATCATCACATCCTGGGTTTCCGGTGGAACAGCCTGAATATCCAGATGGTAATCCTTCAGGTTTTTATTCACTTCCTGCCAGATGTCGTATTCATAGCCCTGGAGCTTGCCATTTTCATCGGCCCAGGAAAGCGGACGTTCCGTACTGGAAAGCACCAGCTTCACAGAAGTTTTCCCATCAGCGGCAGCTGCCTTGGAAGAAGCAGACTTCTGGTCACCGCCGCAGCCTGCAAAAACACCTGCTGCCAGAAGAGAAGCCAGTGCTACTGATGCAATTTTTACAGCTTTTCTCATAACAATTTCCCCCTTAGAATGATTTCAATCAAAACAAAAAGCCTCCCATCCTTTTCAGGACGGGAGACCCGTGATTCCACCTAAATTCATATATCCGTCGCCGGACATACCTTCGTGAGTTCTATCAAACCCCCGCTCTGTATCGGGAGCTCCCGGGAAAACCTACTACTCACCTTCAGCCTTCCAAACTCTGAAATGCACTTCACCACCCTATCCGTATCCGCTTCCACCCTCCGGACTCGCTCTGCCGTTTTCAGTCTGGCTACTCTTTTCTTCATCGTTTTCTATTGATACGTCTACAGTATCATGGATACAGGCTGTTGTCAAGAGGTGCCGACACCGGCGAAACCGGGTTCAGTCGGACAGCAGGCCGCGAGCAGCCGATAGCTGTCTTCTACTCTCCCAGTCCTTTTTTCACAATCCACCGGTCTATAATGTCTGCAATCTTCTCATTATTTTTATCTTCAAAGAGGAAATGGGTATTGCCATAAACCCCTATATCCGGCAGGTGAAGGACCTCTGCATCTCCGCCATAACGGTTGATAGTTTCTGCCATGAGACGGGCTTCCTTGAGGCGCACACGCCAGTTATCCTCTCCGCCATGGGGACTTGGATTTTCCGGAATATGGTCTCCGAAAATCATAAGGATGGGAATTTGGGTAAGCTTTTCAAAATCGTTTCGAGAAACGGCCACGCCTTTCAAAGGTCCGAAAGGACTTGATGATTCCATAGGCGGCGGTACTTCGCCTTCTGGAAAGACAAATCCCACTCCCGGTTCCAGAGCAATAATGGCCTTTATATTCGCACTCTTCATAGCTGCCAGCCACCCCGGAGAGCCGCCCTGGGAATGGGTGACAAGGATGGTATTTCCAGCCCGGCCTGCCGCATCGGCAAGAGCAACAGCAGTGAGCTTTGGATCAAAGGCTCCCGTATTGGGTGTCACCTTTCTCCAGAACTGGTTTTCCGCTTCCTCTTCTCGGGGAATCTGTACATTTTCAAAGTAATGAGGGTAATGGCCGAAACGGAAAATATCAAACCACAGGGCTTCGTCAGCCACAGATGTTACTTTCCCTTCCACTCCGCCGCTTCCGGCTCTCCCCCTCCTTGGCTGGTCCATGATGTACACCTTGTAGCCTTTACGAAGAAAAAGAGTCTGAAAACCTTCCCTGCCATCCGGCGTAGTTTCCCAGCAGGCCCCGCTCTGCCCGGCGCCATGCAGGAAAAGAAGAGCATTCTTCCTGGCATCTGCCGGTATCTGATAAAACACATAACCATGGTCCACATGCTTTTCCTGTCCCTCAGGAGACAGGGCATGGGCTTCCTCATAGGTCCCTTTCTCCCAGATCACAGTGCCGCCTGCAGCAAAACTCCCCTGTGCTTGTATCAAGAGAGGTTTTCTAAATAGTTTCATACTGATTTCCTTTCAATGCAAAACAGGAACCCCAAAGTTCTTGTTTTTATTATAACCGGTTTAATTCATATAGAGTCCGCCATTCACATCCAGCGTAGTACCGGTAATGAGACGGGCATCGTCGGAAGCCAGAAAAGCAGCAGCAGCGGCAATATCTTCCGGCTCCGCCACCTGCCTTAAGGGAATGGAAGAAAGCTGAATGCTCATCTTTTCCGTCATCTGCGTGCGGACAAAGCCCGGCGCTATGGCATTGACATTGATATGCTTTACCCCCAGTTCCCGAGCCAGGGACTTGGTTATCCCCTGCAGGGCTGCCTTGCTGGCCACATAGTCGGCGGAAGTAGCAATCCCTCCAACTTCGCCGGCAAGGGAGGCAATGTTGACGATTTTCCCGCCTTCTTTTTCAAGATAGGGAATCACCAGTCCCGTAACGTAAATGACGCCATACAGATTGACTGACAGCGTCTCTTTCCAGTCTTCCTCTTTGACTTCGGCAAAAGGTGTGGACAGGCGGCATATGCCTGCATTGTTGATAAGAACATCAATGCGGTGGAAATGGGAAATGGCCTTTTCTACCCCCTCTTCCACCGATCTTCTGGATGACATATCGACTTTATAGCTTTTCACAGGAACACCGTAGGCGCTGCTGATTTCCTTTTCCACCGATTGGTTGTCCTTTTCATTTCTTCCAAAAAGAATGATACTGCTTCCTTCCGAGGCCAGACGAAGGGCAATAGCCCTTCCTATCCCTCTGTTGCCGCCGGTAATGAGACTCACTTTATTTTGAAATCGTTTCATAGCCTTCTCCCTACGCCATATCAGGCAGAACACCGGGAATAGGACCAGCCACAGGAACAGGCTCCGGCGCTTCTTCCTCCACACCGGGTTCCCTGTCCAGAATACGGCGAAGGAACTGCCGGGTTCTTGCTTCTTTAGGACGGGTAAAGATTTCCTCAGGACTGCCTTCTTCCACAATGACGCCGCCATCCATAAATACCACCCGGGTAGCCGCTTCTCTGGCAAATTTCATTTCATGGGTTACCACCACCATGGTAACGCCATCGGCAGCCAGTTTCTTCATCACCGAAAGGACGCCGCCTACCAGTTCCGGATCCAGAGCAGATGTAGGTTCATCAAAGAAAATCACATCCGGTTTGACCGCCATAGCCCGGGCAATGCCCACCCGCTGCTGCTGTCCGCCGGAAAGCTGAGACGGATAATAATCAGCCCGGTCTGCCAGGCCTACTTCCTTTAATGCTTTTCTGGCAATGTCCTCTGCTTCCTCCTTCGGTATGCCCCTGCCTACGGTAAGACCCAGCATCACGTTCTGCAGAGCTGTCTTGTTGGCAAAAAGGTTGTAATTCTGAAATACGAAAGCCGTATGTTTCCGTACCCAGGCTATGTCTTTCTGTTTTGCTTTATGAAGGTCCAGCTGTTTGTCACCAAAAACCATGGAGCCGGCATCCGCTTTTTCCAGGAAGGTCAAGCTTCGTAGAAATGTGGTTTTTCCGGAGCCCGAGGGCCCCAGAATCACAATGACATCCCCCTTGTTGACCTTGAGGGTCACGTCTTTTAACACTTCCTGTTTTCCGAAATGTTTTTTTACATGAGATATTTCAAGCATATTTACCCCTCCAGTCCGACAGTGCGATACAAACCCACATGCTTTTCAAAAATTTTATAGAGAACCTGCACTACTGTGCACACAATAATATAAAGAATGAAAACTTCCAGGTACGCTTCAATATAGTTATATCCATAGGCTGCCTGAATCTTGGCAGCAGCCATGATGTCCTTGATTCCCATGAAGAAAGCCAGGGAAGTCCCTTTAATCAGATTCACAGTGAGGTTGCAGATATTGGGAAGGGCAGAAGTCAGGGCCTGGGGAATGATGATCTGCACATAAGTCTGGAAGCAGGAAAGCCCGATGGTGAGTCCGGCTTCCATCTGCCCTGCCGATACGCTCAGAATAGCTGAGCGGAATACTTCCGACAGAAGAGCTGTGGTATTCAGGGTAAAGACGATGATGGCATACCACAGGGGATTGACTCCATGAAATACATCAAAGGAGCTGCCCATTGCTTTGAAGGCTGCATTCAGAAGACTGGGAAGCAGGGTGTACATGAGAAGGATCTGCAGTACCAGCGGCGTCCCGCGGATGAATGACACGTAGAGAGCAATAGCCTTTTCTCCCCATCCCCGGGCACCGATTCTTTTTTCAGCCATAAGGAATGCGGGTACCATGGAAAGCAGCAGTACCAGGGCAGTAATGAAAAGCGTTACCGGAAGAGCCCTCAAAAGGAAAGGCAGGGCATGCTGCATAAATGAAAAATCCAGTTCCATAATTTCCTCCTTACGCTTTCAAACGTCCCCGCCCTAAATAGGATTCCATGCGGAGAAAAGCCTGTTCAATCAAAAAGCTGAGTCCCCAGTAAATAAGGAGGCAGGCCACATAAAGTTCAACGCCGTAAGCGCCGTAGTTCTTTGAAATAATCAGATTCGTACGGCCCAGAAGATCGATGAGTCCGATAGTATAGGCCAGGGCACTTTCCTTCATCAGGTTAATTACAGAATTTCCAAAATTAGGAAGAGCAATCATTGCTGCCTGAGGAAGCATAACCTGGAAAAATGCCTGCTTCGGGGACAGGCCGATGGTCACCGCTGCCTCGTACTGCCCCCGGTCCACCGTTTCATAGGCGGAACGGAACACCTCGGACACATAGGCACCAAAGAGAAGAGTGAAAGTAATAATGACAAAGATGGCACGAGACAGATTATCCATGTCGATACCAAATTCCGCCTCCATGAATTTCGGCAGGCCATAGAAGACAATGAACAGAAGGACAATAGACGGGGTGCAGCGGATGATATAAGTATAGCCATCCGCCAGAGCACGGATCGCCTTATGTCCCGACAACTTGGCCCATGCCAGCAGCATTCCCATGATAGAACCTGTAAGGATACTGGTCACTCCCACTACCAGCGTCACTACCAGATAGGGGAGAAGGGCCGGTATAGATGTAAAAATGATATCCGGACTGAATGGTCTGGTCTGCATAAAAAACACCTCCTTGGAAATAGTAAGTTCGTGCGCTAGTGTATTAGTGGGATAGTCAGTTGGGGAAAGGTTCTCCGGTTTGACAGGCCTTTGGCCCGAGGGCTGCAGCGGCGTCCACTTCCCGGCCTCGCCGCCCCGGCTGTAAGGTTTTATAAAATCAGCAGCAAAGCCACTCACCTTTCCCCCTCTGAAATTTTTGAGTCCTTTTATTATTTCACATCAATGAGCTTGCTTACTTCTTCTCCGAAGTATTTATTTTCCAGCTCTGCAATCTTTCCTTCCTGTTTCAGCTCGCCAAGAGCTTTATCCACCTGCTCTGCCAGTTCCTTATCATTCTTATTGATGACCGTGTAGGTAGGAATGGCCTTGTAGCGGAAGTAGCTCAGTTTATCCTTGAAGTCCTTATAGGGAGCATCCGGTGCTTCCACATTTTTCTTGTAAGCCAGTTCAATGGAGAAATAGCCGTCATACCTTCCTTCCAATACCCAAGTGTAAGCATCAGCTACCTGGAAGTTTTCAGAAGCTTCCAATTTGACCAGATGATCCGGATGGGCTGCGTTGTAATCTTCAATCACCTGGTACTGTGCATTCTGTGGAGCAATAGGTACCAGTTTTTTGCCTGCCTTGGCAAAATCATCAAGATTTTTAATAGTATTAGCATCTTCCTTGCGGATGGTGACACCGATAACGCTGGCAGCAATGTTATTCTTCGGGAAAATGTATTTCTTTTCCCGGGCCGGCGTCTTCCAGGCCCCCTTGGTACCGATATCATATTTCCCTGATTCCACGCCAATCAGAAGGTCATCATCAGAGGTAGGCACGAACTGGAATTCATACTGCGGCAGTTTTTTGGCCACTTCCTTCATGACAGCCACTTCCATGCCGTCAGATTTGTTGTTGTCATCCACAAAATCATAGGGGAAATAGTGAGGTGTGTGTGCCACCTTTACGATTTTTTTGCCACCATTACCGGAAGCTCCTTTGGCTGAATCACTTTTATTTCCACCGCATCCTGCTGCTGTCAGCACAATACCTACCGTGCCTGCAATCAATACCGCTTTAATGGCTGTCTTCAGTTTCATCATAATCCCTCTCCTTTATTTCCCATACCTATCTGCTGCTTCACGAACCCATGCCAGATGATTTACATCGGTATCCCGCGGGATGGTGCAGTCAGCTCCAAGAACCACACCGGTGGTGCCAGCTTCGTCAAGAATATTTCTGGTTTCCTCTTCGATTTCTTCTTTGTTTCCTGTATAAATAACATCTTTTTCCGTCTGGCCAAAGCCGCCGATCACTGCTTTGCCATGGAACAGGGTCTTACCTTCCTTCAAAGACACGCCTTCCACCTTAGCTGCCCAGTTCACTGCCTTGAAAGGATAATCCCTGTACCATTCCAGATGGTTGTGGAACCCATGATAGCCGCAGATGTGAAGGATATTGCTGCCGCCGGCTTCATTGGCCGCCTCCAGAATCCTTACCTCATAAGGTGCCACCTGCTTTTCGTAAATGTCTTCGGTAAGCTGGTCATAACTGATATTATTGACGGAAAGATAGATACCGTCCACGCCGCCTTCTTCAATGAGGGCCTTTGCCAGTTCCGCGTAATCTTTGGAAATGACGTCGAATACATGGGCCGTTTCTTCCGGGTAATCCTGAATCCAGGATGCAATATCCACAGGATGGCCCAGAGAAGCCTGCATAAATTCAATGGTCCTGGGCACTGCGAAGAGATTGTAGAAAAGAGGTACTTCCTTTCCATAAAGAGAAACCAGCTTTCTGGCATAGCCGATCTGGAAGCGGAACCAGTCCGAATCCCGGCCCAGAGGTTTAATATCCTTCAAATCCAAAGGAGAAGAAACCGGTTTCTTCAGCTCATCGATGGGATAACCAAAATATCCGTCAGTCATGATTTTGATGAGGTCCGGCTGGAAGGCTTTGTAAAAATCAGCCTGCCCTGCCAGCACCTTGTCCGTCAGTTCCGGATGGGCAAAGGCATCAGCACCTACCTCATCTCCTAAGAAATGGTGCCAAAATCCCACCGGCACGCGGTCTGCTTTTTCATTATTGAAAACCTTTGCGATTAAATCTCTTCTGCTTACTGTCATATGATGTCTCCTATTACAAATTAAAGTTTCTTATTTCCTTTGGTTAAAGGATTGTCCTTTGACATCGGCGGTTTCCATTCATGACTTAGACCTCCTGTATATAAAAAAGACCCCATCCAAAGGGACGAGGTCTCGTGATTCCACCCAATTTCACCAGCCTTTCACAGGCCAGTCTCAGCGGCACTGGTCAGTGCCTTCGGCTGTATCGGGCCGCCCGGCAGGACCTACTTTTTTCAATCCTGCAGCTCAGAAATGCACTTCCCCTTCTTATCCGTATCCGCTTCCACTGTCCGGACTCGCTTTTCCGTTTTCAGAAAGGTACTCTTTTCATCATCGCCTGTTATGAAAATATGTCCCCGGGCCGGTTCGGCCCGGGACATGGTGGATACAGGCCCTTCAGGTCCTGTTCCTATTCTTCTGCTCAAGGTCTTAAGGTTTCTGCGAATCGAGTTCCTGTACCCGTTCTGCCAGAACCTGGCGAAACCTGTCCGATCCCTGTCAGTATGTAACCTTACTTCTTGTAAAACTGGTGAAACGCAGGAGAAGAGATGCCCAGGAACAGCAGGCAGCCTGCCAGACCCCATTCCAGTTCGTTCAGTTTCTTAGCAATCAGTCTGCCCATTCCTTTTCATCCTTTCTTTCTTGAAATCAAAAAGCTCCCGTCCCCTAAGGGACGAGAGCCTAAGCTTCGTGTTTCCACCCAATTTCATATGCCCGTCGCCGGACATACCTTAAAAGGTTCTATCAAACCCTGACCCTGTATCGGGAGTTCCCGGGAAGACCTACTATCGTTCAGCCTGCCTAACTCAGAAATGCACTTCAGCACCTTATCCGTGTCCGCTTCCACTCTCCGGACTCGCTTGGCCGTCATCAGAATGCCTACTCTTTTCTTCATCGTTTTGTTGTAAATACTTTAGCACCAGGTACGGGAAATGTCAAGGGGGAGAAAATGTAAAAAATAAGAGACTAATAATGGCAAAGAAGTATACAAATAAAAAAATCACCACATTTGTTTAGTATTATTTCCTCTTCCAAGTATGTAAAAGGCCAGACAATAATAATTATCTATCTGGTATATATCTCATTACTCTATATTCTTTAGCGATAGCATTATACTAAAATGGCCTTTCCTTTAGGAAACTCTTGACAATGAAAGACGTATATTTTAAAGACGTATATTTTAAATTAGTAAGCATCTTCCGTCACCTTTGACCTCCGCAGCCAGAATAATGATGTAATGGATCTCATGATTAAGAGATTAACCAATGCCGCTAAAAATGCAGCAGCTTCCATTGGTGCAGAATCCGTTGAGAATATTCTTCACCGTACACCAGCTTCCATCATTACTCCAGAAGTCACAGACATCATCGCTGAAGTAATTAAAGAAGAACTGGGATCGCAGGCCTTGATTTCGCCTATTACAACTGCTGGCGGCGAAGACTTCTTCTGGTATCCCAAAGAAAAGCCTGAACTGAAAACAGGATTCATCGCTTTGGGTGAAGATGCACAGCCTGGTCTTCATGATCCTAATATGCATTTCGACCATTCTGCTCTGCCAAACGGCGTAAAACTTCATGTTGGTCTTGTAAAGAAAATTCTGGGATAAAAATAATAATATAAACGGACGGATTAACCACCCGTCCGTTTTATATTCCATTCAAAACTCCCATGCAAAAAACAGAAAAGCCTATCAGGGGAGTCTCCAGGTAAGTTCAACCAGTAGATACGGCGTCCGCGCCTTGGCTCTCCCACTTATGTGGGTGCTGCTCGATACTTGTCGCTAAAGAGAGGAAAGTCCTGCGAGCGCTCTTCCTTATTGCTTTTCTGTCTTCCGTTTTTTATCCTGCATTTGCTTCTGTCTATTGCCGGCCGGCTTTAGGAGAAGGGAGGGTGGAAAGGGAAATTTCCTGACGTTTCCCTTCTCCCCTGCCCTCTTCTCTACCGCGGATGTGGAAAAAGGCATTTGAAGATGGGATTCATCATCTCATGAGGTCTTTTCATCCCTCTGATACTAACATCGCAGAAGGTTTGATTTTTTGACCCCCCGGAGAAAAAATTTTGAATTTTTTTCTCAGCCCTGATCTCACCGTTGACGCGGAGCTCCTTTCTGTGAAAGGAATCTGCGCTGCGTTCTTTCCTTCCGCTCCACTTGCCATCGGGGACAGAGCAAATCCTCTGCATAGAAGCTGTATCTGCTTTTTATAACAAATCTTTTGAGAGAGGTTGTAAAAAGGAGGGGCTTATGCAATATAAATGTATGGAGAAGGAAATCAGGAAACTCCATGGAAGGATTTTTTCCCCTCTGTCATGTATGTCGCGAATATTCCGGCCGGAATGCAGCTTTGGCAGTGGGGAATTACAGAATCTCAGTATACAGGCTCCTGATTTTTCTCCACTATTTCCCGGGGCCCGGGGAAATAGGAACGGATTCTGCAGATTCGCAAAAAGTTTGACAACCAATCGAAAACACGGATACCATCCCTTGCAGCATGAGCCCGCATTCCCGGACGACAAGAGCAGGGTTGACGCAGGTTTTTCCTGCGGTTTAGCGCTGCCGCCTGATTCCTAGAGGTCTGCAATACTGACTGGCACGGATAGGTATCCGTGTTTTTGTGCTGCCTTTTTGATTTCAGCAAAGGTTTTTTATGGTATGATAAGTAGTATATTTTTTCAGGAGGTTCCCATGAAACGTCAAATTCTTATGTTTGCTGCGGCTCTTTCGCTTTCTGCATCCTGCCTGTGTACTGGAGAGGTTTCCGCCGATTACGAGGCCAGTCTTTCCCGTGCTGCTTCTTCCCGTCAGCTGGCGGAGCAGGAGACCATGGGGCTTTTGTGGATGCGCACTTCCGCAGAGTACCGGGCTCTCTGCTATCAGGCCTATAATACGGCTCTTTCTTCTCTGGACAGGGCCATGAAGGAAACTTCTTCCCGTCACAAGCCCTTTGCCATCATTCTGGACTGTGATGAGACGGTGCTGGATAATACCCGCGCTATGGGCACCTATGCATCCCGGGGAAAGGGGTACTGGGACGGGTGGTGGTGGCATGACCGGGTACATGAAGGAAAATCTGCCGCCATGCCCGGCGCTCTGGATTTCTTAAAGCAGGTATCTGCCAGGGGAGTGGAGATTTTCTATGTATCCAACCGGTACAAGCCGGATAATCTGGATGTGACCATAGACAATCTGAAAACTCTGGGATTTCCTTCTGCCGACAGGGATCATGTCCTTCTCTTTACGAAAAACAGTGATAAAATGCCCCGTTTTGCAAAGATAGAGAAATCTCACCAGGTTCTTCTCTACCTGGGCGATAATGCAGGCGATTTCCCTCTGGGAGTTAAAGGAAAATCTTTAGCAGAGCGGCAGAATATCATAGATACCAGCGCAAAGGACTTCGGCACCCGCTTCATCGTCCTTCCCAATCCGGCCTACGGCTCCTGGGTCAGCGCCATGGATCCCCATTATATGAAACTGCCGGTGGAAAAGAGAAATGATGTCAACCGGAAGTATCTGACGAAATAAAAGAAGTCTAAGGAGCGTTTTCGGATGCCACCCCTCCTCTACCTGCTGACAGTTTCATATCTCTCACCATAAAAAGAGGCTGTGAAGAAATGATTTACATCTTTTCACAGCCTTTTTTTATTTGGATATATAGGGATTTCCTTTCAGCAGGAATCGCCAGGGAAAGTCCTTGCCATAATGAGCGTAGTCTATGTTTTTCCTTTTTGTTACTTCCACCGGCCAGGGGCCGTCTTCTCTGTTTTCCACGTAAAGGGTATCGCCGGTAAGGTCCATACCGTAGAAGGTCATGTCTATGCCCATGGCCTGGGTGAGGCGGCCGGGGCCGGAGGTAAGGAGTTTTTCTTTAGTCTGGGTTCTTCTTTTTTTCATGAGGTCCAGGCCTTCCAGGGGTTCCAGGGCGCGGATAAGGACGGAGCCGGACTCACCGGCATGGCCGCAGACGAAATTGAGGCAGGTATACATACCGTAAATGAGGTATACGTAGGCATGGCCCCCTTCGCCAAAGATGATTCTTGTCCTGGGTGTGAGGCCTTTGAATACATGGGCCCCGTCGTCTTTGTGTCCCTTATAGGTTTCCCCATAGGCTTCGCATTCTACAATACGACCGGCGGTGACGCCTTCTCGAGAGCGTCGGACGATGACGGCACCTATCAGTTTTTGGGCTGTAGTGACGGCGTCACCAAGAAAGTCTTTTCTTTCCCATTTCATTTCACGTCTACCTGCATGCCCATGTCCAGGCTCTTGGGCGGATCCGTAATGACCCGATCTCCTTCTGCCAGTCCGTCCATGACGAGGACGTAGCCGCCGGTGTCGCTGGCAATGGAAACGGATTTCATATCTACCAGGTTGTCATCATTGACGACAGCCACGGTGCTGTCACCGATAATAGCAGACTTGGGAATCATGTAGCAGGAAACGTTCTGGCCGCTTTCGATACGGATGCTGTATTCATTGCCAATGGTAATCTCATCGTCGGGATTATCTACCTGCACTTTATAGGTAGTCAGTTTATCGCCGTTTTCGTTAGGCTGCTTTTTCAGTTCGCCGTACCACACTTCTGAGCCGTCGCTCATGGTGACGGTCAGTGTTTTATCATCTTTGGCTTTATCCATCACGTTATCCAGTTTGGATGGAATCTGCACGGAAGCAGTGACCGGAGAATCCTGGCGGATAACGAGAGCCGGTTTCCCTGCCATGGCCAGATGGGTGTCGCCGATATATACCTGGGAAATGACACCGCTGATGGGGGCACGGACAGTGCAGTTCGCAATGGTTTTCTCCAATGTCTGCAGAGAGGCCACCAGCTGGGCCGGTGCCTCTGCCGGTGCCGGTGCTGCAGCCGGTGCTGCCTGCAGGTTGCCGCCTTTTCTGCCTTTAATCCGTTCATATTCCGCCCTGGTGATGATGCCCTGTTTGAGCAGGGATGCTTCCAGACTGTCATCTACGGCAGGAGCACTGTAGCTGTAGGAGGGAGACGGCGCTGCTGCCTGGGAGGCGGCGGCAATCTGGCTTCGAAGCGAGGCTGCCTGGGACTCATACTGGGAGGAGTCGATTTTAAAGAGCTCGTCCCCTGCATTGACAATAGTGCCTACATCGGGAGGGTTGGAAATCAGATTCCCTGAGACCTGGGGAATCACGGGAGCCGTATGAAGGGCTTCCGGTGCCGCCTTTGTCTCCAGTGTAAAAGGTTCCCTGCTTGGTTCTGCTTTCATTACATGTACTGTGGGGCGGCTCCCGCAGCCTGCCAGGAGCAGGGCCGCAGAGACACAAAAGGCTGCCGCACAGGCCATCCATTTATTCATTATCATGCCTTCTTTTCTTTCATCATATCGTCAGCTATAAGCCCTGCCAGTTTGTCCAGGGTATCATCGTCGGCAGGAGCGGAGGAAATATGGACCGGTTCTCCCAGAACAGTGCATTTCTTCCAATTCTGTACTTTTTCTATCATCAGTTTACCGCTTACGTTCGGCGCCCAGCTGCTGTTGCCCACGATGGCTATGGTGCGATTCTGCACGTCCATTTCATGGCAGAGGTCCAGGAATGCGTTCATCACAGGGTTCAGGCCCATGTTCATGGTCACCGCTGCCAGCACCATATGGCTCCGGCGGAGAACCTCCGGAAAAGCTTCGGTGATAGAGGAACTGCAGAGGTCCACCAGCTTCAGGTTTTTGACGCCCTTGGCAGCCAGCTTCCCTGCCAGGATCTGGGCAGCCATGGCTGTATTTCCATAGGGGGAGGCAAAGAAGATGGAAACAGACTGTTCTTCCGGCTCCCAGGATGCCCATTTCCTGTAAAGGGTGGTGAGTCCTGCTATATCTTCCTTCCTGCGGAAAACGGGGCCGTGGAGAGAGCAGAGATACTTTATATCAAGTTTCTCTACCTTTTTCAGAGCCATCTGTACCTGCATGCCGTAACGGGCCACAATATTGGCATAATATTTCCTGAAGCTGGGGAGATATTCCTCTTCATAATCCACATCGTCAGCAAAAACGGAGCCGTTCAGCACACCGAAAGTACCGAAGGCATCGGCAGAGAAGAGCACCTTTTCCGTTTCTTCATAGGTAAAGGTCACCTCCGGCCAATGCACCATGGGCGCCTTCAGGAAACGGAGCCGGTGGGTGCCCAGGGAAATTTCCAGCTTCTCGTCAGTGGAAAGGAAGCGGTCCTTCAGGGTCACATGAAAATACTGGCCAATCATCTTCTGGGCCTGAGGCGTGGCAATGATTTTCGCTTCAGGATAGGCCCTGGCCAGGGCCAGAAGGGAACCGCTGTGGTCCGGCTCCATATGGTTGATGACGATATAGTCCAGCTGCCTGCCATGGAGCAGATGGGATACGTTGTCCATAAAAACATCACGGATTACTGAATCCACCGTATCCAGTACCGCCGTCTTTTCGTCATCAATAAAATAGCTGTTATAAGAAATCCCCCGGGAAATGGGAATGAGATTCTCAAACCGGGTAGAAACGAAATCATTGCCGCCAATCCAGTAGATATGGTCTGTTACCTTTTGTTCGTTATGCATGGTGAGCCCCTTATGAAAGCCTACAAATACAGATTTTTTCGCTTTTTAAGTATACCACGAATGAGAGGTATATGCACTGTATCCGGAAGGGTTCTTCTATTTGTCATTGCCATGAGTTTTGTCCTGTTTTACGGTCTGTGACAATTTTCCTAAGGCTTTGCAAAGCTTCTCCGTATCAGAGTAAAATCCATGCATATCAGTTCTCTTTCCCATCTATTCCTGCTTTAGAAATTCTTCTTTTTCTTTCAGAAATGTTTCCACACAGTCAGCAAAGGAAAGACCATTTTCTTCCGCCAGTACAGCCAGCCACCATACGCATTCTCCTATTTTGGAAGGAAGCATGGATTCTTCGCTGCTGGGCCAGCGGCCTTCTTTGGCCATAACAAGGCGTCCGATGAGAGCGGCATCTGTGAGGAAAGCCAGTGCATCTTCTTCCGAGGTCCATTCTTTCCCGTGGATTTCCTTTTCCAGCTCATGATATATCTTTCGTATGTCCATGGATTTTTCTGCTGTTTCCTGTAACGTCATTTTCTCATCCTCTTTTCATTGTTTTTACTCCACAAAAAGCAGAAAAGCCTCCGACCAGAGAGGGAGGTTTTTCTTATCCTTTTATTATCTACTTTTATGGCGCAAATGCAATCCTCAGCAGTGAATGGAAACCTTTGATGAATTTTACGCATCTATCCCGGGTTTCTAAGGCAAAGGTTAGAGAAAAACATTTTCCCGGAGCATACAGGAGAACAACTTCATCCCCTATGATGGCATTATATGAACCTGCCGGTCAAACTGTCTGTATTCTGCCGGATTTCCTCAGGCGTACCCCGGGCAATGATCTGGCCGCCTTCCTTTCCTCCTCCCGGTCCCATATCCACAATATAATCCGCATTCCTTATGACATCGAGATCATGTTCGATAACAACCAGTGTTGCCCCATGATCAATGAGAGTCTGGAAAACATGGAGAAGCGTCCTCACATCCTGCGGATGCAGCCCGATGGTAGGTTCATCGAAGACGAATACGGAATCACTCTGCCCTTTTCCCATTTCACTGGCCAGTTTCAGCCGCTGTGCCTCGCCGCCGGAGAGACCCGGCGTTTCCTCCCCCAGTGTGAGGTATCCAAGTCCAAGGTCATGCAGCACCTGCAGGCGCTGCTGCAGGAGTTTAAGTCCCCCCAGGGCGTTGAGCACCTGATCCACACTCATATTCATAAGTTCCGGCAGGCTGTATTCCTTTCCATCTTTGGCCCTGCGATGAATGTCATAGGCTTCCTTTCTGTACCGGGATCCCCGGCAGTCGGGACAGGGAATCTGAACATCCGGCAGAAACTGGACATCCAGAGAAATCTCGCCTGTACCGTCACAGGTAGGACAGCGGAGTTTCCCTGTATTGTAAGAAAAATCTCCTGCCTTATAGTGATGTTCCCGGGCATCTGCCGTTCGGGCATATACTTTTCTGAGCCCGTCATGTACATTGGCATAGGTGGCTACCGTGGAACGTACATTGATACCAATGGGCGTAGCATCGATGAGCTTGACCTGGGTAATGCCGTCTGCCTCTACCTTCTTCACATGGGAAGGCAGCTTCTGTCCGCTGATTTCAGCCCTCAGGGCGGGAATCAGACTTTCCAGGACCATGGTCGTTTTTCCGGATCCGGAGACCCCTGTCACCACAGTCAGACGCCCCATCGGTATCCGCACGTCCAGAGGATGCACCGTATGGATGGCCCCAGTCTCCAGATGAATCGCTCCCTTGTCAAACAGGGCCTCTCTCTTTGTGACGGGACGGATTCTTGATTCATAGTGATCGGACAGGTAGGGGCCTATGACAGATTCCGGATTCTTCGAAATATCTTCCACTGTTCCCTGGGAAATAATCGTTCCGCCTTCCGCACCGGCACCCTTCCCCATCTCTATCATCCAGTCGGCATGCTTCAACACCTGCGTATCATGATCCACAAGGATGACAGAGTTTCCATCGGATTGCAAATCATCCATCACTCCGGTGAGCCCCTGAAGATTATAAGGGTGAAGTCCAATGGATGGCTCATCAAGAACGTAGAGCACACCGGTCGTACGGTTTCTTACTGCTCTTGCCAGCTGTACGCGCTGCCTCTCGCCGGTAGAAAGCGTAGAAGCCGCCCGGTCCAGCGAAAGATACCCCAGTCCCAGGTCCATGAGCCGCTTTGAAACATCCATAAACGATTCGCATATATTTTCCGCCATGGGACGCATCTCTTCCGGAAGCGAGGAAGGAACTCCCTGTACCCAGGGGATCAGCTCAGAAAGGGTCATGGCCGATGCCTTGTCCAGCCCGATTCCTCTAAGACGGGGACTCCGGGCCGCTTCCGACAGCCTGGTTCCCCCGCAGTCCGGGCACACATCCTCTTCCAGATATTTTTCAAGCCGCTTCATTCCCTTTTCATCCTTCACTTTAGCCAGGGCATTTTTCACGGAATTCACTGCGCTGTAATAACTGAAATCCATCTCCGCCGGTTCCAGTGTATTTGGATTCACATAGTGGATATGGTGCTTCTTCAGCTCCCCGTGGTAGACGATTTCTTTTTCTTCCGGTGTCAGGTCGCGAAAGGGCACGTCTGTCCTGACGCCCATGGTGCGCACGATATCCTTCATGAGCGACCACATCAGAGTTCCCCAGACAACTACAGCTCCCTCATCGATGGTCTTGGAATCATCGGGCACCAGGGCTGCCTCATTCACATTTCGGACCACCCCTGTCCCGCCGCAGGTCGGGCAGGCGCCGCTGCTGTTGAATGCAAGTTCTTCCGCTCCCGGACCATAAAATTTTACCCCGCATACGGGACAGGTGATTCCCTGCATGGCTGCCACAGAAAGAGAGGGAGGGCAGTAATGGCCATTGGGGCAGCGGTGGCTTGCCAGCCGGGAAAACATAAGCCTGAGACTGTTCAAGAGTTCAGAAAGTGTCCCGAAGGTACTGCGGATGCCCGGAACTCCCGGACGCTGGCGCAGCGCAAGAGCCGCCGGCACATATCTGATATCATCCACATCTGCCCGCTCTGCCTGTGTCATTCTCCGGCGGGTATAGGTAGACAGGGATTCCAAATACCGGCGGGACCCTTCCGCATAGAGCGCGCCAAGAGCCAGTGAGGATTTCCCCGATCCCGAAACACCGGCAATCGCTACGATTTCATGGAGCGGGATATCCACATCAATATTTTTCAGGTTGTGGACTTTAGCCCCCCGTACCTCGATATTCCTCGGCAGCCTTTGTATGCTGTGATTTTCTTTCTTCATCATATTCTCCTTCATCTACCCGGGATGACAGCCATTCGTCAAAGTATCTTGATTATACTCTGCCAATGGATGCCATCAGGTCCTGCGCCCTATCCAATAAGCCTTTTCAAGCTCCACCATGATCCCATACAGGCTCATGATTTACGCACGGCGTCATTTCCTTGTATCTTCAATTAAAAGCCTTTCATTGGGATGCGTTTTCGCCCATTTCCAGATATCATTTTTTATCCTCCCATGGTTTCCAGGGCTTTCCTGACAGCGATGGGTCAACAAAAGCATACCTTTCCGGGTCTTTTCCAATTTTTCTGAAATAAGCTTTAATGTCTGTCTCGTGACCGATATCATTAGGCTCATATATCTTCTCTTCACGAATCTCATCCGGAAGATACTGCTGCTTCACCCAGTGGTTCGGATAATTATGGGCATACTTGTAACCAATCCCCCGTCCCAGCTTTTTGGCACCTTTATAACTAGAGTCCTGCAGGTAGGAAGGAATCGGTAGATTTCCTGTCTTCCGGACAATGGCCAGAGCCTTCTCAATGCCAAGATAAGCAGAATTGGATTTGGGAGCAGAAGCGATATAGGAGGCGGCCTGTGCCAAAATGATTCTACCCTCCGGCATACCAACGCGCTCTACACCGATTGCCGCCGATGCTGCCACACAGATTGCCATGGGGTCGGCATTACCGACTTCTTCAGATGCAGCTACCAGCATTCTGCGTGCAATATACTTCACATCCTCACCGGCCTCCAGCATCCGGGCTAGATAATAAAGGGCCGCATCCGGATCAGAGCCGCACATGGACTCAATAAAAGCAGCAATGGTATCGTAATGATTATCCCCGGTCTTATCGTAGCGGATGGCCTTCTTCTGTATACATTCCTCTGCCACCTCCAGTGTGACATGTATCTTTCCATCACTTCCCGGATCTGTTGTGAGCACAGCAAGTTCTATCGCATTTAGCGCGGCGCGAGCATCGCCATCAGCGATATCCGCCAGAAAATCTGCCGCCTCCTCCGTGATATCAGCATGGTATGGTTTGACTCCCCTTTCTGAAACGAAAGCCCTGTGAATCAGAGTCAGAATATTCTCCTTCGACAGCGGTTTCAGTTCAAAAATTCTCGATCTTGAAAGAAGCGCACCATTCACTTCAAAATAGGGATTCTCTGTTGTGGCGCCAATCAAAATCACCGTGCCGTCTTCCACATATGGCAGCAAATAGTCCTGCTGCGCCTTATTGAACCGATGAATTTCATCAATAAAGAGAATTGTTTTTCTTCCGTAACAGCCCAGATTCTCCTTGGCTCTTGCCACAACCTCCTCCAGATCTTTCTTTCCTGCAATCGTTGCATTCACCTGATGGAAATCAGCGGATGTAGTACCAGCGATGACACGAGCCAGAGTCGTTTTCCCCACGCCCGGCGGTCCATAAAAGATAACCGAACTGATCCGGTCCGCTTTGATTGCACGGTAAAGGAGCTTATTCTTCCCTATAATGTCCTCCTGACCAACCACCTCTTCCAAAGTCTTAGGACGCATCCTGGCAGCAAGGGGAGCCTCCTTTTCTTTCAGGCCTTCCGCTGCATAATCGAAAAGATTCATCTACATTGACACCACCTTCACTTATCTTCTGTCTCACAATGCGGCCCACCATTACAGGCACTGTGATACCAGTCTTCAGACGTTGACTTTACCAAGTACATTTATTATACTTGTTCCATAATAATATGCAAGTACTCAGTTTTTACTTGCTTAGTATCAGAAAGTATACCGGAGGAATGTATGCCATCAGACAATGCATCACAAAAGAATTCTGAACAGAACTATATAAGTTATGAAGAGTATTTGCAGAAAGTGAAAACCGGAATCTTAACGGATAGTGGAAACTGCCCCGTGACCCCTCTCCTTAAAATGCTGCAGGGAAAATGGAAAACCCAGGTTCTCTATGAATTCTGCATCTATGACACCGTACGGTTCGGCGTTCTGAAAAAAGATCTGACCGGTATCACGAACACCATGCTGACAAAGACACTGCGCGAACTGGAAGCCAATGGTCTGATCACCCGCAGGCAGTTTAACGAAATTCCGCCTCACGTGGAATACTCATTCTCTCCTATGGGCAGGGACCTGCTCCCGGTGTTCTATGCCATCATGTGCTGGGGATTTAAGCACGAAAAAGATCTTCCAAAGAGCTGATAAACTCTCTGGAGGATCTTTAGCTTCAGAAGCTGCTCACTGAAATCAAAAATCTGAAGGAACAAAAATACTCCAAACGCTCCCGAGAAATCCTTTAATTTCCGGATGAATCAGTATCTGCCGGGAGGCCGGATCATTTCCTGCTGCATGTACAGAAGAAACATGACCAGTTCATGGAAGAAACAGGCCATCACCCGAAGAATCAGGATACATAATTGTACACAATTGTCCCTATGAAAATAGTAAAAATCCCCGCAAATCTTGAAAAATAAAGATTTGCGGGGATTTGAGCATTTATTCCCATTCAATGGTGCTCGGCGGCTTGGAGGTGATGTCATAGACGACTCTGTTCACTCCGGCCACTTCGTTGCAGATACGGCGGCTCATTTCGTCCAGCACTTCCCAGGGGAAGCGGAAATAATCAGCCGTCATGCCGTCGGAGGAAGTATCCGCGATGTAAGGAGTTTCCTGACAAAGTAATGCATAAAGTTCTTATAAAAGCAGACTGCCCGGAATGGATTCGTGCTTTCCGGCAGACCGCCTTATTTCCGGATCCCCGGCGCATAGCCCTTGTCCGCCGCTTCCACAGCCAGGCCGATTAAACTTTTATGTCCTGTCTTACGAAGCATATTGCTCACATGGAAGCTGACAGTTCGTATGCTGATGTGCAGTTCATCTGCTATTTCCTTGTAGGACAGGTTGCGGCAGACCAGGCGCAGAATATCCAGTTCCCGATCTGTCAGTGTCACCCCCTGGATGCCGAAGGTCACCTGGCCCCGGACATCGGGAAAAATATGCTCCCCTGCCATAGTCTTCTCCAGGCAGTCCATAAATTCCCGGGCCGTGCTTTCTTTGTAGATAAAGCTGTCCGCTCCGGCGCTTCGGGCCATTTCCAGAAAGCTGATATCCTGAAATCCGGTCATAATGATGATTTTGGGAGGGTTCTTCCGCTCCTTCAGGCGCTTTGCCAGAATAATGCCGCTGTTCTTTCCCTCCATGCAGATATCTAGGAGAATCGCATCGGGATGAAGCTGGTCACAGACCGGCTCCACCAGCTCTGAAAAGGGCAGGGCACTCACTACCTCAATATGGCTCTGCCCTTCAAAGATTTTGACCAGTCCCTCCAGCAGGATTTTCTGGTCATCCACAATCATAAGCCGAATCATAGACATCCTCCATTTCCAGAAAAGCATTGAACGAATCAGTGTTTCCTTAAAATAATCACAAAGTGCGGTGCAGTCTTATACTGAAGGTCTGCTCCCAGATTCCGGGCGCACTGTTCCATGGCCCTGAGGCCGGTTCCCCGCCGAAGAGGGCCTTTTAATCCCCTGCCATCATCGACAATCCTAAGGGCTGTCTCTCCGTCCCTGCCAAAGGTCACTGTTATGGATCCGGCCTGCCCGTGGAGAAGTGCATTGGTGAGGGCTTCCCGTATGATATGAACAAATTCTCCCGCTCGAAAGGTATCATCGGGCAGAGCCCCCTTTTGGATGACCGAGACCCCCAGTCTGCCATAAGCAGCAATGAGTGCATCCAGTTCTTCCTTCGGGTCTGCCATTCTGTCCTCTCGCAGATCTGCCATCATGTCTTCCAGGCTGGGAAGAATGGTGTTGTAATCGCTGATATTCTGATTATTCAGGAGCCGCTGCAGGATGGTAATGCGCTGCCCTAATATATCATGGATTTTATAGCGCAGATTTTCCATAGTCTTCCGTGTCTGCAGTTCCACCATGTTTCCGAGTGCATCTTTCACCGCCGCATTCCGCTCCTTCAGCACCCGGTTCTTTTCGTCCAGCTCCTGGTTCAACCGATAGAGGTCCGTCACATCGGATGCAGTAATCTGCCAGCCGGACTCACTGCGAAAGTGGATGGGATGGCGCTGCAGGAGCCAGGCCTCTCCGGACTCCAGGATGAAGAGCATATCCGGCCCGTGGCGCTCCATGGAAAGACCCGGCCTGCCGTCACAAAGGGGCAGCAGGTGCCAGAAAATATTGCCATTGCGAACTACCGTGCCAAGAATCTTCTCCATCACCTCGTACATGGTGAAATTTACAAGCACCGGTTCCCCTTTTTCCTGACTGATGAGAAGGCCTTCATCTAGGCAGTCCACCGCCGTCTGGATGGAGCGGGCCGTGAGCTGCTGCCGGTAACGGCCATAAGTTTCAGGGAAAAGGCGCAGCAGCCGCCATGCCAGGAAGGCCAGGGAAAGGGCCAGGGACCAGGGCAGGATGTCATCAAATACAGGCCATAAAAGAAGGGAAGCCCCTAAAATCCACAGGCTCCGGGCCCGTCGGTCATGAAACCAGTACAGAGCACTCAGCGTACCCGCCAAAACTGCAGCCCACCGCCAGATATCGGTGCCGTGGGCATAAACGATACCATCCCTGCCGTCCGTAAAAATTTCATAGAGCACTGCCATAACTGCCAGAAGCAGGATAAGACTGCTCCCTTCCAGACATTTCCGTCCCAGATGGCTGAATTCCGCCTGGGGCATGAGGAAATAATAAAGGACGCTGTTCACCAGGAAGAGAACCATGGAAACAACAATGAAAAGCAGGATTTCCCAGGAAGGAAGTGTGTATAAGTTAACCATAATGTTTCCCTCCTATGTGAATGAATCGGTGCTTTCCCTGGAAAGCCGAACCGTGAGTCTTGTGCCATAGCCCGTGTCATCACATTGCACAGAAACATCATACTCCGACAGAGCCTGCCAGGAAGCAGGGCGGGTTTCTCCTTCTTTTTCTTCCAGCACTACGGAAAAAATCCAGTCCTTCTCCGTCTCTTTGAACCGACAAAGCCAAAAAGCTTCTCCCCGGGCCAGCACCTCTTCTCCCACATCCTCGAAAATATCATAGAGGGTCAGGGCTGCCTGCACCGGCAGATTTCCCTTCAAATCAAAGCCCACAGAGCCCCGGAGCCCGGCCTTTTCCAAATATCGCCAGGATTCCTCCACCGCCATAGCCAGTTCCCGGGCATCCAGCATGCCTGCCTCCTTTCCCTGCAGAAGGAGGATACATCGCTTTTTCAAATAGCAGGCCAGAATATGAAGACGGCTGATGACTGCATCGGTGTGGGGCCCGGGCTTTGCGGTCTTCAGATAAGCCAGCCTGTGCCGGATGGCCGGCTGCTTGCGGGCAATGATTTCCTCCAGTTCTCTGTAAACTCTAAGGGTGACACCCTGCTCAATCGCCTGACGTCGGATATCACTAAGACAACTGAGGAGTTCATAGGACCAGTTCAGATCCTGGTTGAGACGTTCCAAAAGAGCCTGCCGCCGACGCAGGGGGCCCACATCCCTGTACCAGCGCACCAGGCCGCCGGAAATGGGCATGGACTGCACTTCAAAGTCCTCTCCCCGCAGCGGAGCCGTGCCACTGGATGCATAGACCAGGTGCCCGTCATGATCATAGAGCTGCATGGCCAGGCTGGAATGGCGGAAAAAGTCTATGTACCCCTCATTGGCCGGGACGAATTTTCCCCTTGTCACCAGTTCCAGCCAAAGAAGAACAGTCCAGATCGTCACCAGCACCAGCTCCGATGGCTGGAAAGGGGAACCAGGCAAAGCATACCCGACCACATAGATTCCATATCCCACCACAACGGCCAGGGGCAGGATCATCCGGGCGGGATGGCTCACCTTCCGGGAGAGGGAGGTATAACAGAGCACGCCATTCACAGCCAGAAGCTCCATGCCATAGACAGCAGCCAGGATGAAATACAGGGGCCCATAGCCATGACGGCTGTAAGCCGCCGCCAGACCAGCAGGCAGCGTAAAGACCAGCTGGTGGAAATCATTGGTCATCACCAGGAAGGCAAGAAGCAGATTTCCTGCGAAGATTCCCTTCATCCACCGGGGACAGGGCCTGGTAAGAAAGGCATAGGAGGCGCTGTAGCCGATCCATAGAAGAAAAGAAATCAGGATACCATAGAAAAGATAATAGCTGTACCAGATATAGCGTATGCCGTCATTCATGAAACCGGGCAGGCTCAGTTTGATTTCCCGAAAAAGTATCCAGCAGCACAGGGTAATGATGACCCCTAGATAGGCCCGGCGAACCTGGGGCTGCAGCACCTGCCGCCTGAGGCGTCCGCCCCAGAGGATGACAAAGAACAAAGTTACCGTATACCAGACCATATGACTGAAACCGGTGAGGATGGTGGGCCGGCAGCTTTGGAAAACATGATTGGTAATCTGCCGTGGAATATCATCGCCGGCCTGCATAAAGGCTTCCGCATCAGAAACGAAGCGGGCCCCGGGCGGCGGGGAGAGAGCATATCCTGCGCCCTCCAGCGCCTCCGACAATTTTTGGCTGTCAAAGGATAAAGACTCCTTAGCCAGAAGTCCCTTCCTGAACGCCAGAGTTCCTTCCTCAGGGACTACCGGATGTACAGGAATGCCCTGTCTCTGCCACTCACGGACCTGGTAATCGAACAGCACATAAACATCCGCGGAAGGCCGATTTTCTCCTTCCTCCATAGAAAGCCGCCCATCCTCCTGAAGCTGCCTCAGCAGTTCCACCCCTGCCCTGCCGGATAGATCTCCTTTCAGCCCATAGCTCATGGCCTGTATGAAGAAGAGCCGGGCCGGATTGGTACCGGTCACAGCCAGGGACAAAGGAGCGGAAGAGAGACTCTGCCATCCTGTAACCGGTACCGGGCAGCTGTCTGATACAGCCAGAACTACGGTGGCCGTATACTGGGGATACCACTGATAGGAGGCGCGGCTGCCTCCCTGCAGCACTGCCGCCTGTACATCGTAAGCTTCTACAGCCTGTACATCATCTTCCGGAAGATGGTGCAGCAGCTGGGATGACGGAATCCCCTGCACCTTCGCCCCTCTTTCAGAAAGAATGCGGCCATAGCTTTCTCCTTCGTCATGGTTGTACAGGATAACTGCTCCCGAGACCGCCGTAAGTGCGGACAGCCAGAAGAGAAGGCCAAGCCATAAAAGTCTGATCCATTTTCCCATAGCCCTCACCTGCCCCCGGGGATTCTCGAAAGAAGGATGCATCGAATAATTGTTACCTTCATTATAGCATAAGAGCCCCATACCAGAACAAAAAAGGAACGGCAGCAGGAAGTATCCTGTGCGGTTCCTGTATTTATTTACGATTTCATTTGCAAAGATGATAGTCCTTTTGCCCCTTCTTAACCAAAGGCTTCTTTACGGCCTGTGTTCACATCATAGCTGTCCTGCAGCATCGCTTCAGCGTCATCGATATTCCCTGTCCAGGGACCCGCCGCTGTTTCCGGATGCATGACGAACCAGGCAATGGACTGGCCGGAAATCTGGCGGCTATACCATTTTTTATTCCTCTTTTTAAGTCCGTCATGATCCGGTGTCACTTCATACACAATAGGGATGTCTTCACTTTCCGGAGGACGTACCAGGATTTCCAAAAGACCATTGCCGTCAAGGTCAGTGACCGCAAATTCCCGTACCGGTTCCCCGTCCATGGGATAAACCTTTTTCCAGTTCTTTATAAAAATGCGGATCTGCTCAGCTTCCGCACCGCCATCGCCGGGACAGATTGTATTCCCTTCGTCCCAGGCCCGGGACGAAGCTCCCATAAGGCAGGCCGCCATCAGTCCCATGAGCAGTATCTTTCCAAATTTCATAGTGAACCTCCCGAATTTCTTTCCAAATGCCCACTGTACCAGAAAAGCACTGATTCATTCGCAGAGTATGCCTTTATAAGAATTTTGATGCACCACTTCGTCAGGAGATTCTTAAACAGCCTGCTATTCGCGTCATCATATTCCCTGGATGGCACAAAAATTCAAGAATGAAAGGCTACAACGATTTAATCAGCGTTTCCCCGGAGGCCCGAATACCACCGATACCCATGATGATCCGGACCCCGCAGGCACAGTGACCAAAAGAATGGAGTAAACAGGATGGAATATCAGAATTTACCGCCGCCTCCTCCATGGCCGGCATCGGTGCTGTCATTCTTCTTTGCTTTAGGTGTACGGGTGACATTCATATAGAGGAAAGTGTCTTCCTTATCCAGCAGCTCGAAGCTCTCCCTGTCCAGGTACGTATTCGCCGCCGGCGCAGGCACCACGTTGCTCATACCGCGGATGAGGCCGGCGCGGATGAGGAAGCCGCAGGCCCCGCCTATGGCCAGGGCGATGGCCAGGGCCAGCGGGCTGAAGCCGCTTTTCGGATCATAGGCTTTCCCGTTTTCTTCGTAATAAGCCAGCTGTTCTCCCACGCCCCGGGCATAAGCCGTAAAGGCTCCGGCATAATCACTCTTTTTGAGAGCGGGCAGGAATTTTTCTTCCAGCGCCGGAATGCCCTTTACATCGGTAATCCGTTCCTTCATGGCCTTGTCAGTGGCAATGTAGTAATCCCTTGTATCCATGGCCAGGACAAGAACCATATTTCCCTTTTTCCCATCCTTGAAAGTACTGTCCAAAAGTTTGTTGGCATAGTCTCCGATTTTCATTTTGTTCGTAGAAGGCACAGTGATAATTGCCATTCCTACACCGTAACGCTTTTCCACATCCTGCAGTTCTTTCATGACAGCAGTGCGTTCGGAGGTCTGCAGAAGCTTTGCACCGTCATGGAGTCCCAAAACGTCGGATGCCGCTGCAGTGACAGTGAGGAAAAGAGCCGCCAGAAACATAAACAGTGGTAACACATATTTCTTCATGCCTCTCCCCTCCTTACACAAACATCCTGACAAGGAAATAGAATACAGCGGTTAGTACAGCGGTGCTGCCGGCCCAGTACAGATTGGCCTTATTCTTATCCCAGGGAAGGCTGCCCACCATTTTTCCTGTCTGGCCGTTCATCATGAATGTATAGGGCTTGTCCTCATAGCGGGTGGTTAGTATCCACACCGGAGCCATGGCGTAGGAAACGCTGCCATCGCCCTTGTTAATCACATCGTTCACCAGCTCGCGGCGCATGTATCCTTCTACCGTATCCTCCAGAACACCTACGACACTTTTGCGTACCCGCTCATCAGCCCGGGGTGCGGCGGCTTCCGCATCCACATCGTACTTGTCGGCCAGACACCCTGCCATGTAGGCACTGCTGAAGGGTTTGAGATCTCCGTAATCGTAGGGCTCAATGCTCTCCATATAGGTATCGTCCATTTTATTGCTGCCATCCACAGGAATCCGCCGGAAACGCATTTTTCCTCTGCGGTCGCAGCGATACACGTTCGTTTCCGTGACCCGTTCATCCTGGGTTTCATAGACCGTATCCGACTCCGCCTTGAATTCCGCCGACGCCGTCACTTCCGAATCAAAAAGCCAGAAAGGCACATACATGGGCTGGATGGATTCCACCCGATTGCCTGCGGTAAAGGCTTTAGGCAGGAGCCATCTGCCTTTGTAAAACTCCTTCAGCTGAGCCACCGCATCTTCCTTAGTCTTCTTGAAGGGAATGACGAAATCCGGTTTCAGCATACCGTTAAACCGACTGGGCAGCATCACCGGATTACCGCAGTAGCAGCATTCCGTGGCCATGGTGTTGCCGTCACTGACGATTTCCGCGCCGCAGGAAGAGCAGGTAAATGCCTTCATGGCAGCTGCTTCCTCTTCGCTCCATTCACCGCCTGCGCCTTCCGTATGCCATTTGGCCTCCTTTGCCGCCTGGGCTTCCGCCGCCATTTTTTCCTGCTTGGCAAAAATCTCTTCGATTTTAGCAGTCTCGAATTCCGTATCGCAGTACGGACAGGTCACTCTGGCGGCGCCGGGGGAAAATGACAGAGGACCGCCGCAGTTCGGACATGTATAGCCTACAGATGTATTGGCCATATTCCTCACCTCATTTCATGGACTACTGTTTGTCTTTATCGTCAAAAGGATCACCGCACCGGGGGCAGAATTTCGGCGGATGATGGGGATCCTCCGGCTGCCAGCCGCACTTGTCACACTTGAAGAGCGGAGCTCCTGCAGGCTTCGGACTGCCGCATTCCATGCAGAATTTCCCCTGATTCACTGCGCCGCAGCCAGGGCAGACCCAGCCCTTTTCTTCCTTCTGTTCCGGTTTTGTCTTGCCGCAGTTCATGCAGAATTTTCCTGTATTGCCCGTCTGTCCGCACTGGCAGGTCCAGGCCCCTTCCGCCGGCTTGGGTTCCGGCTTCCTGGCACCGCAGCCCGGACAGAATTTGCCCTGGTTCACAGTGCCGCACTGAGGACAGGTCCAGCCGCCGGCAGCAGGTCCTTCTGCTGCCCGGGCCACCGCCGCGCGGGCTTCCGCCGCCATTTTTTCCTGCCTGCGGGTCATCTCATCGAGTTCCTTCTGCCGCCTCATAAACTCCTGCTGCTGAGCCATCTGCTGATACAAGCCGGCTCCTGCGTTTCCAGCCATATTCATATTCATAAAGCCGAAAGCCGCGCCGCCGCCCCCTTCATTCTGGGCAGCCATACGCATGGAATCACTGGTGGAATCGGCCATGGCGCCCATGGCCATCGAAGGATCGGCAAAAGTCTTGCTCATCTGCACTTTCTGAATCTTCGCTTCATCCTCCTCATTGGCCTTGATACTGTTAATGCCGAAGGACACGATTTCCAGACCCCGGAGCTCCCGCCAGCGCTTGGACAGCACATCATTCAGGGCATCGGCGATTTCGAAAGTCCGCCCCGGCAGCTCCACATAGTCAATGCGCTGGGCACTCAGTCTGGCAAAGGCCGGCTGCAGCGCGTTCAGAAGCTCCGACTTCAGCTGGCTGTCGATCTGACTGCGGTCAAACACATCCGCTGCATTTCCGACCACACCCGTATAGAAAAGCACTGGGTCCACAATGTGGTAGCTGTATTCGCCGAAGCAGCGCAGGCGGATGAGCAGAATCTGCCCCGTATCGGGATCTTTCATTTTGAAGGGGACTTCCTGAGGCGTGCCGTACTTGTTGCCAAGGATTTCCTTCATGTTGAAATAGTAGACCCGCTGATCCTTTCCCGTGTCGCCGCCAAAGGTGAACCGTTCCTTCATCTGGCCCCACATATCTTTTATGCCCTGCTTCAGGGTGCCGGTGAAAATGGAAGGTTCTGTGGATTTGTCATAAATGTATTCCCCCGGTTCGCTGCATACATCCACCACCTTGCCGGACTCCACTATCATCATGCACTGGCCGCTGTTGACGGCGATTTTGGAACCGTTGGAAATAATATTGTCTTCTCCGCCGGTATTGGAACTGCGATTATGGGAACTAGTCCGCTTCTGCCCCTTCATCATAAGAATGTTGGCGGGCATGCTGTCGCAGTAAAAAAACTCCTTCCACTGGTCGGCCAGTACGCCGCCGGCGGCACCCATGGCTGCTTTGATCAAACCCATAATACTTACCTCCTTTTCACTTCCCTATTGATTAGGAATCAATAAAATCAGCTTTCCTTTCATATATAGAATAGCTGATTATGAAATAAAAAAATACCTGTAATTTACTACAGGTTATGAATCCATAGGAATTAAACATAGAATTTTGCAGTTTATACACACGCAAAAAAAGCATGACCTCCATTCGGCGCTGCCGATGAGGTCATGCTTTCTGAATTGTTCAAATTATTCCCATTCAATGGTGCTCGGCGGCTTGGAGGTGATGTCGTAGACCACTCTGTTCACTCCGGCCACTTCGTTACAGATACGGCGGCTCATTTCGTCCAGCACTTCCCAGGGGAAGCGGAAATAATCAGCCGTCATGCCGTCGGAGGAGGTGACGGCGCGGATGCCTACGGTGTAGTCGTAGGTTCTCTCATCGCCCTGCACGCCTACGGAGCGGATAGCTGCGGGGAGGATGGCGAAGGACTGCCAGATATCATTGTAGAGACCATGCTGTTTGATCACATCTCTCACGATGAAATCAGCGCGGCGGAGGATATCCAGCCGTTCCGGTGTGATTTCGCCGATGATACGGATAGCCAGGCCCGGTCCCGGGAATGGCTGACGATTGACTACTTCTTCCGGCAGACCCAGCTGGCGGCCCAGTTCACGGACTTCATCCTTGAAGAGTTCACGGAGCGGTTCAATGAGCTGGAACTTCATATCCTTCGGAAGTCCGCCCACATTGTGATGGGACTTGATGGTGGAAGCGGTGGCGGTACCGGACTCTACCACGTCGGGATACAGGGTGCCCTGTACCAGGAATTTCACGTCTTCCAGCTTATTGGCTTCTTCCTGGAAGGTGTGGATGAATTCAGCGCCGATGGTTTTACGCTTCTTTTCCGGTTCGGTGACACCCTTTAAGAGGGACATGAAGTGCTTGGATGCATCGATGTGCACCAGTTTCATGTTGAACTTATTCTTGAAGGTATCCACCACCTGTTCTGCTTCGCCGAGGCGGAGGAAACCGTGGTCTACGAAGACGCAGGTAAGCTGTTCGCCGATGGCTTTATGGACCAGCACGGCTGCTACAGAGGAATCTACGCCGCCGGAGAGGGCACAGATGACGTTGTGTTTACCAACCTTTTCGCGGATGTTTTCCACGGCAATGTCGATGTAGTTGCCCATGGACCAGCCGCCTTTGCATTCGCAGATCTTGAAGAGGAAATTCTTCAGCATGGTGGTACCTTCCGGTGTGTGAACTACTTCCGGATGGAACTGTACGCCGAAGAAACGACGGGCTTCATCGGCCATGGCTGCGGTAGGCGTGAGGTCGGTATGACCGGTGAGACCAAAGCCGGCAGGCATATCGGTCACTGCATCGCCGTGGCTCATCCATACAGCGGTCTTTTCGGAAACGCCTTCAAAGAGGGCGCTGCTGCCGTTGCGATAAAAATCAGTATGGCCGTATTCATGCTTTTCAGGCTTGGATACTTCGCCGCCCAGTTCCTTAGCCATGAGCTGCATGCCGTAGCAGATGCCCAGAATCGGTACTCCTGCTTTGAACACGCCGGGATCCACCTGGGGTGCATTTTCTGCATTGACACTGGATGGACCGCCGGAGAAAATAATGCCCTTCGGATTCTGGGCAAGGATTTCCTCAGCGCTCTTGTTGTATGGCAGGATTTCGCAGTAAACGCCGCATTCGCGAACACGCCGTGCGATGAGCTGGGCGTACTGGCCGCCAAAGTCAACAATCATAACAATTTCCTGATGTTTCATCTGTTTCCTCCTGTGGAGACAATATCAGTAACGTAAACAATGTATTCCTTATTATATCACATTTGGAAAGCGGCTGGCGCAGCCTTTCAAAAAGGGGCGCGGCTGGCGCCGCAGGTTGGCCGCCTGACGGCGGCGGGTTATGTAGAAAGGTTGTGTTCGCTTTCGCTCAGGGGAAAGGTATCGCCTTTGGCGATGAATTTTATATGCTGCCAGAGGCAGCGAAAACCGTAAAACCGGGCTTCGCCCGATGGAAATGCACCCCTTTGGGTGCTGCGCACCACTTCCCCCGGAGGGGGAAGTTTATTCACTGCTCAGCCTTGAGCTAACTTAAGTAACTCTATGTTTTTCATAGAGCAAATCTCCCCCTCCGGGGGAGACGCCGCCGCAGGCGGCAGAAGGGGTGCATTTCCAATGTGGAGACCCTGCAGAGGGTCTACAAGTCGGGCAAAGTTGGTCCTTTGCCTGCACATAAAAGGACCTTCCTATGAATTGCCCGACCGATGCCAAAGGCGCGGTTGTATGGTTTTCCAACGCCCGTCAGGGCGGTTTGCCTGTTTTTCTCGGGCTAAAGCCCGGTTGTCTGGTTTTTACCAGCTCACTAGTGCACTAACCCACTAAATCTGTTTTCTACAAACCGGCGGCGAAGCCGCCCACCACAACCCTCGCGCCAGCGGCGCGTCAATCTTCAGAACCCTGAGAACCTTCGGCCCACAGGGCCGTCAACCCTCACGCCCGCCAGGGCGTGTCACGGCAGCCCTGTTTTATTCCGCCTCAAACAGGGGCAGCGGTTCCAGATAGATAATATCTTTCCGTTTAGCAGCATCCCCTTCTGCCAGAATAGCTGCTTCGCCCACCACATGGGCCCCTGCCTTTTCAGCCAGCTGTTTCATGGCCTTCATGGATCCGCCGGTACTGATGACATCATCCACCAGGAGCACATTTCTTCCCTTCAGGAGTTCCACATCCGTATCCATAAGGTAGAGACGCTGTTTACCGGCAGTGGTAATGGATTCATCTTCCACCCAGATGGGGTTTTCCATGTAGGCTTTCACGGATTTCCTGGCTACGATATACTTCTTCATGCCCAGCACACTGGCCAGCTCGTGAGCCAGAGGGATACCCTTTGTTTCTGCCGTCATGATGATATCCGTATCTTTGGGCACCCTGGAAGCCAGTTCTTTGGCACAGTTTTCAACGATTTCCGTATCTCCCAGAATGACAAATCCCGCAATAGCCAATTTATCGGAAATATTCAGAATGGGAAGCTGCCTTGTGCAGCCGGCTACATGAAGTTCGTAATGTCTTTTTGCCATCATACACCTCGAAAAAAATAATGTATACTTTTTATGTAATATCCACCTGCGGCGGCGGAGTCGATGTGATTTCCACCTTCGGCGCTTCCGTAATGGTTACGGTCACTTGATCGGCATCGTCATTTCCTTTCTGAACGCTGCCCTTTTCCTTCACCCCGTTTTGTGCGGGCGGAGCCTGTACATCCATCAGGGGAATCGCATCATCGGGCGCTGTTTTTCCCGGATTGTCCTTCTTTGTCTCCATGATCTGGTCAATTTCACCGGACAGCCGGTCACGGGTACTGTCATCGGTCATGGCCTGTCTGATGAAATACACCGTCAGCGCTGCGGGATCCTCCGTATTGGAAGGGATTTCCCGCCAGCGCCCGCCCTGCCCCAGGGCCCAGGCCTTTCCATCCACGCTGTAGCGTACATGAATCCAGCTCTCCGTATAGGTTTGAGCAGACTTCACATCTACTATTTTCACCTTTGTTTGAAGGCCGTCTTCAAAGACATCCTCCACCGTCAAAGTAGATAAATCAAGAAAAAGGCCTGTAGCACCATCGTTATAAATACCACCGGTATTCTGTATCATAGGATAGGTCTTGTCCCCATTCAGGTAATAAGGCTCAAAAGCTTCGGCCATCCCTCCCCAGAAAAAAGCCAGAGAGACCCCTAAGACCAGTGCCCACTTTTGAAATCTCTTCAACCCTTATCATCTCCTGTCTGATTCAACACCTATTATATTGTACAATAAATTTGGCTGATTGAGTACTGATTTCATAGAGGAATATGATGCGGTGAGGAAAAGGTTCAGAAAGTTCATGCAGAAGGTTCACCGAGTGGCGCCATCAGGAGACGGAGAATAGAACCCTCGGCTCTCCTCCAATTTCCGGACCTGTCCTCACCTCTATGGGAGAGCTGCTTTCTCAGGAAGCCATGCGGTAAGCGGCCGGCGGATAGCGGATAGCGGCCCCACTCCCCTGGCTCACGGATCAAAAAAATCGGCATCCCCGTCTATGGAGGGGATGCCGATTGGCTATGGCTGTTATTATGCTCCCAGTTCGTCCAGCAGTTCTTCCGCTGCGTCTACAGACTCCTGAATCTCAGGGCGGACCGTAGCGTCATCATTAAGGAAACGAACTTCCGAGAGGGCGCGGATGAGGCGGGCAATCTGGGCCGTGCGGCCGATTAAGATTTTCTGGGCTGGAGAGTATTTCTTCCAGTCATTGCCAGCATCATTCTGAATGGATTTGATATCTTCAATGCCATCTTCAAAGTAATCGGACAGGTCGAGGAGCGCATCTTCCGCTTTTCTGGCTTCGTGGCGGACCAGCTGCATGCGGATGCACATGTTCTTCACATCCTTCTGGAATTCCTGAAGACGGGCGCTCATATCCTTCAGGGCATTCACATCTTCTGTTCCCCCGGTCACATCCAGTCCTTTGATTTCCGGTACCTTGGCATACTGGTCCAGCACGCCGGCGCCAAATCCGACAGCATCCACCGCACCTGCCAGGGTAACCACACTCATGGCTTTAGCGGACAATTTTTCCATTTCCCGCCAGTTCTTTCTTTCCTTGTTGAAATGTTCCAGTCCTGCCAGCGTATCGCAGTCGTGGAAGTCCACATTTTTCAGCTGGGCAAAGAGGCTGGTGAATTTTTTCATATCGCCGGACATGAGGGTGATTCTCACGCGGTCCAGCTCTCCCAGTTCATCCTGGGCCCTGACCTTGGCCCGGTTGATTCTTTTCGTAGCCCTTCTTCTGGCCCTTTCCACTTCGCCGTTGATGCTTTCCGGACGGGCAGAATTGGAATTACCGCTGACTGCCCCTGCAATCATGCGCAGAATAAAAGAAATCGACATGACTCGTTCCCCCTTCAATCAGTATGATCTATCGAAACCGGGAAGCACTGATAAGTGAAATGCATAAAGGAAACAGGAATGAAAGAGCCGCCTGCAGATATACATCTGCCTACAGCTCTTCCTCGTGATTTCCAGGAAATAAACCAGCGATTCCCTATATATCTATATATGATTATAACATATAAAAAGTTTCTATGGAAAAAGAATCGCACTCACCGCCCTATTCCACTTCTTTCAGGCATCCCGGAAAGCCAGTGCCTTCTTTGCCTTTTCGATAGCCTTTTCGCTTTCCTCACTCACTTCTCCTTTGTCATTCAAGAGATGGGGGAAGAGGATGGTAATGAGCTGGGCGCACTGGATAGCCCGGGCCACCTGCATCTTTTCAGACTGGGAATAGCGGTTCCAGTCTTCTCCTTTTCTTTCCAAAATGGTTTTCAAATCATCAATGCCGTCTACGAAATAATCATGAAGATCATTGAGGCAGTCTGCCTCTTCCCTAGCCTTCCGGCCAATTTCATCGATAGAGGCAGTGAGTTTTCTCACATGGTTCTGATAATTTTTCAAATCTTCGATGAGCTCATGAATGTAGGTCATATCCATGCTGTGGAAACGTTTATTGTCGATATTCACCTTCGGCAGGATAGCAAAGCTGTCCAGAATACCAAATCCCAGGGCCATGGGAGAATAAGCTGCAGCACTTACCGCTTCCAGACTAGCAATCTTATCTGCCCGTGCAATCATATCATCGACCTTAAAGCCTTCTTTCAGGAAGCTTTCAATTCCCGGAAGGCCTTCGCAGTCTTTCATGTTAAAATTGCGAATCATGGCGCAGTACTTGGTAAATTCTTCCATATGACTGGAAGTAGCGGATACCTTGGCCCGGTCCATTTCACCGATTTCATACTGGGCGCGGCTGCGAAGGCGAAGCAGTCTTCTCCTTACACGACGAAATGCTTTATGAAGCTCACCCTCCAGATCCTTGATATAGGTTGGATCCTGAATTTTCCCATCTTCCATTGCCTGAAGAACCTGAAGAACATAAGTTATAGTCATATCAATTCCTCCTTTGGACTATCGGAAACCCCACCCGCGGGGATTTGGACCATGAATCAGCGCAATGACAGAAATCCGTTTCTTCTTCATCCGCCACGGCTCTCTTCCTCCTGCCTTTTCGCAAGGCCTTTTCTTACACCATTAATTATACACCATTAGAAAAAGACAGATTTTATAAAAACCTTTTTTCATTACAGAAAAAATTTATAAGACGCAACAGAAAAGAAAGGGCTCTGCGGACCCTGAAGGTTCAAAAGGGACATTTGTTGCCAGCTCTGTAGACAAGGGGCTTACGTTTCTTAGGATTGACGTCCCTAGGGGGCTGAGGGTTGTCGATAGCTCTTCGGACAATCATGATAAAGTCATCGTTACGGTCTTGCATTTGTGTCACCATGGCTGCATGTCAAAGCGCCAAAGCCCCTTTTACAGAAAGGAGCTTTGGCGTCGGAGGATAGCTGGATTTTCGTAGAAAATCCGAGACCCCAAAGGGGCCTAATAATTTTAAGGCGTCCCGGGTTATGGGATTTCCTTTCCAATCCTGATCCCGCCATGAACCGCTGCCTTCATTTCCCCACCAAGGGCACCCATACCCACATGAGGAACACATAGAAGGCGCAGCCTGCCAGAAGGCCCACCAGGGCGCCGTTGATACGGATGCCTTCCAGTTCGCTCCATACCTTGGATTCCACAAATTCATTGAGCTCCCGGTCTGTGAAGTTTTCCAGCACTTCCGTCATGGCAGGGGCCAGCCAGCCGTGTTCATAGGAGATGATTTCCACGGCCAGGTCTCTGGCGAATCGGTCCATTCGTTTTCGGAAGCCCTCGTCATGGCCGGCGGCGGTGATAGCGTGGTGCAGGGCATTTTCCAGCTGGGGAACCAGTTTTTCATGGAGGGCCCTTCCTTCTCCCCATTCTTCCATGAAACGTTCCACCGCCTCTTCCACTTTATCTTCCACCGGAAAGGAAGCGAAGAGGATTCTGCCGAAATCTCCCAGTGCTCTTTCCGTGGCTTCTTCTTCCAGGAACCGTCTCACCATGCTGTCCCAGCCGGAAAGGAGGGTCTTGCGGAAGGGATTGTCTTTTTCCTTCCAGGTTTCTATTTCTTCCCCCAGGGCATCCATGGCAGAATCTGCCAGGCTGTCGTAGTCTATAGCACCGAAAAATTTTCCAAAGCCATAGACCAGGGAGCCGAAGAATCCCTTTTCTTCTTTGTCTCCCCGGTCCTCCAGAAAGCGGGCCAGGACCTCTCTATTTTTCTCGTCTCTGGTCCTTTTTTCCGCTTCCTCCAGAATTTTGTCAAGCCACTCTTCCCGATTCATTTCAGAAAGGATTTTCTCTTTAGCAAAGGCAGTAAAGGAAGCGAGCTTCTTTTCTCCTTCCCTTCTTGCCATGGAGGCGGCATCGTTTTTATGGGCTTTGACAAAGGAAACGAACCAGGTCCCTGCTTTTTCCGCCAGATTTCTTTCCAGGCCTTTCCGATTTTCTTCTTTTTCAAGACGGCTGAACACCAGACGGGAAGCAGAAAAAGTTTCCACTTTTTTCAGCATGTTTTCTCTGGAAAGGAGAGTGCTGTTGACCTCGCCCAGCTTTCTGATAATGCGCTTTCTGCTTTTGGGGATAAGCCGTCCCACCGGCAGATGGAAGGGCCGCCGGAAAAGGGCTTCCACCGCAATGTAGTCCGCCACGCAGCCGATGAAGCAGGACTGGGCCAGGAAATAGAGCACAGAAAGCCAGGCCTCTTTCTGCCAGGGACTCCAGCGGCTGAGGCAAAAGGTGAGAAGGAATAGGAGAAAAGCGGCTGCCATGAGGAAGTTGGCCCGCTGATATCGTTTCATACTATCACCCCCGCTGCAAAAAAGGCAAGCCCCAGCAGAGCACCGAAGAGGGAGCCATTCATGCGGATGGCCGCCACTTCTTCCGACGCCGCCTCCTCTGCCAGGCGGGCCATGGCACTTCCGTCGTACTGGGAGAGCTTCTTTTCCACCACCGATGATACAGCCTCATGGATTTCCTTTACATGGGGCAGCGCCAGGGAGAGGAGCCAGGCGTCGAAGCGGCGCCGTTTTCCCTCATCTTCCATCATGTTTTCAGCGTACAGTAGGATTTTCTCCGCCAGAAGGCCTGCCAGCTCTTCATGATGGGCCTGCCATTCACTCAGAAAGAAATCCTTCCCTTTCTCTTCCAGCACTGTTTCTGCCATATGGGAAATTTTCCGGTTCAGCTCCTGTTTCCAGGGGCTGTCGTTGGAAAGTCTTTCCAGCAGTCTGTCATACTTTTCGCCCAATGCCTTTCTTACCTCGCTGTCCTCATGAGTCAGGGTATCAGCCAGGTCAAAAATCTTTTTCTGAATGCCTTTGATGAATTCCTCATCCCTGTCCTTTACGGCCTTCCGGAAGAGGCGGTGAAAATTCAAAGGCCCATGAGCCTCATAATGGTCCCAGGCGGCGTGGTAAATGTGTCCTATTTCTTCCAAAGTAAACTCATCCTGCAGGAAATGGCGTACTTCCTCTGCCAGGGCCTCCGAAAGGGCTTCTTTTTTCTCATACTTTTTAAAGGAAAGCATCACCGACGCCAGAATGGCAGCCCAGTCGATGGCAGGCAGCAGGGCAGAAAGGCTCTTTCCTGCCATCTGCCAAAGCCATTCTTCATGGAGGGAGGAAAAAGCAGTTTCCAGACCGTCGGTCAGAATGCGGCTGAGTTCCTGCCGATGCTCCTTCAGCCAGCGCTCTACCACTGCTGACGGCACATGGTTCACCAGCAGCCTCTTCAGCCGCCGTTCGGAGAGGATTTCCTCTGTCACCATGTCTTTGGCCATGGCTACGATTTTATCCCGGCTTTTGGAGATGAGGCTGGTCCGAAAAGGTACGCCCAGGGGCTTCCTGAAAAGAGAAGTGACGCCGAACCAGTCTGCAAAGCCGCCTACGGAAGCGGCAAAGGACAGGTGAAACAGGGCTCCTGCAGCCAGACTGCTTTCCTGAAAAGGCGCCGATGCCAGGGCGGCGGCAATGGAAATGCCCAGTATGCCGTCGGCCATCGTTTTTTTACGCATAAATCCTCCTTTCAGGAATCCAAAGTAAACACAGATGTATCCATAAATGAGCCAAGAGAAGAAACCTCATGCTCCAATAGCACCAGCGTCGCCCACTCTCTTGTCATTTCGACCGCAGCCGGTCAGCCACCAATAGGAAAGCCTTTTATTGGGTAGGCTGGAGGCCAGCTTCGGCTGCCTTGGAGACTCCATGCAGAGTCTCCACAGAGTGGAGAAATCTCCCGCCCCAATGACACCAGTGCCTCCCCAGGGCCTCCATGTTTCAATCAGCCCTTTCCTCGATTTCTTCCATGATGTTCCGGATTCTTTCCGCATTATCCCGATTTCCGGCGGCCCTGTTCAGCGCCAGGCACACAGAAAGATTGGCCAGGATATAGTCCTTTTCCGTCATAAAGGCGCGAAACCTTTTTTCATACATGACTTTCGTATGGCAGATGGCGGGACGGCAGTCATAGATACGGCATTTTCTGCTTTTCCTGTCATAAAAGGAACACTGTCCTTTTTCATCAAGAAAGGGCCTCAGTTCTTTCACGTACCGGGCCTTTTCGCAGCAGAGGCCGCAGGCAATGCAGGGAAAGTCCATTATCCCATCACCTTCGGCAGGAAAGCCTCCACCCTTTCATAGGCCGTAAGGGATTCCTCCGTCACCGCCCCCGCCTTGTTGAGGATAGGCGTATCAAGCACTGCTTTCACGGCACCGGCGGTGGCAAGGGCCATGGCAATGGTCTTTCTTTCCTCTTCACCGTAGTCCCGATAGTCTGTCCCCTTTTCCTTCACCACCGCTTCCATCTTTTCAATGAGCGGCCTGAAAAGCGTGTCTACCTGGGAAATCAGATCTCTGAACATATCCGCCCGTTTTCCGATGGCCCTGCAGGCGTCTCCTGCCAGTTTCATCTGCTCCTCCGCTTCCCGGGCTTTGGCCCGGTTGCTCCTGGCCATATCCAGATTCTTATCAGCCCTGGAATCCATCATGAACCCCATCACCGCAATGGCAGGGCCTGCCACCAGACCGCCCAGCACAGCGGTGCCTCCTGCAATGCCAAGACCTCCGGCCGCCAGAGTGCCGCCGCCTAAGAGGGCCAGAGTAGCATTGGTGGCCGCTGCTCCCGAAAGGCCTGCAATGGCAGCTCCCGTGCCGGCAGTGCCCAGAAGACCGGCAGCACTGTAGGCGCCAAAGGCCATGAGCCCTCCTGCCGCCAGTCCTTCCACGGTGCCCGAAGCCATCTTTGCAGCCAGGCTTCCCAGCTCTCCCATTTCCTTCAATGTATCCTCATTCACTTCAAACTCCGACAGCTCGTCCATGCCGACGGAATCTGCAAGTTCCACGTGATGAATCTTTCCGAAGGTGTCCACGAAACGGGTGACACTGCCATGAAGGATATCCACCTTCGCCTGGCCCAGATTTTCCAGGGCCTTTCCTGCCTCGTCCCGGGCAGCCAGGAGCTCCTTCTTTGCATTTTCAAAGGTCTCCTGGGCCCTGCGATTCATCCGCCTGGCCCGGGCATTCTTATCACTGGCGTCCAGCGCCTTCTTCGCCCCCACAAGTCCTGCCGCCACAGCAATACCGCCAAGAATGAATGGAATAGGCATAATAAACCTCCTTATAACTTAATAATGTCATCACTCTTCATTAAATCATCGAACTCATCCATATTTCTGAAGGAAACCTTCCCGCCCAGCCGTCGGGTGATTTGATTCGCCCCATGGATATAGCCGTCGGCATCCCCCAGTTTCAGGCCGGACACCATATTTCCCAGAGCTTCATCAAAGGCCTTCCGGTTTTCTTTGAAATATTTCTCCGTGATTTCATCCAGCTCCCGCCGGTACTCCTGTATCCGGCGAATGGATTCCCCGCATTCCTTTTCGATGCGGATGCGCTCCTTTCGGGCCAGCTTTGCCGAAGACAGGGCGCCGCTCAATGCGGTAAACACCTTTCCCGACAGCATATACCCCACCATGCCGCCGATGAGTGAACCGATGACAGGAAGCGGTATCAACACAGCTCCCGCATACATGCCGGCCGCCGCTGTGGACGTGGCAATCCCCGTTTCCCCCAGCTGGGCAATACACTCGGAAGCGGTGATATTTCCATAGATATAATTTTTAATAATCCCTGCCGTGGCAAGAACCGCCGCCACCACCTTTCCCGGCACACCTGCCTGTCCCAGCATGCGGGCCAAGGAATTGGAAGATGCCGAAAGGCTATGGGAAATGACACCCACTGCGCCGCCGGCGAAATAGGAAAGGGCTGACGCCTTGCCCGTCGCCTTCACCAGGTCTTTGATGGCTTCACCGGGCTCCTTCTTCCCTTCAATCACTGCCACCATATTATCCACCGCCGCCATGGCACCCGAAAACACCGCTGCTCCGGCAGCGGCCTTTACACCGGCGTCATGAAACTCGGCGGCCAGATTTCCTGCCCCCTTCAAAGCAAGGGACCGGTCCACATGATTTCTCGCCTGCCGGCCGTCCTCCATGGCCCGCTCTCTTGCCTCTTTGGAAAGGTGGATATCCTTATCCGCAAGATACTTGTCGTCGCCGTAGAAATCTTCATTCGTCCTGTCCCGCTTTGCATTATTCAGCTTCCGGGAAATAGTCTTCAGATTCTCCGGGCTGTTCACCGCGTCCTTGATGTCGCTATTGGTGACCCAGGCATCGTCCTTATGGGCCTCAAAAATCCGGTGCACCGGTTCCACATGGTCCGCCTCCGCCAGATGCTCCGTCCACTTCTTCCCATAGGCCAGCTTCGCCTCCTGCTTCCGAAGAAATAGCTTCTTTCCCGTATAGGGATCCTTCACTGCCTTCCCCGAAGCAAAGAGATTCTCCTTCGCCAGCCGCTTCGCCATGCCGTCGTCAAAGAGCTTCCGGTTCCCCCTATACTCCAAAGGCTTCCGATACACCTCAGCCAGCCGCCGCACCGATTCATCCACCGAAACCCCCGCTGCCAGAGCTCCCAATGCATTCTCCGCCCGCCGCTGGCGCCTTTCCTCTTCGTCCATACCTGACCTCCCCATGAAATCACAGACTGTGAGTATTGAGTATTGCGTGTAATGTGTTTTCTTCATTATAACCTATTTTCAAGGAGAAAGGTTCTTAAGATGGACTGGCCTAAAGGCCGGAGGGTTCTTAAGTTTGACAGCGGCTTATGGACACGCCTGCGGCGTGAGGGTTCAGAGGGTTCAGAAGGTTCATAGGGTTCAAAGGGTGGCGGTATCGCCTTCGGCGATGCGCTTTGTAGTCAGCGTTACGGGATTTACTTTATGTCACCAGTGCTGCACGACGAAGAGGAAAAGCCCTCCTTCCCCAGCAAGGGGCGCCGAAGGCGACGGAGGATAGGGGAGTCAGCTGCATAAAAAGCAATTCCTCTAAATTTCGGACCTATCCTCAGGGCTTCGCCCAGCTCCTTCCTGGGGAAGGAGCCTAAAGCCGCCTCCGGCGGCAATGGTAGGCGCCCTTTAAATGATGAAGGACGCCTCTTATGATAAAATTGAAAAACTGCGCCCTTGGCGCGATAGGAAAACATGCCAACCGGGCTGGCGCCCGATGGAAATGCCCCCCTTACGCCAAAGGCGTGTCCCTTACGATTTCCCTCAGAAACTCTTCCACCTGTTTTGACATTGACAATCCCGTCCGGCACCAGATGGCGAAGTGTTCGCAGTTGTTGGAAAAGAGGCTGTAGTCCGTTTCTCCCAGCCTCGACAGGGCCCGCTCCACCGTTTCCTTATGGCTGTAGAGGTGGTAGCCGGCGATGGGCATGGATTTCGGGAAATGGCAGATGCGGTAGCCGTCACTGTCGGCCACGAAGTCGTCCAGCGCCGCCTTTCTCACCCGCACGTCGCCGCCCCAGTCGCCGTCATCGGAGGCGTAGTGTACCACCAGACCCTTGCCGATGTACACTGCAAAATGTTCATACAGATTGCCCCAGCGGGAGACGGAGAGCACGTCGCCGGGATAGAGGCGTTTGTGGGACTCCGGATAATCATGGGCTCCCAGAACCACCCGCTTCAGGGCATAGCCCAGAAGGGCATCGCAGATATCGTCCATACTTTCACCTTCAATCATCCAGACCGTCAAAGAGCCTGTCGATTTCCTCATCCAGCTCATCCATGAGCTCGTCCGCATCGTCCAGGGCATCGAAGGCTTCGTCCGCCATGGACTCCGTCACCCTGTCCAGCGCCGCCAGCTGCTCCGGCGTGAGGGAAGAGAGAAAATCATCCAGAGCATGGTCCCCCTTCGTTTCCTCCTCCATCTCCTCCTTTGCCTTGGCAAAGTCCACCAGCTTATGCTCAAAGAGCACCTCCTCTTGTGCTTTTCCCTCAGCCAGAGCCTTTCCTTTCCCTTCTCCAAAATTGCCTTTGACTACTTTCATAAGACTCATCCTTTCTCTGTATTATGAAATCAACAGCTTGTATCTTAATTGTAGCAGAGCACATGGACAGCATATGGGATTCTGCTTTTCATAAAAAAGAAAATGAGGGAAATCCGATTCCCGTTATCGGAAGCCAGCGAAAGGAGTAAAAGACCACATAATCATTTGACAGCCGTTGGAGCACTTCGTATACCAGCCTCTCCCCCTCACTGCCATGAAAATCCGTCACATGGGATGGATAAAAAATAGCCATACCCTCTTTTCCTCCTTATGAAAAATGCGGGAGCCCTGTCCCGCATTTCATAGACACACCAGCAAATCCTCACAGCACTTTGGAAAGAAGCCACAGCACCACGGCCGCGATGACTACATAGTAGATGAGTGACAAAGAAAACTTAACCAGAAGTACCGCTCCTATCAGCGCAAGGAGCAGACAGCCGCAGCCTTTCATGATGGCCTCCTTTCCGTTTTACTCAAGATATTAGTGATTCCATGACAGCAGTAGACATTGGATAGATAAAAATGGACATATTTGCCATAGAATTCTTTCTTCGCATCATTCATTCACATGGACAGTATGGGATTCTGCTTCTCCTTATAAAGGAAATGAGGGAAAGCTGATTCCCTCACTTAGTCTTAGAAATTATCCGAAAGCAGCTTTCGTGCATCACTTTCCGCTTCTCCGTGACAGCTTATTGCCTGCTGCAGCAGTGCTTTGGCTTTATCCTTATCTACAGGGACTCCGTTGCCATTTAAATAATCCATGCCCAGATTTCGCATGGCCCAGTCAAAACCTTTTTCGATTCCTTTATTAAACCACCTTTGGGCAGTTTTACAATCTTTATTATTCCAATAATATATACCTATTTTATTCGCCACGTCTCCGGCATGGTCACCATTTATCTCATACACCTGAGCATAGAAATTGACTTTTTCCTCTCCTTCAGCTCTTCCAGCCCACTTCCAAAGCGTCCGCCAATAACCTGCATCCACAGCTTTTTTCTCCCAGTAATATCCGGCTATTTCATTATTAATTTGTCCATAATATACATCTCCCAATTCATCCTGGGCAATGATGTCTCCTGCGGACGCCAGCCGTTTCATTTCAGGCAAGGACTCAAAGATAAGCTTCTTCTTCTGCTCTTCACTGATTCCCTCTTCATAGGCACAGTTCAGCCTGCTGAGCACTTCTCCCTTATCGGCTCCCCGATGATGATATTTGAAGCCCTCTTCTTTATTTTCAGCAAGGCCGGCCCAGCCCCAGCGGTAGTATTCGCCCATGAAGTACATGGCCCTCGGGTTGCCTCTTCTCACCAGTTCTTCAAAAAGGGGCAGTGCCTCTTTCACATGGTCTTTGATGAAGAGCTGCTGCGCCTTTTCCAGCAGGAGGGCTGTGGGAATGCGTTCTCCCAGTGCCAGGGCCAGGTCCCTGTTCCAGGATACGGCTGCCTGTGCCAGTTCCCTATAATCATTATGGATGATACCAAGGGCCGCTCCTGCCGCTTCGCCTACGGTCTTGTGGGAAAGGCTCAGAAGGTTGAAAAGGGCGCTTATTTTTCGTAATCCCTCCTGTCCTGCTTGGAGCTGGCTGTACAGGAGAATGGCATCTACCGCAAAGAGGGCTTCCGCACCCGATTCCTTTACCTCCCTCATCCAGGATGCCAGCCTGCTGTGCTTTTCGCCAAGCTGGGCGGACATGAGGGCTTCCAGGCTCTCTTTGATTCCCAGGGCCTGCCGCAGGTTTTCAAGGAAAATCATGCCGTCTTCATAGCATTCCGCATAGGGATTCATGAGGAAAGCTGCGAAGATAAGAAGATTCATATAGGATGGGGCTCCCTCCTTTCCTGCCATGTAGTGCGCCATGGCAGGAAAGCTGCCTTTTGCCAGCGCCTGCTGCAGCGCCTTTTCGGGACTGCCCTTCTCCGCCCTTGCTTCCAGCTGGTCAAATTCCTTACGAAGGGCCTCCGCCTTCTGCAGAATGGCCTCCAGTTTTTCCTTCATGCTTTCCATATTTTCCATAAAGATGCCTCCCTTCCCATGGCCTTACTTCACCGGCGTAATGGTGCAGATGACGCTGGAAGAAACATTGCCCAGACTGAGAAGACTGCCGGATCGGTAGTATTCATCTTTGGAAACAACTGGCTGGGCAGTGGATTCATTAAGAGCATTAATATGAGGGTCATAACTTTGGCTCCCTAAATATACGATCCAAACACTGCGGCGAATATCTCTCCAGCTGGAGATAATATCCTGAAAAGGCAGTGCACATATATCATCACTGTAATGCACAATGCCCCGGCACTCTGCTTTTACCACAATTTTTTCATAATTTTCGTCAATTCTTAAAGCAGAGCTGTCTGCTTCTTCCCCCTCTATTCCTACATACATCCAGTTCTTTTGATTATCGTAATATAAGGCATCAAAGGTATATACTCTACAATCCTTTTCACCATAAGTACCATATTCATGACTTTTGTCAATATCTCTTTTACCCCTCTGCTTTCCCCCATAGATGACAAAGAGGATATCCCCTTCGTCCACGGCGTCCCCTTCGTTTACCATAGTCTTGAGAATCAAATTGTTGGCATAGGCGGGACAGGTGTCTGCATCCACATCATCCAGCCGTTTCGGCCAGACAGCGGTGTAGGCGGTTTTCAGCTCTTTAATGCCCAGATAGGCCTTCGGCAGGACGGGATCCAGTTCTTCCCAGGCACCTGCCGCTTCCAAAAGTCCCTCTTTATCGCCCTTTTCTATGAAGCTCACGGCGTCGGCGGCTTCGGCGATGAGCTGTCCATCGGCTCCCAGAAGGTTATAGAGGGCAGAGAGCTGGCGGGTGACTTCTGCCTTGTCCTCTCCCTTTTTCATCTCTCCATAGAGAAGGAGGGAATCGATAAGGAATGACTGGACTGCTTCACTTCGGATGACGGAATAAATCACCTTTTCCATGCCCTTCTTATCCAGCTCCATGACTTCCGGCAGCAGTTCCTCCACCGCTTTCCCGTCAAGAGCTTCCTGCAGCTGTTCAATCATGGCAAGCCCTTCTTCCAGATGTTCCGTGAAGGGCCGCATCATGAGGGCTGCCAGCAGAAGGAGACGGATGTAATCATCCCTGCCTTCTTTGTCTTTCATGAAATGGGAATTAAAATTATATTCTCTAAGCCAGATGTGGAGACTGGAAAAGTCCACGGCTCCCATGATATCTTTCTTACTCTGTCCTTCCGGCTCTTCCTTCACCAGCAAGGTCAATTTCTTTATCAGAGATGATTGTACCTGGGCCAGGTTTTCCAGTTCATTCATCAACTTGATGGTTTCATCCTGTCTGTTCATATGATTACTCCTTTAGTTCCTTTACTGCTCCGCTTGAGTATCGCTTCACTCCACCGGCGTGATGGTGCAGATGACGCTGGAAGAAATGTTATCCAGCTTCAGCAGACTGCCGGATCGATAGTATTCATCTTTGGAAACAACTGGCTGGGCAGTGGAATCATTAAGGGCTTTAATATGAGGATCACCAGTTCTATTCAATACTCGCGGCACAGGGACTAAATCAAATACATTAATACGCTTCCAGCTAATGATATCCCGAAAAGGCAAAGTACAGATATCATCACAGTAATGCACAATGCCCCGGCACTCTGCTTTTACTATAATTTCTTCATAATTATCATCAATACTTAAAACAGAGTCGTCATTTTCATCCTTTATCTTTCCTATATACATCCAGCTCTTCTGTTCATCATAATATAAGGAATCAAAGGAATCCACATAAGCGGTATCAGAGCCCTCCCACAAATTCCAATGAACTGAATCCCGGTAGTCATGAATTTTATCAATATCTCTTTTATCCTTCTGCTTTCCTCCATAAATGACAAAGAGGATGTCTCCCACGTCCACAGCGTCTCCTTCATTCACCATGGTCTTTAAAATCACATTGTTGGCATAGGCAGGGCATACGGAAGCATCCACGGTGTCCAAGCGCTTTGGCCAGGCAACGGTGTAGGAGGTTTTGATTTTCTTTTCTTCATATGCAATTCCCAGATAGGCCAGTGCCAGGGCAGGCTGGAGTTCCTCCCAGGTTTCCACTGCTTTCTGCAGTCCTTCCCTGTCTCCCTTTTCTATGAAGTCCACAGCGTCGGCGGCTTCGGCAATGAGCTTTTCATCGGCCCCCAGAAGGCCGTAGAGGGAAGAAAGCTGGCGGGTCACTTCGGCCTTGTCCTCTCCCTTTTTCATCTCTCCATAGAGAAGGAGGGAATCAATAAGGAAGGACTGGGCCCCCTGGTTTTTCAAGACGGAGGCAATCACCTTTTCCATGCTCTTCCTATCTATTTCCATCACTTCCGTCATGAGTTCCTCTACGCCCTGCCCGCCAAGCACGTTCTGTACCTGCTCAATGAAAGCCAGCCCTTCATCCAGATGTTCCGTGTAGGGCTGCATCATGAGGGCCGTAAGAATGAGAAGACGGATATAGTCCTCCTTTCCTTCCCGGTCCTTCATGAAATGATTGTCAAAGGAATAATTTCTAAGCCACACGTGAAGGCCGGAAAAATCAATGCCCCTGTTTTTATTTCCGCTTTCTTTCTCTTTTTCCTCTTCATCCATCATGGCCAGCTCTCTTTCCAGGGCTTTCTGCTTTTCCGCCATGCTCTCCAGTTCTTTTCTCAATGCATCCCTTTTATCCATGGTATACACCTTCCTTGTGGTTTCTCAGATTTCACGTTCAAACCGTTTTAAAAGTCCTTCATAGGCTTTCAGGCTTTCGATGCTCTTTTCCTTATCCGCCATCTGCCGTGAGATTTCATCAAATTCCTTATTTACCCCTTCCAGCAGGGTATCAACGAAGGAATCCTGCAGGTCCATCATCTGGCTCCTGAATTTCTGTACTTCCTCGGATACCTGGTTTATCAGCGCTTTCACCAGTTCATCCAGGGAACGGCCAAGGAGCCGTTTCAAGCTGTCCCGGTCACCGGCGTCACGGACTTCTCCGGTGAAGGAAGAAGCAATCTCATCGGCAGCGGATTCGATGGACACCTGGAATACCGGAAGCTCTATGCGGTTCAGCGTTTCCTGCACGATAAGTCTCATGTGGTCAGGATTGAAATCGGCGGAGCCGGCATCCAGATTAGACACGATGGCCCGAAGAAGCCGGTTTTTCATCTGCCCCAGGTCCATGCCGTCCTCCATCTTTTCATCAGCCTGCTGCTGGGCTTCAGCAGCAAAGCGGCGCAGGTTTTCCAGTGCATCGGAGGCATCCACATATTTATAGGAGGTGGTATAGGTATAGGTTTCCACATGGGAACTGCCCCAGGTCCAAAATTTCCACCAAGTACTGTCGCTGACCCGGCGATGTCCCACATGCTCTTCCGTGCCGGTCTTGTCCTGCAAAGAGCCCCATTTGGCAGAAATGGAATGGAGCTCGCCTACCACGGCGATTTTTGCATGCTCCAAATCCGCCAGGGTCTGGCTGAACTGGTCGCCCACATCGCCACGAACCTTAAGAATCTGGTCTTCCATGGCTTTCTTCTGCTTTGCCAGGTCATTTTTATCCTTATTTTCCAGAATGAGAAGGTCCTGGTGCGCCTTTTCCGCCATCCCATGGAGCACATTTCTTATATTTTCCTGGAAGGCAGGAATCATGGTCTGCAGAGATTTAGCCAGCTTTTCATCCTTATGGGCAATCACGTTTCGGAAGGCCTTCTCAATGGGCGCCATGTCGCCGATTTTAGCCACCATTTCCGGGGTCATGTCACCATGGGCCTCATCTAAATTTTCAAAAACATACCTTTCTTCCTCGCTGTATTGGCTTTCTGCCTTCTGTGCCATCCGGTGCATGAAAGACGAGAGAAAAAGCGGCTTCATGCAGGAACGCATGAGTGCGGCCCTTTCCATATGGCCTGCTTCGCTTTCTTCGTCGGCGTAATGCCCGAAAGTTTTTTCCGCACAGGCAGTGAATTTTTCTTTTTCCTTTTCATAGGCTTCTTCCAGACTGTCATAGTCATAGGAAGCGTCCAGCAGGGCTTCGTCAAATTTGCTGTCCAGCAATATGATTTCCCCCACTCCCTGCCCGGGCAGCTGGGCCTTCAGCAGGTCCACATCTTCTGCATCCAATGCCTGTTCTCCAGTGGTGAGAAAGAAAACCACATCGCACTGGGCTAGGAATTTCTTCGTGGTCTGGGTACGGGAAATGATGGGATCGTTGGTGCCTGGGGTATCCACGATAGACATGCCTTCCAGCTCCGGCCGCCGGATGCAGAGGGTCACGCTTTTCACCAGGGGCGTCACTTTACCGTTGGCACCTACATACTCATTCAGTACGCTTTCCATGGATGATTCATCGGGAAGGGGTATCTCCTCCATTCCCTTCTCCAGATAGGGAGCCGGGAGGAGACCGCTTTTTTTCACGTCTTCAATGAGCTCCTTGGCGGTTTCCACATCTTCCCTGCCGTTATCGTCCTCTTTGGCCAGCTTTTCCAGTTCCGCCCATTCCTTCGGGGTATAGTATTCAATGGAAAGGTGGGGCTCCTCATCGTATTCGATTTTGGTCAGGGTTGCCGTCTTAGGCCGGAAAGCATGGGGAAGTACGTCCTTTCCCTGAAATATAAGCTCATTCAGGAAGGAGGACTTGCCTGCTTTCACGCGGCCGATGACTGCCAGTGTGAGCTTCCGGTCTTCCTTTTGGAATTTTTCTTCTTTCTTTTCAAAATCTCGGAGAAGATTGTCTATCTTCTCACTGTCCCGAGGCGTCATATAGGGAGACAGGCTCTTTTTGATTTTATGGAGTTTGTCTCCCAGTCCCGCTAACCGTTCTTCCTCTTCTTTTGTTGCTTTAAACTGTATTGCCATGATTATGCTCCTTATTTCTTATGTGAAAGTTTCGACTGAAGCACCTGGAAAAGGCGGTCTTCGTAGGCCCTGCTTCCGGGGAGGCCGCAGTTTTCCCTGTCTATGCCATGCAGCTTCAGCTGCAGTTTTTCCGCCATCACCGGGTCTTCTTTCTTTCCCTTTTCTTCCATGAGCTGGGCAAGGATAGAAGCAGGGTCGGTGGCATTTTCCTCGGCAAGCTCCAGTTCACTGGGTTCGGGGATGTCGATATGGACTTCTGCTGCCACTTTCCGTATCTGGTCAAAGAAAGCGCCCCTCTCGGTTTCCAGATTCTGCATCGCTTCTTTCAGACGGCCAATGCGGGAGGTCAGAATGAGTTTGGAATCATTGAGGTTGGCCCGCACGTCTTCGTTGTCGGAGAGAAGCATGGCCTGGTTTACCCTTTTCAGCCTGGATTCTTCATCTGCCAGCTCCCGCCGGTAGTATTTCCTGCATTCCACAAAGAGTTTCATGAAATCATGGCCAAAGCGGGAGGAACCTTTTCCTTCGTTCAGTTCATCCAGAAGATGGTGAATGGCCTCGATGTCGCTTCCGATTTTCTCCTTCCAGCGGGGATAACGGGTATATCCCCATACCCCCTTCACTGCAATGCCGTTCTTCATGAACTCTTCCTTAATACCTGCAATGACGCTTTTGTATTCATCCAGCCCATGAATCAGCACTTTTTCTGCCTTGTTTAAAATCACCGCCTTGGGAATGGTAGAGTCCAGACCTTTCAGAAAATGGATGTCTGCAGCGGTAATGAGAGCCCCGTTTACGAACCAGAGGATGAAATGGCTGTGATTCAGCTGTTCCTGGGCAATCTGCTCATCGGTACGGGCGGAATAGGTTTCCATTTCAGGCTTGGAATAGCCCGGCGTATCCAGAAAGGCGATGTGCTCATATTTCTGGAGGGGCGTAGCGATAAACATACGCTGCAGCAGCTGGCCCAGGGAAACGCCGGGGTTGTCCTTTTCAAAGTCGTGGCCGATTTCCTGCACGTCGGAAGCGGTTAAACCAGAGATGCGGGAGTCAAACATATTGACTGCGTCAATCTTTTCCTCTCCTTCTGCATGGAGCAGGTAGGTAGGCACAGCGGTGGAAGCGGCGGTATCCGTCGGGAGGAGCTGCACCTTTTCTTCCGTATTTTCACTGAGCATGCCGTTCAGGAAGGAGGATTTCCCGGTGCTGAACCCGCCGCCCAGGGATACGATGTTTTTACCAATGAGCTGCCGGAATACCAGGAAATCTTCAAACTGTTCATACACTTCCTCCAGGTCAAAGCAGAGAGCCGGGAGGTTCGGCGGCGCTTCCATTTCCAGTGCCTTGGGCAGCCCTTCTTTAATCATCTTCTTGATTTTGTGGGCCGACACCATAAGGCTGCTGTTGTCGGGCTTCAGAACCACCAGCTTTTTCAGAAGGTCAAACTGGGATTTTACTTTATCGTCCTGTTCCATAATCACATCTCCGCTTCTGCTAGGATTTTATCCACTTTTTCTTCATCTTCATGAAGCTCTGCCAGATAGGCTTCTTTCTGCGCTTTTTCTTCATTCACCTTCTCAATCAGGTCATCCAGTGCTTTCTGCTCGGACTGCACCTGGGCTTCAACTTCCTTAGTGATAGCATGGTCAATATTTTCCATCTGTTCATGGATGGCAGATTCTACAATGCCCGCAGCCTGATCCGCAATCTGGGGCACATATTCCAGCCGGAACTGCTGCACCGCCTTTGCCTTCGCCTCTTCCCGGGCATTGGATTTCCCGAAAAGGCCGATAACGATGGCTGCCAGTCCAGCCAGAATCTGGACGATGGGGTTTGGTATCTTAAGGCCTATCATGGCTAATATGCTGACGATTCCCTTCTCCACCACCTTTGCAGAAAAGAGGGCGGTAAAGGCGCCGCCGGAAGTGGAGCCGGTGTCCAAATGGATATCAGGCAGTGCAATATGGATGGCATCTTTGATACGGCCCAGATAGGATACGACCTCCGGTTCAAAGGTATTCTTCAGCCCGGTCTTGATTTTTTCACTGACAATGGAATTCACCCTGGCCCTGGCGGTTTCCTGTCTGTTATCTGCCATGAGCTCTGCAAATTCCGGCGCAAAGTTTTCCAGGGCAATCCTCACATCGCTGTTGATACTCTGTATGCAGGATGGGATACGGCTTTGGAAGTCGGCTCTTTCTTTTTCCAGCTTTGCTTTCAGATCTTCCAGATTTTTCTGTTTCTTTTCCTTCTCCTCTTCCAGGTCCGACACGCTGCAGTCCGCTTTATTGACGGCAGTGGTGATGTACTGCTTCAGCAAACCTGCATAATTTCTTTCTTTTGCGGTAACTTCCTTTTTAAACAGCTCCCGGCTCTGGGCCTCCAGTTTCTCCAGTACCGTCTTGAAGCCTTCCACATCAATGTGCTTCCCCTTGGCGTTTGTGCGGTAGATGGATACGCCGGACATGCCAACGCCCTTCGTAAGCTGTCTTTTCAGGTTATCCACGCACTGCTGTAATTCTTCCGGCACAACAGCCTGGGATTTGGTCACAAGGACGTAAACGGGCATATCATAAAACTTCAGTTCCTTCAGAAAATCCATGGTGTCCCTCTCAATGGTGGAATTTCTGGAGGGAAATGTCAGGATGTAGGCCTTGCTCTCCGGAAGATACTCATTGATGGCTTTATTATGAAGTTCAATGCTGGTACCAAACCCGGGCATATCAACGATGCGCACAGAGGGAACAGTCTTCAGGAATTCATCATGAAGGGTAAGCTGCAGTACGGACCATTCGTCTACCCGGAAATTTCCTTCATGCACTTCATCCCAGGTCACTTCCCTGGTGCGGAGAATTTTCCTCCCGCTTTCATCCTTCTTCACAAGAACTGCCTTTTCTTCGGGCCCATAGGTGATTTCCGTAGGGATGGACGTTTCCGGCCGCGTATCCACTGACAGCAGCTTTCTTCCCAAAAGAGCATTAATGAGGGAACTTTTCCCCGTGCTGAACCGGCCCACCATGGGCGTGGTCACATGAAAATCCTTCATTTCCTCCTCATAGGCAGAAATATCTTCCGTGTCCAGCTCATACTTTTCCATCATGGATTTCAAACTGTCCAGCTGATTTTCGTATTTTTCCATTTCCTGTATTTCCATATCCCTATCCCCCATCTTTATCAGTAAGGAATCTTGCATTCGTACTTGCTGCAGCTCTGCCAGGATTTCTTTTTCATCCGCACGGTCTTCATGCACAGTGCTTCCTTCGACATATCGAAGCGCCAGAATCCGCTGGAGCCGCCTACCGGTTCTATGGCGGAATTGGTGGGATCGTACCAGTATTTGCAGAACGCGCAGAACCGGCAGGTCCTTTCGTGGATATTTGTCAGTTTCATGCTCATGATGTAACCTCCTCACTTTGTAAAACCTTCACCCATTTCTCCTGGCTGCCCAGCCACATGTCCAATCCCTTGCCGTAGGCTTCGGCGGTCAAAGTATAGATACCGCCTTTATGGGAAAGGATCCGGGCAGTAGGCAGGCGGTCAAGGACCGCTTCCACCGAGGGGCCGCTATAGTTGAAGGTGACTCGGCGCAGGACGCCGGGATACATGAACTGCACCCGTTTCCGAAATTCTCCATCCTTGAAACGGTCCTGGTAGGGCATCTGGAAATGGTTCCCTGTCTTTCCTATGGTTCCTATACGGTCCACCCGGAAAATGGTGGGAAATTCCGTTTCCTCTTCTTTGTAGGCCACCAGGTAGAAATAGAATTCGGAGAAAAGGAGGGCCACCGGCTTGGCGGTGTGCTCTTTTTCTGCCCCGTCCTGCCGCTTGTAGGAAAAACGGATGATTTCCCTGTTTTTGATGAAAAGGGAAATATCCCACAGGGCATCCAGCAGCTTCTTCCCATGCCGGGGCGGAACGTAGCAGAAGGTTTCGTTCCGTATCATGTCTTCCACTACCTTGCGCCCTTCTCTGGGACAGGCTTCAATAAGTTTGTACAGAATGGTGTGGAGTTCTTCTTTGGCAAAGGCCCGGCTTTCCAGAAGGATTTTCGCCATGGCCAGGATTTCCTTCCTGGTGAGGCATCTGCTTTCCTCCTCCACCAGACGGTATCCTTTCGCCTGCCTGTCGTAGCAGATGTCCGCTGCCCCTTCGTCCCTGTCGCCTGCCAGGTAGCTCCGGATGTCATCGATATCCCGCTGGATGGATTTCTCCGTGACTCCGTATTCTCGGGCCAGCACTTCCTTGGAAATCAGTTCGCCCCGGGATAGGCGGTGGTATATTCCTAAAAGCCGCTGGCCCTTGTTTTCTCCTTCTGCCATATTTCCTCCTTCATTCCTTCATTGTAGCCATTCACATGGACAGCTGGTGGGGTTCTGCCCAAAAAGGCGCAAAAAAGCCCATGCACAGAAGACGCACCTTCTGCACACGGACTTTCCATGATTTATATGAAATAGTACCTGCTTTTCCCGTTTCTTCCCACAGATAAGCGGACATGACAGCACCCCCATCAAGGCTTATTAGATAGTAACGTTCAAGAAGTTTTAACTTATAAATATTTTATATGTTCCCGTGACTTAATTATAACCCATGAATCACGTACCAGAAAGCCCCGGGTTTGACCTTATTTAACTCATTTTTCAGCATATCCAGCTTTCAAGTCTCCACCCCAGTCTCCGCCATCGAAGTAACAGCGCGAGTCTGCAGCTTTTCTCTCTTTCCTTACTGATTATAAATGAAACCACTTGTCCCTTCTTTTCAATTTTTCTGCGAGGCATAAAAGAGCAGCAGCCTTACGCTGCTGCCCTTTTATGCTAATAGATTTCTCCCCTTTTTATAGGCAAGACACTCCTTCAGAGAATCAATACATTTCCGGATGAGAGCTTTGATTTCCTCATTGCTGCGGCTTTTCCCTTCGCTGGCATGATTAATCTGGTTCCGTTCTTTCTGTATACGCTGGTAGTTTTCCAGTACTTCAAGGGTCATATCCATGGGGTAGTCAGTCTCCATAAAGCCTTCATCCAGCATCATCCTATACTGGTTCATCCTGCTTTGTATCTTTTCTTCTATCGTCTTCGGCTGTGTTTGTTCTATCTTTTTCTTTCGAGGGTTATGTGCTTCTGCAATGCCAAGCTTATAAATACGCTCCAGTGATATGGACTGAAGCTGCTTTACAAACTTTGACTTATCGCTGTTCTTTTTAAGAAATGTTTGAAAATTATCATAGTACCCTATATTCTTTCTGCGATTTTCCCATATAATATGAGCAGCCTGATACAGGAAAGGGTAACTGTCCTGCATTTCCTCTGTACTCATATTCCTAACTTTAACCCTGGCAAAATATTGATTGATTTCGGTAAAAAGTCTTTCCAGTTTCCCAGATGCCGGTGGATAATATCTGCTGGCTTTTTTTGCATTGAAATTTTTGGCAAAATCCTTAATGGCAGAGATATAAAAATCTCCACTGACCGTTGGTTTAAAATCGGATTCACCAGGTTCTGCTACATAGGTAATAATGAACGACTTCTTCCAGTCACGCGCCATCCCCTTCCCCATATCCGCCAATTTTTCCTGTCTGGCCTTATTATTCGTATAGCAGATACGTTCATCCACAATGTATTCTGGCAGCCATTCCGTACAGAGTGTCATAGCCTGCTGCAGGAAATCCTTATCTACACACCAGCTGATAATATCCGGGGCAGTAGGCTTAGGAGAAAGCAGGGGACCGTACTCCTTCCGAATCAGGTACAGAATCTGCATGAAAAGGTCTTCCTGCAGAGTTTTATGACCCGTTTTTTGAAACGCATCCATGGATGTAGAAAGCCTTCCGGCCAGCGGCATTATATCCGACGTGCGGCAGATACGGATTGCATCCGCAAACTGGCGCATCACCTTCAGCAGGCTCTGCAGTTCAGAGCTGGTCTCTTTCCCTTTGAAATAGCTTTCAATTTCACGGACACTGCCGAAATTTGCAAATTCATCTGCTCCTGACAGAAGGGAGAACATGCGGTGGACCTCACTCACATCTTCTATGGCCTTTTTCTGGAAATTGGAATAAAGGACGCCTTCGATGGAAGCCCCTCTGTATTTCAGGAGCTGCATGACAGAGAGCATCATCATGGCCGCATAGCGGAAACCGCCGGTCATATCGGCATAAATGGCAGTTTCTTCTCCCGTATTCCCATCCATGAAATGACTGATTTTATCAGCCATGGCGATGACCTGCCGGATAGATTCCTCCGTGCTCTTTTCTTCATCATAGGCCACACCATAGAAATGTACATCCTCCCCGCCGGGATAGTCATGAACTATATCCTGGAAAAACTGATCCTGCGGCAGAGTGCACGGCTGGCGCCCCGGCAGTCCTATGGACAGGGGCTCCCTCACCTTTCTGGTGGCGAAGTAAAAGATGCTGTCCAGATGCTCTCCTTTTGAAGCAAGACTGTTCATAACATACTTCACCACCGGCTCATTGGTCTGCACTCCCTCTATAGGCTGTCCTCCATCCGGCGGATTATAGAAAGATGAGATGACATTTCCATTCCTCAAATGAAGTTCACTCAAGAACAACAGCAGTATGTGTTTCATGACAACTCCTTATCAATCATATGAAATTTCCACTTCTCCAAATCCCTGTCCGCATAAACGCCCTACACCGGAAAAAGTGGCGAACTGGGCCAGCAGCAGAAGCATCTGCCGCCATTCCAAAGACAATCCGGAAAGGTCATAGGTGAAGGTGCCGGTAAAGGCAAGCACCCCTCTGTCACGGCCGAAGTAAATCTTTCTTGACCTGCCGCTCCAGAAAGCCGGCAGCAGGCCGGCAGCCGCTGCCTTGATATCGTCTTTATCGGTCATATCCAGAGGGAACCCGGCGCGTATCCATTTATCCGCCAGAGAACCCCAGAGGAGGGCGGGATCGGGAAAAGCGTAATCCACATCATCCACCCGGAAGGAAGCGGGTGACAGGAAATGGAAAGTAACGGAGTGAATCTTCTCTATGGAAAGGGTATAAGCCACAAGCTGCCTCTCATCAAGCAGCCCCGAGCGGCCATATTTTTCTGAATCAGCAGATACTTCTTCCACAGTAAGAGAAAGCCTGCCTGCCTGTACATGATAACCCCGGGGCACTGAAAGAATCATCTGCAGCAATTTCTCCCACAGGGCTGTCACACGCCAGTAGAAAACCGTGCCTTTTGTCACCGTATGAATCCCTTCAAACTTTCCCCGCTTCCATTCAGGCAGGGAAAGCATGGATACAGTGAAGGGTTTCATAGTGAGCTTGTCGTGGAGATAGGCAGAAGCATCCGGTGACACTTCCTGCAGAAGATGGAAGAATGCAGCGTGCATGAGCCTGCCGTTCACGGCAGGCAGTACTGCATCCTGCTCCGCTCTCAGCTTGAAAATCACCGCTCCCATCATTTCTTGAATTTCTTCCTTACGAAATCACGGGGATTATCCAGAATCACCCTGTCTCTGAAGCGAGTATCTGCTTTATCCCCAATCGGCATCATATCTGTCTTGTCCTTCCAGTCCGTCGCATTCACATTGTTCCAGTCCAGCATGGTACGGAGTTCTTCCATCAGATTTTCATATACGGGCTTTTCGTCCTTCAGATGATTATCAAGATACTGACGGAAAGCATTCTTGAAAGCCAGCCCGTCATTTTCTTTCTCCGCTTCATTCCAGGAATCCCCGCTGAAGAGGGAGCTGTACCTTTCCCTGCTGTTTTCCAGATAGAGAGATGCCTTAATCCTCACGCTCCCCATGCCAATGGATTTTCCGCGGCCCAGCTTGTATACGACATCGTGCTTCCCGTCATCCAGGCCGAACACGGTGAGAAGGGCTCCCAGCTCCACATCGCTGAGACGGTCAAAGCGAATTTTCGACTTGAAATGGGTTCCCGGCCCCAGAGGAGCGATTTTTTTCATTCCCTTTACTATTTTGTTCTTAGCCGGATCCAGAACCCAGTCAAACTTTCCCTTCCGATGCCAGTACAGCTTATAGCCGCGGATATCCGTTTTCTCATCCCAATGTTTAGGCGGCCATCCGTCCTGCTTCAGGTAAAGCTGGAAAGAGGTGGGATTCGGTCCCATAAGGGGACGAGGGTAATTCGCAGTAATAGCAGTCCCTTCTACCGTCATTTTCCCATCTTCAAAAGACACCCGTCCTGCCCACAATTCCTTTCTGCCAAAGACAGCATCCGCAAAATCGGGAGTATCTTTCCTGAGACCAGCCGGTATGTGGTCACTGATGGAAGAGTCATAGGGAATCCTGTAATTTCTGCCATGGCCAAAATGCTGAACTATGCCGTCTTGAGCAATGTAAAAACAGGGTACAATGAAATCAATATCTTCCATATGAGCAAACCCGCGGGCATCTTCATCTGCCTTAGCCACATATCTGGTAAATAAATTCCAGCCCTTATTTTGCGCATTGCCGCTGAAACGGGTGGAATCAGACTTATAATCTCTGATGACCTCATCAGGTACCGGAATGCGTCTCTTCGGATTGGTATCACAGTGATTGATCGTAAAGTAATGCTTTTTGCCATTCATAGGCCCTGTGATGATATCCGCTCCATCCTTTGACCAGCGCACAGCCGGTCCACCATTTATACTGTATGGATTGTCGACTTTTGTACGGTAATAGTCAGCAGGACAGATGAAATAGGAACCTGTTTTCCTGTTCCGAATAAGGAATCCTGCATCCGTCTTGCTTGCTTCTTTTCCATCATCCTTGATTTCTACCATTCTGTCCTTGTAGTAATCCCGGAAGCTGCCCAGTCTGCTGGCAAGGCCTCTGAAATACAGATGACGGTCAGTAAAATCCTCATCCTTCCTCAGGGCTCCGGCTGTAATGATTTTGAAAAGATTCCTTGTCATTCCCCGGATCGAGCTCCCAGGGATCACAGGCCTGCCCAGGGAAGAAAAGAATGCATCCGTTTCTTTGCTTCCTGTACAGCAGCCAATGAAAAGCGGAGTCAGAACCTGGATTTCAAGTCGGATATAACCTGTATTTTTTCCTTCACTGCTTACATATTTTTTATAGTCACAGATGAGTTCATCTGCTTCCGTCGCCTCCCCGTCCACAACAAAGGGCGCCGGCAGAATGCGGTGAGGAAGAGAAACAAAATTATAGGGAGCACTGGCCATAGCTTCCGGTGCCCTGCTTTCCGCACGTCTGTCCCGGTTTCTATCCCTGTAATGACCGCTGGCTGCTTTATCTCCTCCTCTGCGGTCTGCTGAAGTGTCCAGATGTATATTCACCTTGACTTTCTTTTTGGGTGATAGTTTAGAGGCCGTAACCTTATTTTCATTGTTTTTCTGCAGCAGTGCTTTCATCCAATCTTCCATGGTCATTTTCCTCCTTCCCAATCAGCAGCCTCTATGGAAACAAAACGGTAGTCCCTGTATCCCGCCTGTCCGGTTTCCTCATTGGTGCCCACATAGTTTCTGGTGGTCAGTCCATAATACTTTCCCTTTTCCTCACAGGGCACGGTAAGCTCTATCTTTCTGTCTTTATCCCTTAAGGTGACGAAGCCCTGGCTTTCGCTGATTTTCTCACCCCAAAGCCGGGAGAAGCTGTCCACATAGGCAGAGGGTTCCCCCTCTCCATCAATGATGCAGCGGCCGGTAAACCTGTTTCCTCTGCGGACAAGGTGTATTTCCTTATCCCTGTTGAAGAGACGCAGCTCATAGACAAGGGACGCCTCCGGTTTCTCTCCGGCAAAATGCATCTCCTTACCATCCCACTGCGCCCAACATACGGAAGCGGCGCTCCATACTGCCAGAACTGCCGGTTCAGGCATGTCGTCAGCAAATACCTTCAAAAGAGCTTCGTCAGTTACAGGCAGGGAAAATTCTTTTTTCAAACTTATCCCATCCATAAGAATAAGGGGGTTTTCTGCTGTTTCCAGACTCATGCTTCATGCGCCTCCTTTCCACAGGCTGCCAGAGCTTTCGCACAGGCTTCCAGTTCCTCCGCATTTCCTTCTGTCACTTTTCCTTTACCTTCTATGCAGTACCTTTTCCCTTCATAAGAGATTACAGCACTGACACCGGAAAGCAGGCCCCGGCCTATGGATTTTTCACCACCCACTACCAGATGACCGGTCCACAGATCCTTTAGAAGGAAAAGAGCCAGCCCTGCTTCCTCCTTTGAAGGACGGACAATTTCATAATGAATATGAAGCACCGGTTTCCCTGCCTCTTTCTGCCAAACCGGCTCTTCGGTGAAAAGAGCACTGTCCATGGTTCCACCGGTAAAGCGGTCAATGCGGTTTCTGGACTGCAGCGCCGGAACCACTCCTTCCCTGAAATAGACTTCATCCACCAGGAAACGGCTCTTTCTCTTCTTTCCTTCTGCTGCCGAGCCCATAAGCTCATCCAGAAAATCATGATCAACTCCAAAGATATCCAGGATTTTTCTGCTTCCATGCCGGAGCACCCCTTTCATGGTGGTGCCTGGAACGACATAGGATTCACCGCTCTTCATCTGTACCGCATGAATAGCGGCACCGGACTCTGTCTTCCTGTCGTCTGTATCCCTGTCCCGCACAATGAGCGAATGAAGGACAGCAAAATCACCGTCTACCGCCAGCCGGTCCTTCGGTGCACTGCCGTCGGGATTTCCTTCATACACTTCCTCCGACGGTCTCCCAAGAAGCCAGCTGCTTACATCAGCAGGGCGGGAAAAATCATACACATAAGCCTTGACATCACCGGAAGATACTTTCCCGAACCCCTTGGCGGTGAGAGCTCCTACGGAAAAGCCGGAAGCCAAGAGATCTGTCAGTTCCTTTACCCATTCCCTCCAGTCAGGAAATTTTTCCTCATGGAAACGGCGAATGGTAAGGCCTGCATGGAACCTGCCATAAGCCCCCCGCTCAACCGCCTCATAGTCATACTTGGCGCCTTTTTTCCCTGTGCCGGTGTCATCATCAATTGCTACGCCATCTCTCACGATGACACTCGTATTTTCCAGAACCACATCATAGAAAGAAACGGCACTCTGTATATCACTGCCATCTTTACGGCCAATTTCTCCAAAAAGGAGACCGGCCACTGCCTTTGGATGATTTTCACTGAAACGGCTCCGGATAACCCCGGCCAGAGATGTAGCAGGAATAAAAGGCCTGCCCTCCTTATTCTTCAGCACATGGATATCCGCTTCGTTAGTGTGTCCTTCACTGCCATAGCCGTCACCGATGAGGAGTGGGGAATCCAGGCGCAGCGTTCCCTCGATTTTTACCTTTGCAATCAGTCCTGCACTGTCCATCAGTCTTCCTCCTTTGCAGCCTTTACGGAAAGTTTCCTGCCATGACGGAAGAACCAGAGCCAGTATTCATAGAAAATGGCCCCTTTATCTTCCCCGGTTAAGATAAAGCCAAGCTCACCGGGCAGATTCTCCAAAATCCCTTTAGTAAAATCATCCGGATTCTCCGGTGTTACTCCTTCTTTAAGATATTCAGATAAAGACCTTCCATGCAGCTTGATATCCTCCAGATGCTTATCCATCCTGCTGTGAACGCGGAGATTGTCCTCAAATTTTCGCTGAAAACGTTCCGGTGCATCGTCCAGATGGTCCCTGTATCCCAGCATATTTTCCAACCGGGAAAATACATGGGTCATCCCGTCCAGCTTCTGAACCGATCTGACATCATCATAAGCCTGAATCTTCACCTTCTCCAGAATGCGGCGCATAAGGATATGATGAGCCCGCCGGCGGACTTCTGTATTCAGAGATACCGGTTTTTCCGCCCGCTTTTCCTTACCGCTTCCAAGGGCGCTGATTTTTTCATTCCAGAGGCGGATTTGCCCGAAACCATCCTCCCGGTCCGCGCCGACTCCATCATAAAGAAGGTTTTCCAAAGCTTCCGCTTCTTCCCTCGTCCATGGACTTTCTGCCTTCACCGCAAACACGGAACCGGCGTCCAGACCATAAAGCGCAGGACTCTTCATGCCCCATACGGAAATAAAACGGGCCGTATCGAAGGCCGCTGCATATATACTGCCAAGGGCGAGGTCTTTCTTTCCCGTCTCCGCCCTTATGGTATCCAGCACCTCTTCCAGCAGCTCCCTGCCATTTTCAGGAAGGCCATAGGAAAGGAGAGGCGTATCCAGCCTGCAATACAGGGTGTGCCCCGGAATTTCTACTTCCGGAAGGCTTTCCATATTTCCCAGGCGAATAGAACAGAGACCGTATTCCGTGAAATGAGACTTTCCCAAACGGCAGGAGATTTCATTCCTGCCCAGGACACCAGCCAGCAGGGCAAGGGCCTGTTCATCCCCGATAAGAAGGCCTTCAAAAACCTGCCCTGCACTGATGGACTCATAGTTGAAAACGCCGCCCTCCATGCTGCTGCCGGACAGACGCTCCCCGGGAAGGCCCCGGCTCATGTGGAAATTGATTTCCTTCTCTGCATCCACCCTCACCAGCTCAGTCCCCTTATCTATTACACCGAAGCCGGTGATTTTCTTATATCCCGCTTCCGGAGCCTGCTGAAGAAGATCCAATACCTGCTTTCCCGTCTTTGCCTTCTGCAGGGATTTCGGAACAGGCATGGCCCGTTTCCCGTCCTCCATCAGATAGGCATGGATAAAACGGATACCTCCAAGGAAGAGGAACGCAAAATCCCTGTCCTTCTCTGCCCCCTCCTCCAAATGTTTCTTCCTGATAAATGCCTGTGCCAGGACGCCGCGGAGGATAGAGCCCCGGATATAGGACTCCGACTCCGTCATCACCGTACTGTCATTGGAAGAAGAAATGATGACCGGTGCCAATGTCTTCACCCTGATTTTCATCTGCTTTATCATCTGGCCGCCTCCACTGCTTTCTTCACCAGAGATTCTCCGCCGGGCATGGTACATTCGATTGCACCAAACCCGCGGTTTCTCTTCGTCCCGCAGGACTTCAGATTGGCCAGCGCCAGGGCCAGAAGGGTTCTCTCCTTTTCCCCTCCGTCAAGAATGGTAATGGTACCATGGAATGAAAGGCCGCTGTCGATGACCCTTAAATTACGAAGAGACCCATCCTCTGCCGTGCCGGTCTTTTCATTAATGGCCGTTTGGTATCGTATGGAAGAATACTCCTCCAGCACTTCCTCCGCCGTAAACCACTCCTGATAGTTTTCTTCCAGATAGGCCCAGCCCGCCTTTAATTCATCATATTCATCCAGATGGAAATCAGGAACAAGCATCTGCGGCCCGTCGTCCCTTCCATGATGGAAGAGGGTATCCGCCTCCTCCCTGGTGCAGAGCACGAGACCGGAAGCCCCCATGTCCGCCACCTCCAGAAGACTCTCATAGAGAAGCCCCTTGAACCGGCGTCCCGGGAAGAACGGTATTCCCAGCCTGTCCGTCACCACATCCTGGTCAAGATTCACATCTGCCCTGCCGCTCCCCAGATGGGTGGGCGACAGAAGTTTTATGGTTACCGGTATGTCCATCTGCTATCCCCTCCTGGTACATAATCCATCATTTCCACTGCATCCACATAGGGCGTGCGGTACTCATGGTTATTTTCATGCCAGAGATGTTCTGCATAATTTTCCCAGCCCCTCACCTTCGGCAGGTGAAGGCTATCATGCTCCAGCTGTTCCTTATAGAGCTCTATATCATGGCGGCCCCTTTCCAGCACAAAGCGGAGCTCCTTTGCCTTATTCCGCGGGAAATTCCCCTGAAGGAAACCGGACACGCAGGACAGAAGACGGGAAATATGAAAATGATAGTTCTCATCTCCATCCACCCGATAGGGCCCGAAATGCATATTTCCCAAAGCCCCCCGGTATTCCTGCTGCCGGATCTGGGAAACATCCGGTGCCTGCTCGCCGTGAAGAATGATGAAATCCAGCCAGCCGGACTGCTCCCCTTTTGCTGAATAGGGGCGGGACTTCTCCTTCGCCTCATCACACACCTGCTCCGCCAGCTCATACCCCCGGAAGAAAGGATAAGAGGTAGGAAGGATGGCTATTCCCCCGCAGGTATCAATGGAAAGACCGTCCCTGTCCTCCTGCATGTACCGCATGAAGCTCACTGCATAGGTGACTGCCAGTCTGGCATTACAGATGAAAGTCACATCATCACCGCCCAGAATCAGCGGCCGGATAGGAAGCATGCCGGCTTTCCAATCCAGATCCAGATATGCTCCATACGTACCGTAATCCTCTACTATATCCGCCAAAAGCCTGCCAAAGGATGCTTCCGTTTTATGGGCCACCTTTCGGGACAGAAGACTCCGCTCCCCTAATGTAGTGACGGTAGAGAATTTCTTTCCCATGTTATTTCCATCGATATGGACAATGGCTATATCATTTTCCCCTTTTTTCTGCCCCAGGTCATCCAGTTCCATGGGGAAACAGAAATCATCATGCAGGATAGAGGAAAAACGCCGGTGAAGTTCCCTATTGGCACCTTCGGCAGCCTCTGCCTTGGCAGCTGCCTCATGGGAAATGAAATGCTTCCTGTTCCCCTCCGGGCCATAGTTTTTTTCCAGACAGTCCGCGGTACCGCCATTCACAGGACAGGGGACGGTGAGACCGGTATAAGGCACATTCACGATAGGATAGACCTCGCTCTGATTCACCTTGAGTTTCCGATACAGCGCATCCATGCCCTCTTTAAACCGGTTCAAATCAATCATGCCGAAGGCAGCTCCCGTTTTAAGCCCCGGATACCGAACCAGCAGCTTTTCTGTAAAATCCGTCACCATAGCCTTCCTTGGATCCTCCCCTTCATTCTTCAGGAGAATCAGCGCATTCCCTCCGCCTATATACGCCACATACGCATCAGCCGGAAGTTCCTTCACATCCCCCTTTTCATTTTTCCAGCTCTCCGTATCCACCGAAGAAAATCCATATTTTCCCGACTTCAGTACCTCTTCCACCAGCACATCCTCAAAAAAATGAGCCACGATATAAGACGCACCGATATTCGTCCTGAGCTTCGTGCCGGAATAAATGTAGTGCTGGATGGAACGGGTATCCAGCAGAATCGCCCGTACTTCCATAGTCTCCTCCCTCTTTTTTGACAACATATGCATAGTTTATTTACATATAATTATACTACTTACCTTTTGTCCTTTGAAGCAGAAAATAGAATACTGCAGGGTCTGCCGAAATAATTTTCCACCTCATCCCACCTGCATCTCACCATCCACGCCGCCATGCCCGGCCTCATCAATTTCCTTCATACTCTTTGCCATCTGACGCACGCTTATCCGAATCCAGGCCCGGGGTGTCAGGCCGCCATACTCACTGACCTTCGTTTCCATATACTTTTCATAAGCCCGGATCCACAGGCCGCTTCCTTCCGGCGTCAGACGGCATCCCTTCTTACCGTCCCTGAAGTCATCAGGATGAAGTACATGACGATTCAGCAGCTTCACCACAAAACGGTCTGTCACCTTCTGGCGGAAGGGCTCCATCATATCGTACACAAGGCTGTCCCGGCGGTCATTATTTTCATGGATGATACCAATACGGGGCGACAGAAAGACCCCTGCCAGCGCCATACGAACCTCCCGTTCCAGGAATGCATAGCCGTAATTCAGGAGGGCATTCACCGGGTCATAGGCCGGATGGTGCACCCGCCCCGGGAAATGCCAGCCATCATCCACCAGAAAATGCGGAAAAGCCTTGAAATAGAGCGATGCCGCCACTCCTTCCAGTCCACGCATCGTATCCACATCACCCGCTGCCGCCAGCTGTCTTCTGTATGTTCCGATTTCATCAGCCGCCACCTTAAGCTGCCCGTCCTTCCGGGAACGGCCGTAGTACCGGAGAAGCTCCATCTGGGCGGCCAGCTTGTCCGACAGGATTTCCCGGGCCAGGGACGCACGTTTTTCCTGATTCTCTGCAAAAGAAAGCTGCCACTTGAACCGCTTCAGGGATTCACGGCTGTCCATGAGGGTGCCGCAGATTCTCCCACGCCCGTCCACATACACCACCGGCGTACGGGACTGCATAAACGTAAAAAGGACCTGCGTACTCACCTGGGCATTCCGGCCTATAATCAGCCCTTCCACCTTCTGCAGGGGCACACTGGCAATCGCTTCTCCCTCCTTCTTCACCACAAGACGTCCTCCGTCCTTTCCCGCGGAAACCCCACTGTTTAACAAATAGACCACTGCCATATACTGGCCTCCTTTCTGAAATCCTTATTACGCAATCACGCACAAATCTTCTTTTTCTACCGGTGCCCCTTCCAGCCACATTTCCTTCTCACAATCGGCGCAGATTGGCACCATCAAAAGTCTCCGGTTTTCCGACTTCGCTGTCATCATCAGCAGCTTTCCACGAACTGCCGCCAGCTTTTTCGGAGCCAGGTCACAGAGAAATACACTGTACTCCACCCTCACCGCCAGGGACTCCAGATACCGGGCCACCTTGTTCCGAATCCTGTTCTCACCGATGTCATAACATATCAAGCACTTCATGGCCTGCCTCCTTTCTCTACCCAGTATACTCCGCTCAGGAGCCTGCTCCTTTTCAAAAATCCTGCGAACGCAAAAAGCACACAGAATGGGGATGAATCCCTATTCTGTGTGCTTTTTATATCTGTAATGACTTCATACCGTAAACGGTAAGTACCCGACTGCAGCTACATTGGATTTATCTAGTTTTGATACTTCTAATGTGTTTCAATACCGTAAACGGTAAGTACCTGACTGCAGCGGTGCAGCGGTTGGCTGTACAGCTACTCCGTTACCGTTTCAATACCGTAAACGGTAAGTACCTGACTGCAGCAAACGTACAATTATCCATAACAGTGAAAAACTTCGCCGGTTTCAATACCGTAAACGGTAAGTACCTGACTGCAGCAGACTTGAGGATCGCTGCGATAAAGAAATAAGATGCTAGTTTCAATACCGTAAACGGTAAGTACCTGACTGCAGCGGAAAGTACACCGTAAAGAGTTCCGACCAGGAACTGTTTCAATACCGTAAACGGTAAGTACCCGACTGCAGCTTATTGTCGTCGTCATAGAAGGTACTGGTATTGTATTGTTTCAATACCGTAAACGGTAAGTACCCGACTGCAGCGCAATAAAGATTATGATTATATGTGTATTAGCTTGTTTCAATACCGTAAACGGTAAGTACCCGACTGCAGCATTCTGCGATAATGAATTGCAGGATGCTAAGAAGTTAGGTTTCAATACCGTAAACGGTAAGTACCCGACTGCAGCTTCAGCAATCTCAATGGAAACAAGAGAGTATCCATGTTTCAATACCGTAAACGGTAAGTACCCGACTGCAGCCGCGT
>ULYY01048268.1_pt1 | contig 86843 bp, 78 predicted proteins | sample 1962601 | NCBI WGS metagenome assembly ULYY01 (sample SAMEA4835875, study PRJEB28245) | human gut metagenome | biome: gut microbiome; material: fecal sample | place: Denmark | collected 2008 | reverse complement strand
ACAACTGTCACGTTGTTGTCCTCCTTATGGGTACCATTTTATAATAAATCATTTTTTCTTGTTCATTCATGTCTTCAAGCGGCTTATTTAAATCTACTTTTGGCATTTCTATTGTACGTAACTTCATACAATCTTCTTTTTCTTCTTTCACTAAAGTTAAATCACCATCACATTTCAACCTGAATGTATTACATATATTATTATTTTCAACAATATTCACATTAAAGAAAATCAGGACAATAGTTTCCTTTAATTGACCATAACTTTTCCCTTCCATATCTTGTGAACCATGAGTCTAGCTAAATAATAAGAAAAGCGATTCATTAAATTATCTTTGGTTTGCCTTAACTGCATCTCTAAATCTATAGTTGTTTTATCATTAAATTCGACTAATAAATCCAATCGAGAGCTTTTCATTTTACTATAGTCTTTTACCATTTCTGAATTCTTTACAACAACACGATTCACCTTCCTTTCCAAAAATACCGTGAGTAATGATTTTAAGGCATCATTGGTTTCTTTACAATCTTCGCCAAAGACATATTTAAAGGCGAAATCATTTCATAAATTTGCACTCCTCATGATCACCTCTTTTCTAGTAGGCATTTCTGGTAAATTGCAAATAATGTATCTAACTATTCTCCTAGATATATAAATATCGCAATATGGATTTGTATTTTTTTTGTAGCTTGATTACTTAACTTGACAACAAATCTTTAGTTAAGTCTTTGAATACCTTTAATATTGATGTTGAAAAGAAGTATCACCACTTTTGTTTCATGAACCAAGAAACTGGTAAGCCCACAATTACATCTTTGCTTTTTTACTCCATTACCTACATACTCATATACGTAAAAAAATGAAGTTTTTCAAAAAAATTAAAATTTTTGTACAAAAAAACTAGAATCATAAAGACTCTAGCTCTTTGTTTCTTTTGGACCACTATGAATTTCTCTTTCAATATCTGGATTATACAATTTACTCCACTCTTTTTTACCCAATATCTTCTTTGCCTCACTATTTAAATTAAAAAATATAGCATGTGGCACGCAACAAGAAATGTCCAAATTATACTTAAACAATTCTAGTTTTGTATCCGTTATAGTTTTCTTTATAATCTTAATCTATAAAGAAACCATCTCTTCAAATTACACCCACATTCATTTAATCTACATGATCTACTAATCTGTCTAAATCTAACTCATTACTTTTATATTTGAAAACACATTGCTTGTTTAAATCTTTATTCTTTAATAAAACCATACTTCATTATCCGATTGTTGAGTGATTGAATCCAAATAATACGCTTCATCCTCAATTTGATCATTTGCACTTTCATTCAATTCCTCATCTGAATATGGGATTGCAGTTTGAACTTCTTTAGTTTCTCTAAGTTCGGGCTGTGCTTGTGTACAACCCGTTAATAATAGTTACACTAATACTAATACTTTCATACAATTCTATACGTGTTCTCCTTTGTATCGATTTCAACTGTGACATTATTACTAAAAGTAGTCTGTTGAACATGATCATTGATGATTCTATGTTCTACCATTTCTTCATTTTTAATTTTTTGATAAAAATCTAGAACAACATTTGCACGTTTAATTCGATCTTCTATGGACAAACCATCGCTTCCAAAATTACCATCCACATTATCATAAGGTGCATTCCTTACTATATATGGAATACCCCCATTTAATAACGCATACAACATATAGTCTTCTTGTCTTTTTTCCATTGGCCAAGGCAAAATAAAACAATCATGATACACTAGATTAAATAAAGGTACTGCTATTCCCATTCTTTTCTCATTTTCATCTTTCATCATAAACTCATAAGGCCCATAATGCGAAAAAACAAGTTCTCGCATAGCCCAATCACTACACTCCTCACTTGAAGGAATGATTCCCTTTGAGATCATATATTGAAAACAAGCCCTTCTATATTCCATGCACTCTTTTCTTGTCATCAAATGTTCTAGATTAAAACACTCATCCATTTCATTACAAGAAAATACATCTAAGTATACGCAATCCAAATCAATATGTTTTAAGATCTCAGTGTAGTTTCTTTTTACATACTTTGGTGCTAGACTTGCACACAAATAATTTTGTCTTCCCCCAGCCCAATTGGCATGTTCAAACACACTACCATCCTTTAATTGAATGGCTTGGTTTTCATCATGTGTTTTTGCCTTATAATAATAATCACGATACTGATCATGTAAGCCAAATAAATCATTAGACGCACTTAAACTCTGTTGAAGTCTTTTTAAACCAGTCCATCCACCAGCTTCAATACATGCCGGCAAATAATCCGGATGACAATTATCGTAGCCAGGATCTCCCCAGCCATCTAAATGAAGATATAGTTTGTTTGAACCTGATTCATGAAGTCTTTGCATCATCTCTTTTACCGAATCAAAAGAATGAATTACATCCTCTTGTCCATTATAAAAACGCGAATCCTTTTCCGTATGTGCCTTAATACCCATATGTACAACAGCACATTGTTGAAGTTCTGATATTTTAGAAAGTGTAACTTCTTTTTCTTTTAAAGATTTAAATAAACCGGTTTCTTTAACGTACTCTCGATAAATCTTAGCAGCACGATTATAATCCATATTAGGCTCAAAAGAATATCGAACAACACGCTTATATCGCATCTTACCTAAACTTGTTAACCATACAAATTGAAGTCGTGTACCCTTATCATCATGATCAATTGTATATTTAGAATCCCAAGGCGTTTCATTGATTGCGATATACCCTTTTCCATTATTGGTTTGACTAAGCCAAGGCATATAGGCAGCACAACTTGTAAACTGGCCATCAAAGGCAATATGACTATAATCATACTCATACCGATTGGGAATCAATAATCCTTGCATATAAGGAATCGTTGAATAGCCATCCTTATCTTCACACACAAAACTATCGGGAAAATGTACCTCTTTAATATTCTCATCCACTTTGGGAATCCACTCAAAATAATAATGATTCGTACTATCTTCTTGCCAAATATATGTATCAAAATATTTATACGTGCTATAAATACCCTTACCTAATCCTGTTGCTCTTTCTTCTGACTTGATAAAATCATCACCAAAATTTATTTTTTGATCATCTTTCGTTACATAAAACGAATCTAGATTATGAATCCAATTTTCCATATACAAATACCTCTTCTAAATTATATCAAACGAAAAAAAGTATCCATTACGATACTTTCTTTAATATTCTTACTTCATAAGGCTTGAACTCAAATGCATTATTAACAGAAAGTTCTTCATTAGTTTCCATGTCGATGAAATCACCTTGACCATTAAAGCCTAATGTTTGAACAACACTCTTCATGTTCATACAAATCCATAGACATTCCTTTTCATCTTGTCTTTGATAAATACAAGCCGTATTTGTGATACCAATCTGTGTATAATCTCCATAAGATAAAGCGGAATGATTATGTTTCAGATGGATTAACTTTTGAATAGCATTCGTTAATTCATTCCATTCAAACACTTTGATTTCCGGTCTAAGATCCGTATCATTCCAATTTTTTGTACCTTCCATACCCCATTCACTGCCATAATAGATACATGGAATACCTGGCATTGTAAATAACATGGTATAAATTAAAGGCAATTGGTTTTTATCCTCTAAAATCGAGGCAACTCTTTCGACATCGTGATTATCCACAAAGTTAAACAAATGCTTACCCGTATATAAACACCATGGATCTTTGCCAAATTGACGATTCAATGAATAAAGAATCTCATAGAAATTTGCTGAATTAAAACTCGAATACAACCCTTTATAACACTCATAATTTGTGACAGAATCCAACATATTCTCATTCATCCATTGATTATAGTCACCATGTAAAGTTTCACCTAAAAGGAAGAAATCTCTATCTACATGGTTGTGTAAAGTTTGTAGGAAATTCTTATCCAAACAATAAGCTACATCTAATCTTAAACCATCAATTTTAAATTCTTCTTGCCAGAAATCCACTACATTTAAAATGTATTCTACTACTTGTGAATTTTGAAGATTCAACTTCACTAAGATATCATTGCCTTCCCAATCCTGGTACCAGAAGCCATCGTTGTAGTGATTGTTTCCATTAAAATCAAGATAGAACCAATCTTTATAAGGTGAATCCCACTTCTTTTCCAATACATCTTGAAACGCAAAGAAATCACGTCCCACATGATTAAACACGGCATCTAAAACAATTTGAATACCATTTTCATGGAATTGATTTACAACTTCCTTTAAGTCTTCATTGGTACCCAATCTTGTATCTAACGTTTTAAAATCCGTTGTATCATAGCCATGCGTACGACTTTCAAAAATTGGATTCAATAGTATACAGTCTATGTTTAATTTCTTTAAATGAGGAATAAAATCCTCTAATTTATGAATTCTGTGTTCTAGAACATGATCATTCTCAAATGGCGCTCCACAAGCTCCAAAAGGATAGATTTGATAAAATACACTCTCATTCGCCCACATAAAATTACTCCTTTGTGATATCGCCTGCTTGAACATGAATTAAATCCATCAATGTCTTTGGATCCATCTCAATCTGCATACCAATCTTACCTGCACTAAAATAAATCTTATCTTGATTTAAACAATCCTTTTCAATAAAGGTACGAAATTGCTTTTTCATACCCAATGGAGAACATCCACCACGAATATAGCCCGTAATCTTATTGATATCCTTCACATGAATCATCTCACAAGATTTGACTTCGGCTATTTTTGCGCACTTCTTTAAATCCAATTCCTTTTCAACTGGAAGCATATACACTAAGTATTCCTTTGTGTTTGCCTGTGTAACTAAAGTTTTATACACAGCTTCCACTGGCTGATGTAACATATTCGCAACATGCACACCATCTACGGGATCACCCTCTTTATGTTCATACGTATGCGCTTCATATTCTACTTTATGCTGATCTAAAAAACGCATCGCATTGGTCTTTTGAATCTTTTTCATGTTTGAAACTCCTCTAATAACTCTTTAGCCACCAAGAATTTCGTCTTATTCTGCTCCATCGCTATTTTTTCAATATAGTGATGCGCCTTGTCTTCACTCCAATGATAATTTGAAATCAAAACAAACTTACAATGATCCACCATCTTCAACTCTAAATATTTCTGTTCAAGCTTACTGATCTTCTTTTCATAAAGCTGGATTCGCCGATTCACACTCATAAGAATCTGAAATGCTTCATACAACAACTGCTTCTTGATGGGATACGACAGAACTATTATACCACTATCTTTACACTGATATGAAACTTGATCATAGATTTCCTTATTGCACACCAACAAAACTTGCGTATTTAAACTTTTCGCAAAATTTAAAAGCCCACTTGTCGTTTGCGAATATAAGATCACAACAATCTCAAAATGCGTATTTCTCAACTTATTTAACGCATCATTATATGTCTTTGACAGCACATATTGATAATTGGCCGTATTTTTTAATAGAGCTAAGAATTTCTCGTTTCCAAGTACTAATACTTTACTTGCCTCCATACGCACTTACCCAACATAAATATCCACTACATCTTTTCCTAAAACTTGTTTTAACCAATCCGAATTCAAAGCCTTTACCTTTGCCTCTTTTAAACTTTGAGGAAGCTTTTTTGTATCACTCGATACAATATCCGTACAAGGATCAGGTACCATGTTCTTTTCAATCCCCTCTAAACCGGCATAAATCAATAAGGCATAGGCCAAATAAATATTACAACTACAATCCGGACTTCTTAATTCCATACGATTTGTCAAATGCGTAGCCGGAATACGAATCAATTGATTACGATTCTGATACGACCAGGAAATATAGCTTGGCGCCTTATCCTTACCTAAACGCTTGTAGGAGTGTTTTGTCGGATTTAAAAAGGCTGTCATCTCTTCAATACGATTTAAAATACCCGCCATAAAAGGCATCAACAACTCTTCACGTTGATCCACACTCATATTAATATGCATCCCATTACCTGGCTGATCCTCTAAAGGTTTAGGTGAAAAGTCAGCTACTAAACCCTGCATATTCGCAATGGCTTCAACAACCCACTTAAATGTCGCCGCATTATCCGCTGCTTGTAAAGCACTTGAATAACGAAAATCAATCTCATTTTGCCCAGGACCCATCTCATGATGCGAAACCTCTGGATCAATTCCCATTTCCGATAATGTTAAACAAATCTCACGACGAACATTTTCCCCTTTATCTAATGGTGAAATATCCATATACCCCGCACGATCCAATGGAACATAGGTGTTTTCTCCATTTTCATCCTGCTTAAATAAGTAGAATTCAAATTCTGAACCAAAGTTAACATCTATCCCCATACTTTTCGCTTTTAGGATTGCCTTCTTTAATATATAGCGCACATCCCTTTCAAAAGGCGTTCCATCCGGATATTTAATATCACAATACATACGAATAACACTTCCATCCATACTGCGCCATGGCAAGATACTCATAGTGTTTGGATCTGGATATAAGAATAGATCACTATGCACTTCATCTAGAAAGCCATCAATGGCACTGGCATCAAAGCTAATGCCCTCCACAAATGCTCTTTTTAATTCGGTTGGTAAAACAGAAACATTTTTCTGTGTACCATACATATCAAAATAAGAAAGACGAATAAATCGAACGTCTTGTTCTTCACAAAAATTTAATACATCCTCATATGTCATACAATTCACCTCGAATAATTAATACACTATTTTCATTCTGTTTTCAAATATTTTTACATTTTTTCATTGACAACACAAAATATCTGTTTATAATGAATGCATACATGGCAAGGACGCCAAAGAAAATATAGGTCAACCCCTAGTTTTTTTAGTGTCCTTGCCTTTTTTTATGTAAAGGAGAGCCATTATGAAATCAATCGTAGAAGAAATTTTTGGAAGTAAAGTTTTTGATGAATCTGTTATGCGAGAAAAGCTCGCAAAAGATACATATCGCGAATTAGAAAAAACCATTCGCGATGGAAAACAGTTAAATATCAAAATCGCAAACGCGGTAGCCCACGCTATGAAAGAATGGGCCTTAGAACAAGGTGCAACACACTATACACACTGGTTCCAGCCAATGACAGGAGTTACAGCTGAAAAGCATGATGGCTTCATCAATCCCGATAAAGATGGCAAAGTCATTATGGAATTTAGTGGAAAAGAATTAATCAAAGGTGAACCAGACGCCTCAAGTTTTCCAAATGGCGGATTAAGAGCCACATTTGAAGCAAGAGGATATACAGCTTGGGATCCAACAAGCTATGCCTTTATTAAAAACGGAGTTCTTTGTATTCCAACCGCTTTCTGCTCTTACTCAGGACATGCCCTAGATAAGAAAACACCACTACTTCGAAGTATGCAGGCCATTAATAAACAAGCCTTACGTATTGTGAAATTATTTGGCAATGACGATGTTCAAACCATTAAAACAACCGTCGGACCTGAACAAGAATATTTCTTAGTTGACCAGAAATATTATGAACAAAGAAAAGACTTGATCTATACAGGACGTACATTATTTGGTGCACCATGCCCTAAAGGACAAGAATTGGAAGATCATTATTTTGGAACAATCAAAAGTCGTGTTCAAGAATTTATGTCCGATTTAAATAAAGAGTTATGGAAACTTGGTATCTTGGCAAAAACTGAACATAACGAAGTCGCTCCTGCACAACATGAATTAGCCCCAATCTTTACAACGACAAATATCGCAACAGACCACAACCAATTGACAATGGAATTGATTCAAAGAGTTGCGAAAAAACATGGATTGGTTGCCCTACTTCATGAAAAACCATTTGAAGGCATCAACGGAAGTGGTAAACACAATAACTGGTCTTTATCTACGGATACAGGAATCAACCTACTAGAACCAGGCGATACACCTCATGAAAACGCACAATTTTTAGTCTTCTTAGCCGCTATTATTAAAGCTGTAGATGAACACCAAGACTTATTACGATTAAGCGTGGCCACTGCAGGTAACGATCACCGACTAGGTGCTAACGAAGCCCCTCCAGCTATTATCTCTATTTTCTTAGGTGATGAATTAACTGCTGTATTAAAGGCCATTGAAGAAGACAAACCATATGATGGAAAAGAAAAAGAATTGATGAAGATTGGAGCAACCGTTCTTCCTAAATTCCCTAAAGATTCAACAGATCGTAACCGTACTTCTCCATTCGCCTTTACCGGAAACAAATTCGAATTCAGAATGCCGGGATCTAACTCAAGTATTGCCGGATGCAATATTGTGTTAAATACAGTCATTGCGGATGAAATCGAAAAATTTGCGGATATTCTTGAAACTAGCGATGATTTTGAAAGCACATTACATGCCTTGATCAGAGATACAATCAAAAACCACAAACGCATTATCTTCAATGGCAACGGATATGATGATTCTTGGGTTAAAGAAGCTGAGTCTAGAGGCTTATTAAACTTAAAGACAACTCCAGATGCCCTTCCATACTTCAAAACCGATGAAAATATTGCCCTATTTGAAAGACAAAAAGTTTTATCTAAAGAAGAAGTGGAATCAAGATATGAAATTTTAATGGATGAATATGAAAAACAAATCAACATTGAAGCATTGACAATGTTAGACATTGCGAAAAAAGACATTTTACCAGCTGCAAGTAAGTTCTCTAAAGAATTGACAGATACAATCGCTAATAAAAAGGCCATCGGTATCGACTTAACCTATGAACTTGAAACGGCTAAAAAAGTCAGTGAATATTTAACCGAAGCTTACCAAGCTATGATGACACTTGAAAACGATGTTAAAAAACTACATGAAATTGATGATTTTGAAAAATCAGCCTTCTATGTACGTGACTTCATCATTCAAGACATGGCAAATTTAAGAAAACCATGCGACGAACTTGAAGTCATTACTTCTAATAGTGATTGGCCATTTCCAACATATGGAAAATTATTATTCGGAATTCAATAAACCGGCATACGCCCGGTTTTTCCGTCTATAAAGGAGATGTAATTTATGTGTACAATTATTGGTTATAAATCATTAAAAGTAAATAAAGAATCCATTCATCAAGCATTACTTGCGACATATACAAGAGGTCCAGACGATGAAAGAATTCAAGAAGTCGGATGTGGCTATCTAGGTTTTCAAAGACTATCCATCATGGGACTAAGTCCTCTTGGCATGCAGCCTTTTGAAAGAGATGGCAATTATGTGGTATGTAACGGCGAAATCTATGGATTTCGAGAAATTAAGTCCGAATTAGAAAAATCCGGCTATACATTTATTTCGCAAAGCGATTGTGAAATTCTTCTACCACTCTATGAAAAATACGGCTTAGACATGTTTAAAAAGCTAGATGCTGAATATGCCTGCATTATTTATGATGCCAAGAAAAACGATTTTATTGCCGCCAGAGATCCAATCGGAATCCGTCCATTATTTTATGGCTATGATCAAAATCATAATATTGTCTTTGCCTCTGAAGCCAAAAACCTAGTTTCCATTGTCGAACAAATCTTTCCATTCCCTCCTGGATTTTACTATGCCGATGGTAAATTCACTTGTTACTTAGACATTACTAAAGTTGATGAAGTAATCACTTCAGATCTTGAAACCATCTGTTCTAATATTCACGATAAATTAGTGGAAGGTGTCAAGAAAAGATTGGATGCCGATGCCCCACTAGGATTCTTATTGAGTGGAGGATTAGATTCAAGTCTAGTATGTGCCATCAGTCAAAAATTACTCAATAAACCCATTGAAACCTATGCGATTGGAATGGAAGAAGATGCGATCGATTTAAAATATGCCAAAGAAGTCGCTGACTTTATTGGTTCTAACCACCATGAAATCATTATCAATAAAGAAGATGTCTTAAATGCGATCAAACCCGTCATTCAAACTTTGGCTACTTTTGACATCACAACCATTCGCGCCAGCATTGGAATGTATCTTATCTGTAAAGCCATTCATGAACAAAGTAACATTCGCGTTTTACTAACTGGAGAAATCAGCGATGAATTGTTTGGCTACAAATATACAGATTTTGCCCCAAACGCCCAAGAATTCCAACAAGAAAGTGTTAAACGTGTACATGAACTGTATATGTACGATGTATTAAGAGCCGATCGATGCATTTCCACAAACTCCATTGAAGCCCGTGTTCCCTTTGGCGATTTAGATTTTGTCAAATACGTTATGGCTATTGATCCTGAAAAGAAAATGAATACATATAATAAAGGAAAATATTTGCTTCGTCATGCGTTTGAAAAAGACGAAATTCTTCCTTACGATATCTTAATGCGAGAAAAAGCCGCCTTCTCCGATGCGGTCGGTCACTCATTAAGTGATGATATTAAAGAATATGCCGAAAAGCAGTATACAGATGCTGAATTTGAAGAAAAAATCAAACAATACAAATACTGTTCTCCATTCACAAAAGAATCTCTATTATATCGTGAAATTTTTGAATCTTACTACCCTGAACAGGCAGGTATGATCAAAGATTTCTGGATGCCAAATAAAAACTGGCAAGGATGTAACGTCAACGATCCGAGTGCTCGTTATTTATCAAACTATGGAGACAGCGGAAAATAGAAGGGTTGTGTAAATTATGAATTTTGAAATCGAACACGATGCCTGCGGTATTGGTTCCGTAGTCCAAATCGATGGTAAACAAAGCTATGATGTCTTAGACAAAGCATTGCACATTGTAGAAAAACTAGAACACCGTGCAGGTAAAGATGCCAGTGGTAAAGTGGGTGATGGAGTTGGTATTCTCCTTCAAATCAGTGATGACTTTTTTCGCAAAACATTAAAGAAAGACAACATCAAACTACCCGAACACTATGGTGTCGGTATGTTTTTCTTGCCAAGAAATAAACTGCTTTTAAACCAACACAAAAAAATGTTTGAAAAACTTGTCGAACAAGAAGGATGCACATTCATTACTTGGCGAAAAGTACCATGTGATGATTCCATCTTAGGCCAAAAAGCCAAAGATTGTATGCCTAGCATTTACCAAGCTTTTGTCCAAGGCGATACAGACCTAGAACAAAAACTATACGTGATTCGACGCGAATTTGAAAAGAGTTGTAAAGAAACCTATGTGGCCTCATTAAGCAGTCGTACCATTGTTTATAAAGGTATGTTTCTCGTTTGTCAATTAAGAAAATTCTATTTAGATTTACAAGATGAAAACTATAAGTCTGCAATTGCGATTGTACACTCACGTTTCTCTACCAATACAACACCATCATGGCAAAGAGCGCATCCAAACCGTTATATTGCCCATAATGGTGAAATCAATACCATCCGTGCCAATGTCAATAAGATGTTAGCACGTGAAGAGAGTATGCATTCAAAATTCTTGGATGAAAATTCAAATAAGATCTTACCCATCATCAATACTTCGGGTTCCGATTCTGCCATGTTAGATAATGCCCTAGAGTTTTTAGTCATGAATGGCATGCCACTTGAAAAAGCCGTTATGATCTTGATTCCAGAACCATGGAAACACCAAACTATGGATCAAAAGAAGAAAGATTTCTACCACTACTATGCCACAATGATGGAACCATGGGATGGTCCAGCCGCTATTTTATTTAGTGATGGACAAAAAGTCGGAGCTGTTTTAGATCGTAATGGACTTCGACCAAGTCGTTACTATCTAACAAGCGACAACATGTTGATTTTATCAAGTGAAGTGGGTGTATTGGATATTGATGAAAAGAAAATCGTAAAAAAATCAAGACTTGAACCCGGTAAGATGTTACTTGTAGATACAAAGAAAAAGAAATTGATTGAAGACTATGATCTTAAAAATGAATATGCCTCTTCAAATCCATATGGAGAATGGTTAGACAACCACTTATTATACCTGAAGGATCTACCAGCTCCTGATAAAAAAACACACATCCACTCTCAACATGAAAGAGATATTCTTTATAAAGTCTTCGGCTATACCTATGAAGATGTAAAAGATATTATTTTACCAATGGCCCGTGTCAAACTTGAACCAACAAGTGCGATGGGTACCGATATTCCTTTGGCAATTTATTCCCAAAATCATTTAAGTTTATTTCATTACTTTAAACAACTCTTCGCCCAAGTAACCAACCCACCCATTGATTCTTTACGTGAAGAAGTTGTCACAGACACAACCATCTATATTGGTAGTGATGGAAACCTACTCCAGGATAAATCCGGCAACTGTACCGTCTTAGAGGTCAACAATCCCATTCTAACATCACGCGATATGGATAAGATTCGTCAATTAAATCAGACAGGATTTAAAAATGAAACGATTTCTCTATTATTCTATCGTGGCACATCGTTAAAAGAAGCATTAGACAACTTATTTATTGAATGTGATAAAGCCTATCGAAATGGAGCCAACATCTTGATTCTTTCCGATAAAGGTGTTGATGAAGGTCACATGGCCATTCCTAGTCTTTTAGCTGTATCTGCCTTAGAACAACACTTAGTTAAGACGAAAAAGAAAACCGATGTATCCATCATTCTAGAAAGTGGTGAACCAAGAGATGTTCATCAATTCGCAACGATTTTAGGTTATGGTGCAACCGCCATCTATCCATATTTAGCACATGAATGCATTGAAGAAATGATTCAATTAAATATGTTAGATAAAGAAGTCAACATTGCGATTGATGACTATAATGAAGCCATTTTAAAAGGCATCGTTAAAATTGCTGCTAAAATGGGTATTTCGACTCTCCAATCGTATCAAGGTGCCCAAATCTTTGAGGCCATTGGAATCTCTAAAGAGGTCATCGATACCTACTTCACAAACACCATTAGTGAAGTGGAAGGCATTACTTTAGAAGATATTGAAAAAGATTTGATCTATCATCATGATCGTGCTTATGATCCATTAGGACTTACAACCGATACAAGTCTAGATTCCATTGGATTCCATAAACTTAGAAAAGGTGATGGAAAAGAAGATCACTTATATTCTCCTGAAACCATTGTGAAACTTCAAAGAGCTACACAAACTAATAACTACGATTTATTTAAAGAATATTCGAATGAATTGAATTCAAACCATCAAAAACACCATTTAAGAAGTCAATTGCACTTTAAAAAGACAAGAAATTCAATCCCATTATCGGAAGTGGAAAGTGAATACGAAATCGTAAAACGCTTTAAGACAGGTGCCATGAGCTATGGTTCTATCTCTGAAGAAGCCCATACATGTATGGCCATTGCCATGAATCGATTGGGTGGTAAATCCAATTCGGGTGAAGGTGGCGAAAAACCCCAACGTTTAGGTACCGAAAAGAACTCCGCTATTAAACAAGTGGCGAGTGGTCGTTTTGGCGTAACCGAAGAATACTTAGTCAGTGCCAAAGAAATTCAAATCAAGATGGCACAAGGCGCAAAACCAGGTGAAGGTGGACACTTGCCAGGCAAAAAAGTCTATCCATGGATTGCGAAAACTCGATATTCAACGCCAGGCGTATCTTTGATTTCCCCTCCTCCTCACCACGACATCTATTCCATTGAAGACTTAGCCCAATTGATCTACGATTTAAAGAACGCCAACCCAAAAGCCCGAATCAGTGTTAAGCTTGTTTCCGAAGCGGGTGTAGGTACGATTGCCTCTGGTGTTGCCAAAGCCGGAGCTACCGTCGTCTTAATTTCTGGTTATGATGGGGGTACAGGTGCTGCTTCCCAAAGTAGTATTCACCATGCGGGTCTTCCATGGGAATTAGGTTTGGCTCAAGCTCACCAAAACTTAGTCGAGAACGGTTTAAGAAGTCGTGTATTAATTGAAACCGACGGTAAGTTAATGACAGGAAAAGATGTTGCGATCGCATGCTTACTTGGAGCGGAAGAATTTGGCTTTGCGACGGCACCACTTGTTACTATGGGATGTATGATGATGCGTGTATGTAATCTAGATACTTGTCCTTTTGGTGTGGCTACACAAAACCAAAAATTAAGAAAGCATTTCAAAGGAAAACCAGAATATGTCATGAATTTCATGTTGTTTATTGCGCGTGAATTAAGAGAAATTATGGCTGAGCTTGGCTATCACACAATCAATGAAATGGTGGGTCATACGGACAATCTAGAAGTGGATGAAGATGCGAATATGGATTACTCTAACATTTTAATGAAACCTTACAATATTCATTATGAGCCAAAAGATACATACGATTTTGAACTTGAAAAAACGGTAGATATGAAGACATTGCTTCCTAAGTTTGAACCTTATTTCAATGAGAAAAAGCCTCATGCTGAAACAATCTCAATTTCAAGTACAGATCGTACAGTCGGAACTATTTTATCCAGTGTAGTCACAAAACAATTTAATAACACTCTACAAGACGATACATATACTGTTCATTGTAACGGTGGTGCTGGACAATCTTTTGGTGCCTTTGTACAAAAAGGAATCACATTAGATGTACATGGTGATGCCAATGACTACTTTGGTAAGGGCTTGTCTGGTGGCAAATTGATTATTCAGCCAAAAAATGAAGCAAAATTTAAGCCAAATGAAAATGTCATTATTGGTAATGTGGCCTTATATGGTGCTACTAGTGGTGAAGCCTACATTCGTGGTATGGCCGGTGAGCGTTTTGCGGTACGTAACTCAGGAGCAAGTGCTGTAGTCGAAGGTGTTGGTGATCATGGACTTGAATATATGACAGGTGGTACTGTTGTGATTTTAGGTCAAACTGGTAAAAACTTAGCGGCCGGCATGTCTGGTGGCATTGCGTATATTTATGATCCTAACCATGATTTATATACACGTTTAAATAAACAATTAGTCAATACGTATGAAGTGAGTGGTAAAGCGGATATTGAAACATTAACGCAATTATTAAGGAATCACTTCAAATATACAAATTCAGATGTTGCAGAAAAGATTTTATCAAATCTTGATCATGAATTATCTAACTTTAAAAAGATTGTACCTAAAGATTATGAGAAGATCACAACATTGATTCAAGAATTAAAGGCCAAAGGCTATCATGATGATGAAGCCAGTCTTATGGCTTTTGAACAAGTACATGCTTAGAAAGGATGAAAGAATATGGGAAAACCAACAGGATTTTTAGAATATGAAAGACAAGAAAACGAGGCCATCCAACCTCTTTCTCGTATCACAAACTTTAATGAATTTCATCCTTTTTTAGATGAAGAAACAAGACGTAAACAAGGTGCGCGCTGCATGAACTGTGGCGTTCCCTTTTGTCAATCGGCCATTAAGTTAAAAAACATGGTGACAGGCTGCCCATTACATAACTTAATTCCAGAATGGAATGATGAAATCTATAACGGTAATGATAAAAGAGCGTTATCTAGATTATTAAAAACCAATCCATTCCCTGAATTTACCGGTCGCGTGTGCCCTGCTCTTTGTGAAAAGGCTTGTTTGAATGGTTTAGACCAAGAACCAGTCACAATCAAAGAAAATGAATTATATACGATTGAAACAGCCTATACTAACAAATGGATGACACCTTATGTTCCTGGTGTACGCTCCGATAAAAAGGTCGCCATCATTGGTTCAGGTCCTGCAGGACTTGCGCTTGCGCATGATTTAAATCGAAGAGGTCATTCTGTGACAGTCTTTGAAAAGGAAGATCGTATTGGTGGTTTATTGATGTATGGCATCCCAAATATGAAGCTTGAAAAGAAAGTCATTCAAAGAAGATTAGAAATACTTACAGAAGAAGGAATCATTTTTAAAACCAATGTAAATGTAGGTAAAGACATCACCAAAAAAGAATTGGAAAAAGAATATGATGCGATTGTCTTTGCGACTGGATCTAAAAAAGCTCGTGATCTAAATGTAAAGAATCGTGATTGTACAGGCATTTATTTTGCGGTGGACTACCTTACAAAGGCCACGAAACATTTGTTGGATAACACAAAAGAAATTTCTGCCAAATATAAACATGTTGTGATTGTCGGTGGTGGAGATACTGGAAATGATTGTGTTGGTACAAGCATTCGTCAGGGTTGTGCTAGTGTTGTTCAAATTGAAATGATGCCTAAAGCACCGGATGAAAGACTTCAAAGTAATCCTTGGCCAGAATGGCCAAAGATCTGTAAGACAGATTATGGTCAAGAAGAAGCGATTGCCGTCTTTAAAAAGGATCCTCGCATCTACGAAACAACAGTTAAGGAATGTATTTTAGATGAAAAGAAAAATCTAAAACAGATCAAGACGGTAAAAGTCCACTTTAACAATGGTAAGCTTGAAGAAGTAAAAGGTTCCGAACAAATTTTAGACTGTGATTTATTATTGATTGCAGCTGGTTTTATTGGTGTTGAAGATGATTTAAAGAAGAGTTTTAAATTGGAAACTTCACAAAGAAATACGATTGTGACACAACCAAATTCTTATCAAGTCAAAGACAAATACTTTACAGCTGGAGATTGTCATAGAGGTCAATCCTTAGTTGTATGGGCTATTCATGAAGGTAAAGAGTGTGCTAAAGAAGTGGATACGTATTTAATGGGTTACACAAATATGGAATAATTTAAAGTTCATTTAAGCTTATTGCGATATCCTTGTATTGTAAATAAGGAGGTACAAGGACATGAAAAATGAAATGCCAAAAATTCCAAATTCAAATCATAAATTATTAAAGAAAGGTACAAAGCTTGTATTGAGTGCGGCCACATTTGGTGTAGTTGCGGCTGGAAGTTTTCAAGGTGTCAACTATGTGGTTGATAACTATAATAAACAAAATACAACAGTTCAAAGCACAAATGTTTTGAAAACTTCAAGTTCAACCACTTCAAATGTGAGTGCAGTCGCTCAAAATTGTATGCCAAGTATTGTATCGATTACCAACGTTTCGGTATCGGATGTACAAAATTATTTTAGTATGTATGGAAATAACTCAAGAAGCAATCCGTTTACACAACAAGAAAATACAAGTGTAGGTAGTGGTGTAATCATCAATAAAAAGAATGGTGAAATCGATATTTTGACAAACTATCATGTTATTGAAAATGCCAAGACCTTAACTTGTACATTAGCGGATAATACAAATGTTGTAGCTACAGTAAAAGGTGTAGATGAAGATCGTGACTTAGCTGTGATTTCCATCAAGACAAAAGACTTAAGTGAAGATACTTTAAAACAAATTGCGATTGCGACAATTGGAGACAGCGACAAACTTCAAGTTGGAGAACAAGTTGTAGCGATTGGTAATGCGTTAGGTTATGGTCAAAGTGTTACAACGGGTATTGTATCGGCTACAAATCGTAGTGTTTCAACAAGTTCAGATACAGACAAATCACAATCGTATATTCAAACCGATGCAGCTATTAACCCAGGAAACTCGGGTGGAGCATTATTGAATATGAGTGGCGAATTGATTGGCATCAACTCAGCCAAATTAAGTGATACAGATGTAGAAGGTATGGGCTATGCGATTGCGATCAGTGATGTCAAAGATTCTATCGATACAATGCTTGAAGGAAAAGATGTAAGTACATCATGCAATACACCTTCTTCTTCATATTATCAACAAAACGATGAAGACCATGAAAGCGAATCCGTATTTCCATTCGATTTTTGGAACTAAAACAGGGACTTGATTCCTGTTTTTTATTGTTGTAAACTATTGAAGATGTTTTTTTTGTGGATATGGATCTAAGGACCATAATCCATGTATGAAGACATCCATTTGATTAGTTACATCGTATTCTTAAAAAGAAACGAAAGTAGGAGGAAATATGAACAAATCAAAACTATCAGTACGCCAGATGTGCGTGTTGGCTTTATTTTTAGCCATCGAAATCATCATGTATTTAACACCAATTGGTTACTTACGTATCAACGCATTAAGTGTTACATTAATGCACGTGCCTGTCATTATCTTGGCTAGTACAATGGGGCCCGCAGCCGGTGCTTTCTTAGGATTCATATTTGGTTGTACTTCTGTAATTGGAGCTACAATGACACCTGGAATCACAAGCTTTGTCTTCTCTCCATTTATCACAGTTGGTGGAATTTCTGGTAACTTCTTTAGTTTAGTTATAGCTTTAGTCCCACGTATTTTATTAGGTGTGGTTGCTGGTTATGTATTTAAATTTGCAAAAAAATACGCAAAAAATACACCAGTCGCTGCAGGTATTGCAGCAGCTGTGGCGACAGTATGCCATACAATCATGGTATTAGGATTGATTGTTATTTTATTCGGTCCTCAATACTCACAAGCTTTAGGTATCAGTCAAGCTGCATTGAACGGTGTTATGGCTGGTGTCATCGGAACAAATATGATTCCTGAAGTCATCGTGGCTGTTGTTTCAAACATGGCTTTAGCGACTGCATTAAGTTCGAGATACGTTGGAATTGCTCAACAAGCATAGTCAATGAATAGTGTAACTTTGGTTGCACTATTTTTTTTATTTGGATTATAATATTTTGGGTGATAAAAATGGATTTAAATTGGAAATTAAATAATACAGAACATATTGTACAAGATGAATGGATCGACTTTCGTAAAGAGTCTTTTATTCTTCCAGACGGAAAGGAATTCTCCCCTTTCTATAACTATTCAAGACGTAACTTTGTTGTGATTATCGCAAGAACAAAAGATGATAAGTATATAACAGTCAAACAATTCAGACATGGACTTAAATCTGTAACCACTGAATTTTGTGCCGGTGGCATTGAGGGTGATGAAAAAGACAGTGCATTACTTGCAGCTAAACGTGAACTTGAAGAAGAAACAGGCTACGTTTCAGATCACTGGAAACATATTTATACGATTCCTAGCAATCCGACTATAGCGGATAATTATGCGTATTTATATTATGCCGATGATTGTGAAAAAGTATCGAATCAACATCTAGATTCGACAGAATTTTTAGAAGTCAAAGAATATACAGAAGATGAAATCAATGATTTAATTAAAAACAACGAATTTGTTCAACCAATTCATCTAATGGGTTGGCTAATGGCGAAAAAAGGCGTATTATAGGGATATAAAGGAGACTTATAAACATGGAAAAATTAACTAAAAAGGACATCATTTCAAACATTGCCGAAGATTCTCACTTATCTAAAAAGGACATCACTGAAGTTGTTGACTTGGCATTAACACAAATCTTTGAGGGTTTAAGTGAAGGAAAAACGGTGGATCTTGCAGGATTTGGAAAATTTGAAATCACTGAAAGAAAAGCTAGAGAAGGATTCAATCCTCTAACGAAAGAAAAGATTCAAATTGAAGCTAGCAAATCTGTTAAGTTCAAAGTTGCCAAAGCTCTAAAAGAAGCTGTAAATAAATAATATCAAAACAAAAAGCATCCTTAGAGATGCTTTTTAATTAGTTTCTTCGATCATTACAACTCATTGTATAATAATCCTTTTTATTTTGATACATTCTTTCATCGGCGAATTTACTTATTTCTTGAACTGAATCAAAATCTTGTTCTGAAGACTTGACGACACCATACGATACAGATATCGAATTTAAGTGCTTGCCATGCCATTCATGAATGGTCGCATAAAATCCTGGTAATATGGAATCTAGATTAGAAACAGAGTATTGAATCCATACGACAAATTCATCTCCACCAATACGATAGATCTTTCCATAAGGGGCAAACGCAAACTTCATGCAGTTACTAGCCGCACAAATAAGCTCATCCCTAGCACTAGGGCCAAGTAAATCATTGGTTTGTTTTAGATCGTTTAAGTCTAAAGAGATATAAGCCCATTCCGTATTCGAAGTACACATATATTTTTCTTTTTCATACTTCTCTTTTAATACTCTAGAAAGCATAAGAACTAGTAAGCATGAAGCTAAAGTCAAATAAATACCGACAATCAATATCGCTGCGATATTATTTTGAGAAAACATCGATTCAGATTTGGATACAGATACATTATAATTTCCGTGTTTTCGAGTTATATATTGATAGTTTGTATTAGAAGTCAGTATCTTCTTCCCTATTTTATTTTTGTCAGTAGCTCCCTCAATTATTTTCGTCTTTGAATTTACAACATAAATTTCCATTCCCTTATACACAGGCATATTAGATACGACATTTAAAATTTGGTTTTGTTTCAACTCTTTTAAAAGACGCTTTGGCGTAATACCCACTTGAACCCTATGCGTTTTCGACTCATTCCAAGTGATCGCATACATCATCTCTTTAGCTTGGGCCGTATTTAGTGTTACATCCTGGCATAATGTTAAATCATAATTGTTTAATATTTGTTTAAAGAAAGCCATATGTGCACCAGAATCAAAGCTATATCCAAAATATTTAGGTATTGAACCCGACTATATCATTCCTGTTTCATCAATAAAATGAATTTTATCCACGGACATTAAAGATGCGATTTTTTGAAGTTCATCAATATCATATTCTACTTCCGGCTTGGCATCCACAATATAAGATATGGTCTTAACACGTACTATATAATCATCTTTTAATGATTTCACAAACCGCTCTTCACTCGACTCATTTTTATCGAGAACCGCAATCACACGATCCAATAATACATTGGATGTGGTTGTGCATTCTTTGCATTTACATATCTTAATATACATGTTTCAAGAATCAATGTGAGGGCAACAATGGTGATTGAAAGCACTAATATTTTTCTTTTTCTCATAATTGCTATTTTAGATTATATTTTCAAAAAAAAAAGTGGCATTTTTTATGCCACGATTTTTTGAATCGATTTCTTCAATTCTTCAGCTGCTTTTTTTGTATCCTCTTGATCCATAATAGCCGATACAACACAAACACCTTGAATAGGACTCTTTTCTAAAACAGAAAGATTATCTTTATTTAATCCTCCAATCGCACAAACCGGAATCTTGACAGCCGAACAAATATCATTCAGTGTTTCCACACTCGTAATCTTCGTCTTCACATGCGTCTTTGTCGGATAAATGGCACCACAACCCAAATAGTCAGCACCATCTGCTTCTGCTTTTTTTGCAACTTCTACTGTCTTTGCGGTAGCCCCAATAATACAATCTTTTCCCATGATTTTACGAGCTACAGAAATTGGCATATCTTCATTTCCTAAATGAACACCACATCCTACAGCCATTGCGATATCCATTCGATCATCAATAATTAAAGGGATGTTATAGGCATCCGTTATATTTTTGACTTTAACTGCTAACTCATAATATTCCAATGTTGATTTATTCTTTTCACGAAGCTGGACAATGGTTGCGCCACCAAGACATGCCCCTTTTACTTTATTTAAAAAAGTATCTTCATCATAACCATCTGAATTGGTAATAAAATATAATGTATAATCGACTTTTTTCATCTTAACACCTCAATTTTAAACAAAGATTCATCAAAACTGGTAAGCTTATAGATCTCATCCATAAAATGCATATGGAAAGTTCCAGGGCCCTCACATTTTGTCTTTTCTGCAGCAACTTCATAATAACAAGTTGCCTTAATACAAGCCAATAATGGAGAATAACTGGCTAAAAATGTAGCGATTGCCACATTTAACATACATCCAGTCCCCGTAATTCTTGAAAGCATATCACAACCATTTGAAATAAGATTAACCTCTTTGCCATCTGTAATGACATCGATCTTGCCGCTACAAACAACTACACAACCAAGATGTAAAGCCATATCTTTTAGCCATTTTGCACTTTCATAGATATTCTCTTCATCGAGAACATCCGCATCTACACCATGCGCATGACTTGTCATTCCATAAAAAGCTTTACATTCACTGATGTTCCCTTTAATGACGGTTGGACAATATAAAGAAACAAGTTCTTTGGCATAATTCAATCGAAGTGTTGAACAAGCCACTCCCACCAAATCTAAAATGAATGGAGTTTTGTTTTCTTTAGCACATTGAGCACTAATCATCATAGACTTAGCTCTTACATCATCAAAATTGCCTAAATTCAATGCCAAAGCCGCAGAATGGCAAGTGATATCATCAACTTCATCGGGGTGACAAGCCATAATCGGCTTCGCCCCCAAAGCTAATATAAGATTTGCACAATCATTAATTGAAATCGGATTTGTGATACAGTGAATCAAATTATTCGTTTGTTTCAACAAATTTTTGCACTCCTAACTTTCTTTGAATATTTTCTAGGATTCCACTACGTGACATCGACTTCAATAAAATATACGCAATACTTCCACCGATGATTGTACCCATTAAAAAGCTAGGTACATAGAACATCCATGTAAGTCCAGTTCTTCCCCATAAATATGTCATCACTGGATATGAAAGAACAGAACCAATTAAGCCAGTACCAATGATTTCACCAAGTACAGCAGCCCAAATCTTTCCTTTGCTTACACGATATAAGATGCCTGATAACGTAGCTCCAAAAATAGCGCCAGTTAAAGCTAATGGTGGAATTCCCATAACAGCCATACGGATTAAACCAATAGCTAAAGCACAAAGAAATGAATACCAAGGCCCCATAAATACAGCCATAGTGATATTAATAAGATGTGCCATTGGACACATTCCTTCTACACGTAAAATGGGTGAAATGACCACTCCAACAGCTACCATCATTGAAAAAAAGACTAAGCTTAATAAGTAATTGTGTTTATTCATAATACTACCTCCTACAGATACAGATGGCCTAGAAAACACGCAAAAACCATCTGTGGTTTCGGTATTAGACAAACAGTCCTCTCTCATCCTGTCAATTCAGGCTCCCTCGCTTGTTTTCTATACTCTAGGCGCTCCCCTACAGTAAGGCAATAAAATAAAAAGACCTGCAACGTAAAAAGACAGGTCAAAAAACATCTATACTTCCTACGCCGGCATTATCCGTCAGGTTTAATGGGTCGAAGTCGAACTTCCTCTCAGCAATAGCTCCCCAGATTTATTTACTACATCTAGAATTCTAGTACAAAACACACTAAAGTGCAAGGAGTAATTCATTCATAAAAACATGCAAAATGAATTTTTTTATCTATTATTCAAAACCATAATGTCAAATGATAGAGAGTTGTAATGTTATAACCCCAAATTTGATAAAAGCTTTATAAATTTCTTCTCATTCATCACATCATTTGTCACATACTCACCATTATAAAATAAGGCATAGATAGTAATGGGTGTTGGCGCATTTTGCGCCTTTTCTTTTGTATCTAAATGAATCGCTTTAAATGCGATATTTAAATCTTTTGAAACATTCTCAATCACCAGAACATATTTCGCATTAAAAGGACACTGATTTGTGTAATATAAGACAAAACCTAGTTCGTCTATATGACAATCTTTCGCACAAGATTTAAATTTAGATAAATCAGAATCCTTAAAACTTAAATACCACAATTGAATACCATTACTCGCTTCATCACACACTAAAACCTTTGTAAGCAAGAAACTTAGGATCGGCAAGATATGGCGTTTTCTTTTTAGTAGATAAGATACAAATTCCATCCATACCCTTCTTCTTACTATCCTCAATACACATTTTCAATAATTTGCTCGAATAGCCATGACCCTTTAATAACCCAGAAACCCATAGACAATCAATATACATAAAATTCTTGGCATCGAGTGGAATCCACGCATTCTTTGCCGGAATATATTCAATAAAACATTTCCCTCTTACACTCGATTTAATAAAGACAAGACCATCCTCAAAACGATCTGTCAATCAATCCTTCTTTGATCTTGCTTGTACATCTGAATTACTACGAATTGCACAACAAATGTGTTCTTGCTCTATATTTTCTTTTGTGACATATACATAATCTATTTTAAACACCTCAAAATCAGTACACTAAAAGGAGTTGAAACCTATCAACTCCTAAACTAAAAACTAGATGCAAAATGCAGCATAAAGTGGAACTATTTTTTTATTGTCCTCAAAGCCAAAGTTTTTACTTGAAAGCTGGATCGCATAAGCAGGTTTATACGTATCCATATACATTTTTAAACTCTTAGCCCGAGTATTATCTGCAGCCTTGACCTCAATAGGAATCAGTTTCCCGTCACGTTGAATAATAAAATCAATTTCAGCACCACGATCTGATTTCCAATAATACGTATGATAATCATTAATAGTAAGCTGCACATTCACATAGTTTTCCATCATGCCACCTTTGAAGTCATTAAGCTCTTCTACCATATAGAGAATATCATTGGCAGCTAGATCCTTCTTGGCACAAAGCAAACCTAAGTCAGATACATATATTTTGAAAGCATCAATATCACGGTAATTTTCAAGTGGCTTTTTGATTTGTTCGACCCTGTAGACCTGTGACACAATACCAGAAAGACAAAGCCATTCAATCGCATTTTCAAATTCAGAAGCCCTTCCACCCTTTTTAATCCACTTATATTGGAAACGAGTATTCTTCTTTGAAAGCTGAACTGTAATATTATCATAGGCAAGCTTAGTTTTCTTAATTTCATTTAAATTGTTATACTTACTCATATCATTAAGGTAGCTTGCAAGTATTGTATCCTGTGTATGTCGCACTAGAATATAATCCTTCGTTTGCGCAAACAGCATCACACACTCTGGCATACCACCAACTACAAGATACTGACGGTAAAGCTGCATTGCAGCATCATGTAAGGCAGATGGTAATGGTGTATCTGTTTGAAAAGATTTTTTAATTTGTACTACTAAATCATCCTCACCAAGTGCGAACATAAACTCTTCCATATCCATAGGATAGAGTGTTTTCATATCCACCTTTCCTACAGGAAATGAAAATTTAGACCTGTTAACCGCTACACCAAGTAAACTACCTGCAACAATAATATGATAATCTGGGGCATCCTCACAAAAATATTTAAGCGAAGTCAATGCTCTTTCACAAAGTTGCACTTCATCAAATACAATTAAAGTTTTTTCTTTTACAATCGTTTGACCGGCGATATGAGATAAAATAGGTATCAAATAATCAGGAGTAATATTTTCTTCAAAGGTTTCATTTAGCTTTGGATTTGTTTCAAAATTAAAGTATGCCACATTTTCATAGTGGAGACGTCCAAATTCCAAAATGGAATAAGTTTTTCCAACCTGTCTTGCACCCTGTAAAATTAAAGGTTTGCGATGATTACTTTCTTTCCATTTTTCCAAGAAATTCATTATTTTTCTATACATAAGTTGCCTCCTTATTGAAAGGATAACAAATATTCGTGTATTTTTTTATGTATTTTATTACATTTTTAACACTATTTTACACGAATATTTTGTAAATAATCACACTAAATGATACGTACTAAGAAAAAGGAGTTGAAATTCATCAACTCCTACGTGTTTTATTTATCGAATTTAATAGCAGCCTGTGCCGCAGCAAGTCTTGCGATAGGTACACGATATGGTGAACAAGATACATAGTTCAATCCAACTCTATGACAGAATTCAATACTTGCTGGATCACCACCATGTTCTCCACAAATACCTAATTTAATATTTGGACGAGTACTCCTTCCAAGTTCAGTAGCCATCTTTACAAGTTTTCCAACACCTCTTTGATCTAAGTGTGCAAATGGATCGGATTCAAAGATTTTTTTATCATAGTAATCTTGTAAGAATCCTCCTGCATCATCTCTTGAGAATCCAAATGTCATCTGTGTTAAGTCATTTGTACCAAATGAGAAGAATTCAGCTTCTTTTGCGATTTCATCCGCTAATAAAGCAGCACGAGGAATTTCAATCATTGTACCAACATGATATTTCATGTCTAATTCGGATTCTTGAATCAATTTGTCAGCTACCTCACATACAATCTTTTTAACATAGCGAAGTTCTGCAACATCCCCAACCAATGGAATCATGATTTCTGGTTCTATCTTCCAGTCTGGGTGTCTTTCATTGACAGCTAATGCGGCCTGAATCACTGCTGTTGTCTGCATTTCAGCAATTTCTGGATACGAAATAGCCAAACGACATCCACGATGACCCATCATAGGATTGAATTCGTGTAAGCTAGAAATGACAGATTTCAATTCATCCAATTCAATGTGCATATCCTTAGCTAATTGTGTAATATCATAAGAGTTTGTAGGTAAGAATTCATGTAAAGGTGGATCCAAATAACGAATTGTCACTGGTAAACCTTCCATAGCTTCATAGATTCCTTCAAAGTCACTTCTTTGCATAGGCAAGATTTTTTCTAATGCGACACGTCTTTGAGCTGCCGTTTTAGAAACAATCATTTCACGAACCGCTTTAATACGATCTCCCTCAAAGAACATGTGTTCTGTACGAACTAGACCAATACCTTGCGCACCAAATTCATGAGCTTGTTTTGCATCATGTGGAGTATCTGCATTAGTACGAACTTTTAATGTACGTCTTTCATCCGCCCAATTCATGAAACGTTCAAAATCACCTGAAATACTTGCAGGAACGGTTTTAATAGCACTACCATAGATATTTCCTGTTGAACCATCTAAACTGATCCAATCTCCACGGTGATATTTCACACCATCAATTTCAAAATATCCTTCATCATCATGCATTTTGATATCTCCACAACCACTGACGCAGCATGCACCCATACCACGAGCTACTACAGCAGCATGACTTGTCATACCACCACGTACAGTTAAGATACCTTGAGATACATGCATACCTTCAATATCTTCTGGACTTGTTTCTAAACGAACTAAGATGACTTTGTGGTTACGACTTGCCTCTTGAATCGCTTCTTCTGCACTAAATACGATTTGACCACATGCAGCACCTGGACTTGCTGGAAGTGCTGAAGCAATTGGTTTAGCTTTCTTTAATTCATCCGCATCAAACATTGGGTGAAGTAATGAATCTAATTGTTTAGGTTCAACCATCATTAAAGCTTCATCAATAGTAATCATGCCTTCATCCACCATGTCGCACGCAATCTTTAATGCAGCCTGAGCTGTACGTTTACCATTACGTGTCTGCAGCATGAATAATTTACCTTTTTCAATTGTGAATTCCATGTCCTGCATATTACGATAGTGAGTTTCCAATTTCTTAGTAATATCCACGAAATCATCATAAGCATTAGGCGCTACTTCTTTTAATTGATCAATCTTTTGAGGTGTACGAATACCCGCAACAACATCTTCACCTTGGGCATTCATTAAAAATTCACCATACAATTTATTCTCACCAGTACTTGGATTACGCGTAAAGGCAACACCTGTACCACAATCATTACCCATATTACCAAATACCATCATCTGTACGTTAACGGCAGTTCCCCAGCTTGAAGGGATATCATTCATCTTACGATAGTAGATAGCACGAGGGTTGTTCCAAGAACGGAATACAGCTTCAATAGCCCCCATCAATTGTTCTTTTGGATCTTCAGGGAATTCAGATTTTAATTCATTTTTGTAGAACACTTTAAATAATTCTACTAATTTCTTCATATCTTCAGCATTTAAATCTAAGTCATCGCTAATGCCTCTTTCAGCCTTTACTTCATCGATGATCTCTTCAAAACGCTTTTTACTCAACCCCATAACAACATCTGAATACATTTGAATAAAACGACGATATGAATCATATGCGAAACGCTCATTATTTGTTAAGTTAGCCACAGTTTCTGCAACTGTTTTATTCATACCCAAATTTAAAATAGTATCCATCATACCAGGCATACTTGCACGTGCCCCTGAACGAACAGATACTAATAAAGGATTGACTTCATCCCCTAACTTCTTTCCAGACTTCTTTTCCAATAAATCTAGATATTCCATGATTTGAGCTTTAATACCATCATTAATTGTTTCATTATCTTCATAATATTGGTTACAAGCTTCTGTAGTGATTGTGAATCCATAAGGCACAGGCATTCCAAGTTTAGACATTCCAGCTAAGTTGGCACCCTTTCCACCTAACAATTCACGCATCGTTTCATCGCCTTCATTAAATTCATAGACATATTTTTTATCCATAATATTTTACCTCCTATTTGTAACCGTTTACATGTGTAAATTATTATAGCATACAAATTTACATAGTGATAGTTTTTTTGAAATTTTCACAAATAAAAACCTATCCGTTTACACCAATAGGTTTATCCGCGCTTAACAACTGCACTTTTTTGTTAAAACGCAATACCAATTTTTACAGTATGTTCATTTTGCAATCGGCAAGGATGACAGAAGCATTAAAATAGTTGAAAAAAAGGACCCGGACAACTAAATAAGTTGTCCAAGCCTAAAATCAGCTTTAAACCGTTTTGGGGGTATATGCAGCTCCTTAAATTCTTGGAGAGCAAATACACCTAACTCCATCCAAATTTATTGCGCCCTTTTTAGCAGCAGACTCACAAAATATATAGTTCATATAACTCCTCCTAAACATACTTCTACTCTAATTTTACTGTTTAAGCAAAAAAAAGAACTAGAATATTCTAGTTCATACTTGCATGCTCTCTACACTTACCACAAACAGAATAGTTTGGACAAGCATCTGTACACGCATTGTCTACGACTGTCCTTAATTGTGCTGGCATCATTGTTGTGATTTCATCATCATCATATCCAACCACAAGACTCTTTTCTGATAAAAGAATCGGTCTTTTTAGAATCGATGGATTTTCCTGAATCAAAGTAACCAATTCCTTCATCGAATAATCATCGATATCTTTTTGAAGTGCCTGGAATGCCTTCGAACGAACCGAAATGATATCTTCCGTTCCATTTTCACATCGCGACAATAAATATTTAATTTCACTTTCCTTCAATAATGAAGTAAATATATTCTTTTCAACAAATTCAATTTGGTTGTCTTTTAACCACTGTTTTGCCTTACGACAACTCGCACAACCTGGAGAAGTATATAAAATTACCATAATAATAGCCTCCTTCAACTAATTATATCATAATACTAGGTTTAAAATAAATAGTTGTATCTTATATTTAAATATGCTATATTCTTCCCTAGTGAGGTCAAGAAATGGAAAAAGCTATTTTATCAAGAATCAATTTACAACGACAAGATACTCATATTGCACAAGAATATTTTGATACAATATCAGACTTAATTGATACACAAGAAGTACAGGGCCTAAAAAAATGCAGCCAACACATGGCTACATCTCGCTTCCAACATTCTTTAAACGTTTCTTACTATTCCTTTTTAATTTGCAGAAAATTCGGTCTTGATGCCTATAGTGCAGCACGCGCCGGTTTATTACATGATCTATATTACTATGATTGGAAAACAGATGACAAGCGTCCTCTTGAAGGGAATCATGCGATGATTCACCCAATCATTGCCCTTGAGAACGCTAAAAACCTCACATCAACAAATCCAACCATTGACGATGCCATTTTACATCACATGTGGCCATTAAAAACAAGCCACCCAAGCACAAGTGTTGGATGGATCATTCAAGCTGTAGATAAATTCTGTGCCATCACAGAAATGGGACATCAATCTCTATTTCGAGTAAGTCGTTCCAACAATCTATTAAGCTATTGCATTCTATTTACATTCCTATTAACAATGTAGGCAGCTAGTATTCTCTAGCTGCCTTTAGTTTTTCCTTAAATTGTTCTAGCCATAAAGAACCATCTTTATCCAATCCATACTCACCCATTTGAATACTTGGCTTTTTCTCCCCATGGAAATCACTTCCACAAGTAATCAATAAATGATATTCCTTCGCTAGCTTTTCATAATATACATTTTGATCAGGCGTATGATAATTACTATAAGCTTCAATACCATCCACTCCAGCATCCAATAACATCTTGAGCATCTCGTCATTTTTATAAAACGTATTAAAAGGATGCGCTACAATCGCAAGTCCACCAGCCTCATGAATCTTTTGAACCGATTCGACAAAATCAGGCATTGGTACATATACAAATAAATCCGAACCATATTGACATTTATCCCAAAAGAAATTAACGGGTGCCGGATCACTTCTTTTACCGCCTGGAATATAATCCTTAAAATCGGGAATATCTTGATAACGAGGATCATTGAACATATGCGTACACATCACAAACCAAGGATTTTTGCCATTCGCCTCTTTCAACACAGCCTCCTCATCAATTTCAACACCATACTTCGCTCTTAATTTTTCGCAACGAGTTGAAAATGCATTTCTAGATTTCACTTGCGTTCTTTCCAATAAATTTTGAAAATAGGTATCCTCTAAATCGATACCATATCCAAGTAAATGTACATCTGTGTATCCAATACTTGTTGAACACTCAATAGCAGGAATCACTTCAATATCCGCTTCTTTACCAAGTTTGATCATTTCCTTAACACCGCTGATACAATCATGATCACTTAACGCAATGGTTTTTAATCCTCTTTCTTTTGCGATTCCAATCAATTCTTCAGGCGTGAACTGTCCATCTCCCGAATAACAGGAATGCATATGCAAATCAAATTCATTCATTTCTATAACCTTCTTTAAATCACATAGAAAAATATAATCACAAAGATACCTAAAATAATGCGGTACCAACCAAAAATTGTAAAATCATGGCTCTTTACATAGTTCAACAAAGCTTTAATTGCGAATAAACTCACCACAAAAGCCACGAAAGTTCCCAATAGTAATAAGAACAATTGTCCAAAACTAAATAAACCTATCTTTATAAAATATTTAATGACCTTTAAAAGACTCGCTCCAAACATGACAGGAATTGCCAAGAAAAAGGAGAATTCACTTGCGACCGTTCTAGAACAGCCACAATATAAGCCACCCAAAATTGTAGCTCCACTTCTTGAAGTTCCTGGAATCAAGGCTAGACATTGAAAGCAGCCAATCTTTAAAGCCGAAAGATAATCAACTTGTTCAATCGTTTCCATCTTTTCTTGTCTAGGATTCTTCTCAACCAAGATAAAAATAATCCCATACGCAATCAGTGCAACCGCAATCACAAAGTTTGCCGATAAATATTCCTCAATAATATCATCCAACAATAAGCCAATAATGGCAGCTGGAATAACACCCACAATCACCTTAGACCAAAGTTGTAAAGTCTGTTTTCTCTTTTTAAACGATTTACGCTTATCAAAAGGATTCAATTTTTGATAATATAACACTAAAACCGCTAAAATACTACCAAACTGAATAACCACTTTGAACACTTCAAAGAAATCAGCCGGTTCAAGTGGCCAAATGCTCGCAAACACAATTAAATGTCCTGTCGACGAAATCGGCAGCCATTCCGTTATCCCCTGTATAATACCTAATAAGATTGTCTTAACAATACTGCTTAGAATTGTCATTCTTCATTCCTTTTAGCTGCATACGCATGAACCATCTGTTTAAAAATTTCGCCCCTAATCTCATAATTTTTAAACTGGTCAAAACTAGAACATGCAGGACACAATAAAACAATATCACCAGGTTTTGCCAGTAACACAGCCTTTTCAAACGCATCCTTCATGGTTTCAACACTCATTTGACTTGTAAAAATATCCTTAAATTTATCTTTTGTCTGACCAAAAGAAATACATTTCTTCACTACACCATCATATTGTTTCAAATCATCAAAAGAAATATGTTTATCTTTGCCACCACAAAGTAGAATTACATTCTTCTCAAATGCAGATAAACCTGCACAAGCCGCATGCGTATTTGTAGCCTTAGAATCATTGTAGAAACGAACATTATCAATTGTATCTACATATTCAATACGATGTTCTACACCACTAAATTCACGAATCACTTCCTGAATATTAAATAAAGAAACACCCATCAAATAGGCCATACAACTTGCCATCATCGCATTCCCACAATTGAATTCACCAACAATTTTTAAATCCGATAAAGTAAACAACTGCGTATCTTTATAATAAGCATATTTATCATCTTTATATAAATCGACATCTTTTCTTTTCAAAGAAAAATCAATCACATGACAAGGAATGTTTTGAGCATACTTCACAACATTTTCATCATCCACATTACGAATAAAGTAATCATCCGCATTTGTGTTCTCATAAATACGCATCTTACTTTCATAATACGCTTCAAGACTATCCATATAATCTAAATGATCCGGTGCCAAATTTGTCACGGTTGATACATGAGGTCTAAATGTTTCAATTCCCAACAATTGGAAATTACTTAATTCAAGAGCTACATTATAGTCTTCATCCGTATATTCTAAAGCCAATTCGCATAAAGGCGTACCAATGTTTCCAGCAACCAAACTCTTCTTTTGTCGATTCAACATCTCATATAATAACGTCGTTACGGTTGTCTTACCATCTGTACCTGTTACGGCTGCATAATTAAAGTTCTTGGCATACCGATACGCCACTTCAATTTCTGTATAGATTTTTGCGTTTTGTTCTACAAAATAATGTACGAAAGGAACACGATAAGGAATACCAGGATTCTTCACAATAAACGCGTACTTCTTTTCTTTTAATGAATCTGGATGCCCCCCATCAAACACTTCGATACCTATTGATTCTAATTCCGACTTTTCTTTAACCTCATTCGAATCCGTTAAAACAACATGATATCCATTCTTTAATAAAAGCTTACTAACGGCAATCCCACTACGGGCAGCCCCAATGACCAATACAGTTTCCATCTACATTACCCCCAAAACAAGTCCAAGAACCGCAAAGATAACACCAACAAGTCTAAAACGTGTAACAACCTTTTCTTCAGACCATCCACACATTTCAAAGTGGTGGTGCAAAGGCGCCATCTTGAAAATTCTCTTATGTGTTTTTTTATAATACGTAACCTGTATAATAACGCTGCAAACTTCTGCAACGAAAACAAAACCAATAATAATCAATAAAATTTCTTGTTTTAAGACCATTGCGACAGCAGCAATCAAGCCACCCAAAGCCAATGATCCCGTATCCCCCATAAAGATTTGAGCTGGATGCTTATTAAACTTCAAATATCCAAGTAACGCAAAGATCACGAGACAAATCAAACATGCCACATTATATAATCCTTGCATCCATGCGAATACCACAAATGGAACAAGCGCAATGACCATCTGTCCTGCACACAATCCATCTAAACCATCCGTTAAGTTCACCGCATTCGTTTCAGCTGTAAACATAAAGAATACTAAAATAAAGTAGAACCATGATAAATCGATTGTCACATTAAAAATAGGAATCCAAATATCTGTAGTTGAACTTGTACGATATAAGAAGAAAAACACAACCGCTAAAATAGACTGAAATAAAAACTTATGAGCTGGTTTTAGCCCCTCATTATTCTTTTGTACAACAATAATGTAATCATCAATAAATCCAACAACACCATACCCTACAAAGGCAAGTAGAATAATCATTGTATTCATATCCAGTTTGAATGGAGTAAAGAAAGAACCTATAATATAAACAAGTGTTGGTACAATAATGAAGGCTAAGCCACCCATCGTAGGCGTACCATTCTTCTTTTTATGGCTTGCCAAACCCTCTTCTCTTTCTGTTTGTCCAAACTTAATTTTATGTAAATAATCAATCAATCCAGGCATAATCAGCAACATAATCACAAGCGTAACTAAACACATGCCTAAGATTATTAAGCAATTCGAATTCAACATTCCATCGTCTCCTCTTTTTTTTAAAACATTATTATTATAACATTCTCTTTAGTCTTGAACAAATTTTAATTCGGGGGTTGAAATAAGGACTTGTTAATGGTATTATAGTTAAGCGATTGCGTAAATGAAAGAAAAAGGAGGACATTAAGATGTCAAGAGTATGTGCAGTATCTGGAAAAGGTCCTTTATCTGGAAATAAACGTTCTCACTCAATGCGTGCTTCTCGCCGTAAATGGAACGTGAATCTTCAAAAAGTTCGTGTTGTAGTTGATGGAAAGCCACAAACTATCCGTGTTTCAGCTAGAACATTAAAAACTTTGAAGAAACAAAACGCTATTTAATTTTAGATAATTAGGATCCTTAAAAAAATTATGCATAAGATAAAAAAGAAGAGAATACTCTTCTTTTTTCTTTATGTTATAATGAATTTGAGAATACATATATGAACAAACAAGACCATGACGAACTACTAAAACAAGGTTTAACTCAAAAAGAAATCGATTCTCTTACACAAAAAGGCTTCACCAAAAAAGAAATGATGCAAGCCCATCTATATAATAATGAAATCAAGAAAGGGTCGAATTTCATTTCATGGCTTACAGATATCATCACTTGGCTTATACCTTAAAAGAGCAGTTTATCACTGCCCCTTTTTTCTTTTATGCTTCTGCTTATTCGAATACATATTTTGATCCGCCAAATCCTTGACACTCACAACATCCCCCGTCAGCAACAAGGCCGAACCATAAGATACAGAAGGCAAATATGTATATTTATTACGCTTCTTTTTTATGAAACTTTCAAACTGTACAGAACATGCCTCTTCATTTCGACTATTTTTTAATAAGACACAGAATTCATCGCCACCAATTCTGTAACAATAGCCATATTTGGCATATGCCTTCTTAATACAAGCCGCAATGATACTCAAACACAAATCTCCTTTGACATGACCATACACATCATTGACATGTTTAAAATCATCCACATCAAACACAATCAACATACCATTTGTATAATTCATTTCCTCAGAGCGATTCAAAAACTATTCTGATTTAATAAGCCGGTCAAACCATCTAACTGATTCCACATTTCACTACAATAAATAAAATATAAGGCCGAAAGTAAGGTGACACAAAGCCAGCTCACATGAAGATCTGGAACTAAGATTAGTATGATAGTTTCTGCACCCAAGAAGATCATTAATGGATAAACCAATGCTTTACTGCGATTTTGAAACTGTTTCGAAACAAAAATCGTAGATAAAGATAAATATAATATAGATATAAAATACGCAAAGATATAAATAAAGAAATAAGGACCCCTAGAATATATATTTTCTTGACTTAATGAAAATACAAGTCCAGACGGAATCGATAGAGCGAGAATCAAAAGATATACGACTTCACATAAAATCGCTAATTTGAATTCCCACCTTAATTTTGACTTTTTATCCAATACATACACCAAACATATACAAACCGATGGCGTAAGACCAAAACCAAGATAGTTCGATACTATATTGATCCAACGAAATTTCTTTGGTAAACCATCCACTTTTAATGTAACGACTTCTAATAATGAAATCAGTGCAATCAATCCAAGCGCAAATAAAAATCCACGCTTTTGTTTTTTATTTAACGATTCACTTAATCGCGTCAAAACGCACATGAAACAAAGAACGAAAATATCAATTTTCTTTAATACATGAAAATATCCATTCATCACTCGCTGTCCCATTCCTTATATATACGTCTAAATACAATTGGACTGTTCTTTTTCAAATACTCTTTTTGAAGCCAATCCAAATACGTTCCTGGACTAATAATACCGCGTATGCTCAATACATCCGCACCTAACGTTCCCAAAACCAAATCGGTAAAAGAAGCACAATTGTCACCTAAAGCCCAGTAAATATGGAATTTACCACTCTTGACCTTATATAACTTCGCTCCCGTACGATAATGCAGACGACTTGGATAATCCATTTCATATTCACTAAAACGATCATACCCATCTTCTTTTTCAATCTTTGTATACCAACGATAGCCATTTTGACGAATTTTTTCAATTTCTTTTTCAATCAATGCATTCTGTTTCGACGTTGTATAAATACCATATTCAAAAATGGAATTATTCTCTGCCGTAATCATATTTGGAATGTATTTTTCGAGTGGCACCGTAAAGAAAATGCCATCCCCAATCGTTTGATTTAAATGAAAGGAATCACTATCATAATTTCCATAACTATAGACAATATCATCGTACGCAAAACAGATATGCCCTACCTTTTGGAAGCCCTTGGGCCCTACATGGACAATCACCTTTAAACGAACAACCTCATCCTTCTTATACGTATTTAAATCTTCTGGCTTACCATCCTCTAAATACCGGTTGATACTTGTCAAAGCCGCATCCGGAACGAAAGCACATAAAAAAGCCGGAAGTGTGATTCTTACTTTTCGTTTCCATTTATATTTCGTTAAAGGATTGATTCCTTCATATCCATCCCCTAAATAACGCATACCTAAGATCATAAAGTAAATGCCAAAAGCACGCATTAAAAGATCCGTATGAAAGTCTGGATTCAATAATAAATAGAAGCCAAAAAAAATATAAACAAAGCTAAACACAAAGTTTAAGAAGTTTCCTTTAATATGATCGATTTGATTAATCACAAGCTGAACAAAACAGGCAAAGCCACAAAGAATACAATATCCGCCAAAGTTTACTCGCAAGATCCATTGTGGAAGATACCGAAAGTTCATTAAGAAAAACATAAACGCAAAGGATAATATGGAAAAGAAAAAATCTTTATTCAATTTATTCTTCACAAAGCGAATAAATAAAACTACGCCATTGATACATAAAAATACAATAGATGCGATTAAGATCCCTGTAAAAATACGATTGGGAATCCATATCATGATGGCTCCCGCAACCATTAATATGGTTCCAATCACAAAGTTCATAGCTACATCATAGAACATAGACTACCTCCAGTTGGATTGTACACACAAAAAGCTGCCTTCATCCACACGAACGATTCCCTTTTTCCCTGTTAAAGAATTACTTGTCGTATATATTTCTTCGATATGAATACGTCTTTTATCTAATGGATATAAAAATCCCGATAAAGAAAGCACACCCTCTTGAATCGGATAAAACGAAATATGATGATACGAATCATCAATTTCATGAACGCCCACATTCATAACAGATATTTTTTGGTGCTCATCCATCAACACTACATTTTGAAAACGATACATCACCAAGCGAATATTCGCAATCGTATGATCGATTCTTCCTTGCATGGCCCCATATAAATAGATCGTATCATAATCTTTACATAAACGAATCGCAAGTTCTGAATCCGTTTCATCCTTCATAATGGGATGTCTTTCAATTGGACACGTGATTCGTTTAAAATCCTCTTCACTTAAAGAATCAAAGTCTCCCACGGCCATTTTAATTGGAAAACCCTGATCTATAATTTTTAATACACCAGCATCAACACCGATATAATCACAATTTTCAATTTTTGGCACAACATCAACGAGTGGTGTAATTAAAACCGCACAAGTCATTTATTCAAGCATACCTTCAATTGTCTTTGCGATATCATTTTTAAATACGTAGCTTCCCGCAACCAATGTGTCGCAACCGGCATTTAATGCCAATCTAAACGTATCCTGGTTGATACCACCATCAATTTCAATACGATATGAAAGGTTCAATGCTTCACGCTTTTCTTTTAACCACTCTACTTTTTTAAGCATGTCGGCCATAAATTTCTGGCCACCAAAACCAGGCTCAACACTCATAATTAAAACAAGATCACAAGATTGAAGTACACTTTCAAAAGGTTCAATGGCCGTATTTGGTTTTACGACAATACCACCTTTTGCACCCAAACCATGAATTTCATCCAATAACTTCTGAATACGAGTCAAATCATTATTCAAAGCTTCTGTATGGAAAGTTACTAGATCCGCTCCATTTTTAATAAAGATAGGTGCGTATATTTCTGGGTCTTCTACCATTAAATGCACATCCATAAATAATGGACAAGCCTTTTTAAAACCTCTTAAAATATCAGGTCCAAACGTTAAATTCGGTACGAAATGACCGTCCATCACATCAAAGTGTAACCACTCTGCTTTAGATTCTTTTAAAATTTCTAATTGTGCACTCACATTGGAATAATCCAAAGATAAAATTGAAGGTGCAATCACAATTGAATTCATAGTTTTTTACCTCTTTCCTCCATAATATTTTTATAATCCTCATAAACAGATGGATTGATTTGCCCATTTTCAACAGCCTCTTTGATCTTACAATCCGGCTCATTCAAGTGCCTGCAGTCTTTAAAACGACAAGTATGAATGTATGGTTTAAAATCAAGAATACACGCATCTAAATGCGAAGTATCTAATCTTGTAAAATCTAAGCTTGAAAATCCAGGCGTATCCGCCACTAAGCCATCACACACATGGTGTAACTGGCAATAGCGTGTCGTATGTTTACCACGCCCCAAAGCTTTAGAGATGGCTTGTGTCTGTAATTCAAAATCAGGATTTAGACGGTTTAATAAAGAACTTTTTCCCGCACCTGACTGACCACATAATACAGACACTTTTCCATTTAAGATTTCCTGTAATTCTTTATCATCACTACCAGGATTGGAGAAAACCACATCATATCCGGCCTTTTTATATTTTTCAAGATCCGCCAAAATTTCTTCAGGTTGATTCAATAAATCAAGTTTGGTCACACAAATCACCGGTTTAACACCCGCTAAGCCTACTAAGAAGATCAAACGATTTAATAAGTGACAAGAATAGTCCGGATCTTTTAAACTCGTGACAATCAAAGCCTGATCTACATTGGCTATGGCCGGTCTTAAAAGTCGATTTGTTCGTGGCAACACTTTATGAATACGATATGAATCCTCAATCTTTTCATATTCGACAAAATCCCCGACGACTGGCGCTTCATGCTGGCGCATCTTACCTCTTGGTTTGGCAATGATTTCTTCCTTTTCATTTTGAATCGTATATTGATTCGAAATAATTTTTATAATTCTTCCTTGCTGCATATTAATCATAATACAGCGTCACAACACTGTTTGTTCCTTCCTGTACATATTTAGTTCCAACATCTGGCGATACACTCATCACCTTATTGCTGCCCTGTCCATTTTCAATATGACTTAAGACAACCGCAATTCCTAAATCATTCAATTCATCTTTGGCATCCAATACGTCTTGACCAATCAAGTCCGAAGGAATCACAATCGAAGGATAGGTACTTACCACAAAAGTAATGGTTTCCTTGCTGTCTGGATCAATACGTTTTCCTGGTGTTAAACCCTTTTGTTGTAAAACAATACCTGGATCCATATCTTTTGAGCCTTCATATTCCACTTCAATTTGCACATTTGGACAATTCTTTGCCAATTCATAAGCAGCCTCCGAATACGATCCATCTGTAAAGTCTGGCACTAAATAGGTAGATCCTTTAGAAACGGTTAAAACAATTTTCGCATCATTTAAAATCACTTCACCCTCTTTATAAGAAGCTTTAATGACTTTTCCCTTTTCATACTTATCATTCGCCTTATAAACATACGTTACTCTTGAAGTGTTAAAATGCGCATCCTGCAACACATCAATGGCCTCATCCGGTGTCAAATTCACTACATTCGGCATTGTTTGATAGCCTAGAAAGCCACTAATCTTAATTATGCCTGTAATGCTGGCAATGAGTACAAGTACAACAATAGAAATCACAACAGCAGCACTAATCATGACGGCTGGAATCCAATTTCGTTTTTTCTTCTCTTCTTTTTCAGACTCTTCATCTTCAAAACCAATATGCCCATTATCATATTTCATCAATTCTTTATTCGAACTTACATCCACCTTGATACGCTTCATATCACGATATTCTATATCCATGCAATGCATTAAATCATAAAGCATTTCTTTACAAGATACATACCGGTCATCTAAATTTTTTGCGGTCGCCTTTAAAATAATATTTTCAACAGACTGCGGAATATCCGGATTGAAATCACGCACATAAGGCATTGGCTTACGCAAATGCTTGATTGCAATCTCTGTCGGTGTCTTTCCTGTAAAAGGAACGTGCCCTGTTAATAGTTCATAGAATACAATACCCAATGAATAGATATCCACTTGTGCATTTGGTTCTTTACCCTGTGTTGTTTCTGGCGCTAAATAATGGGCTGAACCCATAACCGTATTATTAAACGTTAGCTGTACAGAGCCATGGGCTACCGCAATCCCAAAATCTGTAATTTTAATCGTTCCATCGTCTTTTACCAACACATTTTGCGGCTTGATATCACGATGAATAATATTATGATCGTGTGCATGATCAATTGCACTAATCAATTGTTTCATAATGCCAATGGCTTCATCCACATCTAAAGCTCCACGCTGTGCTATCAAATCTTTTAAAGTTCGACCACGAATATATTCCATGACAATATAGTGCATACCTTCATATTCACCAACATCATATATATCTACAACATTTGGATGTGATAAACGACTCGCTGCACTTGCTTCTCGCTGAAAGCGCACTAATGCCATCGCATCCCCACTTAATTTATCACGCAGAACTTTGATTGCCACAATACGATTTAATATCGTATCCTTTGCCTTATAGACATCCGCCATTCCACCCTGACCAATCAAAGACAAGATCTCATAGCGGTTCGCTATTTGTTCCATCATCATAGTTATTATTCTCCATCATTCTCCATTAAGATAACTGTACAGTTATCATAACCACCTGATTGATTGGCTCTGGCAATCAGTGTTTCTGTTTTTTCCTGTAAAGAAAGACTCGAATCATGTACAATATCCGAAATCACTTTCTTTTCAACATATCCATGTAATCCATCACTTGAAACCAACAAATATTTGTATGTATTTTCAATCTTATTGATATCAATACGGAAAACATGCCATACGCCTAAGGCATTTGTTAATGTATTTTTTTGTGGATGAGACTTTGCCTGATCTAAAGTGATCTTACCCTCTTTTAATAATTGGGCAATGACACTATGATCTTCACTCATTTGAATCAGTTCATTATTATAATCTGCATAGATTCTTGAGTCTCCCACATTAAAAATAAATGTCCCAATATGAGCTTTGATGACACCCACTGCCGTAGTCCCCATACCTCTTTCATTGGAATTCTTTAAGCTTTTTGAATAAATGAAATCATTCGCCTGATTTAAATTTTCACGAATCCAGTTGTCGACTTGACGATCTTTTTTAAATACAGGAGACTTCATAAATGCTTCATACATCGTCATTACCGCTGTATGGCTCGCCACTTCTCCTGCTTTTGCACCACCAATACCATCGCAGACAATGGCCATCCATTCATCATTGGCATTATGAGCGATGCAATAATCATCTTCATTTAATTGTCTTACAAGACCTACATCTGTATTCGCAAAAACTTTCATCCGCCTAAATTCCTTCCTTTTTAATTTCTTTGATTCTTAATTGTCCACATGCCGCATCGATGTCGGTACCATGTTCTTTTCGAATCGTGCAACGAACATGATTCTTCATCAATAAATCATAAAAAACCATAGCTTCGTCGTGGCTTACCGATTTAAAGCCCTTTTCATCTACCGCATTGTATGGAATTAAGTTGACATATGCATTCATTCCATGAAGAAGCTTTGACAATTGTTTTGCATGTTCAGGACGATCATTAACGCCATTTAATAAAATATATTCAAAGGTCAAACGACGATTGTTTTCCTGACCATAATACTTAACAGCTTCCATCAACTCTTTTAATGGATATGCATGGTTGACTGGCATTAATTTATCACGCAATTCATCATTTGGCGCATGTAAACTAATGGCTAAATTGTATTGTGTATGTTCATTGGCAAAATCGTAAATTCTTGGAACAATGCCACAAGTTGAAATCGTAATATGTCTAGAACCAATACCTAAACCACGATCATGGTTTACTGTTGCCAAAAAATTCATGACATTATCATAGTTATCAAAAGGTTCTCCTGTACCCATGACAACAATATGTGAAAGGCGCAAGTTATCTTTATCCAATTCTTTTTGAACATACATAACCTGGGCAACCATTTCACCACTCGTTAGATCTCTTTTTTTCTTTGTCAAGCCACTCGCACAAAATGCACAGCCCATGTTGCAGCCAACCTGACTGGAAACACAAACACTGCGACCATAATCAAAGACCATCATAACACTTTCTAGTAGTGCACCATCACTTGTTTTAAACAAGAATTTTGTTGTTCCATCATGTGAAACTTGTTTTTTTATTAACTCTAAAGGATTCACAATAAAATCTTTCTTTAAGATTTCTCTTGTTTCCTTTGATACATTGCTCATTTCATCAATGTCAAATACACGATTGCGATACAACCATTGAAAGATCTGATGTCCACGATACGATTTCCATCCGTGATCTAGGGCATATTCGCACATTTGATCATAATTTAAATTGTATAAACTTTCCAAAATAGCACCTCAATTTCCACCGTTCATTATATCATTTACGCACTAGTTTTGCCATATAGAAGCCATCTTGTCTTGTATCACTAAAAATGGTTTTTTCATCCACAAGACTAAACTCTTCGTGCGCGTTTAAAAATTTCTCAATTTGTTTTTCATTCTCTTTTTTATTCATCGTACAAGTGGAATAGACTAAGACTCCCCCCACCTTTACATATTGACATACATTATTCAGAATAGAATACTGCAACGGAATCAACGAATCCATATCTTCAGGAACCATGTGTAATTTAATATCGGGTTTTCTCGATAATACGCCATAGCCTGAACATGGAACATCACATAAGATACGATCATATAACAAAGAACTTTTAAATGTTGTCGCATCTTGTACACCTGCATGTACAATATCAATGCCTAAGCGTTTGGCATCACTTTCAATCAATTCTTTACGATGTGCATGTAAATCATACGAATCAATATGACCTTGGTTATGCATCCTTTCGGCCATGGCCATAGTCTTTGTTCCTGGAGCTGCACAACAGTCTAGAATCCTTTCATTTTCTTGCGGATCCACAAATTTCGCAATCGCAAAACTCCCCTCATCTTGGGCACTCATATACCCTTTTTGATAGTAGACATGATGAAAATAATCATTACCTGTATAAATATATAATGGATCTTGAACACAAACAAACGGTTCCAAATCAAAATCAGCTTCACTAGTCCTTAATGCATTTCGACGAACATACATGGGTAATATATTTACACTTGCACTTGCCATCATCAAAGCTTTTTCTTGTCCATATTGAGAAACCCACATCTTATAAAGCCAATCGGGCAATGAATACTTTAAGGCTACATTATCTGTTTCAATCGCTTCAACCTTATGCAATACAGCATTTGTCAAACCCGCATATTTCACATTGATCTTTTTGGCAATATTGACCGCATCATTGACAATCGCATAGCTTGGGACTTTATCCAAAAACAACAACTGGTATGTACTCATAGTCAATAATACATCCATTTTAGGGTGTAATTTATTCTTCACATACTTTGACCAGCATTCTTTACAATAACGATAATTCTGAATCGTTCCATAAAAAATGCGTGTAGCCAAAGCACGATCTTTTTCATCCACTTCCTGTAAATGATTTCTTAAATATAAATTGGAATAGACTTTTTTATTCACAACTTCATCTAAGGCTTTCCATATCCATTTTCTCATTCTATTCCTCCATCATAATTGGATGCATATTCACATCCACAACCTGTTTTGTTTCATCCAAATAGTTTCGCACAAGTTTGTGTAATAATTGATCATCCTTTGATTTTAGAATCAAGCGCACGCGATGCTTCTTTTGTTGCATACGAATTTCAATCGGACCTAATACGCGCAAAGAAGTAAAATACGATTTCGCAACACGCGCCATTTTATAGGCTTCCTGCAAATCAAAATGTGTAAATACTAAGGTACATAAATACACATAGGGTGGATACATCCCTAAATGGCGATAGCGCATTTCTTGATTGAAGAACATCTTATAGTCATGCATTTGAACACATCGCATCACAAAATGATCCGGATCAAATGTTTGAATCATAACCTGTCCTTTTAGCTTTCCACGACCACTTCTTCCACTCGCCTGTTCTAACATTTCATACGCTGTCTCGCTTGCCCTATAGTCATTTCGACAAAGCGTGGCATCCGCATTTAATATGCCAACCAAGGTTACTCTTTCAAAATCCAAGCCTTTAGCCACCATTTGCGTACCAATTAATAGATCTCCAGACTCTTCAAATTCTCTTAACAACTTTTCATGCGCATTCTTTCTTCGTGTACTATCTGCATCCATACGAACGACATGATGATCCTTAAAGATTTCTAGAATCTGTTCTTCCAAACGCTCTGTTCCCATACCGGCTTTAAAATAATTCTTAGAATGACAGCTTGGACATTCTTCCATAAATGGAAATTGTCTTCCACAACAATGACATACCAAGGCATTTTGATTTTTGTGGTAGGTTAAAGCCACACCGCAATCTGGACATATGCGTACGTGGCCACAATCACTACAGCGAATAACAGGTAAATAGCCTCTTCGATTTAAAAGCAAGATCACTTGTTCATTTTTAGAAAGACGCTCATGAATAGCTTGAAGCAATGTTTCAGATAAGCCATTTGTGATTCTTTCCTTTTTCATGTCTACCAAACAAATTTCCGGCATTTCATGAATGCGATTTTTAAGTTCAATCAATTCATAGACGTTCTTATAAGCTCTTGCGTACGATTCTAAAGAAGGTGTCGCACTTGCCAATACGACTTTACACTTATGATAGGCCGCACGAAATAAGACAATATCGCGCGTATGATAGCGTGGTGTATTATCTTGTTTGTAGCTTGAATCGTGTTCTTCATCCATTAAAATCAAACCTAAAGAAGAAAACGGCATAAAACAAGCACTACGCGTACCTACAACAATATCGACTTTATGATATTTTACTAAATTATATTGTTCTAGCTTTTCTTGTGCATTCAATCCCGAATGATAAATCGCAATCTTTTGTTTAAAACGCGCCTGCACTCTTTGTATCATCATCGGTGTTAAACCTATTTCAGGAACAAGAAATAGAACTTGTTTTCCAGTCGATAATACATCTTCTGCCAATCGCAAAAAGACTTCGGTTTTACCAGAACCAGTCACGCCATGAAGTAAAGAGACTGTTTTATTGGTGTTTCGAATGGTTTCAATCGCCGACACTTGCTCAGAAGTTAAAGAATGTGTAACATCCGCAATTTCATTGACACAAGTGTTGGAATCCTTGATTCTTTTTTCAAGAGTAATATAACCTTTATCTAATAATACTTTTGTGATAGATGGACTTACTTTTCTAAGTTCACTCATCTTACATGGATAGGTAAACATTTCAAGCACTTCTTTTTGTCTTGATGTTAAAGGTAAATCCGAATCATTCAATATCGCATAATCTTCATAGATAATTTTTGAATGCTTACTAGAGGGACGCAAAGCTGGTGGCAGCATTGTTTTATAACAAGTCACTTTCGAACTCGCATAAAAATCAGCCATATAATTTGCCAATACCTTTAATTCGTTATTTAATAATGGCTTTTCATCTATGACTTCAATGACAGGTTTAATATTTTTAAAATCGCTTTCTACATCTACTTCTTCGACAAATCCTACAAGCGTTCGATTGTTGAATTCAACACGGACTCTACATCCAACTTCAACATGACAATCACAAGAATATGTAAAGGTATTGCGTAGGCGATTGTATTCTACATATACATTAATCAGCATGCATCTATTATAACATCATTCTAGATTTGACATGGATATTTATTTTAGTATATTTCTCCAAAACCACTAAAAGCACCAAAATGGTGCTTGGATACTTTTATCCAATAATTTTCTAATTGATGAAATATGCCCAATACAAATACAGTATCTACTCTTATATCAAAAACTAAGATATATTTCATCTTTGGAATCATCGCAACACGATACCCTTTCATAGAAAGCTATCTATCTCTAATCAACGGAAAATGGTATGGGGATTGTCAATTAAGCAATATTAATACATTCTATGTGATTCAATAATCGTTTAACAGCATTTTCATTTTTATATTTATTTATTAATGGATAAATAAGATCATCCAATAATTTTTCTGCTCGTTAGGATTGGCAGAAAAAGAATTACCGTATCCTCATTGTTGATTTTGCGGATCAAGAATTAGCACACAAAATTTATTCAACAAATATTCGACAAATTAAAAGAGTCAAAGCACTTTAATTCGCTTTGACTTTCTTTTGTCTTAATATTTCAAAACTAAATACAGCAGCAGCACTAGCTGAATCTAAGGCATTTCTAAAATCTCTACCGTATTCTACGACAATATTTTGTTTGGATGCTGCCGTAATGGTTGAGCTAATCCCTCTTAAGGCGCCGCCTAAACATAAACAGAAATCCGATTCAAAAGTATAGTCATAGAGTCCTACGGCATCTTTTCTGTGGGCACACAAAATAGGAAGTTCATTCTTTTTACAATAGTCTACTAATTCTTCATCTGAATCTACAAAATAGATCGGTAGTTTTTCATAGGCACCGGCACTTGCCTTTAAAATGGTTTGTTCGGCAAAGCTCCAGTCTCGTTTTGGAAGAATCATCGCATCACATCCAGATGCATAGAGAGTCCTTGAAATACTTCCCAAATTATATGGATCTTCTACGCCGTCGATGTAACAAAGAAATCCATGGACATGTGTTTCAATAAGTTGAGGAATCTGTTTTTCTTCAGCAAGAAGTAAAATACCACCATGTGTTTTACCTGTTGCCAATTCATTGATTTCATCACGCGAACAAAAAACGACTTCACAGCCACGACTTTTGGCAATTTTAGCCAAATATCTTGTATCTTTTGTATTTTTTTTCTTATCAATATATAGTTTTTTACAATCTCGAGACCCTGCTTCTAATAGGGCTTTGCAGGAAATAGCCCCTTCAAATATTTTTTCCATACGCCTATTATAATGGCTTTTATAATTTTTTTCTAGATGCTATTATATATGGTATGGAAGGAGTCTTACTTAAATGCATTTTAAATTAACCCAAGAAATGAAGCAGCGAATCATCGTTTATTCTACGTCTTTCATTATCGCAATCTTATTTTTTACAATATTGAATAAATTTAAAGACATTAAACGAGCCATTCAGTTTATATTAACGATACTATTTCCTTTCCTTCTTGGAATTGGATTGGCGTTTATATTAAACAATCCACAAAAATGGGTTGAAGATAGGTTACTACAGAATATTCCAATGCATGAAAACCACAAAAGAATTCTATCAACTGCTCTTGTGTTTATATTGACCATTGGATTCTTAATCTTATTTTTCTCCATTATAATTCCGAATACGATTGATTCTGTGCGACAATTTTCTAAAAACGTTGCGGTTTATTCCGATACTTTAATTGGATACACAAAAGATTTTGCGTATAAATTAAACATTTCAGAAAAACAAGTTGAACAAATGTTAATCAATTTTGACATCACAAAGAAAATCACAAGTGTAGTCACTGAATCGATTCCTAAAATCGCTTCTTACTCTTATGGATTTGTGAAAGGATTTATTAACTTGATTTTAGCTTTTGTTTCTGCATTCTATATCTTATTGGACCGTGAAAAACTTGTTAAGGGCATAAAAAAGTTAAATTACTCATTATTTGATAAAAACTTTGCGAACTACTTAACTCTTTGGACGAATGACGCGAAGACTGTATTTGAACAATATATCGTAGGAAATATCATTGACTCATTTATTGTCGGTGTTATCTGTTACTTTGGTGCCTTAGTATTAAAACTACCTTACACAAGTATGATTGCCCTGATTATTGGTGTCACAAACGTCATTCCCGTCTTTGGACCATTTTTAGGAGCTATTCCCGTCATCATTATCTTATGTTTGATTGATCCATTCTCAGCCTTGATTTTTACCATATTTATCTTCATTCTTCAACAGTTCGATGGAAACATTATTAAACCAATTGTACTTGGAGATAAACTAGGAATGTCAGGCTTCTGGATTTTATTCTCAGTTACTATAGGTGGTGCATTATTTGGCGTTGTCGGAATGTTCTTAGGCGTTCCTATATTTGCACTTATTTATGCAGGTGTACATGATTATATTCAAGTTCGATTGAGAAATAAAAAAATCACAATCAACGATAGAGCAGGAACCATTGATTAGTTTCCTGCTTTTTACGTGCAATTTTTGAAAAAATGTGTATACTTATGTAAGTTAGGAGGAACTACCTTTGAATTTTATAGACATTATTTTAGATACAATACACGATACATGGGCTATGCTCCCCTTATTGTATATTACTTATTGTATATTAGAAGTTTTCGAAAGGAAGAATACGCAAGACGATAAACTCTTCTTTGGACTACAAAGACTCGGACCTATTTTAGGCGCATTAGTTGGATTGATCCCCCAATGTGGATTTAGTATTCTAGCCGCTATGTTGTATGTCCAAAATAACATTACACTCGGCACACTCGTCAGTGTTATGATTGCGACAAGTGATGAAGCCATCCCAATCCTTATTAGTAATCCTAAAATGTATTCATCCCTACTTGGTATTTTAGGATTAAAATTAGTTATCGCAATCGTTGTTGGATTATTTACTGATCATGTACTATTTCGCAATCAAAAAATCCTCCGCTTCGAAGATATGGAAGAAGAGGAATATGACGATGAAGAATACGAGGAAGAAGAAAGTTCAGGATCAAGCTGTCCATGTTGCTATCCTGAATATCCATTATGGATCAGCGCTCTATTACGATCTTTAAAGATCTATGTATTCATCTTTATTACTAGCTTTGTATTAACCTTATTAATGGAGTTGATTGGAGAAAAAACATTATCTATGATCTTGCTTCAAGATAATTTATTCCAGCCCATCATTGCCGCACTATTTGGCTTTATTCCTAACTGCGCAGCTACAGTTGTTCTAACACAGCTTTATACAGCTGGTGAATTATCCTTTGGATCCTTACTTGCAGGACTTGTCACAAATGCAGGACTTGGTTTAATTGTGATGATTCGTTATGAAGCCAAAAAGAAAGACATTTTAAGAACCATTTCCATCCTATTTATAACTGGTGTTATCATAGGTATTGGATTTATGTTGTTATAGCCACTATCGTGGCTATTTTTCATCTTCGTGGAAAGATCCAGATTTCATAATGTTCCAGATCATACCAAAACAAAAGAATAAGTATGGCAACAACCAACAAAACAATAGCGAAATATAGAGTACTCATCTTCTCCGCAAATTTGTCTGAGTTCAATTCTGGATGTGCTTCGAGTTCTTCCAATCGTTTCTTTGCTATTTTATCAAGCCAATTCATAGTTAGACCTCACAAATACTATAATCTTCTAGGTAAAATATGAATTTCTGGATGATTAAATTCATACCATAATGCTAGAACCAATGCAGCTGCAAGGATAAGAATTACATAGAATTTAATGTCTTTCATTAATGTATTTCCCTTTTCTTCAAAATCATTTGAATTCAATTCTGGATGTTCATCCAATTCTTTAATTCGTTTTTTCGTTGTTCTTTCAATCCAGCTCATAATTAGGTATACCTCTACTTAATTATATTTTAATCATTAAATTTATATACATATATGGTAAACTTGGTCACTATGCTGTCCAAAAAAGGACGAAAAAAGCTAGAAACAAATGTCTCTAGCTATCTTTCCAAAAAATGGTGGGGACGGTGGGACTTGAACCCACACGGGATTTCTCCCAACGGATTTTAAGTCCGTTGCGTCTGCCTATTCCGCCACGACCCCATGTAATTGGAGGTTCCGATCAGATTTGAACTGATGATCACAGAGTTGCAGTCTATTGCCTTACCACTTGGCTACGGAACCGTTTCGTTGACTGCCTATATATAATACCTCAGCGCAAAATAAAAAGCAAGAAAAAAATTAATTTTTTTACATTTTTTTAAATATCGTACATTTCCTATTTTTGGTTGAACTTATTTGACAAATGCCCTATCATTAAATGGTCAGTGAACAAGAGGTATTAATTTATATGCAACACATTATTCATCAGCTTCAAAAAGAAAAGAAGGTAAGACTATTGACGTCAATCATTATGATTGTATTTAGTGCTTTTATGCAATGTTATATCATGAATGTATTTATGGCACCATGCAATTTGATTTCAGGAGGATTTACCGGACTTGCTCTATTAATCAATAAAGTCTGTGCTCTATGGAACATTAACTTTCCTACTCAAGTTGGAATCATCGCTTTAAATGTTCCTGCAGCTATACTATGCTATAAACACATTTCTCCAAGATTCACATTTTTGAGTTGTGTACAATTCTTTCTAGTATCCTTCTTTATTTCTATCTTCCATTTTGAACCCTTCTTTGAAGATCAAATCTTAAACGTTCTATTTGGAGGCTTCTTATGGGGCTTCTCCATTTCCCTATCCCTAAGGGCTGGAGGATCTACCGGAGGAACGGATTTCATTGCCCAATATGTTTCTAGTAAAATTCATAGAGGTATCTGGGACTATGTATTCTTCTATAACTGCGCTATGATTATTCTCTTTGGATATGTATGCGGATGGATTTATGCAGGATATTCCATCCTATTCCAATTCTTATCTACAAAGACAATCTCATCTTTATATCAAAGATATGCACAAATTACCGTTGAATTTACAACAAACGATCCAGATCCAATCATTGATGCCTTTATGGCCACCTGTCGCCATGGTATGAGCGTATTTGAATGTTATGGTGCATACAGTCATCGTAAGTATTACGTATGTAAAGCCGTTATTTCTACATATGAATTAAGAGACGTTGTCGATAACGTAAGAATGGTCGATGCTAAAGTATTGATCAATACATACAATACAGTAAACTTCTACGGAAACTTCTATCAAAAACCTTTGGAGTAGTATGATACGACTCCTTTATATACGATTAGAAAAAGGAAATGCGTCATGCATATTCCCTTTATGAAGTAAAGATCAGTATGAAATATTCGATAGGATTTATAATCCTTATTTTTTTAAGACTATATATATTTAAAACAGAAACTAGAAGTATATAGGGCAGAATCCCATAAGCATAGACTTTCATAAATCCTTTAAAACATACTTTAATTATAAACGCTAGTCTAATTAAGATATCCATTAACAAATTAGGTAAGTACATAGTGTTTTCACTTTCATTCTTTATGCAATAATACAATTAAAAGCAGATGAAGCTACACATCATTTTTATATTTAAGAAAAAAGATGTATCCATTACGAATACATCTATTTATTATTTCGATTTCCCATGCCAATCAACTGTAAGATTCTTAAGAAAATATTCAAGAAATCCAAATACAATTGCAAAGCCATGAAGATTGCGATCTTATCTTGTGCTACGACTGAACCATCCGATTGAATCAATAAACGATTCATTCTTTGTACATCCCAAACTGTGATGCCTGTAAAAATCAATAGAGTAAGGATAGAAAGTAAGCGAACATCCATACTAACTCTAAATAACATCATAAAGCATTGTGTAATAATCAATACAAAAAGTCCAATCATACATAATGAGCCAAAGCTAGTAAAACCTTTTTTAGATGTTGTTCCAATAACAGCTAAACTAATAAAGTAAACTGCACTGACTAAAAAAGCAGTACCAATTGTAGCTACATCATATACATAACCAATTGAAGTTAGTGAAACGCCCATACAGATGGCATAAAGCACTAACATGACTTTCATACCTGTACTGGATGTAGATCTTGCCATAGAAACACCAAAGGCAATGGACAAGATAAATGGTGCAATCACAAACAACATAAATAGAAATGGTATGGCACTCAATAAAATCAATAAAGCATTTGTAGCATATAAACCATAAGATACAATTGCCGTAATAGATAAGGCAATAGCCATCCATGCATAAGACTTCAACAAAGCACTTTTTAAAGTGCTTGTTGAGTAATAATTCATTGAATTGTTATTAAACATATTAATCCTTTTTCTGGATAAATTCTAATAATTGCTGTGCAGCAATATTTAAACCTTTACGGTTTGATTTATCGAATCCTAAGTGCGTATAGATTTCACCAACAAATACTCCGTTGTCTTCTAGAGCCTGGAATATTGTGTCGATGATTGGTTCACAAAGCTCTTGTTTTTGCATAGGACCAAATGGGTTTGCGAAGTAAGTTGTTGAAATACCAACTTCTTGAGTTGTACCCAAAGCCATACGCTTACCTAACTTACAAGTATCTTTTACTTCTTGGACAGTTAATTTCTTTAGACCAAATTCATTTGTGTAGTTGTTTGCGTACGCAAATAAATCAATTTTGTGGTTGTGAACAACAACACGATATGGAGCTGCAGGCTGAATCATACGTGCGTTTGGATTTTCTGGAGCCATGAAAATTGAACGGTCCATGTCACGATATGGAGTACCTGGATCTAAGTCATCTAGACGAATGAAGGCACCAATTTCAGTTCCCTGACCATATGGAACGCCATCTTCCAAGTGAATTGTTCCCATATCATCAAATACAACTTCTACTTCACGAATCATATCTCCAGCAGCCGCCTTTAATGCTTCAATGGATTCAGATTTACCAGCACCACTATCACCCATCAACATGATACCTTTCTTAGTTCCATCCTTTAAATAGATGTTTACGAAAGCACCATGGATTGGTAACCAACCTTTTTTCATCTGTGCCAAGTTGTGTAATGTTAAACACATTTTCTTTAAATATCCAAAGTATTCGATACGAGGATTGTCACTGATACATCCTACCCAAATATCATTGGCCTCATCATAATAGAAGTTTGTTGCATCATTTCCATCGTCATTACCAAAAATAACAACAAGATCTGGTTTTTGAGCACTCTCTTCTTTTGTAGCTAATTCAAACAAGTTAGCCATACTCAATGCACTAGACATATATTTTGAGTTGAAGTATACGAAACATAATAAAGCTCCAACCTTACAAGGATAACAGAACCAGTTTGATTCGCCCTTTTTGAAATATGTCATTGGCTGTATATCTATTTCAGTAAACATACCTGTACGTTTACTTGATTTTGGATGCAAAATCATTGGAGTTCTTAACATAACTGTATCGATCATTGGGATATCTTGTAATGCAGCATATTCATCAGCCCATACTTTATCCAACGTATGAATAGAGAAACATGCATTAGTTCCAGCTTGAACCTGACGATACACTAAGTTTGGTCTTCCCATTAATTTTTCTTCAAACAAACGATATGTACGAAGAATTAAATCATTTGAAGCTGAGTCAAATGCCACTAATGTATTAATACCAAAATTCGTTGAATTATCACTCTTCATATATCCAAAACGTTGTAAAGAACGCCAATTACGATACATCTCTTCAATAACACTTAAAGTTGCATCTTTATTTGAAAGATAATATTCATCTTTTAATTCTTCACAAGTAAAGATTGACAATAAACGCAAGAAATGACAGAAATCATAAGAAGCTTCTTTTGAATTCAATTCTCCATTCTTTGTCAAATACGCGTACATGTTCGCATTATCTGATTCTTGATATTCAATGAAATATTGAACGAATTTTGCGAACGTATGAGATTTTAATAAAACCTCACGACTCTTTGGATATGCCAAATTATAGTTGATAATAACCTGGTTGTTAAAAATTTCAATTTTATTTTGCATAATTACACTCCTTTAACTATGACTAATATACAAGAAAATTGTATGAAAGTAAATGTAAAACTTAATTTTTTGTTTATAGTTCAAGTACAAGCGTTTACATGGCGAAAACTTTTTCGATTTCAGAATAAACATCCTCAATCGCAATTTCAGTCTTTTCACCCGTATAACGATCTGTCCACTCAAGCTTACCCTCTTTAACACCACGACCCACAGTAATACGATAAGGAACCCCTATCAATTCCATATCTTTAAATTTAACGCCTGGACGCTCATTACGATCATCTAAAATAACATCGAACTTGTGTTCTTTACAGAATTCATATAGATCATTGGCAATCTTAACTTGTTCTTCATCCTTTAAAGATACTGGAACAATTGCAAGTCTAAATGGTGCAATTTCAACTGGCCATTTCATACCAAAATCATCATGGTGTTGATCAGCAACGGCTGCCATACATCTTTCTAGACCAATGCCATAACTTCCCATCCAAACTGGCTGCAATTGGTTATTGGCATCTGTATAGTATAGATTCATGCTCTTAGAATATTTAGTACCCAATTTAAATAGGTTACCAACTTCAATACCATGTTGGAAAGTTAACTTCTTTCCACACTTTGGACAAATATCCCCTTCTTTAACCTGGCAAAGATCTGCCACTTCAACAGGCTTGAAATCTTTACAATTTACATTCTTAATGTGACGATCCGATTGGTTAGCACCTACAATGAAGTTTTTCATATGTTTGATTTGACGATCCATATATACAGGACAATCAATGCCGACTGGACCCGCAAAACCAACACGAGCATGTGTTACCTTTTCAACTTCTTCAAAGCTAGCCATTTCCATTTCATTAGCACCCAATAATTTCAATGCCTTTGTTTCATTTAATTCACGATCACCAGGAATACAGAATGCGATTACCTTTCCATCTACGTTATATAGTAATGTTTTAACAAAATCACTTTCCTTCTTACCAAAGAAAGCCGCTACTTCTTCAATTGTTTTTGCGTTTGGCGTATCAACAACTTCCATAGAAAGTTCTTCTTCACAAGAATCTTCCATTGTATCTACTACTTCAGTGATTTCTAAGTTGCTAGAATAGTCACAACCAACACATCCAACAACAACATCTTCACCAATACTTGATAGAGCCTGATATTCTTCTGATAATAAACCACCCATAGCTCCAGTATCCGCTTTAACAATCTTATATTCCAATCCTAAACGATCCATGATACGGCAATACGCATCATACATTTTGTTGTAGGCTACATCCAATCCAGATTCATCCACATCAAATGTGTACGCATCTTTCATGATGAATTCACGAACACGAATCAAGCCATATCGAGGACGTGTTTCATCACGATATTTCGTTTGAATCTGATATAAGTTATATGGGAAATCCTTATAAGATTTTCCATCCATACTACTAGCTACCGCAAACAATTCTTCATGTGTTGGACCCAAAACATAACGCTTATTATAACGATCACTCAATGAAAACATATTTGAACCAAAGGCTTCACGACGACCCGATTGTACATATACATCTTCTGGAATCAATGCTGGCATCAACAATTCTTGTGCATCTTTCGCATCCATTTCTTCACGAATAATATTTTCAATTTTAGAAAGAACCTTCTTTCCCATAGGCATGATCATATAGATTCCGTTTGAACATTTTTTGATCATTCCAGCACGCACCAACAAATTACTTGATACGCTATCTTCATCTTTCGCATTTTCTCTTAATGTATAAAAGAAACTCTGACTTAATTTCATCTTACTTACCTCTTCCACTATCTAATTTTCCGAATCATCGCATCGACTTCAATAGGCCCAGACCATTTTGTATGTACGATCTGCATCGGCTTATTACAAACCTCTAATACATTGTCTTCAGTATCATACACATCCCCAACATGTACAATCGTACTTAAAATGTGAGGACCAAATATTTCTAAATCCTGATTGGGCATGAAATGATTCTTTACTTGTAAAGTCGCCATCTGACTTTCTTTATCATAATCCTGTACAATGGCTACATATTCCTGTGTTACCGTTTCATCATGATCTTGATACAACTGTACCTTATATCCAGGAAGACCATTATAGAAGCCCGGCCCGGTCGGTCGGTTCTCTGCCTTGGCAATTTCCTTTTTTACACGCTCAATAATTTCAACATCCGCATGCCCATGCTCATAAATATAATCAATCAACATACGATAGCTAGAAACAACCGTAGCTAAATAATAGGCACTTTTCATACGCCCTTCAATTTTCAAAGACGCTACACCCATATGGATAAAATCCTCAATATAATCCACTGCCTGCAAATCCTTTGAAGACATGGAGAATAAATTCGTCGGATCACTTAATTCTGTTTGCCCATCCATTAAATGATATTTCCAACGACAACTCTGCGCACACCCACCACGATTCGCATCACGAAGTGTCATATGATTACTCAATACACAACGTCCTGAAAAAGAAATGCACATGCCTCCATGAATAAAGACTTCAATAGGAAGAATATTCTCTTCACAAATCGAACGAATATCATCCATTTGACATTCTCTGGCAAGAACAACACGGTCCATACCCTTTTCTTTCCAGAATCTTGCAGCACTTGAATTTGTAGAAGAATGCTGCGTTGACACATGCACTTCAAACTTACATCCAAGCTTTTTTGCCAACATCATAATCGATGGACTTGCCACAATAATCGCATGCACGCCAATTGAATCCAAAGTTTTTAAATACTCTTCAATACCATCCAAATCCGATTCATGCGGAAGCATGTTTACAGTTACATGCACATGACTATTATTTGCATTCGCAAATTTGACTAATTCTGCGATTTCATCAATGGAAAAGTTACTAGCACGCGAACGCAAACTAAACTGCTTACCACCAATATATACGGCATCCGCCCCATATAAAATCGCAATCTTTGCTTTTTCTAAATTTCCAGCAGGAGCTAATAATTCAATCTTATTCATTTACTTGCTCCTCCTTTTTCTTAATTGTCTCTTCTAAATACCAACGGTTTGTCGACTCATCATCCGTAATTTTAATTCCTTGTAAAGCTAAATCATATAAACCCAAGATTTCAACAGTCCAATCATCATCAAAAAACAAAGAATCAATGCGGAAGCGATGCATTCCTACATCTGTAAAATCCCACATTTCCTGTAATGAGTTGATTGGCATTTCACTAAAGATATGTGTACCCGACTCATCTTGCACAATTGGCATACGCTGCTGTCGCGTTTGTTCAATCAAGTCATAATGACACGGCAAAGAACAAACCGGTTTATTCACAGCCTCTAAATAGTTAGTGACCAAAGGTCTTCTTGAATATAGGATTGAGAAATACCCATGCACTAAGATTTCAATATCCGGATTGTGCTTTCCAATACTGACCACTTCTTCAAGACTCAATTCATGAGCTAAAGATACAGATTGAATGCCTAAAGACATATAGAAATCCACATCTGCACTTGAAGCCACCAATGTTTCCGGTTGATAAATCAATTTGGATTCAATCCCCAATTGTTTCGCCTCAAAATATAGACCTTCATCCGCATAGTAAATACCATCCACATCCAATTCTTTAAAAATAGAAAAGTATTCACGAACACCCGATAAATCTTCATCCATACATAATCTTAAAAAGTTGATATATAATTTAAGGCCAAGCTTTTTACACTTCTTCTTCCAAAGCTGCAAATCCTCTTTTTTTACCGTAATACTCGTACGAATGGAATAATGTTCAACACCAATGATCACGGCATCGGCCTTTGCTCTTTTCAATTTTTCTAATGAATCAATAGAATGAATTGTTGTTATAAACATAATTACTCCTTATCAAAACATACAAAATTATTTTACCACAAATGTGATTCTATGCCTAACCATAAAATCATCACTATAATTATATTTTAGTCATTGACTTTATGTTTATACATTGTATTTACTTATTGTAGAGACAGACAGTAATGAAAGGAGACATACATCATGGCTCAAAACAGTTTAAAAATTGCAAAATGGGGAAACGGACAAGGGATTCGATTACCTATGGCAGTGATGAAACTTCTATCTTTAAAAGTTGGAGACGAACTTCAAATGAAAGTTCAAAATGAAACAATTGTTCTTGTACCCAAAAAAGAAAAAAAATTAACATTAGCTGAAAGATTCGCAAATTATGACGGACCGACTGAACAAAAAGAAATTTGGTCTGATGAAATTGTTGGTAAGGAGGAAATTTAATGTCTTTTAAACAAGGCGATATCGTATATATAGACCCTGACCCTACTAAGGGGCACGAACAAGCAGGAAAACGCCCATGCTTAGTTATTTCCAACAATGATTACAACAAAATCATGGGTCTTTTCATCGTTTGCCCAATAACAAATAACACAAAAAATTTTCCAACACATGTAAAACTTGATTCTCATACAATTACAACTGGATGTGTTTTATGTGAACATATAAAAACATTAGATTTAAAAGCAAGAAAAGCCACAAAAAAAGAAGAATGTCCACAAAACATCCTCCAAGAAGTACTCGATATAGTTCATTCATGTATTTAATGATTAGGTTAGATGATTTGTCTAACCTTTTTTAATGAATTCAACCAATTCTTTTGCACTATATACTACATGATCTGCACAAGGACCACTTACCTGATGATGACGATTAAAATGAATCGTCTTCATGCCTGCATTTTTAGCCCCTTGCATATCATTGATATAGTTATCCCCCACATAATACCATTCAGTAATATCTTCATGCATCGCTTCCATACATTTTTTAAATGCATTCACATCCGGTTTTGCGACTTCAATTTGACCACTCGTAAATACATTTTCAGGTTTAAAATAATCAAAGACATGAAGCACTTCTAATTTCATTCTTTGATGAGTGTCCTCTCCATTTGTCAAAATCGCAAGTTCATCTTCACAATTCGAAAAATAATCAATCAATGGTGCATCCATTTCAATATGATGCTGATAATATTTATAGCGAGACTGAAACTCTACAGCTTTTGAATGAGAAAAAATAATCTCATACTTTTCACAAGCCTTTTCAACACGATAAACGCCAGATTCATCAACTGTGATCTTTCCTTGTTGAAGATCATCAAAAATCATATCTCCAAACTTACGATAATCCGCATAAAATAAATCCATATCCACATCTACATTCGGAAGGAATTCTTTCATGCACTTGCGAAATGGCCAAGATAAATCATAGAGTGTATCATCACAATCAAACATTACTTTCTTCATATAATCACCAAAAAAAATATAACATAAAAAAGAAAATTTCACTATGAAATCTTCACTTGATTTAAACACTTACGAACATGTCCAGACTGACCTGTCACCTCTTCATTTTCAATTAAAGATACATGGACAGCTTCTTTACAAGATTCAATGGCTGCATCAAACACAACATTGATCTTGTTGTCATTGATTTGTTTTAAAGTATGAATCTTTTCATCTCCAAAACGATTGGCTGTACTAAACGCAATCGCAATATCACCGGAACCATTACCCATATGCGATCCTGTTAAAGCTAAACCAACAGGCATTCGGTTACAAACTCTACGTAATTGTCGATCACTTAACGGAGCATCCGTCGCAATGATCATCATGATGGAACCTTTTTCTTGTTCTAAAGGCAATTGATTCCCCTCAACTTTATCTAACAGATACTGTTCTCTTAAACCAAAATTAGAAAGTACAAGAACACCTAGAGTATATGTATTTCCATCAATTTCAAAGATTCTTGAACTCGACCCAATACCACCTGACATTTCAAAACAAGACATGCCTCGACCTGCTCCAACACTGCCAAGTTCAAACACTTTTTTACAATCACGATACGCATCATATACATCTTCTTTTGTGACGACACAATCACGAATCGCATTTAGATATCCATCGTTGCATTCTCCAACGACAACATTAACACTTGTAAGATCTTCATTTTCTTTGACCATGATGTCCACCAAGGCTTGTTGAACAACGCCCACATTTAAAGTGTTTGTCAAACAAATATAGCTTTCCAAAGTACCCAACTCCATAATTTGTGGTAATCCTGTCGTCTTTCCAAAACCATTTAGAATACTACAACCACAAGCTAGCTTTTGATGAAATACATCTTCAGCCGTACGAATAAATGTCACACCTGTTTGGTGAGAATCCAAACAAATTGTTTTATGCCCAACCAAAACACCTTCGACATCTGTAATTCGATTTAATTTGCCTTTTTCCATAATTTAACACCTCTTAAAACCATTATAGTGAAATTTAAAAAATTTTCATAAAAAAAGAAGCTGTAATCAATCAGCTTCTTTCATTTATTTCTTACTTGTAAAGTTCAACTAAACGTTGTAAGTGTTCGTAACGTTCTTTAGCTACTTCTTCTGACTTAGCAAATAATTTTTCTGCTCTTTCAGGGAATGGTTTCACTAAACGAGTGTAACGAGATTCGTTGTGTAAGAAGTCTTGGTAAGTTCCATCTCCTTCTTTAGAAGTTAATGTGAATGGGTTCTTACCTGCTTCTTTCTTAGCTGGATCAAATGAGAATAAGTTCCAGTATCCAGATTTAACGGCTTTCTTCATTTCATCTTGACAGTGGTTCATTCCACCCTTAGCAATACCGTGTAATTCACATGGTGCATAACCGATGATTAAAGATGGTCCTGGATAAGCTTCTGCTTCAGCAATACATTTAACTGCTTGTGCAGGGTTAGCTCCAAGAGCGATTTGTGCTACATAAACGTATCCGTAGCTCATTGCGATTTCTGCTAAAGATTTTTTCTTCATTTCTTTACCAGCTGCAGCGAATTGACAAACTTCACCGATGTTAGATGCTTTAGAAGCCTGTCCACCAGTGTTTGAATACATTTCTGTATCAAATACCATAACGTTTACGTTTTCACCTGATGCAAGAACGTGGTCTAATCCACCGAATCCGATATCATAAGCCCATCCGTCTCCACCGAAGATCCAAACAGATTTCTTAGCTAAGTATTCTTTCTTGTCTAATACAGCTTTAGCATCTGGACATCCAGCTTCAGCAGCTTTTTCTACTTCAACTAATAATGCTTTTGTTGCTTCTGTGTTAGTACGAGTATTTTCTTTAGTTTCCATGAATTTTTCGAATGCAGCCTTGAATTCAGGAGTTGCTTTTTCGCTTTCGTTCATAGCAATTAATTTTTCGATAGCTTGTTCACGTAATACTTTTTGTCCTAATTGCATACCGAATCCGTGTTCAGCATTGTCTTCGAACAATGAGTTAGCCCATGCTGGTCCTTGTAAGCTGTCTTTGTTTACTGTATATGGAGATACAGATGCTGGACCACCCCAGATTGAAGAACATCCAGTTGCATTTGATACATACATGTGTTCACCAAATAACTGAGTAATTAAACGAGCATAAGATGTTTCAGCACATCCAGCACATGATCCAGAGAACTCTAACAATGGTTGGTTGTATTGAGAACCCTTAACTGTGTCATCAGCGAATCCAGAATCTTTCTTAGACACATTAGCTACCAAGTAATCGAATACAGGTTGTTCTTCAGCTTGAGATTCTTGAGGAACCATCTTAATTGCTTGAGTTGGACATACAGTGATACATTCACCACATCCCATACAATCTAATGGAGATACACTCATTGTATATTTGAATTCTGTAGCTTTTGGTTTAACATCAGCCAATTTGATTTGTGCAGGAGCAGCCTTCACTTCTTCTTCGCTCAATAAGAATGGACGAATTGTAGCGTGTGAACATACGAATGCACATTGGTTACATTGAATACATTTTTCAGCATCCCATTCAGGAACTGTAACAGCTGTACCACGTTTTTCGTAAGCACTAGCACCAGTTTCCCATTGACCATCAACGTTTCCAGTAAATGCAGATACAGGTAATGAATCTCCATCCATTTTGTTAACTGGTTCCATGATGTCTTTTACCATCTTAACTGTCGCAGGACGTCCTGATAATTCAGGTTTTGGTGCATCAGCTTCAGGGTTAGCCCAAGATGCAGGAATTTCAACTTTGTGAGTAGCGCCAACACCAGCATCGATAGCTTTGTAGTTCATTTCAACAACTGCATCACCCTTCTTAGAGTAAGATTTCTTAGCAGCTGCTTTCATGTAATCTACAGCTTCTTCAATTGGCATAATGTTAGCTAATTTGAAGAATGCAGATTGTAAGATTGTGTTTGTACGTTTACCCATACCGATTTCGATAGCTTTATCGATGGCATTGATTGTGTACAATTGGATATTGTTGTCTGCAATATATTTTTTAGATTCAGCAGGCATGTGTTTGTCTAATTCTTCGTCTGACCATTGGCAGTTGATCATGAATACACCACCAGGTTTAACGTCTTGAACCATCTTGTATCCATTTACTACATATGAAGGGTTGTGACAAGCTACGAAGTCAGCCTGGTTAATGTAGTATGGGCTACGGATTGGTTTGTCTCCGAAACGCAAGTGAGAAATTGTGATACCACCCGTTTTCTTAGAGTCATATTGGAAGTAAGCCTGAATGTATTTGTCAGTGTGGTCACCGATGATCTTAGTAGAGTTCTTGTTAGCACCTACAGTACCGTCTCCTCCAAGACCCCAGAATTTACATTCAACAGTTCCTGGAGTTGAAGTGTTAGGAGCTGGTTTAACTTCTGGTAATGATAAGTTTGTAACGTCATCCACGATACCGATTGTAAAACGAGGTTTTGGTTCGTCTTTTAACAATTCAGTGTAAACAGCGAATACACTTGAAGGTGGAGTATCTTTAGATCCTAAACCATAACGTCCACCGCAAAGAGTGATGTCATTTAATCCTGCTTCGCGAAGTGTTGTAGCTACATCTAAGTATAATGGGTCAGCTAGAGCACCTGGTTCTTTTGTACGGTCAAGTACTGCAACTTTCTTAGCTGTCTTAGGAAGAACTTTTAATAAGTGTTTGCTTGACCAAGGACGATATAAACGAACCTTAATTAAACCAACTTTTTCTCCTTTTGCAGTTAAGTAGTCAATAACTTCTTCAGCAACGTCATTGATAGAACCCATTGCGATGATTACACGATCAGCTTCAGGATCTCCATAGTAGTTGAACAAGTCATAGTTTGTTCCTAATTTTTCGTTGATTTTACCCATGTATTTTTCTACTACAGCAGGTAATTCATCATATGCAGTGTTACATGCTTCACGGTGTTGGAAGAAGATATCTCCATTTTCGTGAGAACCACGCATAGTTGGACGTTCTGGATTTAAAGCGTGTTTACGGAATTCCTCAACAGCTTCCATTGGACACATTTCTTTTAAATCTTCGTAGTCCCATTTTTCGATTTTTTGAATTTCGTGAGAAGTACGGAATCCATCAAAGAAGTTAATGAATGGTACTTTACCTTCTAAAGCAGCTAAGTGAGCTACTGGAGATAAATCCATAACTTCCTGTGGGTTAGTTTCACATAACATAGCGAAACCTGTTTGACGACAAGCATAAACGTCTGAGTGATCACCAAAGATGTTCAATGCGTGGGTTGCAACTGTACGTGCAGATACATCGAATACACATGGTAATTGTTCAGCAGCAATCTTGTACATGTTTGGAATCATCAATAATAAACCTTGAGATGCAGTGAATGTATTAGTCAATGCACCAGCAGCTAATGATCCGTGAACAGCACCAGCAGCACCTGCTTCTGATTGTAATTCACTTACAACTACTCGATTTCCAAAAATATTTTTTTGTCCAGCTGCAGACCATTGGTCAATAGAGTCTGCCATTGGACTAGATGGAGTAATAGGATAAATTGCAGCAACGTCTGTAAAAGCATACGCAACGTGAGCCGCAGCCGTATTTCCATCCATAGACTGTTTTGCTCTAGGCATTAATATTTCCTCCTTTATAGATATTCAATACCATAGCTTATTATACGAGCTTCATGTCAAATTTTAAAGGTTAAATTCACCATAGAGGTTAGACTAATCTAATTTGTAAGCGTATAAAAAAGAGACGTAAACACTTGCTTACATCTCTATTTTCATCATTACTCTTTACCTAATAGTTTGAACATGTTCTTTTTATAAACTTCAACACCAGGCTGATTGAATGGGTTAGAATCATTCATCAAAGTTGTCATTGCGATGGCCTTGAAGAAGAACATACACATATTACCAAAGTCATAAGAAGTCATGCCTGGCATAGTTAATAAGATATTTGGAACTCCACCTGTTTCTTCATGAGCCTGTAATGTTCCTTTGGCAGCCATTTTATTAGCCCAATCCACACTCTTACCAGCCAAGTAGTTCATTCCATCTTCATTGGCTTCATCATTAGGGAATGTTAAATCGATCATTGGTGTATCAACATATAAGTTTGTTTCGAACAATACTTTCTTACCTTCCTGAACAAATTGTCCTAAAGAGTGTAAGTCTGTTGAGAAACATACTGAATCCGGTAAAATACCCTTTCCATCTTTTCCTTCACTTTCTCCAAACAATTGTTTCCACCATTCAGCAACCATCTGCATTTGAGGTTCATAGTTTACTAACAATTCAACATCATATCCTTGGTTTTGAAGAATACGACGAGCCACAGCATAACGGTAAGCCGGATTCTTTTCAAGATCAGCATCACCATATTCACCCATACCATCATGTAAACCTTTCATCAAAGCATCGATATCGATTCCAGCTACTGCGATTGGCAATAATCCAACTGGAGTAATAACTGAGAAACGTCCACCAATATCATCAGGAATCACGAATGTTTCATATCCCTCTTTATCGGCTAAAGCCTTCAATGTTCCTCTAGCCTTGTCTGTAGTGGCAATAATACGATTCTTCGCATCTTTACCATATTTTTCTTCCATAAATTGTTTCAAGATACGGAAAGCCAATGCTGTTTCCGTTGTCGTTCCAGACTTAGAAATAACATTTACAGTAACTTCCTTATCTTTAATATGGTTCATAACCTGTGAAATATAAGTAGATGAGAAAGTGTTTCCCATATAAATAATTTCAGGCTTATTGTCACCATATAAACCATTCATCATTTCAATGGCAGCACGAGCACCTAAATAAGATCCTCCAATACCACATACAACGAATACTTCTGTGTTTTCACGCACTTTTGCGGCAACCTCTTTAATGCGACTAAATTCTTCTTTATCATAATTGTTAGCCCAGTTTAGCCAACCGATAAAGTCGTTACCCTTACAAGTACCATTTTGTAAAGCTTCATCAATAGCGCGAACTTGATCCTGATAAGCCTTTACATCTTCTTTTAAGAAAGCATGATTTAAATCTAATTGAATCATTTTTATTTCCCTCCATAGCTATCCTAAAGAAGATTATACCACGATTTAACTTTGTATGATATAATGTTTTTTGTTAGGAGCGTGAATTTATGATACCATCGTCCTTATATCCACTTGTCACAGCTCTTTTGAGCAATATACTTGCACAAGTGTTAAAAACGGTCGTATATTATTATAGAACTGGCAAATGGGACTTTCACTGGGTCATTGCAAGTGGCGGCTTTCCAAGCAGTCACTCATCAACTGTAACAGCCCTTTCCCTTTCCATTGGAATTCAGGAAGGATTTGACTCAGCCATATTTGCCGTAACCACCATCTTTTCCTTTATTGTTATGTACGATGCATGCCACGTACGCTACTATTCCGGTAAAAACATTGAGCTAACACAACAATTAGTCAAAGATTTACGCGAAATGACAGGACTTCACTTTGATGATCCCATCTATCAGGAAAAGTTAAAAAATGTACTTGGACATAAATTTGTCGAAGTCATTGGAGGATTTGTGGTTGGACTTGCTGTCCCATTGATCTTATGTCCACTATTTTTATAAGTTAGGAGTGTTGTTTTATGGATACTGTAGTAGATAGTAAAGCCGTTAATGATTGTTTAGATAAGATTCGCCCTTACATTCAACATGACGGAGGCGACATTGAACTATTAGGAGTTGATGAATTCAATGTTGTCTATGTATCTTTCAAAGGTGCATGTCAAGGATGTATGATGGCTTCTGAAGATTTCTCAGGCGGAATCAAAGAATTATTGCTTGAAGAAGTGCCAAACGTCCGTGATGTTGTACTAGTAGGTTAAGATATCGAAAGATATCTTTTTATTTTTAGTAGTTTTGATTATGTACACCAAAGAATAATTATGAAGATTATTAATTCCGTTGATGTTCGAACAAGTTTTAACCGCATTAATAGGATCTGTCGACACCATTATGGTCACCAACATAAGTTTGGCCGCCATCTCCGCTGTTTCCCTAGTTGATTCATTAAATATTTTGATCATCAATATATTTGCCGCCATGGCAACTGGAGGCGCCATCATCTGCGCCCAATACTTAGAATCCAATCAAAAAGGCAAGGCCAACCAAGCCTTGAAACAATTGATTTTTTCCGTAATTCTTATTTCTATACTGATAACCCTACCATGCATTCTATTCAGAAGACCACTTTTAAGCCTAATCTTTGGATCCGAAAAAAAAACGTGATGGACAATTCGTTAAACTATCTTTTCATAACAGTCCTATCCTATCCCTTTATCGCTCTATATAATGCAGATGCCGCAAGCTTTCGAACTAGCCAAAACTCAAGACTTCCCATGGTCATTGCGCTTGGTTCTAACATTCTAAATATACTTGAAAACTTCTTTTTCGTCTTTACCCTAAGCTTAGGCGTAGCCCAAGCTGCCCTATCCACACTTCTTTCTAGAATCATCAGTGCACTTATTATCCTGATCCTTTTAAAACAGCCCAAACAAGATTTATACATGGACTCCTGTTTAAGTCTTTGACCGGAAATTGAAACAATCACGAAAATATTAAAAATCAGTATTCCAACCGGTATTGAAAATGGCATGTTTCAATTTGGAAAACTTGTCATTCAATCCACTGTATCTACAATGGGAACAACAGCCATTGCCCGTACAAGCCATGGTGTCCATGCTTGAAAGCTTTGCATGTCAAGCAAGCATTGGTATAGGACTTGGTATGATGACAGTTGTAGGAAAATGTGTAGGTGCAAAAGAATATGAACAAGCTAGACAATATACGATTTCATTGACCAAACTAGCTTGGATGGTATGTATTATATTCTGCGCTATAATCATGCTTTTTATCCAACAAATCACAAGCCTTGCGAAAATGGAGTCAGAAAGTGCAAAACTTGCCATTTGGCTAACACGCATTGTCTTCGCTTATAAAATGATATTCTGGACATCCTCATTCTTAGCAGGCTATGGCCTAAGAGCGGCTGGCGATGTAAAATTTAGTATGATCACATTCACTTTATCTATGTGGATCTGTCGAGTTGTAGTTACCATCTTTTTAGTTCATACTTTTCATATGGGCCTTTAGCTGTATGGATTGGTATGGGTGCCGATTGGACAATTCGTTCCTTTATATTCTTAGCTCGTTTTAAATCAAATCAGTGACTAGAACATAAAGTCATATAATACAAAAGGAGTATCTACCTACTCCTTTAAAAATCTAATTTGACTTTTTTGCTTTTGATTGATTCTAATGCATCACAAATATTGTTCTTTTCTGTTTCTTAAATGACTTGATCATCCGCTACAAGTTGATACATTCCTTTATCTATTTCAAGCAAAACATATTGTTCGTTTTCATCAACAATCTTATTTTTTGACAACTCTTTTTGACCAAAATCTATAAATATATCAAATTGTTCGCAAACAGATGCATAAATATCTTGTTACGTTACAAGAGTATCCATTAAATAATTTCTTTCAAAATCCCATTCTTTTAAGCCACGCAGATAAAATGCACGATCTCGACCTAATAGCACAAATGGAATATGACTATTCTGTAGACATTGTTTAAACATAATCATTCGTCCAGTACGTCCATTTCCATCTCCAAACGGATGTATTCTTTCAAAACAAACATGAAATTCTACAATATCTTCAAATGATAGAACCCCTTTATTTTGAAACTTTTCCAACAAAGCATCTAATTCCGTTTCAACATCAGCTGGTTTTGTCGTTTTAAAAGGATTTATCATTCCAATCCCATTTTCCCTTACTTTAAAACCACCTACATTATATGCTGGATTATCCTCATAAGACGTACCTCTCTTCAAAATCATATTCATTTGAAGCATCATTTCTTTTGATAATGGTTCATCTACTGTCTTCAACATATAATCAAACAACCGAAAATGATTTCGTACTTCTAGTGCATCATCTAAAGGAACTAATTCTTTATCTTTAGGTTCAATAAACATATTATTTGTTTTAAATCTTTGTTCAGTTTGATTCTTCGATAGTCTCGAACCCTCTATTGAGTCCAATGATAAATATTCCCCTTAACTTTCATGTTCATTTGTGAAATCAATTCATTTTTAATTGTTTTTACTTTGTTTATCATACTTACGACTCCTTAAATATTTGTTCCATGAAATACTGTAGTTGCACCTTCCACCAAGGCCAGTCATGATACACATCATAACCCCAGAAATCACACCAAGCCTCGATGTGTTTGTCATATAAAATGGTGCTGAATTGTCTTAAGGATTCAAAACATTCTTGTTCCCAATTGCCTTGTCCTACACAAAAGATCAATTTGGATTGTTTATACAATTCCATATAGGGATGGTCTAAAGACATATTTTTCATGTAGACACATGGATTATTATGGTACGTATTTTCATCATGATAATCTCCATAGAATAATTCTGTATCATAAATACCAGATAAGGCTAATAATGTATCAAATTGTTTAGGAAAACGGAAAATCAAATTCGTGGCATGCGTTGCCCCTAGACTTGCCCCAGTCACCATCCATTTATCATAGTTATTCATTTTCTCTTGAACGCTAGGAATCAATTCCGAAAGGATATATTCAAACCACAACTCATGTTTCAACATACGCATCTTTGTATTATTCGGATAGGACCATGTTTCTAAATCCAAAGTATCACACGTAATAATCGTTAATTGATTGGATTCAATCCATTTTGAAACTTCATGAATCATGCCACGATCTTCCCATTCAAAGAAACGTCCATTTTGACTTGGAATGGCCAGACATAATTTACCGCCTTGGCCATAGATTTTATATTCCATTTCACGATCCAAACAATTTGAATACTCTTTTATATACTGTACTTGCATGGTGTTACCCCTTTCAGAAATTTTTTGTTTTATTATAGCACATTTTATTGAGTTTTAAGGTTTCTTGCTTTATAATTGTACTGTTTTTGACAGGAAAGTGAGTGACAGTATGTCCAATAAAGAAAAAATTCTTAATATTGCCGTTATCGCCCACGTTGATGCCGGTAAAAGTACGTTAGTCGATGCGTTTTTAAGACAGAGTGATGTTTTCCGTGACAACGAAGAAGTTGTTGACTGCATCATGGACTCGAACGATCTAGAACGTGAACGTGGAATTACGATTTATTCTAAAAACTGTTCCGTTATTCATAACGGTGTAAAAATTAATATTGTAGATACGCCAGGCCACGCCGACTTCTCAAGTGAAGTTGAACGTATTATCCGTACCGTAGATACAGTTATCTTATTAGTCGATGCGAGTGAAGGTCCAATGCCTCAGACTCGTTTCGTATTATCAAAAGCTTTGGAAATTGGTTTAAAACCAATTCTATTGATCAACAAGATTGATAAGAAAGACCAAAGAGCTGAAGAAGTTGTCGATGAAGTTTACGAATTGTTCTTAGACTTAAATGCCAACGACGAACAATTAGACTTTCCTATCCTTTATGGTGTAGCAAGAGAAGGACGTGTTCAATACGACCTTAAAACACCAAGCGACAACATCGACCCATTATTCGATACAATCTTAAAACATTGTGATGTATATCCAGATATGGATGAAGAACCTCTTCAAATGCAAGTATCTGCCTTGGCATACGATGAATACATTGGTCGTTTAGGAATTGGACGTTTATATTCAGGTGTTTTAAAACAAGGACAACAATATATTCGTTGTAACCAATCTGGATTGAATGCCAAAGAAAGCTTATCTAAATTATTCGTATACAAAGGATTGTCTAGAACAAGCGTTCAAGAAGCACATTCAGGAGATATCGTAGTTATTGCGGGTATGCCTGATATCAGTATTGGTGATACAATCTGTACAGCCGATCACATTGAACCAATGGAACACATTGAAATTGAAGAACCAACTCTATCTATGAACTTCCACGTAAACTCAAGTCCATTCGCAGGACAGAGTGGTAAGTACGTGACAAGTCGTAACTTAAAAGAAAGACTTGAAAAAGAACTTGAAGTTAACGTTGGTTTAAAGGTTGAACCTACTGATTCAGCCGATTGCTTCAAAGTTAGTGGTCGTGGTGAATTACATATTTCCGTATTGATTGAAAACATGCGTCGTGAAGGCTATGAATTAGCAGTTTCTAAACCAGAGGTTATCCTACACAAAGATGAAAATGGACACAAAGTAGAACCAATCGAAGAAGTTGTATGTTTAGCTCCAGAAGAATATTCAGGAACCATCATCAACAAATTAAATCTTCGTAAGGGTGTTATGCAGGACATGTCTGAAGAAAATGGATATGTGAAGATCGTGTATACAGCACCTACACGTGGACTATTAGGTTTCCGTTCAGAATTTATCAATGATACACACGGTGAAGGTACATTAGTACGTCGTATTAGTGGTTATGAACCATATAAAGGAGAAATCGCACAACGTATGGAAGGTGCAATGATTTCAACTGAAACAGGTGAAGCCATGACTTACGCTTTATGGAACCTTCAAGAACGTGGTCAATTGTTCATTTCTCCACAAACACCAGTTTATGAAGGTATGATCATTGGTCAAAGTTCTAAAAACATCGACCTAGATGTTAACCCATTAAAGAACAAAAAATTAACTGCCATCCGTTCAAGTGGTCGTGATGAAGCTATGTTATTAACTCCACCAAAAATCTTCTCCCTAGAAGAAGCATTAGAATGGATCAACGATGATGAATTAGTAGAAGTTACACCAGATGCGATTCGTATCCGTAAAAAAGGTTTAACAGCTTTAGATCGTCGTAACTTATATCGTCAAAAGATGAATGCTCAATAATGAAACGGATTCAAATGAGTGTCACAAATAGTGATGCTCATTTTTTTATGCTTATAATTACTCGCCATTTCATCTTTTTGCACTTCATACTAGCACAAGCCAGAATCACATCTCAAAATTTTTTCTTTCGGATTAGCCCTACCACATATTGTGAATCAATCGTTTCAAACAAAAACTTGCTTAACCATTTTTTATCTCACACTTGCGTCGTATTTGTCGTAACTTTCATGTGTAATGTGCTAAGTAATTCTAAAATTATCAATTTTTCCAAATTTATACCTTAAACTTACGACGTATACGTCGCTAGTACAAGGTGAACACTTTTTTTCAAAGATATTATTTCAAATGTCACATCACTAGATCATACAATTTCTAGTGAAAGACAACCATTATAAGCATATAGACTCTTTGTTTTTTCTACAGTAATGAATATGTACGAAATATGCATTCGTGTGAAATCCCCCGTTTATTATTGAACGCAAAAAAGGTAGGTGCACAACACCTACCAAGTTACGCGGGCTCATCACCCTAAGTTCATGAATCAGTAGCGGGCTCATCACCCTAATACTCATCTCTTACCAGCTTCCGCCGCCTCCGCCACCGGCGCCTCCACCAGAGAAGCCACCAAAGCTAGAGCCCATGCTATTGGCTGTACTTTTCATTTGTTCTGTTTGATAATCCAATAAATTTTGATGAATTGGTTCATACATACTTCTTGTCAGCATTCTGTAATAGAAATAAGAAGAGTATGGATCTGAATAATACGAATCATACCAATCTGGTTGTGCCAAAGGAATCGTACTAAACTTCTTTGTCCACATTTCAGAAAGTCCAAATACCATCGCATATGGAATGACATCATAGTAATATGAAGGATTTTCCATAGACAATCTTTCCAATTGTGGTACTTCTGCTTTTTCAACAAAGTCTTTAAAACCCAATAGCTCAGGAGCCACACTTTTAAAGTAATCACTCACTACATTAAATCGAGGACACAATAGAATTGGAAGAGAAACTACCACAATGCCTATCATCATAAATTCAAATGGAACAATACTTAGAATAGATTGACATTGTCGATATATAAAGTATGCAAGAATCAAAATAAACGCAGCACTTAATACTTTCTTTAATACACCAAGTTTATTCTTGTTAAATACATTTGTTGCAGCTGCAGAATAATTTAAAACCATCATAAGCACAAAGCTAAATGTCGCAAGAATAGTTTCAATCAAATTATCTACAATACTATATCGAGTATTGAATAAGATACATACAATCATACAAATCATGGCTAGTATGGTTGTCACAAACCCATGATCAATCGTCGAAAGTTTTTTATCGCCACTAAATTCATCATTCAAAGCTTCTTTGGCATCATCCATAGCCTTACCAAACTTACTTGATAGTTTTGATAATTTCACACTGTTTTTTGTTTTAAACAAACCGTTATAAATCTTCTTTTGATGTTTTAAAATAGGCGGTTCATGATTCTCTTGCTTTGTAAGAACCAAGTCATCCTCCGTTTCAGAAATAGTTAAATACCCTTTACTAGCCCAATATGGGATCAAGGCCATTAAATCCTCTTGATCCACAGACTCATCCACAATCGTTCCCACCATAGCTGGATCCATATCTTTTGGTGGATAGAAATTCACAATTGGTGTAATATGCGTTTTCTTTAAAAGAAGAGCACGAATCAAACTGTATAGGCCGAATAAAACAGTTAAACCTAAAAAGATAAATGGAATCTTTGAAGTGGTTTGTTTGGCATCCACAAAATAGCCTTGTCTTAACTCACCAAAAAGAGTAATGGCTTGTTTGGCACCAATATCATAGGCAGAACCACGAATCGAAGTCGAAGTAATAATGGGAGTTACATTTAAATCATTCGATTGATTTCCTAGACTTCCACTAAAAACTTGAATGTTTGACATTTCTTTTTCTGTCAAAGCCTTTTCAAACTGAATATCAAAATTAAAATGTGAAATCGTTGTATCCCAATTGTTTCCAAGTACGGAATAATAAATAAAATCCAAATCGGAATGATAATCTTCTGGAATGACAATCGTATAAGTCAACGTATACGTATGAGGGCCAATAATCGTATAGTCTTCACTCCCAATTTGAATCACACGATTTCCAGAATCATAATCTACATCATATTCATCATTGAATACATGGATATCTTGAATTTTTAACTTATACTTTTCATCCCGATTGATATACATCGTTTCTGGAATATTACGATAAATACCATGACGATAACTTGAGAAGTTGACATCAATCACTTCTTTTACATCAATCGTATTGTTTGAATGATATATCGCATTTACATTATAGTCATCAATCGTATACCCTCCATCATCAGCATATACATCGATACATCCAAAGCATAAAATAAATGCGAATAAGAAGGCCAAGACCTTCTTAAAATTTAACTTGAACATTTTCTCTTTCCGAAGTATTGGCCACTTCAAACATTGTCTTCTTTTCAAAATGGAATAAAGATGCCACAATATTTGTCGGAACACTCATAATCACATCATTATATTCACGAACTAATGCATTGTAGTATTTACGAGAATTTGCGATATCCTCCTCTACCTTCTTCAATTGATTTTGAAGATCCATAAAATTCGTGTTGGCCTTTAAATCCGGATATTGTTCCGCCACCGCAAAAATTCCCTGAATGGCATTTGTGATCTTATTTTCACTATCCATAACATCCTTAGAAGTTTTTGCCATATTTCTTTGGGCAATCACTGAACTCAATGTATCCGCCTCATGTTTCGCATATCCCTTCACGGTTTCCACTAAGTTTGGAATCAAATCAAAACGCTTCTTCAAATACACATCCATTGTAGAGAAGCCTTCATCCACTCTATTTGATAAACGAACAAGCTTGTTGTAGCTTGACATCACAAACAATACCAACAAGACGATTAATACAATAACAACAATAATTAAGATCATAATAAAATCCTCCTGACATGATTATACCTCAAATACACAAAAAAAAGTAGAAGCATAACACTTCTACCCTAACTCATATATATTACCAGTCTGTCGCAATATCTAATTGAGTATCTGAATTTTGCGTAAAACTACCTGTATCACAGACGATTCCCTGTCCTAATGAAGTATCTACAATAGATCCTCTAGGATACTTATTTAAATCGGCTGCCACAATAACATAATCCCCTAACATCTTCACACCATCTTCACGAACCCAATAATTATCATTGTTTCCCATACCACGCATAATGTCGACTACCCCTGACATATTTAAGTTGTAGTATGTTTCCTTTCCATTAGGCCCATAATATACACCACCCGATGCAGTAAGTGCATTCACATTACTTACATATTGTGCGTATGATGGTTGCGAATAAATGACCTGAGTCACCGCATTATAATTATTTTGAACGAATGTTACATCATTCAATAACTCCGGCTGCTCTAAGATCATTTCTTCAACGCTTTTCGACTCTTCTTGTTTCTTGCTAGATTCTTCCTCGATATTTTGAATCTGTTCTTCGAATTTCTCTTTTAACTCTTGAGTTCCGTTTTTTGTATCCACACGCATTAAAATGTTTGTATCCGCATTATTCGTTTTGGCATAAACCTTACTTTCTTCCCCAATAACTGATGATGTTGTTAGTACTGTTAATGCTAATGTCGACAACAATAAACCCGAAACCAATCCTTTTCTTACTACACTACTCTCTAAATTTTCTTCTTTTATAAAGTTCAAAACACCCTCCAATCTTCCCCCTTGGCCTCATAAAATACGAGGCGGTTGTCCACCAAAAAATGAACAACAACACTTAATACTATACACAATTCTAAAAAAAAAGCAAATTTTAGCACTAAAAAAGGCCGTTTCATGCCAAAAGTGGCGAGAACGACCCATTTGTAAGCGATGTTTTCAAAAAGAAACAAAAACATTTAAATTTATTTATGCAATATATATGCAGTACTTTCAATTAAGAATTTACTATCCTTTCCAACAATATTTTGAATAGCTTCTACCTTTGGCTTCATATCCTCACTAACATTTCCAAAATAGAAGATCCATGATTCAACCTTCAAATCATGACTAATCATCATCTCATCAATATCCTTACAATAAACTATATCAGATGATAGTGATGAATTTGTTTCTCCCATCATAATCGGATACCAATTCATATAGTAAGATTGATTTTTTGCCAAAACCATTAATTTACCCGTATCACTCAACATATCCTTCAGTACAGAAAGATACTTTGATAACTCATCCTTCTTGATCTTAGAACAATCTAATGTAATTAAATCAAACTTCATAGATCTAAACGGATTGTTCTCTATATCAAAATAGTGTTCAATATGCACTCCCTCTAAATGCGTAGATATCGTTGCACATTGTATAGATTGATCTAAACCATAGAAGTCAATGTCTGGATATTCATATGCTAAGTGAGTTAATCGAGCACCCATTTCACAATTTACATCTAATACAGCTCTTTGACTGCTTGAATCTAATTGACCTTCATACTGTGTATACTTTAAATCAGAATGGGTAAATCTAAATGGAGAAGCATTATCAAAATTATATTTATTCAAGAATTTTTTAAAACTATTATTTAAAGTTACATTTAAATTTGTCTTTTTAAATGAAGCAGCGCCAATATGAATTATAAATGAATCATGTATTAAAACATTCTGATGGTTCGATTGTAGTATTCTCAAACTTAAATCATCATCTTCACAATGACCAGGATTGAACCTTTCATCCAAATATCCAATCTCTTCAAGTACGGACCTTTTAATTAAGAACGCAAATCCAATTAATACTAATTTTTTTTCAATATTTTTATCATAAATATTGTTATTGAAGCCATAATTCTTTAATTCTTCAACGGAATCACTTTGAAATACAGTTTGATTATTTATGCAATTATTTGTTACACAACCAGCTGCACCATAGTTTTCTTTTTCATATAAGCCCATACGTAAAGTATATAAACTATTAGCACAAAGAATCGTGTCATTATTTAGTAAGAAGATATCATTTTCTTTTCTTGAAGCTTTAATACCTATGTTACATCCACCTGGAAAGCCTGCATTAAAATCATTTTCTACTAACACAATATCGTCTTGTTGTCTAAGATATTCAACACTATCGTCCTGAGAATTATTATCTACGATCACAATTTCTCTTGCAGATTCCGGAGTTGTTTCTCGTATGCTTTCAATACATTGTTGTGTTAATTGACGATTATTGTAACTTAAAATTACAATAGATGCTGGTTCTACTTTACCTTGTCTATATGCAATTTCATCTAGTTTATTTTGAATTTCAATTCGAATCAATTCGTCTTGACAATAAAATAACGCGTTTTCGTATGTTAAATATGCTTGTTTTAAATTCACATTTTCTAAATACTTTGCGTATTCAAAATATCCTTTGTAATCCAATGGATTTTCTTTAATTTTCTCTAACATAACTCTCCTTAAGAAAAAGGCTTAGATTACTCTAAGCCTAGAATCCTACTACATTTAAGACTGCTGCGATAGCCCAAATAGCTGCCATAATCAAGTTTAATACTTTACTAAATTTCTTATCACTTAAGTAAGCTAGAGTAACACTGTATAAACAACAGATTGCCTCCAATACAACGATTACCATTAATGTGTTAAATGTACTAAACATAAAAACCCTTCCCTTCTAAATATTTCTATAATCTTGCACATTTTGTGTCATAGCCGTTTTTCTTTGTCTTTCTAGATTTAAATCTAAGTGAGACGCATCCTGAATCACTTTTACCATATTTTGGTAGTCATTCGCATCAAAGACAAAACTTGGCAATACATATTTGCGATTATGGATCGTTTGATTAAATCCAAGAATCAACAGGTTATGTAAGAATGCTTCTTTAGTGGCATCCACGATCTCATTTTCATAGTTGACATCTAAGAAGTAGTCGCACGTATTAAATAACTCTAAGATTTCGCTTGCCTTGCATCCTGGATACAAACGTACATTATCATATTTTTCGAAAGATATCAACTTTTGTGACATCTCTGTTAATGCACAAACATGGAATTTCATGTTAGGCATAGCCACAACCAATTCATTCAACTTCTCAATCCGATCTGAGTTTGTACAAATCAAAACATTATTCGAATGTCCATTCTCTTTTTCAAAGTTATATACATAACCCAAAGGTTTGACAATTTTACTATTTGCACCTAAAGAAATTAATTTCTCATACGCCTCTTTCTTCTGAACATAGATCTTAGAAGTTCTTCTAGAATTACCATCCAAGATCACCTGCATATTTCCAGGAATATCTTCTCTATAACCCTCTTGCCAGAACAAGACATCACTATGTTCACGATCTTCTAAACTTTCCGATACAAAGAATGGATTGGATAAGGAGTTGTAAAATAATCTTGTTGGATATACATCCAATTCAGTAAATAAATGTTTCGCAAATTCGACTTTATTCTTAAAGATATATACCTTATCATCTTGATTTAAAATAATGTCATGCGTCACAAAATTCTCAACCACTTTTTCATTACCTGAAACATCATAATAACTTCTAGATACAAGCTGACCTTTCTTATTAAAAATCGTTCTCGCATACAAGAAACCATACTTATTGTAGTGTTCACTCACACGAGCTACATGTGTATCATCATACCAATCTACAATCTTGACAAGTCTTTTATGTAAAGGAGAAGTAAAGAAAATCTTACCTCTTTCATGATTTAAATCAAAGACTTGACCACCCGTATTACTCGCCTTGATTTCCCAATAATCCGGAACATCAATCTGGTTAAAATATCTAGGCTTTCCACCCTCTTTTTTACCACAATAATACGTGTAAATACTCATGACATCCTCTGGTAAATATCCATCATCACTAAATGTAATAATAGGACCACTAAATCCAGAAGAACGCATACTTTGATACAACATTTGACTATCTTCATCAAAATTTTCTAATAATACAACTGGAGTTTCTAACATACAGCTTCCCTCCATTTTTCCTGTACATTACTAGTTAAGAAATCCTGAGCTACCAAATAAGATACAGAATGACACTTCTCTAGGTCTTGTTTAAATAAATCCACAATACCCTTTCTTAAAGCTTCAACACGATCCTTATCCTCTTCAGGTAAAGACATTAAATAGCCATTTTCACCATTTCGAATAAAAGTAGGATTTCCATAACGAACATCAAAACCAATAATTGGCAAACCTCCACCAACCGCTTCCATTAAAGTCAGTCCAAAACCTTCACTTGTACTTCCCGCAATATAAGCCTCGTAGTTTTGATACACTTCACTTAAATCATGTTGACCCATTAAATGAATATAATCAGAAGCATTATTATCTCGAATAATCGTTTCAAGCTTTTCTCTTTCGCCACCAACACCATAAATATCCAAAGATAATTCAGGTACTTCACGACGAGCTTGAATGACAGCCTTACAAATCCAGTCCACATGTTTCTCACTAGCCAAACGACTAGCCGTAATCAATGAGAAAGGTTTTCTTCCTTCTTTTGGATACTTCAATTCCGGTAAAGAGCCTACTGGAATCGTATAAACACAAGGCGTCATTCCATAATATCTCTCAAATTGTTGAATCATTAAATCACTCTGTGCTTGTGTTGAACAAATATAGAAATCAATATGTTTATGCATATTAAATTCATATTCATAATAATTATTCCATAAAACATAATCCTTATTCGATTCTTTTTCACTAAAGTGATCCGCATGAACAATCGTACCAACTCTAGCTGGTTTACAATTCATAAGAATGGATTGACCAATATCAGTTGAACGATCAATTAGAATTACATCATCACTAGTCAAGTTAAGCTTAGATACCATATATCCAACTAATTCTTCTTTAGAACATAATATTTTGTCTTTAAATTTATACATCACACGATCATCATCAATGATTTCTTCATAGGCAACACTACCATTTTCATTAAAGAAACGACGATGATATAAATGTGCTCCATTGTCTAATGGCGCATAATATTCAGAATAGACACGTCCATAGGTAAAGTAATCCTTACGAATTAAACATCCTCCTGAAACCATTTCTACGCGATGCACAAAATCATCCTGATCATTAACCATATAAGCCGTATAGAAATTATTACTTCCACCAAACACATAACGACAAATCTTTCCTTCTCTTGTTTTTGTATAATTTAAATCTGTAAATGTCGTTTCTAAATCACTTAAAGTATAAGTAACAGGTGCTGTTTTAAAATCTGTAAAGAACGTATATAGCCAAATGACTTCCGAATCTTCAAAGCCAATATTCTTCGTCATATGCTCTATATTTTCTTGTGGAAACATATCTGTAAACACGAATTTCGCATCAACACCAATATTTCTAAACATTCTTGCACGGTAAATCTGGGCATATTCAACACCACTACTTGCCCAGCCAATGCCTAAGTTAAAATTATAAATCATAACCCTAAAAACTCCTTTCCTTAAGGATACAATATTATCATCTCGTTGTCTTTACCAAATGAAACTTCTCCCAATAAAATATTACGAATCATCGCTTTTTTTATTGATTTTTCCATATCTTCAAATGAAATTCTAGCTTCTCTTTGATATTCAAACAATAAGTTACGCTGCGCACTTGAACGACCAGAAATCGCAGCCTGCAACTGTTGAAGATAGTCAACCTCTTCGACCCAGCCATCATCAAAAGCTTTTAACGTACAAAGACGACAATATTCGGAGAAACGATTCCCTAATAATTGTTTCTTATCATTGAATGCCATATCCGCATAATTCTTTAAATATTCTTTTCGATTCTTTGATGGAATTGATAATTCTTTAATTCTATAAGATAAATTATCCAAAATATAACGATTCATTGTAAAATCATCCATCTTTTTATTTTCCTTCAAGTATTCATCTATATTACGCTTATAAATTTCAATTAGTGCATTCTCATCCAAGCTTTTTCCATCCAATAAATCATTACGAGTTTTATACATAATCGTCCTTTGACGTTGCATAACACTATCATAATCAACTGAACTCTTTCTTTGGAAAACAGATGATTCTTCCCTGATTTTCTGTGACTTATTGATTAATTTCTTAATTCTATGCTTAGAAATATGCTTATCCTTCTCCACATATTTTTCTAAGAAATCATCCCCTAAAATCTCACAAACACCATCCTCTAATGATGTATAGAAAATAGATACACCAGGCTCACCCTGTCTTCCTGCACGACCTCTAGCCTGTCTTTCATCACGCGTATTATTCATACGACCAATTCCTAATACACATAAGCCACCTAGTTCTTTAACACCAGAACCCAAGCGAATATCGGTACCACGTCCTGCCATACTTGTAGCTACAGTCACTACATTTTTCTGACCAGCCTCTTTAATAATTTCCGCTTCCCAGAACGCATTATTCGCATTCAATACACTATGCTCAATATTTTCTTGTACCAATAATTTCGACAACATTTCCGTATCCGAAATCAAAGACGCAATTAATAATACAGGCTGCCCAGTATTATGTCTTTTCACTGTTTCTTTAATAACCGCATCAAATTGTTCTTCACTCGTTTTAAAATACTTATCCGGTAAATCCTTTCGAGCCAATGGTTTATTCGGCGGAATAATCACAACTTGTTTATGATAGACTTCTAAAAGTTCATCTTTTCCATCCGCAATCGTACCACTCATACCCGACATTTTAGGGAATAAATTAAACAAGTTTTGGTATGTGATAGAAGCCACTGAACGCTGCTCCTGACTGATCTTTAAATGTTCTTTTTCTTCAATCGCCTGGTGAGAACCTCCACGAAGCTTCATACCCTTCATTTTACGCCCTGTACTCTTATCCAAAAGAACAATTTCACCCTCATCGGTTGCGACATAGTCCACATCTTTTTCCATTAAGAAATGAGCTCTTAACGCGAGTACAACATGTCTTAAGATGTCAAAATTTTCTTTACTATATAAACTGTCTATACGGAAATAACGCTGCGCATATTCAATACCCTTATTGGTTAGCCAAACCTTCTTATCTTCAATCTCATAATGTACATCTTCAACCAATGTTGTGACAAAGAAATCGGTTAACGTATATAGATTGGACTGTACACGCGGAGAACCCGAAATAACTAGAGGCATACTCGCACTATCTAATAAAACAGAATCCGCTTCATCAATAATCACATAATAGAAATCTCGCATAAAACGATCTTCTTTAGAATGAACAAGATTATTGATTAAATAATCAAATCCTAATGAGCCATGTGTTGTGTATACAATATCTGCATCATATACGTCCTTTTTAGAATCATTATCTAATTTTTCATTTGTATCACGCTTTACACCGGCCTTAACACTTAACACTAAAAACTTATAAACTTGTCCCATTTCCTCGGCATCACGAATCGCAAGGTATTCATTTGCCGTAACCAAAATCGTACTTTTACCAGTCAATCCATTTAAGTATAAAGGCATTGTAGCTGTTAAAGTCTTTCCTTCACCCGTATTCATTTCACATAAATAACACAAATGAAGAGCTATACCAGCTAGAATCTGTACATCATAAGGAAACATACCTAATACACGATAATCGGCTTCACAACATACCGCAAACGCTTCTGGAAGAATATCTTCCGTTGTTTCACCATCGGCTAATCTTCTTTTAAACTCATTTGTCTTATTTTTTAATTCATAATCACTTAAGTTCTTTACTTTCTTACACTCTTCTTTTACCTTACCCAAAAGAAAGTGTAATCTCTTATCAATTTTATTCATTTTACCCTTCCTTTTCTGTAATTACAAAAGAATGAAAATGCATCCTTGTACCACCCGCATTAATTAACTGTACACGATAGCTATATGTTTTTAAAGGACACTTAAAATCCATTTCCGGTTCACGAATAATTAACGTTCCTGCTTCATTTTCATAACGGTCATAAAATACCATACGAACTAAGTAGAGTTCAAAATCACTCATATTCACTTGAATATGATAAGAACTCTCTCCATCAATAATTGGAAGTGATGGTTCTGTTCGCATCATCTGGTAGTTCACCTTAGAATACCATTCCTTTATAACGGTTCCAGGAGGCATCAATTCATTTTCAAATTCAATATCTTCTCGAGAATGAAACCAGATTTTAGATCCATAAAGATAAGTTCCAAAAGTATCTTCATTCCATACTACTTTCCAAGCCTTATTCTTCATCTAAATCACCTCTACCAAAATCTGACTTCAAAATACCATCATATTGATTTTTAAACCACGCAACAATACTATACGTATCATCGTTGTGCCTTCCATGAACACCCTTACCAATAATTTCAACACCAATATCATCAATATGGGAAATCAAACGATCATAAGCCGTCATATCATAATCATCTTCTAACATATAAGAAATGATAAATTTAGTTTGAGACCAATCTGTTTGATCAAATAAATCCCAGAAGCGATGATTCAATACATCCATAGATTGTTCACTCATATCTCCACAATTCTTTGACAACACATCTAAAGAAGTTGGAAAACCACCTGGTCTTGAAATACGCTCATTACAAGCAATATCACCTAAACTAGCTAAGGGTTTACCTAATAAAATCGCATGTGGTCTTAATTTACAACCATTATATAACGCTCCAAAAGTACCCATAGATAGACCCGATAGAATCAATTGAGAACGATCAAATCCTAATTGATTTAGACAATCTTGAATACCAGACACAATAAGATTCTCATATTCTTTATCACCCAAATAGAAAGCTCCACCTTCCAATCTTGATTCAGAAATCAATAAGAATGGCGCCTCCATACTACGCATCATATAGAAACCTTCAAAACCTTCCTGCGTTTTATATCCACTAAAATATACATTTAATGGTGGCTTCATGTCACCTGGATCAAAGTACATAAAGACTTCTTCACGTTTCGATGTAACCTTACGGATTCCTCCAGGTAAAAAAGATCCATATTCTTTACGTGAATGACGATCATGTAAACCAACAATTTTTAATTTACCTTTACCCTTTGCGAGTAAAGATACGAATACAGGACCATCCGTTTTCTCATTCGTTATACAGATAATAGATTCTAAATCTTCTTCTGAAAAAATCCAACGATTCTGTAAAGTAGATAATGATCCTGACTGGAATTGTTCAATCTTCAATTGAATCGATACAGAGTCATCCTTTTCATATTCCAACCAAAAATCGATAGACTGATCTTTAAAAACAGGTATATTACCTCTCCAATAAGCTATCTGATAGTAATCATGCCCATAATCACCTTCTAGTTCTACACCAGAAAAGCCATTCCAAAAGACACTCCCTTTAAAGCTTTGTGAGATCGATAATGAATGAGGATCATATTTTTCGCCATATGTATAGGAATAAAATAAATGAATGTCTTCATTAATAAATTCCTGCAGAGTTTCTAAATCTAAAATCCTAGCTCGCCTTGATGTACAAATCCATGTCGTCCATTGATCGACCTGCACATCATCCAATAAAAATAATGTATAAGCACGAATCTTTTTTAATAAAATACGAGCTTCTTTTTCATTTACGCAACGATTTAAAACACATACATCATAACCACGCTCTGTAGCTTCTTTTAAATCATTTATATAATTCCACTCAACATAATCAGGAATATGAAGCCGTAAGCTTAAGTCTTCATTTCCCACTTGTAAAACACTAATCTTGTTCAACTTGCTTCATAACTCCCTTCCATTTACGAATTAAACTCGCCGTATTATATTCTTTGCCTAATTCATAAGAATAAATTACACACTTATTCCAATTGGTAATATTATCTAAATAATAGGTTAAACAACGAGTGATTTCAGATATATCTTTCACCACAAATCCATTCTTTCCATTATGTACATATTGCGTAACATGAGAAACAATTTGAGGTATTGCACTACTAATACATGAAATCTGTAAGTAGAGGTCTGGCTGTGTAGTCACATCCACCATAATACGCTGTTCACGAATACATTTAGAAATACTCAATTCATCCACACATTGATCCACAAAAAACATAATTGGAACTTTCTTTTCTTCATCCAAATCAAATTCCGCTTTGTCATTCGTCTCTTTACGAGCCAATCTTTCATCCAATCCATTCGCTTTTAATACATCTCGAACAAAACTTAAAACAGAATCCACACGATTCCAGTTCGCATTACGCGTAAAGAAATGAACTCGTGCTGTTTCATTTGTTTCAAAATACTTAGCGAATAAAACAATCAATGCTTCGAATTTAGATTGTTCAATTGAATCAATCGGAACTAAGATATTTTGAACTGTTAATTGTTGACTAATCCCAAAATCGGCACGCGTATCAAAAGGCGTAATATCTACAATTGGTAAAGTTTTACCCGCATACTTTTCTAAAGGACGAATCTTATGTTTAGAATCGACAATACAATAGTTTGTACTTCGAATCAAAGATTTCAATTCTGCATCTTCAAATAATTCCAAACGATTTTGATAGAAAGATAGAATCGTTTTTCTTTGTGTAAATAAACTTTCTAGTAAATCATGATGAAGTATATGCATAGCCAAACAGAATATATCCGACTTTTCTGTCATTTCATCTAAATAAGTAGAAAATACTTCTTCAATTAAAGATTCCATTGAATCATAATTCAAAGAATCAAATGTAAACCTTTTATTTCCAATTAAGTAATATGGATTCTCAGAATTGATCTCTATATGATCATCCTCACAAAAATGGAGCAACTTCCAATTTCCTTTTTCATCCAAATATTGTTCATAAATCGGTTGATTATTCTCATAAACAATCGTTGTAGATAAAAAGCCACGATCATCATAAACATTTTTACGAACCATGATTTCAGATTGAAATAAAAATACTTCAATCATATTCCCATCTTCCCCAAAATGAATTTCTGAATACTTTTCATTATTTACATAGGCAACAATACAAAATGGTGTATACACAAATTCTGTATAGTCAGGCCACATTAAATCTCTATAAGATAAAATATCAACTTTAGTACGTCTAATTTCTTGAATCGCATCAAAACAAGACCAATAAGGCGCATGAAAAACACTTTGACGGTGCAAAAAGTGTCTAAAGTTTGGGCAATAGCTCAAATTTAAAATCTTATAATCCATAATATTATTTCGATTAAACATCTGAATCTGTTTAACACTATCATCAAATTCTGTTACTGCACGACGAACATAAAAATATTGTTCATTTTCTTTATATTCATTTCCATGATACCAGGAAGGTACAAAATACATCATAATGACTACCCCCTAAATAAATGGCTTATATGAATCAAAATCACGATAAGCACGAATTTCTAAATAAATACTACAGATAAATCCTGATAATAACATAAATGTCGTTGGAAGCATAGCTACAGATGCATCTACAATTCCTTTATACTGTAAATACATACACAAACTTAAACAACCACACATAATCAAGCCACTTAAACAGCTAAAAAATAAAACCCATTTACGAATATATCGACGTGTAGGTTTACCTGCAGGAATATTTTCAATACAATCTCCACCTTGAAGAAGATCATCCGATAAGTCTTTTGGATTCACAAACAATAAGCTCAATAACACAGTAAATAAAAACAACATCACAACATAGACACGCATGCCAAATACAGTCGACATATTTAAATTCTTATATAAGAAATTAATAATTTCTGATTTATGATAATGATGAATCAATGCCACAATTAATTGTGGAATCATAAAGATAGCTGAGCCAAACATTAAAGCCATAAATCCAACTGGGTTGTATTTAATAGCCAAATAATTCTTATCGGCATGGACATTATGTACAGAAACACGTTGCAAAGGAATCTTCTTTTCATGCATTTCCATAAATATCATAATGATGACCATCACAAAAGAAATAGCTAGTGGAATTCTCAATGCATCTAGAGAAGATTTCATTAATGTACCAACCAAAGTTTCTGTCATATTCACAATGATAATCGGTGCAAAACCACCCACACCATATTTTTTGTTTTTCATTAATAAATATTGAGCAATACTAGCACCCGCCATTAATTCAAGAATAGCTAATAAAATACTCATTACATTTCGATCCACATATTTTAGATTCAAAGCGCAAAAAACAGATTGAACCAAAGTGACAATAAATGTCAAAGCAGTAATCCAGTAATTCATTGCCTTAGGCGATGTACGAGCTCTCGCCTCTTTTGATCGCATTGCGAATAAAATACTAATTACTAAACTTGCCGAAATATATGGTGAAATACCTAAACTCATGACATAACACTGTTTACTCGAACCATTTACAGCTAATGACAAAACGGCACCTAAATCCAATCCTAAATTATCATATGCACTCATATCAATTCCATTTAATGGAATTCTATGACAAATAAAATAAATCACAATAATAACAATTGAAAAAAGACATCTGTTTCTAACCAAATGTGTCTTTTCCTTCATAAACATCACTCCCAAATAAAAATAACAGTAACTAAAAATTAGCTACTGTTATTTTATCATTATTTTATTTATTTATCTTCTTTTTCTTTAGAAGCGTCATTTCTTTCTTTTGACGCATCGTTTCTTGCCTTTTTAGAAGCATGTGCATTTACTAATGAAACCAATGCACCAACAATAGGTACCCAAGACCACCATACTCTATGAGTTACATCCAATGTTGATTTTGGCATCTTTTCCTTTTCAATTGTTTCAGTTTGTTCCTCAGGATTTGCCTTTGGAGTTTCATCCTCTACAACTTCTTCAGTTTCACGAGGAGCTACTTGTAATGGGGCACGTGTATCCACAACAACTCGACGATATGTAGTATCTCCACCAGTAGTTGTAGTAGTTACACTAGTTGCGAAACTGTCTGATACAGAAGCAGATTCAGAACTACTTAAAGAGTTAGATTCACTTGAACTTAAGCTATTAGACAATGATTCAGAAACAGCAGTAGAAGTTGATACAGAATCACTCATACTTCCAGAAATAGATTCAGATTCTGAAACACTTAAACTTTCACTGACTGAGCCTGAAATAGATTCTGAGGTGTTAACAGATTCAGATGTTGATTTGCTTTCGCTTGTTGAAGTAGACTGGCTATTTGCAACTGAAGTACTTGTTGATTGGCTATTAGCTACTGAAGTACTTGTTGATTGGCTGTTTGCCACACTTGTTGAAGTAGATTGGCTATTAGCAACAGATGTACTAGTTGATTGGCTGTTTGCAA